>ODAI012419054.1_pt1 | contig 13646 bp, 15 predicted proteins | sample 1539321 | NCBI WGS metagenome assembly ODAI01 (sample SAMN02144231, study PRJEB22623) | gut metagenome | biome: sheep rumen | host: Ovis aries | place: New Zealand
GCGGCGGCGGAGAGGGTGTCCATCAGCTGCGTTTCGGTCAGCTGGGTGGCCTGGCTGCCCTGTTCCCGGGCGTTTCCCGTCAGGATCAGGCTGGAGCAGGACACATATCCCACGCCCAGATCCCGAAGGAATTTCAAGGTTTCCGGATAATCTTTCGCATTCAGGCTGCAAAGGGGCGTGTTCACGCTGACGCTGAGCCCGGCTTTCAAAGCGTTTTCCAGCCCGGCAAGGGTCTTGAAGTAATTCTGCGCGCCCACCAGGGCGTTGTGGGCGGCTTCCACGGAAGAATAGAAGGTGATCTGCGCGCTGTCCAGGCTGGCGTCATACAGGGCGCGGGCCAGGTCCTCCGTCAGGTTCACGCCGTTGGTGTTGAGCCGGGTCACGAACCACTGGGCGTAATCCACCAGCTCCACCAGGTCGCCCCGCATGGTGGGTTCGCCGCCGGTAAAGGTAAGCTGCGGGATGTTGGCCTGGCGGCACTTGTCGATCACCCGCTTCCATTCCGCCGTGGTCAGCTCCTTCACCTCTGCCTCGGGCTGACCGGCAGCGTAGCAGTGCAGGCATTTCTGGTTGCAGTGCCAATGGCCGTCCTTCGTCATGGCGGACACCATCAGATCCATCCGGTGCGGCGCGGTCATGCTCGGCGCGTATTCGCCCAAGCTGAGATACCCGATTTCCGTATCGGGTTTCCGGCCATAGGCCACGTCCATCAGTGCGCGAAGCATAACGCCCAGGTCGTCATGGATGGTTTTGCGGGGCGTTTTGGGGAAAATGCGGCAGGTTTCTTCGACTGTCCGCTCCACGATCTGATCCAGGTCTTCCTGGGCCAGCGGCTGATTGGGGCGCTGGTTCACCTGGTTGATGAAGTTGTTCAGCAGCACCGTCCAGCTGGGGTTCACGGGGATGATGTCCTGGCCGTTCAGGATGGCGACGGACGGCTCCCGCAGCGGATGCTTCGGAGGCACCAGATGAATGCGCACCACGCCCGGCCCCCGCGGATTCAGGGTGGTGTGCGATACGCCGGTAAAGCTGGTTTTCATGTATTTCCATTCCCGAAAATTCATAGTACCCTCCATTGCTCTTTTTCAGGAGAAACGGCGCACCTACCGCTTCCTTTCAACGGAACCATCATAGCAGAGAAAGCCCAGCAGTGCAAGGGAAAAAGGTCAAAATGTCAGCAGAAACAGCCAAAATGTCATCCGGCAAAGCGTTTGCTGCAACGCGCTCTTCCAAGCAAGAAAGCTTATAAAAAATGGCATGAGATTCCAAACAGTTCGTTAGCATCTCGTGCCATCTTTATTTTGGAAATTGAGTTTTGAGAAAGTCCCCCAGACTGTCAACAGCCCCCTGCTTTTTTCTGAAAACAGGGGGTTGCTGAATATCTGAAAATTTGTATCTTTTTTCTGTTTTCTTAGGCTTTTATGCGTTTTTTGAACTATGCTTTCGTAACGTTATACCGAGTTGTAACGACTGCTCAGCGCATACAGGTACATTTATTCTTCTGACAGAAACCGGGTCACTTCCCGATAAAACCGCTCCGGGAACATCAAGACAAGCTCCGCGTGGGCCAGCCCCGGGAACTCCTTCGGGATCGTCTGCGGATAAGCCTTGCGGGTGTAGGCCAGGTCATTCTTCCGCGCCTTTCTTTCTTCCTCACCCCACCAGTAAGCAATGCGGGTGTTCACCCTTGGCACAGGATCAGGCATGGCATAATTGTTGGTAGACCAAAAGACATTCCAGATGGTCCGGGGTGTGAAATGGTGCTTCTCAAAGTCAAAGATCTTTCGGTAATGCTCCTCCGGGTCCTCTCCCTGGGGCGTCCACCGGTTCGGCGGGGCCGCCAGCTTCATCATCCGCATGGACTTGGTGCCCAGCATGATCATGACCCAGTCCTTGACGGCGATCAGCCGACAGAGAAAGCGCGGATACGGATAGGGCGTGATGCCCGCGTCGATGATCGCCCGATCCACGGGGATGTCCTCCGTGGCCAGGAAGCGGATGACGCTGGCCCCGCCCATGGAAACCCCGTACATGGCCTCGATCCGGGCAACGCCTCTTTGCCGCAGGGCGTCCGCCGCGTCCTTCACGTTCTTTTCCAGGGATACGAACTCCGTCCCCGTTTCGTCATGCCCGTCGGCGATCACCAGATACACATGATAATCCCGGGCCATGGCCTCCGCAGAGGCCTTGAATACCCACCAGGGCTCCGCCGCGCACTGGAACATGACGAATGTCTTTTCGTGCTCCAGACCAAATTCATAGATCTTCATGACTTCACCGGCTTACATCCTTTTATTTTTTGGCAATCACCGTGATCCACGGCTTCGAGGGATGATGGTCGCAGGAGATTTCCGAAAAGCCCGCCTTTTTCAGCGCCGATTTGATCTCCTCCGCCGTGTGGTTCTTCATCCCATCGATGATCTTCTCAAATTTCAGGCTGGTTGCGTCCGTGCCGTCGGATTCGTTGCAGATCATGAAGATCCCGCCGGGCTTGAGCACCTTGGCCACCTGGGCAAAGCATTTTTCCAGCCCGGGCCAGAAATAAATGGTTTCAAAAGCCGTGGCAAGATCAAAGGCTTCCTTCGGCAATTTCAGGTTGGACACATCGCCCTGCTCCACCTTGCAGCGCCCGGCGGCGATCATGTCCTTGTTGTATTCCTTGGCCTTCGCCACAGACAGCTCGGAATAGTCGATAGCCGTCACCTGAGCCTTCGGATACATTTTCAGCAGTTCGCCCGCGTTGCGGCCGCCGCCGCAGCCCAGATCCACCGCTTTCGCCGGTGTGATGGCCGGCAGATGGGCAAAGCCCCAGTCCGCCATTTTGGCGTGGCCGGAATTCATGCCGCTGAGCATCATCTTTCCCAGAAAGCCCTCCGGCTTCCGCGTCTGGCTGACATAATTTTTGAACAGTCCCATGATAACACCTCATTTCATTGATTTCTTTTCGTGTTTATTCTTTTCGCGCAAGCATGATCCCGAACCAGAAGATCATGCTTTCGCTCATCAGGCCATTGGTGAATCCCAGGCGAAAGGCGCTGACGGGCAGCAGCAGGGAAACGCCCTTCAGCACGGCGTAGATCAGCAGCACGTTCGTGAACGCCATCCATTTGGGAAAGACCGTCTTCCCGGCAATTTGCAGATAAAACCAGTACAGAACCACCGGCAGCATCAGGCCTTCGCTCACCGGCACCAGCCAGGAGAGCTGATGAAACAATCCTTCGCAAACGGGCAGCGCTTCCGCCGCGTATCCGTTTCCATGCATCCAGGCAAACAGCGTCAGGATCATCACATAGAACAGATGCAGCGCGATCCAGGGCGTCAGACCGAAGGCGTTCAGATAATGATAGACCTTTCTGGGCTTTTCTGCTTTGATATACCCCTGCACGGCAAACAAGGCGATGCCGTACAGGACGATGCCCGGAAAGGCCAGCGCCATGGCCAGATTGAAGCGCCACTGCGGGATAGCGGCCACGCCCGCCGTCAGCCAGGAAAGCGCGCCCGTATATGCCGGATCGCCGTACATCATCAGCCAGTCCCCGCCTCCATAACAAAGGCAGCCCAGGATGCCGCAGAGCAATGCGGCTTTTCTCTTCTTCATGGACATACGCATTCTTCCTTCCGCTTGTATCCTTTTCGGCAAAGTAAAGAACAGGGCGCAGGGCAATGCGCCTGGAAGCCTCTGCTTTCACGCCACTTCTTTTGCCCGGCGCATGCCGTTCAGCAGAACCAGGCCCAGCAGCAGCACCAGCGCGTGGCCGAAAGACTCCGTGCCGTGATCCAGCTGATTGACGGGCCAGGGCAGCAGCCCCAGCAGATTGCCCACAATGCCCGGCAGCATGAGGGGATTGCACAGTGTCGCCTGGATCCGGGCGCCGGTGCTTTTGAGCGGAATGATTTTTTTCCAGACCATGGCAATCATGATCACGGTCAGGCCCGCGTCGCACACGATATAGGCGATTGCCATGCCCGGGGCGTTGGCGTAAAACACCCGGTTGGCAATGTCCGCCGCCGTTTGCATGTCGCCGTAAGCCTGGTAAACAAACTTAAAAATCAGCGCGTCCGTCATGAACATGGCATGCACCCAGGCCCAGGCCACCGTGCCCATGATATACGCCGCCCGGAACAGCCTGACCCAGATCTGGTCTTTGCCCGCAGTCACATGGATCCGGAGCAGCCTGTACATCTGATGAAAGCCCATGTAATACAGAAGTGTCCCGACAAAGCCGCACAGGATACTGGCCACCATCCGCCATGTGGCCATATCCAGATAGGCCACCCGGGTAAACAGGCCGATGGTTTCGGTGGTCTGGCCTTTCCCGGTTGCGGCGAACAGAAAATCCCCCGCCACATACAGCAGGCATCCGATGATGCCGATGATCATCAGCTTCTTCGTTTTTTCGCAGTTGATCTCTTTTACCATTTTATTCCCTCCTCCTTTATCATCCGTATCATCATATTCCTCTCGTATCCCGCTTTTTAGCAGGCTGGAAAACAAACTGTTTCGCAGGCAACGCGGACGATGCTTTCAATCATCGGTTCAAACGCCGGAGAAGCAAACACCTGCTTTTCGTCCTTGGCCAGCGCAATCAGCAGCTTGCCCGCATCCTGCCGGGGCTTTTTGAGGCAGTCCGGAATCCGCGATACCGCAAGGATATTGCTGCTGTCGTTATGAAACCAGGATGCCGGCCACTGAGAAAGTGGAAGAAAGCTCTGTTTTGTTCACGCGTGTAAAAGGCTTTGATGGCGATCATCCCTTCAAGTTTCTTGCTGTGTCAGCTTTCCTTGTTTGATGGATTTGCTGAATATTCGTTAGTCTTAACTAACCGCTGGCTGAAATGAAAGCCCTTCTTGCAGCCGTCCACCTTTCGTTTCGCTGCAGGATGGGCGAAAATGACTTGTTAGTCATCGCTTACTATTATACGATGAGAAGCTTCATTTTTCAAGACGATTGTGCTTAGAACTTTGAACTTAGAACTTGTTTTCGCTTTCCTGTTTTCTTTCCATAACTGAACTATATTGAGCCAATTTTTTTCTTTTTCCTGCCACCTCCTGAATGCCTGCGTATAAAGAGGTGTCAGCGATGAACGCTGACGATCATGAAAATAAAGAAAGATCAATGGAGGATATAAAAATGACTGCTATGGAAATGGAAAAGAAGGAACTGACGCTGGATGAACTGAACGAAGTAAACGGCGGATACATCGTGGACCGTGGCTTCTGGTCCCGCTACTGGATCGTGAGCGACTATACAGGCAATGTGATCGATACCGCGTTTTTCAAAGTGGACGCCAATGCCGTCTGCGAAACCCGCACCATCAGCAATTATGTGATCTCGGAAGAAAAGTACAACGATTGGATGGACAGGAAAAAGAAGGGGCTGCCCGGCCCCTTCACCCACGACGATTAACTCATATAGACAGATAGACAACGGACGGAGGAACGCCTAAGATCGTTCCTCCGTCCTGCCTTTATCCCCGGCCAGACTTCATCAATAAAGCGCTGCCGGGGTTTTTCTTTTCCCGCTCCCCCCTTGGCATCGTCAACCCGCGCATACCCTTTTTTATGCATGTCGGCCGGAAAAACGCAGGGAAAATCATGATAAACGCCGTTCCCGTTGAACCGTTCAAAGAATCATGCTACAATACGGATTGAAAAACCAACGACAGGAGAGAACCATCGTGGATGTAATTCGCTTGACCGACCTGGCCGCCGGGGAGCCGGGCCTGTTTTATCATTTGACGGACGCCCAATTGCGCTCCCGGCAGGAGCCGGAAAAGGGCGTGTTCATCGCGGAAGGGCCCAAGGTGGTCCACAGCGCGCTGGACGCGGGCTGCGTGCCAATATCGCTGCTGATGCGGGAAAAGTTCGTGGACGCGCCCCTGGGACGGCAGATCATGGAAAAGTGTCCCGGCATCCCGGTATACACGGGAACGGACGGCGTGCTGTCCCAGCTGACAGGCTTTAAATTGCAGCGCTCCTGGGTGCTGTGCGCCATGCGCAGGCCCGCACCCCGGCGGGTGGAGGATGTGATTCAAAACGCCCGGCGGGTGGCGCTGCTGGAGGGCATTACCGAGCCCTCCAACGTAGGGGCCATTTTCCGTTCCGCCGCCGCCCTGGGGGCCGACGCCATCCTGCTTTCCCCCACCTGCTGCGACCCGCTGCACCGCCGGGCGGTCAGGGTGTGCATGGGGTCCATTTTCCAGGTGCCCTGGGCCCGGGCGGAGGGAGAAAGCGCCCTCCCCCTGCTGAAGGAAGCGGGGTTCACCGTGGCGGGCCTGGCCCTCAAGGACAACTGCTGGAGCCTGGAGGACCCGCGCCTGCCCGCCTTTCCCCGGCTGGCCCTGTGCCTGGGCACGGAGGATACCGGCCTCACCGACGCGACCCTGAACCAGTGTGACCTGATCGTGAAAATCCCCATGGCTCCCGGCATTGATTCCCTGAACGTGGCCGCCGCCGCCGCCGTGGCCTTCTGGCAGACCCGGGTCCGGTAAATTGCCCCTTTATAAAAGAGCCGCAAAGCGCCGGAGTTTGCCTCCCCTGATCGGGGAGTCTGATTCTATTGCCTGTTGCCTGCTTCCTGTTGCCTACTGCCTGTTGCCTATTGCCTGTTGCCTATTGCCTAACCCTTTCATATATTTTCAATCGTTTGTTCTTCCCCCCTTGCGGGAAGCGGGATTTCCCTTTATAATGGAAAGCGTTTTCGTCTGTTGAAAAAACTTTACCCAGGGAGACGGAGGAAAGAGAATTTCATGATCTTCGGGAAGCACATCAATCGGTATTATCTCAAGTACGGGGTGTTTCTGCTGCTGGGCGTGCTGTCGCTGGCGCTGGTGGACTATCTGCAATTGATCATTCCCCGGCTGTACCAGATGACGGTGAACGGCATCAACCAGGGCTATGTGATGGTGGACGGGGTGGAAACGCCTTTTGACATGGCGTTTCTGCTGGACAAAATCTGCATGCCCATGGTGGTGGTGATCCTGGCCATTGTGGCGGGCCGGTTTTTGTGGCGCATCGCTTTTTTTGAGGCCGCCATCCGGGTGGAAAGCGACCTGCGGGACGCCATGTTCGATAACGCCCGCCACCTGAGCCGGGAATATTACCAGGTGAACAAGGTGGGAAACCTCATGAGCCTGTTCACCAACGACCTGTCCACCGTGCAGGAGTGCTTCGGCTGGGGCGTGCTGATGTTCTTTGACGCGCTGATGCTGGGCGTGCTGGCCATCAGCAAAATGTGGAGAATGAATTGGGTGCTGGCCCTGCTGTCCATGATCCCCATGGCGCTGCTGCTGGCGGTGAGCACGGTGGTGGGCCGGTACATGATGAAAAAATGGGACGCCCGCCAGGCCGCCTTTTCCAAGCTCAGCGATTTTTCCCAGGAGAGCTTTTCCGGCATCGCGGTGATCAAGGCCTTCGTCAAGGAAACCAAAGAGCTGATGGCCTTTAAGGAATTGAACCTGGAAAACGAACGCACCAATGTGGCCCACACCAAGGCCTCTGTGCTGCTGCGCATTTTGGTCACGCTGTTCGTGGAAAGCGTGATCTGCATCATTCTGGGTTACGGCGGGTATCTGGTGTATCAGGGCCAGTTCAACGCGGGCCAGCTGGTGGAATTTATCGGCTATTTCACCTCCGTGGTCTGGCCCATCATGGCCGTGTCCGAACTGATCGACATGACCAGCCGGGGCAAGGCCAGCCTGGAGCGCATCGGGGAGCTGCTGGACGCGGAGCAGACGGTGAAGGACCGGCCCGGCGTCAAGGACCTGAAGGATATCCGGGGCGAAATCGAATTCCGCCATCTCACCTTCCGCTATCCCGACGGGGAGTTTGACGCCCTCCGGGACGTTTCCTTCCATATTCAGGCGGGCCAGAATGTGGGCGTGGTGGGCAAGACCGGCAGCGGCAAAACCACCCTGGTGGATTTGATCCTGCGCACCTACAATGTGGACGACGGCTGCCTGTTCATCGACGGGGAGGATGTGAACGGCGTGTCCATCCGTTCCGTGCGGGCGGGCTGCGCCTATGTGCCCCAGGACAATTTCCTTTTCTCCGATACCATTGGCCACAACATCGCCTTCGGCGTGGATGAGGACGACGCCGACGCCGTGATGGCGGCCGCCCGGCTGTCCGACGTGCACGACAATATTACCGAGTTCCAGAACGGCTATGATACCGTGCTGGGAGAGCGGGGCGTGACCGTGTCCGGCGGGCAGAAGCAGCGCATTTCCATCGCCCGGGCCCTGATGAAGAACGCGCCCATTCTGATCCTGGACGATTCCGTGTCCGCCGTGGACACCAAGACGGAAAAGAATATCCTGGAAAACCTGAAAAATACCCGGCAGGGAAAGACCACCATCCTCATCGCCCACCGGATTTCCACCATCGAGCGGATGGACCTGATCCTGTTTATCGACGATGGGAAGCTGGCCGCCGCCGGAAAGCATGAGGAGCTGTACGCCTCCTGCCCCGAATACCGGAAGATGGTGGAGCTGCAAAAGCTGGAGGAGGAAGGAGGGAACGGCCTTGCATGAGTATCTGCCCATTCTGATCGTGGGAGCCATCATCGGCGTGTTCGCCCTGATCTTCGTGCTGGCTTACACGCTGGAACAGAACAAAAAAGAATCCATGGGCTTTGACCGGCATATGGACGATAAGCAGATCATCAAGCGCCTGATGCGCTACGCCAAGCCATATAAAAAGGAATTCGCGCTGGTGCTGGTGGTGATGCTTCTCTCCATCGCCTACGACCTGATTTCCCCCCTGCTGGTGGGCCATATCGAGGAAACGGTGAAGGGCCGGTTTGAACTGTCCTACCTCTTTTCCATCGTGGCGGTGTATGCGGGCATCCTGGTGGTGAGCCTGCTTTGCACCTACGCCCAGGCCATGATCCTGCAAAAGACGGGCCAGAAGATCCTGTCCGCCATGCGGCAGGACATCTTCACCCACATCGAATCCCTGTCCCATGAGCAGCTCAACAATATCCCCGTGGGCAAGCTGGTGACCCGCGTCAGCAACGACCCCAACCACATCTCCTTCATGTTCACCAATATTCTGGTGACATTGGCCAAAAACGTGATGGTGATTTTCGGGGTGCTGGGGGCCATGCTGGTGCTCAATTACGCCCTGACGCTGATGGTGCTGTGCTTCGTGCCCTTCGTGGTGCTGTTCACGGTGATCTTCCGCAAGTTCAGCCGCAAGGCCCACCGGAAGGTGAACGACGCCACCACGGACATCAACACCTACCTGTCCGAAAACTTAAGCGGCATCAAGATCACCCAGATCTTCAACCGGGAGGACCGGAAGATGGCGGACTTCCTGGAAAAGAGCCGCACCCTCAAAAGTGCCAAGCGCAACCAGATGCTGGTGTTCGGCATTTTCCGGCCCCTGGTGTATATGCTCTATATTTCCTCCGTCATGTGCCTGCTGTACATGGGCGGCAAGGGCTATATCCAGGACACCGCCTTCCTGGGCCAGCGCATCACCAGCGGCATCCTGGTCACCTTCTATATGTATATCTCCCGGTTCTTTAACCCCATCCAGAACCTGGCCGAGCAGTTCGACCAGCTCCAGCGCTCCTTCGCCTCCGCCGAAAAGATTTTCCGGGTCATGGATATGGAGCCCGAAATCGTGGACGCGCCGGACGCTATCGAGCTGGAGGAAATCAAGGGCGAAATCGAGTTCCGGGACGTATGGTTCTCCTATAAGCCCGACGAATGGGTGCTCAAGGGCGTATCCTTCCATATCCTGCCCCGGCAGACCGTGGCCTTCGTTGGGGCCACCGGCAGCGGCAAAACCACCATCCTGTCCCTGATCTGCCGGAACTACGATATTCAGAAGGGCCAGATCCTGATCGACGGCATGGATATCCGGAAAATCAAAATTGCTTCCCTGAGAAAGCACTTCGGTCAGATGCTTCAGGACGTGTTCCTCTTTTCCGGCGACATCCGCAGCAACATCCTTCTGCGGGAGGAGGGCATTTCCGATACCGAGGTCATGGCGGCCTGCAAATACGTGAACGCCGATTCCTTCATCAACAAGCTGGAAAAGGGCCTGGACGAGCCCGTGCGGGAGCGGGGCAACAACTTCTCCGCCGGTCAGCGGCAGCTGCTTTCCTTCGCCCGTACCATCATCCACAAGCCCTCCGTGATCATCCTGGACGAGGCCACCGCCAACATCGACACCGAAACCGAGCTGCTGATCCAGGATTCCCTGGAAAAAATCAAGTCCATCGGCACCATGCTCATCGTGGCCCACCGCCTCTCCACCATCCAGCACGCCGACAACATCATCGTTCTGTCCGGCGGCGTGATCCAGGAGCAGGGCAGCCATCAGGAGCTGCTGCACAAGAAGGGGCAGTATTATCAATTGTATACCCTGCAATTCACCAAGCAGCAATTGATGCAGGGCAGCGCCGACATCCAGCCCGCGTAAGCGCCGCGCCTTTTGGGAAAATTCTGGCGCTAACCTTGTTTTATACGATGTTAGCGCCAGAATGAATCGTTGATTTCGGCGCTAATTCGTATTCTTGTCAGCTTAGCGCCGATAACACAATGCGGATTCCGTGAAACCTGATGCACTAAAAGCAGGGTTACTCGTGATCCAGAATCCATTGGAGAAGGCCTTCATATTTCATGGTTCCTGCCGCTACGGACAAACCAACGGTGACAAGTTCATCATCTTCACATTGCAGCCGAATTCCGTTCATTTCCAAGAAAGAGAGCATGACATATACGCCGATCCGTTTATTCCCGTCGACAAAGGCATGATTGGAGATAAGCTCAAATCCAAGACGAGCAGCTTTTTCTTCCTTGGATGGGTAGAATTCTTGATCGCCAAATCCAGCGAAAGCATTTTCCAGCGCGGAATCCAGAAGGCCCTCGTCTCTTATGCCCTCACTTCCTCCGGATACTTCCCACAGCATCTGATGGAGCAACTTTACCTTTTCCTTGGAGAATTTGATCATTTCGCTAACTCCTTAAATGCTTCACGATGCTCCTTGAGGATACGCTTTGCGACAAATTCAAATTTTTCATCCTCTGACATTTCGATCTGTGGTTCCGTATCAAGATCAATCACCAGGAGCTTAGGCCGATTGTTTTTGAAGACTACGACACGGCCCTTTCTCTCGGCTAATCGAGCAACTTTAGAAAAATTCTGATTGGCTTCTGTTGCAGTTACGATGGCGTTGACATCGACTTTCATGTTGATCGCCTCCCTCCTGAATTATACTATTATTATAGGCAAAAAACAACCTATTATTGGCACTATTTTTGATGGGCGTAAGACAAAGAAATAAAAGGAACGCCTTGTCTATATTGCCCAAGGCGCTGTAGAAGATGATCCCCTGTTGATGTTTGTTATAGCGGTTCAATTTTACGCTATTCTTTCAGCCCGGCGCTGCATCAGTTCATTCAGCGATTGCTTCATATCGGGCGGCAGGAAAGAAGATTCGCACAATACCATCCATTTGGAAATAGAACTGACCATTTTCCGAATCATCGTTTCAGCGGCTTTTTCGGGTATTCCCGCGGCTTCCGCGAAAACAAGAAAATCATTGCGGCGCAGGTTTGTCTTTTTGCCGTTCATGGTCAGGGCAAATTCTTCTTTGTCCTCCGGCATGATGACATTCACCGGCAGCAGATCATAGGCGGGCGACAGCACATAGCTTCCGCTTTCCGACGCTGTTTCGATCAAGGAAAAATTCTTCAGATGCATATCGGAATTGCCGGTCAGAAAGCAGAAGACCAGCCGCAGAAACAGTTCGGACAGGTCTAAGCCAGGCCGGGTGGAATAGCGCTGGATCACCTTCACGCAACGCTCATAGGACCCCCGGTATTTGTCCTGCGTCAGCCGCAGATCCAACTGACAAAAATCCTCCATGGCCAGCATTTGCAAAGATTCATTGCTCTGATTGCGCACCCGATCCACACGGCGGGTGAGATAAGCGTATCCTTCTTTCAGCCGCACCAGCGCATGCGGCACGACGGACAATCCCGTCAAGGCGGCCATTTGCATCACCAGGTGTTCAGCTTCGGGCAACGCACGAAACTCCGTCACCTGGGGCTTGAGGATATACCCTGTGGGGTAATCCACCATGGTCAGCCTGGGGGTACTTTCCCTTGAAAGATGGAGAGACAGTTTTTTCTGTACCCCTGGCACTGTATGGCCCTTTTGCACAGCCTTTTCTGCCAGCAGGGTCAATGCTTCGTCTGTCAATTCGATTTCGGGCAGCGCGCTCGTTCCGAAAAACCGACGGATGCAGGCCGGATGCCAAGCAGAATCTGGGAATGGTTCCTTCAGCGGTTTTCCGCAGCAAAGACAGTTCATGCTTCCACCTCCCGGATGCTCACGCAGCCAATGCAGTCATGGCATGCCACCATGAGCAGGCCGAAGCGATCCTTTTGGTCGATTTTCCAATTCCGGCTGACAACCCCCAACAGCCAGCCTTCCGGAATCAGCCCGTCAAAGAATGGGAAGAGCGTGCGGGATGTATAAGGTTCCGCCCGTAATGGGAGCGTCAGCGAAACAGCGCTGGCGTGCTCTGCGGACAAATACGCAGGATCATAGGCGAAGCAATAGCCTTCGTCCGTTTCCTGAATCAATCCTGCGAACCGATCCCGAACATATACGCCCGCCTGACGAAGGATATTCACGGCTGCTCCTCCATTTTCTTTTCTATTCTTCCGGGCACGGCTTCCATGCCGAACATGGCCAATGCCTGGTTTACTTTATCCAGGCGCACGGTTTCTTTTCCCTGTTCCAGATCATGCACAAAGCGCAGGCCCAACCCGGAGCGAATGGCAAATTCCTCCTGAGTCAGTCCGGCAGCTTTTCTGTTTTCCCGGATAAAGGTTGCAATCTTATCGGTTCGCATGAAATCACCCTTTCGATGTCATTATATTCCCGATCGGGTATAATGTCAATGGAAGCATAAACAAAAATTCCTGATCGGGAAGAATGCTTGATCATGCAGAACATTATTCCCGATCGGGTGTAGTATTATGCGTAAATCAATTCCTGGAGAATAATTTCTTCGGCTTGTTGCCGGATGCTGTTCATCCGTCCACCCCAGGCCAGTTGGTCTCTTGCTTTCAGTTCTTCATTGATGCCTTCTGCATCTTCCATCCGGGCGATCATTCGTTCCATGCGCTCCCGGCAGACCTGTTCGGTTTCTGCCAAATGCTCATACAGCTTGCCGGACAGAATCAGACGAGTGTATAGGCCGGGCGGTGCTCTTCCAGGTAAACTTTGCGCATCCGGCCAAAGCGGCCAATGGTTTGTCGAGGAGATTCTGGAAGATCCAGATCGTGGAAGCAGCAGTCGCCATGCAGGGTGTAATGAATACCATTTTCAGTCATTTCTTTCGGAAAACGGGTCATGTTGAGGTCCTCCTTTTTTGTGTTTTTAGCCGCGGTTTTCACTTTCGTCGGCTAAAATCTGGTTTGGGTAAATTTGCCGATATACCGCAAAATCGTCGCCTGATCGTACCCAAACCGTGAGAACACACGGTTAACTATCGTTGGTCGATACCACAAGATATTGATTATTCTTCTTTCATTGTTCTACATCATGTGGTAGAATTGATCGAGGATGTATAATCTGGTCGAATTCAAGTCCTGTTTCCCGCACCAAACGAAAACCCTTGA
>ODAI013809754.1_pt1 | contig 13644 bp, 8 predicted proteins | sample 1539321 | NCBI WGS metagenome assembly ODAI01 (sample SAMN02144231, study PRJEB22623) | gut metagenome | biome: sheep rumen | host: Ovis aries | place: New Zealand
AGGGCAGCAGCCTATGCCGCAACAGGGCCAGCAGATGCCCCAGGGGCAGCAGGGTCAGCAGATGCAGCAGTCGCCTCAGGGCCAGCAGCCCATGCCGCAACAGGGTCAGCAGATGCAGCAGACACCCCAGGGCCAGCAGCCCATGATGCAGCAAGGCCAACAGATGCAGCAGATGCCCCAAGGGCAGCAGCCCATGCCCCAGCAGGGCCAGCAGCTGCAGCAGACACCCCAGGGGCAGCAGCCTATGCCTCAGCAGGGCCAGCAGATGCAGCAGACCCCCCAGGGGCAGCAACCTATGCCTCAGCAGGGCCAGCAGATGCAGCAGACACCCCAAGGGCAGCAGCCCATGATGCAACAGGGCCAGCAGATGCAGCAGATGCCCCAGGGTCAGCAACCTATGCCGCAGCAGGGCCAGCAGATGCAGCAGACGCCCCAGGGCCAGCAGCCTATGCCTCAGCAGGGCCAGCAGATGCAGCAGACGCCCCAGGGCCAGCAGCCCATGCCGCAGCAGGGTCAGCAGATGCAACAGACGCCTCAGGGCCAGCAACCCGTGCCGCAACAGGGGCAACAGATGCAGCAGACGCCCCAGGGCCAGCAGGCAATGCCCCAGCAGGGCCAGCAGATGCAGCAGGCGCCCCAAGGGCAGCAGGCAATGCCCCAGCAGGGCCAGCAGATGCAGCAGGCGCCCCAAGGGCAGCAGGCAATGCCCCAGCAGGGCCAGCAGATGCAGCAGACGCCTCAGGGGCAGCAGCCTATGCCGCAACAGGGCCAGCAGATGCAGCAGACGCCCCAGGGCCAGCAGGCAATGCCGCAGCAGGGCCAGCAGATGCAGCAGATGCCCCAGGGCCAGCAACCCATGCCGCAGCAGGGCCAGCAGATGCAGCAGACGCCTCAGGGCCAGCAATCCGTGCCGCAACAGGGTCAGCAGATGCAGCAGACGCCTCAGGGCCAGCAGCCTATGCCGCAACAGGGTCAGCAGATGCAGCAGACGCCTCAGGGCCAGCAATCTATGCCACAACAAAATCAGACTCTTCAGCAGGAACCGTTCTTTATGCAACAGCTGCGGATGCAGCATCAGCAGGGGCAGCTCACCCAGCCAAATTCTCCTCAGCAGGAGGCCATGCAGCAGGCCAAGGCACAGCTTATGAGCCAGACTATGGAGAACACTCCTCAGACCATGGAAACCATGAAGGATCTGGCTCAGCTGCTCTTGAAGAACGCCCAGCTTACCCAGCGGGATGCCCAGCTTCTGCAGAATTTTGTCAATGGCCGTCAGAGCACCATGGGGGAGCAGGAGGCCAGACAGCTGCAGCAGCTTATCCGCCTTTGCCAGCAGAACGTGCCCGTCACTGTCCAGCAGGCGGCTTTGCAGCAGAATATCCCTGACCTTCCCAGGCTCTATGCCTTTATGCAGCTTTGCGATATGGCTAATACCCGCCAGATGAATGGCAAGCAGCTGAAAAATGCAAGCCGTGACGTAGCGGCTTTCGTGCTGGCCATGCGGGGTTCCATGTCAGGGGATAATTCCGTGGTGCAGGGACAGCGGGCCCTGAGTTTTATGATGCCCATGTATTTAGGGGAAAATGAGCAGAGCTATCCTTCCTATATCCATGTTTACGATGAGGCCCGGCAGGATCCGGAGACTGGTTATCTGAAAAAGGAAACCTGGCTCAGGCTTTGCGTGCTGACGGAAAATATCGGGGCAGTGGAGCTTACCTGCCGGGTTTTTGACGAAAACCAGCTGGATATGAGGCTTTTCTTCTCGGATTCTGAGATTGCTGATGAATTCCGGGCCAGCATGCAGGATATAAGGCGGGCCCTTAGAGGCTCAGATAATCTGAAACTCAATGAGCTGAAGGTAGGGGCTGTGGGAGAGCGGCGTTTTATCTGAGAAAAGTCTGCCAGCAGGCAGGAATAGCGGGCTGGGAAGCGAATAAGAGCAGAGAGGAAATGGGATAACGAGGCAGGTGAGAGATATGCCCAGGAGGGGGAGCCGTCCCATAGAGGAGCCGGAAACCGATCCTAATGCAGAAGCCAAAGCGGTGGCTCTGCGCTACGATATGGAAAGGGACAGGGCCCCCAAGGTGGTGGCCAAGGGCAGGGGCTATGTGGCGGAAAATATCATGGCGGCGGCTCAAAGGGCTGCTGTGCCGGTATATCAGAACAAGACCCTGGTGAATATGCTGATGGCGCTGGATATAGACAGGGAGATTCCCCCGGAGCTCTATCGGGCCATAGCAGAGGTCATGGCTTATGTCTACCGCATAGACAAGCACGCCGGGGAGCGCCGCAAGAAAAACAATCAGAGGTAGGAAAAGAAGGTCCTGCGGATGGATAACAAGAGCCTGGGGAGCCGCGGCGAGGAAGCTGCGGCTCTCTATCTGAAGCGTCACGGCTATGAGATACTTGAGCGGAATTTCAGAGTGCCCGCAGGGGAGATTGACATTGTGGCGGGCATAGGGGATATTCTTGTCTTTGCTGAGGTGAAGACCCGCCGCTCAGGGAAATGCGGCCAGCCTGCCCAGGCTGTGGACTATCGCAAGCAGCAGAAGATTATCCAGACAGCTAAATGGTTTTTGCGGCAGAGACACTTGGAGGAGTGTCCCTGCCGTTTTGATGTGCTTGAGGTATATGCTCATGAAAACACCTGTCATATCAGGCATATAGCCGGGGCCTTTGAAGCATAAGGAGAAGGGGGAATATCATTGTTTGCCAGAACATATGGGGCAGCTACCCTTGGCGTGGACGGCGTAATCATCTCTGTGGAGGTGGATGCCAGCTCCGGTCTGCCGGGGATGGATATCGTGGGTCTGCCGGACACAGCGGTGAAGGAGTCCAAGGAGCGGGTCCGCACAGCCATCCGCAATACGGGCATCAAGCTGCGTCAGGAAAGGGTCACCATCAACCTGGCCCCGGCGGATTTGAAGAAGGACAGTTCAGGGCTGGATCTGCCCATTGCTGTGGGCCTGCTTACAGCCTATGGCACGATTCTTCAGGAAAAGGTGACCAAGAGCCTCTTTACGGCGGAACTTTCTTTGGAAGGGAAGTGCCGCGGGGTGAAGGGGGTTCTGCCCATGGCAGTGAAGGCCAGAGAGGCAGGCTTTGAAAATATCTTCGTGGCAGAGGAAAACGCCGAGGAGGCCTTGCTGGTGGAGGGGCTGACAGTCTATGCCCTGAAAGACCTGGGCCAGTTGGTGCGGTTTCTGACGGGTACAGAAAATATGGAGCCGGCCTGCCCCCGGCCGGAGGAAACGCCGGAGCAGTCCTTTAGGGATGATTTTGCCGATGTGCAGGGTCAGTATCAGGCGAAAAGAGCCTTGGAAATTGCTGCGGCCGGAGGTCATAACGTGCTGATGGTGGGGGTGCCGGGAGCAGGCAAGACCATGCTGGCCCGCCGCATGAGCTCCATCCTGCCGGAAATGACCAGGGAGGAAGCCCTGGAGGTCACGAAGATTTACAGCATTGCCGGTCTGCTGTCAGGTCGGGGGCTTGTCAAAGAACGGCCCTTCCGCAGCCCCCATCACACCACCTCCATGGTAGCCATGATTGGCGGCGGCAGCATTCCCCGTCCAGGGGAGGTGACCCTGGCCCATCATGGGGTGCTGTTTTTGGACGAGCTGCCGGAGTTCAGCAAGAAGTCCCTGGAAGTACTGCGGGAGCCTATGGAGGATCGGCGGATAACCATTTCCAGAGCACATGGCACCATGACCTTCCCATCAAGCTTCGTGATGATTGGCAGCGCCAATCCCTGTCCCTGCGGCATGAGATGGGATCCCGACCAGGAATGCAAGTGCACCCCTAATGAAATCAAGCGCTACAATCAGAAAATCTCAGGTCCCCTGCTGGATCGCATAGACATCCATATCCGGGTGGCAAGGGTGAAATATGAGGAGCTTTCCTCCAGGAAGCGGGCGGAGCCTTCGGCCAGTATCCGTAAGAGGGTGGTGGCGGCTAGGGAAATCCAGCTGAAGCGTTTGAGGGAATACCATCTCTTCTGCAATGCCCAGATGAATCATGCACTGCTGCAAAAGCTTTGTGTCCTGGAGCCCCAGGCCCAGGCCCTGTTGGAGCAGGCCTTCAAGAGCATGAACCTGTCCGCCAGGTCTTATGACCGCATCATCAAGGTGGCCCGTACCATAGCTGACCTGGCCGGGGCAGAAAATATCGCCGCAGCCCATATTGCCGAAGCCATCCAGTTTAGGAATGACAAGGATTTTGAAATGGATTAGCAGGTGGGGAAGGGGAGAAAAGTTTTTTATAAAATGTGTTGATACCATATGAACAAAATGTGTTATGACAAAGGACAAGCAAATTTGGCTTGCAGATTATTTTAATATGTGCTATACTGTAAAAGCGTTATATTGCAAATAATATTATTCTGGTGATGGCAGGGAGCGTGTTTTGATATGTTCTTGAATGAAGTAGAAATGTCAGGTCAGGCTTCTGCGTGCAATCAGAAAGCACATATGTCCACAGGGGGGGGCATAGTGGCGAATTATCTGAGATAATTCAGAATAGTGCATCTGTAATTTTCCCTTGTAATTTCATAGCCATAAGTGTAAGCCAAGTGTTTTATTCAACACTTGGCTTGTTTTGGTGTGCAAAGATGATGGGATGGATAAATCGATGGGCAATGTTTTTAAGAAATGTATCATCTATGGTTCAGGTGAGTGGGGGCGGAAGGCCTACTGGGAATACTTGGACAGGTATGAAATCATTTGCTATGTGGACAGAAATCCCCATAGATGGGGGGCTATGGTATATGGAGTGGAGATAAAGCCCCCAGAGGAGCTGGCCAGGCATAAAGAAGCTGTAGCCATCATTGCTATCGATAATGATGCGGGCATAGAGGAGTATATACGTTCCTTCGGTACATCTAAGGTGGAGCATTACCGGTATGACGCCCTGACAGCCAGAATGCCTGCCCTAGTATATGGGACAGGGAAGGAAAGTCTGGCCGTTGCCAGGGCTGCAGGTGAACGGTACAAGATTTCCTACTTGGTGGGTAATAAAGCTGCTGGAGACTCTGGCGATGGCTTGAAGATGGCAGCTCCGGATTTCCTGAGGGAATGCTCAGAGGCAGTGCTGATTGTCCCTGAGTCTCTGGCAGATGATGCGAATCTTGCCAAAGTTCACGAAATATTTGCGGGAGATATTATGGCGTATAGCCTGGGGGAGGGTGTACGGCCAATACTTCCTGTTCTGGACAGGGAAGAGCCGCGGATTTTTGTAGATGTGTCCATCAGCAGGAAAAAGAAACATGGCGAAGGCGTAGCCCGGGTGGCAGACCGTCTTTGGGAGGAACTTAAGAAAATCGACAATTCTATCACGCCTGTGCGAAATATGCAGGGGACGATGGTGACAGATTTTGCCTATGAAGGCAGGGAAGACGAAGATTGTCAGGTGAGTTTTGTTTCTGGTGATAGGTTGCTGCTGCTAGATCCTTCCTGGACGGATTACAGTGACTTTGCGACCATCATTGCCAGGGCCCAGGCAGCTGGGGCAAAGGTTTTTGCTATCGTTCACGATTTGATTCCTGCTTATTTGCCGGAGCTATTCTCTGAAAGCATCAGGAGGCCCTTTTTCTTCTGGCATGACATGGTATTGTCTGCCGTGGACGATGTAATCTGCATTTCGGATTATACAGCTAAAAAAGCACTGGAATATATCCGGGTGCGGCAGCTGGAACGGAGCAAACCGCTGGAATACCATACCATTGTCCTGGGCAGCGATCTAAAGATTCCCGCTGAGCTGACAGTGCGTCGGGAATTGCAGGATTTCTTTGATGGAGCCCAGGTTTTCCTCACTGTAGGCACTATAGAGCCCAGAAAAGGTCATATGACTATCATCAAAGCATGGGAGAAGGCAAAGAAAACTGGCTCTGTGAAACTGCTTGTCATGGGACATGATGGCTGGCTGAATCATGGAATAAAACAAGCCATAAATAGGTATGAGGGGCAGGGACTTTTTTGGCTAAAGGATGCCACAGATGAGGAACTTGCATATGCATATAATAAATCTTTGGCCCTTATAGAGGCTTCCCTAGAAGAGGGGTTCGGTCTGCCCTTGGTGGAGGCGGGGGTATATGGTCTCCCTGTCCTGTGCAGCAATATAGATGTGTTCAGGGAAGTGCTGGGAGAGAAAGCCCTGTATTTTCGGAAAGAAGATAGTGATGCACTGGCAAAACTGATGGAAAATGCTTTGGAGATCGGCAGAGATTTTTTGCCGGTAAAGGAAGACAGCCTTTCCTGGCAGGAGACAGCAACGCAGCTTTACAAACTGCTGCATGAGAAAGGGGAAAGCTAATGATACCCAAGAAAATTCATTTCTGCTGGCTTAGTGGGGAGGCGTATCCCCCTCTGGTAGAAAAATGTCTGGCTTCCTGGAAAAATTTTCTGCCTGATTATGAATTGAAAATCTGGACGAAGGAAAACTCCCCACTGGAAGATAACGCCTATGTCAAAGAAGCTATGTCTGTAGATAAATACGCCTTTGTCTCCGACTATATCCGTCTATATGCCCTCTATCATGAGGGGGGCATATACCTGGACAGCGATGTGGAGGTGCTGAAGGCTTTCGAGCCACTACTGGAAGAACCAGCCTTCGTCGGCTGGGAACGCTGCGGTAGAGTAGGTCCCTGGCTCATAGGCAGTGAGCCGGGGAATCCAATCATCAAGGAATTGTTGGATGAGTATAGGGATAGGCATTTTCTTACGGATGGGAAGATGAATTTAACAGTGAACACCATTCCCACCACAAGGTTGCTGATAGAAAAGGGGTTGCTGCCAGAGGATAAAATTCAGCGGCTAAAAGATTGCACCATTTTCCCGGAGAGGTATTTCTGCCCGTTAGACCCATGGACAAGAGAGCTGAAGGTTACGGATGATACATACGCCATCCATCATTTCGCCGGCAGTTGGAATCATCTGGCGGATACGGATATGCAATATATCAAGGCTGTACCAGAAATGGCAGCAAAGCTGGCGAAGAAGTGGCAGGGAAAATATTATGGTCGTCCGCTGGTGATTTATGGTTTTGGGATAGTGGGGTTGAATGCCTATAAGGTGCTGAAGAAGTATTCGGAGATAACGGTGACAGCATTTATGGTCACAAGGTTTAATCATCAGTGGAGACACTATGATGGCGTGCCTATTGTGGAACTGAAGGAGGCCGATGTTTGGCTGGAGGAGCCGGTGGTCATTATTGGGATGGTTGATAGGTATCAAGAAGAGGTACGGGAGAGTTTGAGGAAAGCTGGATATAGGGATATAGAGGTACTCAAACCTTTGGTAAAAAAAGGAGGAAATCTATTGGAAACTTGTATCATATATGGAGCCGGCGAATGGGGAAGAAAAGCGTACTGGGATTTGTGGGAGAATAAAAAAATACTCTTTTTTGTAGATCGGTTCCCGGAAAAGCATCAGGGACGCCTGTATGGAAAAATGGTGTATCTGCCGGAGATTTTGGAGAAATACCAGGATGTGCCTGTCATCGTGGCAGTTGAGAGCAGCAGTGGAATCGAAGATTATCTTAGGGAACTGGGGGTTCATGACGTTCAGCAATACATTCCTACAAAGAGATCACATCTGCAAAAAATGATAATCTATGGCACAGGAAACTGGGGCAGTATTGCTTACCGCGAATTCTGTGACAGGAGAGACATCGTATTCTTTGTGGATAGGGACAGCCGTAAATATGGTCAAAATTTCCATGGAAAGACCATTTACCCGCCAGGATTTCTTTCTGAATATCCTGATGTAGAAGTTCTGGTGGCTGTGCAAAACAGCAAGGGGATTTCTGAAAATCTCCGCAGAATAGGATGCAGGAACATTCGGCAGTACGAGCCATATCATGCAGCGTACGATACACATGGTGTGGGGGGGATTGAGGCAGAAGATGTTCCCTATCTTCCCATGTACGATGCTATCTGCGAAATGGCATCGGAAAGAGGAGAACTTCCCTTTGATCCGCAAGTTTCACGTCGGCTTTTGGGAATGAATCAATATGAGTTTGATATGAAACGATTGCAAGGGTTGGATAATATGAAATTTCTCCAGGGACTGTACATGATGTTCTTTAATCGTCTTATAGATGAGCGCGCTGAAGAAGCTTGGTCAAAAGGCGAGAAAAGAAAAGAACTTAAACTTCCTCGTCAGGAATTTCGCTCTCGGCTCGTAAAGGGATTTAGGAAAAGTGCTGAGTTCCGACAGTTGGGAGATGTGCAGTTTGTCAATAATGTGTACGATTAAGTTAACGAAGAAAGGTGCCTTTATATGAAGAATAATGAATCAAATTATTTAACAAAAAAATTATATGTAGATGTTACAAATTTGCTCAAAGTGAAATTTTTATCAGGAATCCAGCGGGTTGTTACAGAGTATTTGGATCGGATACTGGAGGCAGATTGCTTTGAAACAGTGTGTGTTGCTTGGGATGATTTTAGAAATTGTTTCCGTATAGTTAATCGAGACTCTTTGATGGAAAGAGTTAAGGCACTTTCTATGGGAATAGAGTTTCGTGAGATGGCATTTTCAGGCATATGGGATTTTCAAAAGAAAGATGATAAAACTCCAGTTGTTTTTTTTGATATGGATGCTGTGTGGAATCCAGGTACGGTGAAGAGAGGATATCTGTACGGCGAATTGAAGAAATCTGGTGTGAAAATTGCTGTATTAATTCATGATGTTATTCCTGTTTTGTTTCCAATGCTTGCTCATCCATATACTGTTTATCGGTTCTATGACTATCTTGCAGCAGCGTCGCAGTATGCCGATGTGCTGATAACAACAACGGAAAACAACCGGAAGGATCTGGAACTTCTGTTGGAACGAGGTGGAATTGGAGAAAAGACCATTCGTGTGATACCTCTGGGAGCAGATTTCCATAAGGCTCCGGAGTGCGAAGATGAATCTGAGGTTCGTGAAGATGCCAGGGAAGCTGTAGAACGAGGAAAATATCTTCTTATTGTTTCTACGGTGGAGCCTAGGAAAGGTCACGCATATTTACTTGATTGTCTTGAAGAATACATGCTGGATTTGGATATAAATCTTGTTATTGCAGGACGTATTGGCTGGAGAAGTGAGGAATTAGAGGAGCGTATACGGCGACATGAACTCTTGGGAGACAGGCTTTTTTTCATTGAGTCTGCAAATGATGACACCATTGCGTACCTATATCAGAATGCATTTTTGTTTGTTTTCCCTTCCCAATATGAAGGCTATGGACTGCCGATTATCGAGGCATTTAGTCATGGTGTTCCTGTATTGGCCAGTGATATACAGGTCTTTCGAGAGGTAGGCGGGGATTACTGTGATTATTTTTCATTGGAGAACACTGAGTCCCTGTCAGAGATTGTGAAAGAATATTTGCTGGATCCATATCGTTATGAAGAGCGCAGGAATTTAGTTGCTTCATATCAGCCACCTAAATGGGATGATTCTGCACAAGCAGTGTTGCAAGTATTGTCTGAGATTCACTATTCTGACATTCAAGTACGAGATGAACTCGAGCAAATCTTTTTGCTCTCTGCCAGGGAGGAGAGTGTTTCTACGGTATTGGCTTCTGTCGAGGAGCGATTGCCATTTATAAAAAAGGTTCTGATAGCCTGTCCCCAATGGTTATGTGAAAGTGTTCGCAACTCTTATCATGGAAATCTTATTATTGATTTCCTGACAGATGAGGAATTGCTTGAGGGGAGGGAGTTACCGGAAGATCATCAAATAAGAAATACTCTGCTTCGATGCAATGCCATGAAGTCTTCAAAATTGGATGATAGTTTCATCATGTATGATGATGATTATCGTCCCTTGGTTACAATTCAAAAAGATGACTTTATAAAAAATGGGAAATATGTGGGTTATTATTTCTATAATCTGAAGAATTGGTGCGGAACTATGCGGAATCCGACATCTTTTGATCGCGGAATGTATCGAACACTTAATTTTTTACAGAAAAACGCATTGCCAACCTTACAGTACGCTTCTCATATGCCCCAAGTAATAGACAAAAGGGTTTACCTGAAAATGATGGATCAATTTCCTGATTTTGTATATGAGGGGTATAGCGAATGGTGTGTTTATTTTAATTATGCCAACGCACATTATCCACGTCAATTTATAAATGAACCGTTCAAGACCTTATGCTGGCCAGCGTTATCTACCGATTGGGAGCTTATGTATCTTCCCCAGGAGTATCTGTTCGAGAATTTCTACTCAGTGCTGTATGAAAAGCATAATCTTCAGGGATTGCCGACCGAGTGGAAGGACGAGACAGAACGTACGATAATTCAGAAAATCCTTCGTAAACATGTGGAGGAATTTTCTGCAATGCAGCTCCGCAAGATGAACGATGCAATGGAAGGATATGCTGGTTACATTTTGAAAGATAAGGGTGCGCCTAGGTCTTATATGCTTAGTTTAGAGGATGGGAAACTTCTGTTTACTGCGCCAAAACGATTCTTTTCTAAGATAAGATTTTGCAATAGGCCGCGGATTGCTTTAGCTGGTTTTGAGAATTTGGATCCAGATAAATGGAATCTTAGAATTTCCTATAGATTCGAACCTGTCGGAGGGGGTAATGGGGCGGTTAGGACAGATACACAAAATATAGCTTACGGTGTGCCATGCGCGTCATTCCCTATTGTGGCACCAGATTTGCCAGGAGCCTATCGCTTGTATCTTTGGTGCGAGTCCCAAGCATTAAAGGAAAAAATAGCGGTAGCGTTGGATGCCTGGATTTATGATTAAGATAGATTCTTAAAGAACTTTTGGAATTCAAGGCTAGCGAAGGAATGGGTGATTCGATGATAAATGACGAAGGTCGGAAGATTGTGCTTTACGGAACAGAAAAGGATATTCAGTCCTTTGTAAACGGACAAGATCCCCCCCCCCCTCAAAAAGGGCAGATTGCGGATGTTTTGAGCTTGGCTGCTGAAGAGAAGGAAGAAAAGTTGTATCACTGGCCTGTTTATACACCAAGTACGGCTCCGAATTTATCAAAGCATCTGTTACTTGTTGTTTGCGATTCATCCCGTTATTTTTCTATATCAGATAGCATAAAGAATCTTGGCCTTGTGGAGTTTGATCATTTTATTTGGTATGGCTTATATCGTAAAAAGGTGTGTTTCATTAACGCGAATTGCCATGGGCCTCTTATTGCAAAATACTTGGGAGATAGCAGCGCATTTCGCAAAAAATATGGTATCCATCCCTTTTTAGCGCACGCCAGCTACTTTATTAAAGATAAAAGACCTTTAGACAATCATTTTCTTCGGCATGTGGATTTGTTGCTGTATCAGAATATGCTACCTACGAATAACATGCATCCAACCTATGCGGACGAATACGTACTGCCAAGAGTGTCATCTTCCTGTCAAACAATCTGTATTCCCAATTATTTTCCTTTGGGTGAAATGTTTCATCAGACGCAAGAACTTCGCGTCATACGAAATGGGAATTGTGATGCATTTTATCGGGATTCATTATTAGATCGTGCATACAATGAGGGATATAGAGACGTAGAAAGCATTGTAAAATTCGTTCACAGTTATCGAGGAAACGAGGATGAGGTAAAGACAAAGTTTGACTCATTCATGACACGGCTTGAAAAACGAGAAAATAGATGGGATATAAAACCAGTAAAATGGATCAAAGAGAATTATCAAAAAATACCAATGATGAATGATATTGCTCATCCAAGTAAGTATTTGATGCTTCATACTGCCAAGGAAATTTTATTGAAATTGTGCCTGCAGGATTCGTTGGAGGAAACAAAACTTAGAGATTATAATTATCTTCATTCGTATAAATTAGGACCTAGTGGATTCGTGTATCCCTACGTTAAAAATGCATTGGGAATCACTTATGAGGATGAACGCATTCGGAAAGGATGGCCAAATTTTGGTCATTCGGATGGGTCTAATAGTCCTTTACATGAAAATGGAATTGATATTTATGAATTTGTAAAGGAATATTTTCTGATCTCTCTGAGGATTTTGCTACCGAAGGATGCATCTATTTGGTCGAGAAAGCAAATTGTTTCACGATCTGTGGTGATTAATTTTTATCGCTATTTGTTAGGCAGAGAACCAGAGAGTGAGGAGATTATAAAAAAAGCACTTTCAAGTGGCAAGAACTTTGAGGAGATGAGAGATATTTTTCTATCTAGTCCGGAGTTTTGTCGTTTGTATCGTAAAAATATAGAGCATGTGTAGGATTTTAAGTCTATTAGTGTTGTTATTACTGTGTGGAATATAATAAGGTGTTTAGACTCACAAAGCAGCAATTGCATCGAAAATATGAAATGTGTGCGATTTTAAACTTAAGTGAAGATTGAGGTTTAGTTATGTTCAAACATTTTATTTCCTTGGGCTGGTACTGTGGCACGGCAGCATCTTTGACCAAGTATGGAGGGAGAAGCTTTTCTTCTACATTTGATTGGGGATTCTTTGGCTTTCCTGGTGTCATACATGCTCTGGATAATTGCTTTGATGATTTCCTGAATGAAGAAAATCTCTCCCCTCGCTATGTAGAGGCTGATGGATTGATTCATGTCGTAGATACGAAAAATGATATGGATTTCAATCATGAGGTGAGTTCCCTGGAGGCGTACGCCGCGCAAATGCCAGCAGTCAGGAAAAAGTATCGGCACCGCATTGATTTGCTTTATAAGACAATGGAGAATTTTCCCGTTTGTTTTGTGCGCTGCATACGTGATGCTACTGAGATTGCATATATACAGAAGAATGCAGAGTACATAGCCTCAGTAGTAGGTAAATATAATAAGAGGAACAGGATTATTTTCATGGTTCCTTTGGGTTTGGATATTCCCAAGGATTTTTGTTTTCAATACTTCTTGCTTAATCGTACATGTGCTTACAGAGGTCATAATGGCTTGCGCGGGCTATTTGATGCTAATCTAAGTATTCTTCCTTTTGTGTGTGCCAATATGAGCAAGGCACAACGGGCGATGAATCTTCTATGGGATTTGTTGCATGAGGGTGATATAGGAACGATCGAGGAAAAGCAAAGGATTATGGCAGAGGTTAAAAATCTGTTGAAGCCCTCGAAAGAGTATGCCACAAATTGTTTCCGCTATATTTGGGGGCGTGAGCCAAAGGATAAAGAGGTAGAGGCATGCCTGAAGAAATTTCCCTTGCGGGAGGAAATGAGAATTGGGTTTTTGTCTGACTTAAAAATGCAACAAGAGACAAATGTCCCCCAAAAAAAGGAGGTCGGGGCCGCCATTGATAATGAAAAAGTGACACGGGAGATGGTAAGAAATTGCTATCTGTATATATTGGGACGCGAGCCTGAGAATGAGGAAGTTTTGAAGAAGTACATGAAAGCATATAAAAACTTTGCAGATATGAGAAAGGCATTTATGGGCAGTGGTGAATTTCGAAAGATGAACGATTTGTTGCCAGCCTCGAAAGAATATGTCACAAATTGTTTTCGTTACATTTGTGGGCGAGAGCCAAAGGATAGGGAAGTAGAGGCGTGCCTGCAGAAATTTTCCTTGCGGGAGGAAATGAGACTGGGTTTTTTGTCTGACTTAAAAATGCAACAAGAGACAAATGTCCCCCAAAAAAAGGAGGTCGGGGCCGCCATTGATAATGAAAAAGTGACACGGGAGATGGTAAGAAAT
>ODAI014418562.1_pt1 | contig 13644 bp, 18 predicted proteins | sample 1539321 | NCBI WGS metagenome assembly ODAI01 (sample SAMN02144231, study PRJEB22623) | gut metagenome | biome: sheep rumen | host: Ovis aries | place: New Zealand
GAGACATACTAAAAACAATGTTCATAATAGTTAGTCTCCCCTAACTCAGAAATGAACTAGATTCCTGTTCATATCAGTTATAGCTTTTACTTATAACCAGTTATAGAAAACTTATATAAGCACTGTTAATTTTTTATTGAAAAAAATTATCTTGACAATTATAATTTTCATAGAATCATTAATATGATTCACCGGGGATCCCGGTTATCACTCATAATATAAAGGAGATGAAAAAACATGAGTAAAAAATTTGGAGACAGAAAAGGTGTAGCATTCAGAGTCATTAAACTAACAGTCACGCATGACGCTTTCGGGCGTCCGGATCTTAAGCTTCTTCTGGAAGTCAAGAAGGTTTATGAGCGTGCTGTTATCACAACGTATCCAGAGATGACAGAGCCGCAGTTAGCGGAGTTCATGAAGGTGCATGCAGTAGGAGCTTTTCACTACTGGTATCTCGGAGATGATCCGGAATGCAATACAAGTATCGGGCGCTGGGCGTTTCATCATTTTGACGGGGTTATTAATGAACGGGCTTATTTCAATTTTGAAATCCTGCAGGAGGTATTAAAGAATGCTTAACAAGTTAGATACTGCCCTGATGTATGAATTAAAGGTTTTAGATTCTTTCACCAGAAAAGAAACCAAGCTGCAGAGCCTGGACGTATGCCAGGGCATTGTGATGTCGGCTTTCTGGCTGGATCTTATTTCAAAAGAAGAATATCTGACAATCAGCAGAATACTGGATGAAAAGAGAATGAGGATACAGTATGACTGATTATGAGGCTTTAATCCTCCAGCGACAGGAAGAGCTTGAAATCTGGGAAGATGCTCCGGAGATGTTTCCGGAGTATCATCCGGAGGATGATATAATAGAAGAACACTACAGTGATTTGTACTTTAAGTATATGGAGATAAATAGAAAGTGAGGTTACAATGGTCTATAAGAAGTTTAAAGATTACAAGTTAAGCATTATTAAAATGCTCTTTATCCGGAAGGATCCTGCAGAAGTACTGAAAGAAATTGAAGCGCTTGAGACTTCCAACAGCATTACACCGTCTCAGGTTCAGCAGCTGGTTGATATGGTCTATAATGGTGAAATCTACAAGATATTGAGACCGGCCAATATGACGCAGGCATTAGCTACCAGGCTGAAATATGATCAGCAGATATTTGTATATAAAGGAAGCATCATCGCGAGTTATTACGCTGATACAGGAACGGCGGTATTAGAATGAACAACTATCTGTTAGATGTCATTATAGGATCTTTCATCGGTCATCTTCTGGCCGATTGTGTATCATGGCTAATGAGGAAAAGAAAATGAGCAAGATAATAAGAGTATACTGCACAGATGAACTGCTTGAAGATATTGAAAGCTTTATGCTCGGATCCGCGTATCACGCGGATAAATACCAGAATGAGTTATATTATCTGTTTGATCTATGGATCAACTGCGAATTAAAGCGGAATAACTGGAATGTTATGCGGACGCCCGGAAAATGGACTTTCTACAAGCAGCCAGTGGACGGGTTATCAATCATGACGGATTTCCAGAAGCAGAAGAAAACCTATATTGGTTATATGACATATGACGGAAATTATGATCTTCATCCATCGCTAGGAGTAAGATATGGAAGGATAGCATAATGCCCAGGAAAGTATACAGCGCGGAAGAAAAGGCAGCGCGTCAGGAATATTCCAGGCTGCGCGCTATCGCAAACAAGCGTATCGCAAGACTGGAAAAGGCCGGATTTGAATCTTATCAGAAGTTTCCGACTTTAAAAGAATTAGGGGATCTCACAAGCCAGAAGCTAGGATACCTGCGCGGATTTGTCGCAAGCAACTGGACAAGATCCGGATTCAGGAAAGAATACTACAAAAAAGAGGATCAGAAAACGGCCCAGGCGCTGCAGGATCATGGTTACAATATCCCGGCATCCGCCATTAAGGGATTTACTAAATTTATGGAGAACTGGAGGAGGCAGGAAGCAGCGCACGGGCGCCGCTTCCGCGCTTCCGATCAGACAGCCCAGGTATTTGAAAATGCCATAAGGCTGGGAGTTAATCCGGATGAAGTGGTTAAACACATGAAGGCTTTTATCAATCATGCGGAAGAGCTGGCGCGTATGGAGGCGCCGGAAAATGGAGAAGGATTATCATTTAAGCAGGTACAAAATAAATGGAAGTACGAGCGTGAAAAAGCTGCTAAAGGAAGCAGGAAGGCAGAAGGCAAAAAGAGGACAAAGAAAAAAGCGGGATAAAGAAGGTAATTACATTTATTATAAAGATCTTATATGCGCGTTTGATATCGAATGTACCAATGACAAGGATATCAACCAGGCTTATATGTACATCTGGCAGAGCTGCATAAAAGCAGGCGATGATCTTCATATATTCTATGGCCGTGACTGGCAGGAGTTCCGGCAGTACATAAGCGATATAATAAGCTGTCTTGATGATCATGAGCGTATAGTCATGTTTGTTCACAATCTGAGCTATGAATGGCAGTTTATCAAATCGGTGCTGGCTTTTGAAAGTGATGAAGTTTTTGCCATGGAAGAGCGGAAGATATTGTATGCGGTTTATGCAGGAAAAATAGAGTTCCGCTGCAGCTATATGCAGACTAATCTGTCGTTAGATTCTCTTACTAAAAAATTCAACGTGAAGCACCAGAAATTATCAGGGTCTGAATATGATTACAGTCAGATCCGCACACCGGAAACAGAGCTTTCAGAAAAAGAACTGCAGTATTGCATCAATGACGTGGCCGGCCTGTGCGAGGCGATGGAAAAAAGAATAGACGGGGAAAGCTATTATACATTACCCTATACTTCCACCGGATATGTAAGAAGGGAAGTCAAGAAAAGCATGTATAAGGTGAGGCCATGGCTTATTAACATCCTTCCGGAGCCGGATGAATATATTATATTAAAGGAAGCTTTCAGAGGCGGTAATACGCATGCAAACAGGAAGCATACCGGCCAGATATTAACTAATGTTATCAGCTATGACAAGTCATCCAGCTATCCAGCGTCACAGTGCATGTATATGTTTCCGGTTTCAAAATTCCTGCATGATGATGAATTATGCATAGATCATCTTCTGGATCTTATCGAAAGAAGAAAAAGGGCATGCGTATTTAGAATAGCATTCTGGAATCTTTCCGCTAACATGGATGTATACTTTCCATATATCAGCCGGCACAAATGCAGAAATCTGATAGGATGCATCGAGGACAACGGAAGGATCCTGTATTGCCAGTACTGTGAGACAACATTAACAGATATAGACTTTGAAATATTAATGAGTCAGTACACATTTACGGATGTTAAAATACTGGATCTTTATTCATCCAGATACGGATATCTTCCGGAAGCTTACACGGATGTTATAAAAAAGTACTATAAGCTGAAAACAGAATTAAAAGGCACCGGATCAGAAGAGGCATACCATAAGGCGAAAGAAAGACTAAATGCGATTTATGGAATGTCAGTAATGGATATCGCAAAAGAGCTGCTTATATATGATCCGGATATCCTGGGATTTACTGAGGATGATAAAAGCCTTTATCAGCTTCTGGAGGAATATAAAAAACATCCGTATCAGAGCTATGCATGGGGAGTATGGACAACGGCAAGAAGCAGGGCCGAACTGCAGAAGGCTATTGATATATGCGGTGAGGCCTGCATCTACACCGATACAGACAGCGTGAAGTTTACAACAGAAATATATAAAGGAAGAAAAAGCAATGAAGAAATTAAACGAATTGATGAATCTATCAGACGAGGAATGGGCAGATATAATAGACAATGCATGTGTTTATCTCTGGATCATAATTGTACTGCTAGGGATTCATGTAATTGTGAACATTATATGGGGATTTATGAGCATGACGGCAGCTATAAGCGGTTTCTGACTCTGGGAGCTAAGAAGTACGCTTATGAGGATGAAACCGGACTGCATGTCACATGCTCCGGAGTAAACAAAAAAGAAGCGCCTGCAGAGCTTGGGAAGCTGGAAAACTTCCAGGAGGGATTTGTATTTAAAAAAGCAGGCGGTACCGAATCAGTGTATACGGATGAATACACCGGATATACTGAACTTCACGGGTGCATGATAGAGTTAACCAGCAATGTATTGATCAGGGACAGTTCATATGAAATAGGACTTACAGGCGATTATAAATGGTTATTAGATCATGCGGATACATGGAAACTTTTGGATATTTGAACGGTGCCGGCCGTTTGAATATATATTGTGTTTGTTAATTGCAAAAGAAAAAGAGGAGAAAACAAAAATGAAAACTATTATTGCAGCATCTAAAGAACTTACTAAAACTGAAAAATACTTACTTACAAGCTCAAACGCTACATCCAGCATTAAGGGATATGAAGGGCAGATTATTGAGGTTGAAGCATGGTGCAAGTTCAACGACAAGGCAGATGACGGATCCGAAACAACGATTCTTTCATTCCTTACAGCGGACGGGGAATCCATTGCCACCAACAGCAAGGTGGTTATGAAGGCATTTGATGAAATCGTTGAAGCGTTTGAGGATGAACTTCCGCCGATTGAAGTTACCACCGGCACAAGCAAAAACGGAAGAAAATACTTCAATTTAAAAGTAAAAGCAAAATAAAAATAAAAAATAATAACCGCACCGGCAGGCGGTTATTTTTAAAAAGAGAGGCCAACATATGAAAAATAAAATTAAATACCTGAAAAGCGGTTATCTGGATATGGCCGATATCATAGAAAATAAATATCCATTTTGTTTTATAGTCGGTGCCAGGGGCACGGGGAAAACATTCGGGGCGCTGGATTATGTATACACGCGCCCGGATCTTAAATTTGTTTTCATGAGGCGCACACAGGAACAGTGCAATACAGTATCACGGCAGGATTTTAGTCCATTCAAGGCAGTGGAGGCATATCATAATAATGAAAGACTGATTGCCTGCAGGTCAGCAGGCAAAAACATGGGAAAATACGGAGATATCATATTAAATGAGGAAGGCGAGGAAACCGGATTTGATACGCAGGGTTATGCTGTCGCGCTTTCAACAGTTGCGAATATGCGCGGTTTCGATATGTCAGATATAAAGCTGCTGCTGTATGATGAATTTATAAAAGAACAGCACGAAAAACCGATCAAGGATGAAGGAAAGGCTTTCCTAAATGCATATGAGACAATTAACAGAAACAGGGAGCTTTCAGGGAAAAAGCCTGTTAAATGCGTATGCATGGCCAACAGCAACGACATTGCAAATCCCATATTTACAGAACTGCAGGTGGTCACTACCTGCGAGCGCCTGTTATCCAGAGGAAGGGATATATATATTAATGAAGAGCGCGGTATATTTATAGGCCTGCTGCATAATTCACCGGTTTCACAGGCCAAAGCAGATACAGCGCTTTACAAGCTGGCAAATCCAAAATCTGAATTTATGAAGATGGCTTTATCTAATGATTTCAACATTGAGGAAGGCACAAACACCGGATCCAGAAACCTGATTGAATACAAGCCTTTTGTACAAGTCGGGGAAAGCGTGATATATAAACATAAGTCAGACGGCACCTATTATGTAACAACGCACAAAAGCGGAAATATTCCATACTACGGAGACAACGATATAGAATTAAAGCGCTTCTGCAGGAATTATTTTTATCTCTGGGAGGCATACTTAAACCGTAAGATTGTCTTTGAAAGCTACATGCTGGAGCGCCTTTTTGAACACTATTATTTTAAATAAAATTATGCTATTATATGCATGGATCCGGAGGCCTTAAATCAAGCAGCGGAACTGCTGGCCGGGAGCCTGATTATCTCATGATCCGGATCCATTTATTAAATAAGGAAAGGCGGTATTGTTATGGAAGCTGATGCGATTATCCAGCTGATTGGAAGCCTGGGATTTCCCATTGCTATGTGCATTCTGATATTCTGGTACCTCATGAAAGAAACAGAAAACCATAAGGAAGAGGTAAGCATGCTGAAAGATGTTATTGCAAAGAATACAGAGGCACTGATTGAATTAAAGGACAAGCTGCAGGAATGAAGTGCAAGGACTACACGACAAATACCACCTTAGAGCTGGCGCTAATGGTACTGTTAGGAGTATTCGGCACCGGAGATGCAAGAAAAAAGGCACTCGGGAAAAGATATGACAAGGTGCAGAAACTGGTTAACCAGATCAGCACCACCGGAGTTATACCGGAGTCTACAGTATTTGAGGCGCTGCAGCTTATAAATGATGAATTATTAAAGGAGATCATTACATGACATTTGAGGACATTATCAGTTTAGCAAAAGCCGGATATACGAAAGATGATATTTCCAGGCTTACACAGGCAGCGGATCCGAAACCGGATCCGGGAAAAAAGGCACAGGAAAATCCTCCTGAAAAGGCGCCGGAATCCCCAGCACCGGCGCCCGCGGGGGATCCGGCCATGACGGCAATGCAGGCACAGATTGACGCATTAAAGCAGATGATGCAGATTAACAACATGTTAACTGTTAATCAGAATGCACCAAAGGAAAGAACGATTGATGATATCTTTGCGGAAATCATCAATCCGCCATTACCAGAAAATAAGGATAAATAGGAGGCTAAAATTTATGGCAGTAAACAGCATGCAGATTACAGACGTTTACCAGATTTTAAACAGCCTGCATCAGCAGGCAACAGGAAGAGCCAGCATCGCACCGGTAAATACCGGGGAATTTGTAAGCATGGCAACAACTACTTTATCAGTAGGCACAGATCAGATCTATAACACATTAATGCAGACAATCGGGCGCACGATTTTCAGCACAAGGCCGTACAATAGAAAATTTTCCGGGCTGATTGCAGATAATATGCGTTTCGGCGGAATCATGAGAAAAATCAGCATGGCGGACAATGCGACAGAAGCAGAAGGCGCCTTCAATACTCACAGTAATTTAATTGACGGCCAGAGCGTAGACCATTACATTATTAAAAAGCCTAACCTTCTGGAAATGAGATATTATGCTTCCAGCGTCTGGCAGGATTATGTGACTGTTTTTGAACAGCAGTTAAAAAATGCATTTGAATCTCCGGAACAGCTGGGATCTCTTATTACTCTTATCACTTCTGAAATGAGTAACAAGCGCGAACAGTATATTGAAGATCTTGCCAGAGGCGCCCTGACCAATTTCATTGGTGCCAAAGTTGCACAGGATCCCACAAACGGCGTGGTGCATCTTCTGACAGAATATAACGAATTAACAGACCAGGAGCTGACAAAGCCGGATATTTACAAAGATGAAAATATCGGCGGTTTCTTCAGATGGGTAAGGGCCCGCATTAATGAGCTTTCTGATATGATGGCCGAAAGATCCGGGATCTTCCAGTATACGGTTCAGGGCAAACCGGTTAACCGTCATACACCGTATAGAAACCAGAAGATGTACATTACTTCAAAAGCACTCAGACAGATTGATGCTATGGTTAATACTACAACATACCACAATGAAGGCCTGGCTTATGCGGATGTTGAAGCAGTAACATACTGGCAGAGCATCCAGACGCCGGATCAGATCCAGGTAACGCCCAGCATCGTAAATGCTCAGGGAGCTGTCAGCATCGGCGAGGCTCAGACAGTATCTAATATTTTCGGCCTCATGTTTGACGAGGATGCAGTTGCTACAAATATTGTGGATGATCATATCGTCAATACGCCGATGAATGCAAAAGGCTTATACTATAACACATGGTTCACGACACAGGCCAGATATACAAATGACCTGACAGAAAAGGGCGTTGTTCTTCTTCTGGATTAACAGAGATAATTCACATAGGTTATATTCTCTCCTTTTGTTGGTGGAGGCCTCCGGTTTTTACGAGAACTTTTCCGGAAGGCCTCCGATTTATTAAATGAGGTTAAATTATGGCATTTAACATATATTATTTTCAGTTTTCAAAAAAGATTAACAGCACCTGGCACCCGGATGTTTCAGATCTTTCAAACGTTCCGCATGATTCAGTAGTTCTGAAAGAAGGCTGCAGTTACCTGAATCCGGTATTTATTCTGTATAAAGGAACTGCATTTGATCCTCAGGATGCAGCTCATTACTGGAATTATCTATGGTGTCAGAAATGGTTCAGATGGTATTTTATTGATGATATTGTATATAATGAAGGCTTTCTGGAGCTTCACTGCAGGGAGGATGTGTTAGCATCATGGAGAAATCAGATCGGATCAGCTACATTATATATATTGCGCGCCTCTGCAGCGTCAGACGGTAATATAGTAGATACGTTATATCCAACAAAAACAAACGCATCATACAGCTATAATACAGGAACATCCCCCTTTATCCACAGATCAGATACGGAGAATATCGCAGTGGCGGACGGAACGTTCATACTCGGAGTTACATCAAGAAACGGCACATATGGGAGCGTCAGATACTGCGCTTTAAGTCAGGACGCTCTAAATACATTATGCTCCAGGCTGATGGCCAACTCATTAATAGAAAGTGATATAAGCCTTGATGATGCGTCACTGATACTGCAGAAATCCTTAATGAATCCGCTGCAGTATATTGTATCATGCGTATGGGTGCCTACAATGTATGCAAGTGTCGGAGGATCCGAACAAAGCACGCTTTCAATATGGGACTGGACGATAGACGTAACAAACAAAAACCTGGGAAGCCAGCTTCCATATGTTCAGAATCAGACGGCGATAACACTTAACAAGCATCCGCAGGCATCCAGCAGAGGCGCATATTTAAACACGGCACCCTATACAAATCTCTGGCTTGAGTTTCCTCCATTCGGGATAATTGAACTTGATACAACATTATATCGTGACGCCTCAGAAGTCCGGTGCTATATCTTAACTGATAATATCACAGGACAAGGAATCTTAAGGGTTAATAACGGAACTGTTGACACTAACAGGATTGAGGCACAGATCGGCGTTCCTATCCAGCTTTCCCAGGTGGTAAGGGATTATCTGACAGGCGCACAGAGCGCTATCAACTCCGTGGGCAGCGTCATAGGTTCATTATTTACCGGAGACGTGGGCGGAATGATCAGCGGAGCCACAAACGGCATAGCAGAAGGGATCAGGGCAATGATCCCCAAGCTTTCAACAGTCGGATCCGGCGGAGGATTTGCAAGCCTCAGAGGGCAGCCGCGGGTTTATCATGAGTTTTTTCCAGTCGTTGACGCTTATAATGCAGAGCTGGGCCGGCCATACTGTAAGACAGGGACGCCGGCAAGCTTGGGCGGTTATTTAAAATGCCTGGGAGATGTGCCGATTTTTGGCACGACTGCAGAGCATGAAGAGATCCAGGAATATATCACAAACGGTTTCTATTATGAATAAGGAAGTGAAAACATGGTATATTATCCAAGACTGACAGCACCGCCCCGATCCGATCCAAGATGGATCAATATAAACCATGGCGGATATAATACCTGCATTGTTGGATCATCCGGCGGCATATCCGTTCTTCCCAACTGTACCGGATATGTACACGGCCGGTGGATGGAACTGGCAAATACTAACACTGATAACACCGGCCTGGCAGACTGGACAAATAACGCAACAAATTACTGGTATAACTCGGATTCATCTATTATCAGATCACAGGAGCCGGCATTGGGCGCCTGCATATGCTATGCCAACAGGGGCGGAGGTGCCGGGCATGTTGCCATAGTGGAAGAAATCGCTTCTGATGGTTCTTATGTCATAGCCTCAGAGTCTAACTGGGGAGGTGAATATTTTGTTACAAGGAAACGATACAGAAACAATGACTGGAGCTGGTACACAAATCCGAGGACAATTTTTCAGGGTTTCCTTATACATCCGGGAATATCTCCGGATCCTCCGGGGCCCGGTCCGGATCCTCCGGGACCGGATCCGGGGGACCGGCGAAACAGGTTTCTTATTTATTACGGCTTTATATTAAATAGGAAGAAACTGGAACTGCTAAAGAATTTCAAGATAGGAGGTAAATAAAAATGAGCATATACGGATTATCACAGGCACCGTATGATTATGAATATATCAATATGTATAATTCTGTGCGCAGCCCTTCAACCGTACACGCAAAGAATACGGCGCTGGCGTATTTCTTCCGCAAATATCTGCTGATGAAGGTTTTCAGTGTTTTCGATTTTACGGTCCCGGAAAACTGGAACGAATCCTTTTTCAAATACATTCTGTTTGGGTTTGGATATGCTGCAGTAATTAATACCGACCGCTTCGGTGTAATTCCTCAGAATTGTACATTATACGGCATAGGCGTATATTATCAGCCAACCAGGGCAATTATCGCAAATCCGATTTTACGGGGCATCAAACAGCCTGTAATTGATAAGCAGTGTACGCTTATTAAATGCCAGCCGAATTACTCCGGGATTATGGATATTGTGAGCTATTATGCGGATATGATGGCCGTAGCTTCTGAATCCCTGGGAGTTAACATGTTTAATACAAAACTGGCATATGTATTCGCTTCTGAAAACAAACAGCAGGCAGAGAGCTTTAAAAAGCTTTATGATGATATTGCATCCGGAAATCCTGCAGGCTTTATAGATAAAAAGCTTTTCAGGGATGACGGATCCCCTAACTGGCTGATGTTCAACCAGGACGTAAAACAAACATATGTCGGTTTAGAACTTCTTGAGACATTGCAAAAGATAGATAATATGTTTGATACGCTTGTCGGGATCCCTAACAGCAACACCGAAAAGAAAGAGCGTATGATAGTTGATGAAGTAAATGCCAACAATTTTGATACGCAGGCGCTGGCTTATCAGTGGTACATTGAAATTAACAAGGGAATGAAGAAAACGCGTGACATGTTCGGGATTAACTGCAGTGTAAAATTAAGATCCCCTAAAGAATATACTGCAGACGATCAGGAAGAAGATCCGGAAGAAAGTGAGGCGGACAATGGCTAATATTACGATGTCAGTAATGGGCTTATATAATTATGATAATACACTTTTCAGTACTATGCAGGTGCCGGAAGGCGTGGACCGTGATAATATACTTGTGCCTAACCTGCTGGCAGAGCTTGCAGAGCTGGAAGTGCTTTATACGGATCCGGAAATAATGAAAACTCTTATTAATGTATGGAGCCGTAAACAGCTTCCAGTATGGGAAAAACTGCAGGCTACCGTCAACCTGGAATATAATCCTATCTATAATAAAGATGGTTATTATGAGGAAACGGAAAACACGGAGCGCGAAAACTCAAACAGCACAACTGATAATATTTCAGCAACGGTGACGGATGCAGGCACAAATCTGAACCAGGTTTCAGCTTTCAATTCTTCCCAATTTGAAAACCGCGAAAAGGATACCCTGAACAATTCCAGGACCGAATCACAGACAAATACGGGCACATCATCCGGAACGGAATCCGGGGAAGTGACAAGATCCAGGCATGAGTATGGTAATATTGGCGTCACGACAACACAGCAGATGATAAATGAAGAGCGTGAAGTGGTAAAGTTCAATATGGTGAATTATATCATTGAGGACTTTAAACAGCGGTTTTGTGTATTAGTGTACTGATATGAGCGGTTTAGAATGGTGCTATATTGTAGCTATGTTCAGCATTTTGTTCATAGCTATGGTTATTATGAATGTTATAATTGCTTTAGAACTAGGAATATGGATAACAGACAAAATCTGTTATAAACTGGAAGAAATGGAGGATACTAAAAATGTTTGAGAACTTCCCTTATTCTAATTTCCATGATTTAAATACTGACTGGCTTATTAAAAGAGTCAAGAATGTTGAAACATCGGAAGCAAATGCGAAAGCATCGGAAGAGGCTGCAGCAGAGAGCGCGACAGCTGCAGCACAGAGCGCGACAGCTTCCGATCAGAGCGCCCAGGCGTCAGCACAGAGCGCACAGGCCAGCGCACAGAGTGCGGAAGAATCCGCAAATAGTGCAACTGAAGCGAATGAATATGTTACATCAACAAGGGATCAGGTAAACCTTTTACAGTCAAGAGTTGATAATATTATTCCTTCCGGTACTCAAACAGAAGGAAATACAGAACTATTAGATATCAGAGTCGGATACAACGGCGAACGTTTCCCAAGTGCCGGAGATGCTGTAAGGGGACAGGTATATGATTTAAATACTGATTTAAATGTTTATGATGAAAAAATAGGATTGCATTGCGGAAGATTAGTCAAAAATGCACTTTATCCATACATTGATGTACCAATTAATGCTAAAAATGGTGAATGGGTTGCTATGAAATTAGCATATTATTCCGCTGATTTAACAAATCTTTCAAGATGGTATGCACTTAATCCGGACAACAATCAGACACTATATTCACCAATTTCTACAAGTGATAGATGTAGTTTTAAAGCAAATGGAGCTATCAATACAATACGTTTTATTTTCCAACAATTAACTAATATCACTGATAATATTTATGTCGGAATTGAATGCTATATTTATAGTAAAAGAACTGTTTTAGATATTGCAGAAAATTATACAGTTCAAGAATATAATATCCAAGTTTCAAATACTGGATTAATCGATATTAGAAAAATACCATTTTACATTGAAAATGGAGACGTTTTCGAGGTTGAAATTATCGACAATGATAATATTCTTTCCTCCGATTGGGCTTCAAATATTGGTTTTGCATATGGTGGAACATTTATTGATAATGTGCTGTATTTATCAAAACATCTTCCAAAAAGAAGCACTAAAATATCAGTACCTGTAGACCCTGACACGATGCGTTTATACATATCTGGAGATTATGTATCCGGTACCGGTACATTAACCATAAAATATAAGAATCTGACGAAAATGGGGCTTTCAACAATAAATAAGCGTTACACTTCATTTAGTATTCTTGGAGATTCTTATTCAACATTTGCAGAGTATACAAACCCGACAACAAATAGACAATGGTATCCTACTAACGATCCGACCGCACAGGGGTATAATACCGGAAACAATGTAACGAGCCTATCCCATACATGGTGGTATATCTTAGGTGATGAAACTGATTTATACATGAAAGAAAATGCTAGTTATTCCGGATCAACAATTTGTTACGATTCATACGGTGACGGTGGTGCTGATGGAAAAGATACATCATTTATTCAGCGTGTCGGAGACTTGGAAAACAGTAGTCTATTATTCATCTTTGGCGGTACTAATGATAATTGGGCGGGTGCATCCATTGGAGAATATAAATATTCCGGATGGACTGAAAGTGATCTTTCATATTTTGCACCGGCACTCGCATATTTAATTGACAGTATTAAAAAGAGATACATTGGGATGGATATTATATTCATTTCCAACGATGCTTTAAGTAATGATTATAAAAATGCTATTAATGTAGTATGTTCTCATTATAAAGTTCCGGTTATACAATTAAATGGTATTAGTAAAATTTATAATCATCCTGATGTAAACGGTATGAGACAAATAGCTAATAGTATAAAAAATTATCTTAATGGGTATATTGCATAAATAGTCTAAACTTAAAATCACAAAAAGCACTGGAGTAATACCCAGTGTTTTTATTATGAACATGCTATGAACAGGAATCTAGTTCATTTACGAGTTAGGGGAAACTAACTATTATGAACATTGTTTTTAGTATGTCTC
>ODAI013445260.1_pt1 | contig 13642 bp, 13 predicted proteins | sample 1539321 | NCBI WGS metagenome assembly ODAI01 (sample SAMN02144231, study PRJEB22623) | gut metagenome | biome: sheep rumen | host: Ovis aries | place: New Zealand
GGATTCCAATACCGTGGTAACGGTCTTTCCATCTCACACGACCTCACTTGTATCGAAGACAAAATTGAAGCAGTCAGAGCATCTGTGAAATGGCGTCTTGCTTTTGTGGCAGACAAACAACCCGATAATGCAGAGGATCGGAGGTTAATAGAACTCATCAAGCGTGATGCCCACAAGTACGAGTGTAGCGAAATAGACGATATGGTAGAATTTGACATCCGTAAAAATTTCCGGGCTCGTAGTTGGTTTTGGCTGTTAAATAAGGAAAAACATGGAATATCCTTCACCCGTTATCTCCGCTGTTTGTTGAAAACAATCAAATACAAAATAAAGTAATCACCCACCTATCGTCCAAGATAAGCATTTATATTTATTAAAAATATAGGATAGGCACAATGGAATAAAGAAACTTATAACAAATATAACCAATGGGCCAATTTTATAGTTTTGTTCCAACCAATAATTAATACTTGGCACTAGCAATAAAGCATTAATAACAAATTGATTAAAAATATAAACGCCCATACTTAGTTTATCGATTTTTTCTACAATATTTCGAACATCTGAAGACAATTTCAATTTACTCAATACAATAAAGAAATTTGCTATAAAAGTATAAGACAATACACGTAAAATAAGATTATCCATAGTATCACTGCAAGAAGACATAAAAAAAACATAGAAAAACAATGCTAGAATCATTAATAGAGAAAGGAAAATTGATGCTCTTGAGGCTCTTTTCCAAATTTGTTTCTTGGCAGATACCATTCCAATAAGGAAAACCAATGAATAAGAAAGGGCTGACTCAAAACACAAAAAAGAATGATGACTAGAAAACCGATGGTAAATCAACCAGATAGAGTAAAGTAAAAAGAGTATTAATAAAAAAAACTTTGTATCCTTAAGATTCAATACTTTTTTCCATAAAGCAGAAAAAGCAAACAGCCAGAACAACATTAACAAAAACCATAAATGAGCACTTCCAACAAAAAGAGTTTTCCAATCACAAGGAGATGGAGGTAATGCTGCAACAATTATCCCCCAAAACAAATAAGGAATTAACAACCTTCTAACTTTGTTTTGGAGAAAGATTTTTGTATCATTGTATTTTCCTTGATATAAATACAAATAGCCATACAGAAAACCTGATATATAAACAAACATTGGTAAGTCTATGGAATCAAGGAATCTAGCAACCTTAACCCATATTGGAATTACTTTTCCTCCAAAAACCCACCACGTGCCTGTATAGAAAAGAAAGCTATGGAATAAGACTATCATTGTCATTGCCATAACCCGCATTAAAGATATTGCATCTATTCTTTCGGCTGTTTGCATTTTTTTTGCAAAAGTAATAGAAATAAATAATACTACCAAAAATAGTGGCACTTATTTTATAAAAAATACTTTTTTCACGTTTTATTTTGCCATCTTGAAGATATTTACTAATTTTGTAGCGTCATTAAATAAAATATGAATATCAGCAAACATAAATTCATCATTCTCGGGAGTGATCACTCCAATACACTGGGGCAAATAAGATGTCTTGGAGAAATGGGAATTCGCCCTATTGTTATTATAACAGAAAAACACCCTTATATCATCAATAAAAGCAAATATATCGGGGAATACCATATTGTAGATACTATATATGATGGTCCAAAATACGTTTTGGAGCATTATAATAATGAGGAATACCCTCCCTTTATCTATACTGATCGTGATGACACCATGTGTGCCATTGATGATTATTATGATGAGCTCAAAGGAAAATTCATATTCTGGAATGCAGGACAGAAAGGTAGAATTCGCCAACTCATCAACAAAGAGGTTCAAATGGCCCTCGCCAAAGAATGTGGGCTAAACGTAATTCCTACTGAACATGTAAAAAGAGGGGAAATGCCTAAAACGCTACAATATCCAATATTCACAAAAGCAACAAACTCTCTTAACCCATATTGGAAAGCCAATGCTTTTGTCTGTAACAATGATAAAGAATTAGAAGAAGCATATAAACACATGGGAATAGAAGAGGTTTTACTTCAGACGTATATCAAGAAAAAAGACGAAGCTCCTATCCAGGGAATAAGTATTAATGGTGGAGAAGAAGTAAAACTATATGCAAGAAAAACTTCTATACGTTTTTCGCCAAATGGATTTGGTGTATATAGTATTATTGAACAATATGACAATAAAGAAATAGAGAAGAAAGTTACAAACTTATTAAGAAAAGCATGTTATACTGGTATTTTTGAGATTGAATTTATAGAAGATAACAATAATACTTTGTATTTCCTTGAGATCAACTTTAGATGCACTATGTCTATTCACTCATATGCCCAATTTGGCATTAACATTCCTTATCTTTTTGCAAAATCATCATTAGAAGAGGCGATTGTTCAAAGCAAAACTCTTGATTGCCCTAGAACGAACTTCCATATGATGATTGAACTAGAAGATTTGAAACACTCTGTCATAGAAGGCAATACATCTCTCTGGAGATGGTTGAAAGACTTCATATCTGCTGATTCTCATTTATATATTGACAAGCACGATATGGCTCCATTTTGGTCATTGCTGAGACATAAGATCACTGACAAACTGAGAAAGAGATGAGAATAGTCTATACATACCCTGCTTTTATTAATGTTGGAGGCGCAGACAAGATCATCATCAACAAGGCGAATTACCTGGCTGACAAGTTGGGCTATGAAGTGTATTTGATAACAGATTCTCAAAATGGACTGGAACCGTTTTTCCCGATATCGAAACATGTAAAGCACATAGACCTGGGGCTGAATTTTTATCAGCAGTATCAATATCCTCCCTATAAACGATTGTGGATTTACCTGAGACTGATGAGGCAATACAAAAAAATGATGAAAGAACAACTGGCTAAGATTCAGCCGGATGTACTCATCTCAACCTTTACGCGCGATGCTTCTTTAGCCGATATCTATAAGCGCTATTCAAAGGCTGCAATTGCAGAAGTCCATACGACAAAAGGAAATATCAGGGCCTTGCCAGAACTTAAGCGAAAGGGCGGTCTCTATAAACTTTTGGCTGCGTATATCGAGTGGCAATTAAATAACTCCGCCAAGAACTATGACGAGGTTGTAGTATTAAATACACTGGAAAAAGAGTTATGGGCTCCTGTCAGAGAAGTGAAAATCATTAATAATGCCGTGCAACTCTATCCGAAAGAGCAGAATTCCCTCACGGCAAAAAGTGCAATTTTCGTGGGACGTGCAGAATATGAGAAAGGCCCAGACAGACTGATTGAGGTATGGCGATTCGTCGCACAAAGACATCCTGACTGGACAGTCAGAATGTTTTCCACCGGTTCCATGCTTGACGAGCTAAAGGTAAAGGTGAAAGAATATGGCATTGAGAAGCAAGTGCGCTTTATGCCCGCTACTAAAGACATGGAACATGAATATATGACTAGTAGTATGTGCGTGATGACTTCACGATTTGAAGGATTCCCCGTAGTTCTCCAAGAGGCTATGGGCTGTGGGCTGCCTTGCGTTTCATTCAATTGTCCTAGTGGCCCAAGACATATTATCACAGACAAGGAAGACGGCTACCTCATCGAAAACGGAAATGTCGAAGCAATGGCAGACAAAATATGCGAATTGATTGAGAACGAGCCGTTGCGCAAACAACTTGGAGCGAAAGCAAAAGAAAATATGGCCCGCTACTCTGAAGACAAAATAATGGGGCAATGGCAGGCTCTGTTTGAGGAACTTGTAAACAGACAAAAGTATGACAAATAAGATTATAGACAGGCTATGCAGGAAGGAAGGAGCTTTTGCTGCCGCTATCTTTGCCAATGAGGAGCTGACACTGGAGGCGTTCGATGAAGCACACCTGATATTCAAGCTTCCCATTAAGGGACTTTGGAAACCCAAGCCTGTGCTCTTCCAAGCAGACTCTTTCTTGTTTGTAAAAGATGATATGCTTTATCTGTTCTATGAACTCCAGCATTGGGATGATCCAGGGTGCATTGCTATGATAAAGACTACGGATCTGAAAAACTGGAGCAAGCCTGTCATCGTGCTAAAGGAGCCTTTCCATCTGTCATTTCCATTCGTCTTTGAAGACAATGGTCATATCTATATGGTTCCCGAATCCCAAGAAAGCGACTCGATTCGGCTCTATGAAGCCAACAAAAACCTGACTAAATTTACGTGTGTCAGGACGTTATTAAGACAAGAAAGGACTGGTGGCATTCATTACAACTATAACGATAGTCACATCTATAAGAAGGATGGCAAATATTACTTGTTCACTTCATATCAGAAGGATTGGATGTATTATCAGGAACTCTATCTCTCTGACGATTTGTTAAAAGGAACTTTCAATAAGCATCCACAATCGCCCATCTGCACGAGCAATGAATATGGACGTAACGGAGGATCACTAATTGCATATGGTGACAAACTATTACGGGTGACACAGGACTGCCATCTGAACTATGGAGACAACGTTTCGCTACATGAGATTACCCAACTTGACGAATACAAATACAAAGAAAAGTTGTTCCGTAGAAATGTTTTTCCAAAGAACAATATCTTCATTGACGGAGGGCACCAGCTGAACATCGCGATATTCAAAGGCAAGTATATTTACGCCACAGACTATAAGATAAACAAACGGACCTGGTATCAGCTCTACATTTCTCTGTTAGTAAAACTTGGACTACATACACATAAGGGATAAGATGAAGTACGACGTTACGATAGGCTTTCCCGTATATCGGGTGGAAGACTACATCAAGCGGACGATGGTGTCGGCTTTGGCGCAGACTTACCCAAGCATAGAATTCCTGATTGTAGACGATGGCAGTGATGATCGGTCTATCGACATTATCAAAGAAATCAAAGCTGCTCATCCCAAAGGTGAAACTATTCACATCATTTCCCTTCATCAGAATTCTGGAGCCTTCGAGGCTCGTAATCGCATTATTGAAAATGCCTCTGGCGAATTTCTCTATTTCATGGATGCTGATGACGTGATAACAGAGGATACCATAGAGGCTCTGATACAGGAGGCAAGATCATATAATGCAGACATCGTATTCGGCTCATACGAAAAAACAGAAATAGACGGTACAAAAGTTGTCTATCAATATCCTGATGCGAAATATGATTCAGGAGACGCTTTTGCGACTTTTGCCTATAGAAGATATGCCGGCATCCAGGCATCTGCCTGCAATTTCCTTGTAAAGACAGCATTGCTGAGAGCGAAAGCTATCCGTTTCTGCGAATCAAAATTCTGGGAGGACACTGTTTTTACCCTTGAACTAGCCACTCACGTGGAAAGGGTTGTTCTCCTTTCAAAAATTACCTACTATTATCTCTGTAGGGAGCATTCACTAACCGACATCCGCTACGACGAACAAATAGAACAACGCGAACTACGACAATACATGCACACAATAGATCATCTGAAGCAAGATAAGAAAAGGCTAAAACAAAAACCTTACTACCCTAACTGGTGCTATGTAGCCGTAATGTCTGATTTCTATATTATCTGTAATATCCTGAAACGGCAACAATATATCTTGCCACCTTTCAGCAATGAACAACTGAAAAACAGCCTACGGCACCCTGCAACTCTTTCAGAGATTATGAGATTTAAACAAAGGCGCTTGCAGAATTTAATGCTTTACATACTAAGCAAATTACCTGCTTCTATATGCGTCGCTCTCATCAAAATGACAGGAAAAAGAAAAGGTCTAATCTAATTATTACGAAATATGGCTTGGTACGAAAAATATCTTTCCATCTACGGAAAAGCTGCTGATGAAATCCCAGACAACATCTATGAGGAGATAAATAAGCAACTCGCTTCAAAACAGAGTGAGCAACCATTGATATCTGTGGTAGTCATCGCATACAATGAAGAAAAAAGACTGCCAGCATGTCTTTGGTCTCTTAGCGAATTAAAGACGCAATACCCTATAGAAATCCTAGGTGTCAATAACAATTCCAAAGACAAAACGGAATATGTCTATCAGCGGCTGGGCATACCTTATTATAATGAGGTGCAACGAAGCCCTGGTTTTGCCCGCCAATGCGGTCTGAATCATGCCAAAGGCAAATACCATTTCTGTATTGACGCTGATACGTTTTACCCACCACAATATGTGGATTTGATGATGAACAAACTTCAAATGCCAGGGGTTGCCTGTGTCAGTTCTTTCTGGAGTTTCTATCCGGATGAAAAGCATTCTGCCGTAGGACTCGCTTTGTTTGAACTTATAAGAGATACGTTTCTCTTTATTCAACATTTCAAACGTCCGGAACTATGTGTCAGGGGCATGGTGTTTGCCTTTAATGCTGACTATGCAAGACAAGTGAAAATCCGCACCGACATTCGACGGGGAGAAGACGGGTCTCTAGCACTGTCACTGAAAAAATTTGGGAAGATTGCTTTCCTCTACAACAGGAAGGCACGACCCGTAACTGGCTATGGGACCTTGAATGAAGAAAGCTTGTGGCAAAGTTTTCTATATCGTGTAAGAATACAACTAAAAGGAATTACCCGCATCTTCTACAAGAAAGATCACTATGAAGATAGTGAAGACAATCTCGTAAAGCCTAAGCGGTGACTATGGATTCAAACAAGGATTTCCATCGGGAGGCTATTTCTTTTATCTGAAAACGACAGACATTACAAATAGCATTCTTGGCTATTTGATGTCTTAGTTCTTCATTCTCTATTAATTGCGCCATTGCTTCTGCAAGTTTATCAACATCTCCGGCAGGAACAAGTAATCCATCTTCCTGATGACGGACAATATCCTTTGGTCCACAGGGACAGTCAAATGAAACGACTGGCAGTCCACAAGCCATTGCCTCAATCAGAACCATGCCAAAGCCTTCAAATCTGGAACTAAACACGAAGAGGGAACTATCCAAATATTCTTTTCTGATATCCTGAGTGCTGCCATTAAGATGGCAACGATTCATATCAATACCGAATTGCTGAGCTATATTTTCATAAGGCGACCTATCACCCATACCGTAGATAGCTAGTTGCCAATCAGGGAACTGCTTCTCTATCTTAGCCCAAGCCTGTAGCAACAAATCGAATCCCTTCTGATAGACATAACGGCCTACTGCAATCACACGCTTTGCCGTCAAAGGACTTACCTCACCAACATCGAATGTCAATGGGTCTGGAATAACCTCTATATTTGTCAATTCTGTCCACGATGCTTTATCTTCTTCCGTCAAAAGGATAAACTTATCCAATTGTTTCAGATGTGATACCAAACTGCGCATCCAAAACTTTGCAAAGAGATTTTTGATAAAATTGGCATCACCTTCCTCAAAATTACGATAGTTGGCTCGATTGACATGAAGCTCACCAATTTTCTTGCTACCATCCTTAATATCATTAATGAAATTAATCTCACGACGCAACAAACTTACCGTAATATCAGGACGGATATGCATCAACTCTGCAGTTAGACGCTTTTTGAAAATACGCTGCTTCGACAAATAGACAAAGACTTTCTTAACAAAAGAACAAGTCCATAGCTCCTCAAAGTTGACGTCAAGATTGACTATCTTTATTCTATCGGAAAGTGGATAGAACAATGGTTTGTCTTTTCCCTCTGTCAATATGATTGTTATATCATAGCCAAAATGCTCTGCAAAATAATTGGCTTTCAAAGTAAGCACCCGCTCTACCCCGCCCGCCATATATAAGGCCGGTGTGCAATAGACTATTTTCAATGGTTGCTTAGGCATCATTCTGCAATATTTCTTGCAAATGTACGGATAAAATTTGATTATTCCAAATTATTATCGTATTTTTGCATCAAAACAGTTTATAATGGTTAAGGTCAGTGTCATATTGCCTATTTATAATGTCGCCCCCTATCTGGACGAGACATTTGAATCACTCCTGAATCAGACACTTCAGGAAATCGAGATTATTGCCGTAAATGATGGTTCAACCGATAATAGCCAAGACTATATCAACAAATATGCGGCGCTAGACTCAAGAATCAAATCTTATTATCAAAACAATCAAGGTTTATCAGGCGCTAGAAATACAGGAATGAAACATTGCAAAGGTGAATTTGTTTATTTCATGGACGCAGACGATGTTATTGATATTAATGCTTTAGAACTCTGCTATAATTATGCAAAACGACACAATGCAGATTTATGCCTTTTCGACGCAGAAATTTTCTATGAACAAGATGCAAATAAAATACCTTGGGATTACAAGAGATCTTTAATTTTAGAAGAAAACCACAAATACAATGGGGAACTCCTTTTTTCCTATTTGATTGACAAGCAAAAACATAGAGCAGTTGTATGGCTTCAATTTACCAAATGGAAATTTTTGAAAAGTATCAATCTTTATTTTTATAAAGGTATTATTCACGAAGACGAACTATTTACTCCACAATTATTTCTTCAAACAGAAAATATTTACTATATGAATAAATGTCTTCTAAAACACAGAGTGAGAAAGAGTTCTATAGTAGGAAGTGGTTATTCTAAACGAAATTTGGATTGCTATTTGACCGTAATCGACGAACTCTTCAAATTCCAAGACTCACCCATTATCAGGAAATTCGCAAAATACACTCTGAGCAAGGTATTTTATACGGGACATCAAATTCCATTTAGAGATAAATTTCCTGTTTTCTGGAGAGCCTGCAAGTCTGGCTATTTGAAATACATTGGCCTAAAACCTGCTCTCGTGTTCTGGTTTAAGCGAAAACACTGAGTCTCATGCTTCATCAATCACCTTCTGCATCTGAATCTTCCAACTCAGATTTTCTACGCTCTTACGAATCTCAACTGGGTCAAAATGATGGGTTTCAATAAAATCCAAAATTTGTTGGACATTAATAGGGGATTCTTCTGGTATAGCTTTCAACACATACGGTTGATTATCAAAATCACTATCCTGCTCTGAGTAGATGAAAGGAATGCCCCGAGTGGCATACTCACGATTTTTCAAAGTCTTAATGACTGTGATACCCGTGCGATGGCGAGCCAAACTACCAATCGCAAAACAACTCTGATTGAATATTCTATCTAATTCTTCACCAAAAAGCTGTCCATGGAATGTGACATGCAGCTGCAAACCATATTGATCTATCAGTGACTGGATGCCAGGATAGTCACCTTGTCCATACAAGTCGAAAGGATCCACCCCGCCAACAATATGAAAAACAATATTCTTTGGAGACGGCTCTTTCTTATAATATTCTCCCAAACCAGCTATCAGACGATCATAACCATGCCAAAGATGCACTTCTGCTACACCAATGAGATGGATAGCATCATCTACGGGATGATAGTCATGGAGAGGAATACTATCAAAGTCAACACCATTGCTGATTCGAATTGTACGCTGACCGAAGATGGTTTCTGCATCGGAAAAGGTGACGATGGCCGACATCTGACTGGCAAGCCGATTGCGGAACAATTGATCTATCTTTAAGCCTAATCGCTCCTGACGGGAAAAAGTTGCGAATTCTTGATCGTAGGGATAAGTAGGTATTTCTGTAACCGACTTTATGCCAAGGCTACGCAATTTCTTGAACAGGCGGATCAGAAACGGATTGGCATTCATGAAACAACGTGCATAGACAAACTCGATTTCTGTCCGTTTGCAAAAATCATAGATACAATCATAGTCTATCCGCTGACGAAGACCTGCTATTGGACCAGTACCATAGTCGTGAATGACCTCATCATCGACATAGCGGCACCGATGACCGTTCTTGTCAAAGTCATAATAGCATAGATGTACATCATGGCCATTCTCGCGAAGGCCCTTGACCTGATAGTGAATTTTCTTACTGATGCCACTGACTTCAGAGAAACCATGATAGACAAGAAAGAGGATTTTCATCTGCTATTTGTTTTGTATCTGCACATTATTATACTTTTTCATTCGCAAAAGTAGGAAAAAATTTGGAATTATACAAAATATTTCCTATTTTTGTAGTCAGAATAAACAAAAGTGGTCATGAATCAGGAAGAAGTCAGAGCGAAATTCAAGAGCAACCCAAAGCTGAAGAAGCTGGTGGACTGGCTGATTATGAATCAGGTGGAGACGCGTCCGCGATGGTTCGTCAGGCTATTGGCACCTCTCTATCAGCACAGGGGAAGGCATACCGTCATCCACCATTCGGTGAGAATGGACACACCGCCATATCGTAAGTTCTGGCTCGGCGACTATTCTGTCGTAGAATCTTTTGCCTGCATCAACAATGCGGTAGGCGATGTTGTCATCGGCGACCATACGAGAGTGGGACTGCATAACACCATCATTGGCCCCGTCAAGATTGGGAATCATGTAAATTTGGCACAAGGAATCACTATCACAGCCCTTAACCACAATTTCTCAGATGCAGAGAAAAGAATCGACGAGCAGGGAGTCTGCACGACACCTGTCGTTCTAGAAGACGATATTTGGATTGGTGCAAACGCCGTTATCTTACCAGGCGTCACCATAGGGCAGCATTCTGTTGTTGCCGCAGGAGCCATTGTAACAAAAGATGTGCCTCCACACTCTCTTGTGGCCGGGGTACCAGCAAAAGTAATCAGACAGATATGAGAATAGGCATTGAAGCTCAGCGCATCTTCCGTAGGAACAAACACGGAATGGACTACGTGGTATTGCAGGAAATCAAGGAACTGCAACAGTTTGACACGCATAACGAATATTTCGTGTTCGTGGCTCCTGGTGAAGACCATTGTTTGAAGGATAGTAAGAATGTACATATCATAGAGATTGGGGGTAACATCTACCCTGTTTGGGAACAGTTTTCGTTACCAAAGGCTGTTAAACAGCTGAATCTAGACATGCTACATTGCACAAGTAACACTGCTCCTATCCATTGTAGCGTTCCTTTGATACTGACACTTCATGACATCATCTTCTTGGAACCGAGAGATAAGTCCAACAAGTCGCTCTATCAGAACCTTGGATGGCTTTATCGCAGACTCGTCGTTCCCAGAATACTGAAGAAATGCAAATATATCATTACGGTGTCGGATTTTGAGAGGAACAACATCATCACCAAACTCGGTATTCCAAGAGAAAAGATGGTTATGATCTACAATGGATACAACGAATGGTTCAAGCCTATCAAAGATATACAGATGTATTACAGGAAATATATCGATGAGCCATGCTACTTCTTTTTCCTTGGGAACACCGATCCGAAGAAGAATACAGAAAGAACGCTGATAGCTTACTCAAAATACCTGGAAGCCTCGAAAACAAAAAGGAAACTGCTGTTGGCAGACTTGGACAAAAGCTATCTGGATGAAATCATTGTAAGGAATCACATTGAGAACATTCTACCCCACATTAAGATGTCTGGATATATCGTCAATTCCGACCTGCCCTATATCTACAACAATGCCTTTGCCTTTCTATACACGTCACTAAGAGAAAGTTTTGGCATACCACTATTGGAAGCTATGGCTTGCGGTACTCCAGTCATCACATCGAATACATCTTCCATGCCAGAAATCGGGGGGCAGAATGCCATATTAATCAATCCGGAGAATCCTGACGAGATAGCCCAGATGATGATCAAACTGGAAGAAGACAGGGATTTCTACAGCCAGCAGAAGGAATTGGGTCTCAAAAGAGCCAAGCTCTTTTCATGGCGCCAAACAGCAGAACAGCTATTTGACGTTTATGAACGTGTCTATAAGCGGAGATATTAGCCAAACAAATCCAAGGAGAGATCGATATCCGTATCGGGCTTCTCTTCTTTCTCATCAGAAAGCTGTTCTTCCCTGAAATGTATCATCAACTGCTGAGCATCTGAGTTGTTTCGGGTGTTCAGGCGATAATAGCCACGCCGCTCCATTTTCTCGATTAAGGAAGAAGGCTGCTTGGAGTTCTTCAACAGATACTGTTGGATATAGGTACGGATCTCTTCAAGGTTGGGCGTAAAGAACAGAGACAGATTAGCATTATAGACATGCTTAGACAACAACTGAACGCTGATGCCTTTTTCTCCCACTGCTGTAAGAATATCTAATATCTGCTGATCGTATGTCATCTGATTAAAAAAGGTCGGTAAACCTTACCGACCTTTCCTATCGTACTTAAATGGATTAAGCCAAAGTTACATTCTCTCCATCGTTAGCGAGCTTGCCCTCCTTGAAGAGCCAGCCGAGACCGAGAAGAGTCTCCTCTTCTGAAATCTTTGCAGCCTCGGCAATCTCCTTAACGGTGAGAGCCTTACCTGCTGCTGCCAGTGCCTGATAAACATCTCCTGCCTTGAAACCTGCATTCTCAGCGTTTACTGCGAGAACTGACTTTGCTGCTGCCTTAGGAGCAGCTGCCTTCTTTGCGGTTGTGGTTTTCTTAGCTGCGGCTACCTTTGTCTCAGTAGCCTTCTTAGCTGTTGCTTTCTTTTCTGCCATAATTAAAAAAAATTAATACTCGTATTGAAGTTGTAAATAATTACTTTTCGAGTGCAAAATTAACACTTATTATTCAGACAAGTTGTTGATATTTAAGCATTTTTGACAAAAGACCGACTATTCTTGATGTAAGTCAATTTTCAACTGCAGCTCTTCCAACTGTTTCGGGTCCAGTTCACCGGGGGCGTCAAGCATCACGTCACGACCACTATTGTTCTTCGGGAAGGCAATACAATCGCGGATGCTATCAAGACCTGCCATCAATGAGACGAAGCGATCAAGACCAAATGCAAGTCCTGCATGAGGAGGTGCTCCATATTTGAAAGCATTGATCAGGAATCCGAACTGAGCCATCGCACGTTCTGGCGTGAAACCAAGAATCTGGAACATCTTCTCCTGAAGTTTACCATCGTGGATACGGAGTGAACCGCCACCGACTTCGACACCATTGCAAACGAAATCGTATGCCACAGCACGGACTTTCTCCGGAGCTGTATCGAGCAATGGGATATCATCGGGATTCGGCATCGTAAACGGATGGTGAGTAGCCATCAGACGCTGCTCTTCATCACTCCACTCGAAGAGCGGGAAGTCAACAATCCAGAGACATACGAAATTGTCCTTATCGCGAAGGCCAAGACGATCGCCCATCTCCAGGCGAAGTGTACAGAGCTGCACACGGGTCTTATTGGCATTATCACCACTCAGGATCAGCACAAGGTCACCATCCTTAGCGCCCATAGCCTCTTTGACCTTGGCCCACACTTCGGGCTCATAGAACTTGTCGATACTGGACTTTACGGTGCCATCCTCATTAAACTTGACATAGACAAGACCTTTGGCACCAACCTGCGGACGCTTGACAAAGTCTGTCAGCTGATCAAGTTGTTTGCGCGTATAGTTGGCACAACCCGGAACACAGATACCACCGATATAATTAGCTTCGTTGAAAACAGGGAATGAACCAGTGCCTTTCAGCACATCCATCAGTTCCACAAACTCCATACCGAAACGAAGATCGGGCTTGTCGGAACCAAAACGACGCATGGCCTCGTGCCAAGTCATGCGCTGCAATGGGGGAAGCTCCACACCACGCACCTCTTTAAACAAATGACGGGCCATATCCTCGAAGAGTTGAAGTACATCTTCCTGCTCCACGAACGACATCTCGCAGTCAATCTGAGTGAACTCTGTCTGACGGTCTGCAC
>ODAI014439237.1_pt1 | contig 13640 bp, 8 predicted proteins | sample 1539321 | NCBI WGS metagenome assembly ODAI01 (sample SAMN02144231, study PRJEB22623) | gut metagenome | biome: sheep rumen | host: Ovis aries | place: New Zealand
ACTTACGCGGAATTCGGTTTCTCATCGATCGAGACACCGGCAGTCGAGCACATTGGGAACCTGCTTTCAAAGCAGGGCGGAGAGAACGAAAAGCTGATCTTCAAGATTCTGAAGCGCGGTGAGAAACTTGACCTCTCCAAAGCCACAACAGAGGAAAACGTCACGGACAGCGGTCTGCGTTACGACCTGACCCTTCCGCTTTCAAGATATTATGCAAATCACATGAATGATTTGCCGTCCCCGTTCAAAGCTCTGCAGATCGGCAGCGTGTGGCGCGCGGACCGTCCTCAAAGGGGACGTTTCCGCCAGTTCACTCAGTGCGATATTGACATTCTCGGTGATCCGTCCTGCCTGGCTGAGATAGAACTCATTCTTGCGACGACAACAGTCCTTGGGAAACTGGATTTCCATAATTTCACGATCCGCATCAACGACAGAAAGATACTGAAGGCTATGGCCTCGAAAGCAGGCTTTGAGCCGGCGGATTATGACAAAGTTTTCATCATTCTCGATAAGATGGACAAGATCGGTCTTGATGGCGTGAGAGAGGAACTGCTCGAGAGCTATCCGGAGGAGAAGGTGACGGCATACCTTGCTCAGTTCGATGAGAGTGTCGATCCTGCGGTCCTTATGGAGGGCTCACCGCTCCCGGAAATCATTTCTGTCGTAGATAAGGTCAAGACTGCTGATTTCAGAGTCATGTTCGACCCGACTCTGGTCCGTGGAATGAGTTATTACACAGGCCCGATCTTTGAGATCGCGATGGATGAATTCGGCGGATCTGTCGGAGGCGGCGGCCGCTATGATGAGATGATCGGCAAGTTTACCGGTCACGACACACCGGCAGTAGGCTTTTCCATCGGTTTCGAGCGCATCATCATGCTGCTTCTCGAGCGTGGATTTGAAGTGCCGGACGCAAAAGAAAAAGTAGCTTTCCTTATTGAAAAGAAGATGCCTGCGGCAAGGCTCGCGGATGTATTTGCAGAAGCACAGAAGGAGAGAGATGCCGGAAAAGCTGTCGGAATCTCTATTATGAAGAAGAATAAGAAGTTCCAGAAAGAACAGCTTGCGCAGGAAGGTTACACAGACATCAGAGAATTTTTCGCTGACTAATTGGAGGATATAATGGCTGAATCAATGAAAGGTCTCGTGCGCACAGCCAGATGCGGCGAGGTCACAGAGGATATGATCGGGAAACAGGTGACACTCATGGGATGGGTCGCAAAGAGCCGCAATAAGGGCGGCATCGTCTTTGTCGACCTGAGGGACCGCACCGGCATTATGCAGGTCATCTTTGAAGGAAATGAGAAGGCAGCATCTCTGCACAGCGAGTACTGTATCGCTGTCACGGGAACAGTTAGAAAGAGGGAAGGCGCTGCAAATGCAAATCTGAAGACAGGTACAATGGAAATCGCGGGAGATTCTCTCCGCATCCTGAGCGAATCGCAGACACCGCCTTTCCATGTACTGGACGGCATTGATACGAGAGAAGACCTTCGTCTTCGCTATCGGTATCTTGATCTCCGTCGCCCGGAGCTTCAGAAGAAAATCATGTTCAGGAGCCGACTGGTCGCGCTCGTTCATGAATTTATGAACGGAGAGGGATTCCTCGACATAGAGACGCCGGATCTTATCGGCAGCACGCCGGAAGGAGCCCGCGATTATCTTGTACCCAGCCGCGTACACCCGGGATGCTTCTATGCTCTTCCGCAGAGCCCGCAGATTTTCAAGCAGCTGCTCATGTGCTCCGGTTATGACCGTTACTATCAGATCGCAAGATGCTTCAGGGATGAGGACCTCCGCGCTGACCGTCAACCGGAATTCACGCAGATCGATATGGAACTTTCCTTTGTGCAGCAGGAAGACGTCATGGAGGTCAACACCCGTCTGATCGCCTTTATTCTTGCCCGCCTTCCGAAAATCTACCGTGACCTCGGCATGGATGAGTCTCTCGCTGTCGCTGCGGAGAAGGCTGCGGCGGAAGTCGCTGCAAATGGAATCGAGAAAATGCCGTGGAAGCAGGCAATGGATCTTTACGGATCTGATAAGCCGGATCTTCGCTTCGGAATGCCGATCATTGATGTCAGCGACGTAGTGAAGGATTGCGGTTTTGGTGTATTCACAGGTGCGCTAGCTGCCGGTGGATTCGTCCGTGGTCTTAATGTCAAGGGGCAGGGCGGAATGGCCAGAAAGAAGATCGATAAGCTGACCGAGGTCGCGAAGACCTACGGTGCCAAGGGCATGGCTTATATCGCGATCAAGGACAATGGCGAAGCTAAGTCATCTTTCGGCAAGTTCATGACAGAGGATGAGATGAAGAATCTGATCTCCGCTATGGGCGGTGAGAACGGCGACCTGCTGCTCTTTGCGGCAGACAAATTCAAAGTCGTCTGCGCGGCGCTCGGCGCGCTGCGTCTTGAACTCGGGAAGCAGCTTGGTCTTTACGATGAGCGAGAACTGAAATTCGTATGGATCACTGAGTTCCCGCTCCTTGAGTGGTCGGATGAAGAAGGACGCTATATGGCTATGCATCATCCGTTCACGATGCCGGTCCTTTCAGACTGGGAGCATGTGGATGAGGATCCGGGTTCTGTCCGCGCGGAAGCGTACGATATTGTTCTCAACGGTACGGAACTTGGCGGAGGAAGCGTGCGTATTCATATTGATGAAGTGCAGGAGAAGATGTTCGAAGTTCTCGGCTTTACGAAAGAAAGGGCGGAGGAGCAGTTCGGCTTCCTTCTGACAGCTTTCAAATACGGTGTTCCGCCTCATGCGGGACTTGCTTACGGCCTCGACCGAATGGCAATGATCTTTACCGGATCAGACTCGATCCGAGACGTTATCGCGTTCCCGAAGGTCAAGGATGCGTCCGATCTTATGATCAAGGCTCCGGCTGCTGTCGATGAGAAACAGCTTAAGGAACTCTCTATAGAGGTCGTTATGCCCGATAAAACTGAATAAATAAGTGTTATTTGAAGAGGCTGCCGCACTGCGGCAGCCTCTTTTATGTGGGGAAATGCCAAAAATGAGAAATTCAGTCTGATATTTAAATTGCTTATACTTTGCAAAGGTGAAAAATTGTGCTATCATAACAAAGATTATGTAATACTATTGCAGAAGGCAAATGCTGCCTGGAGAATGTAGAGGGCGTTTGAATGGCTAATGATCCACAGATCAATGACAATGTCAGTCCGGACATGACAAGACCGGACCCGACGGCCGGCGCTAAACAGCCCGGAAGGGCTGGCGGCAAGCACACCGGCAGAAAAAAAGATGAATATTTCGACTATCATGATGCTATGATACAGATCGAAATGATCTTCCAGAGCCATATCCTGTCCTACGGCTTCAAGGAATACTCGATAGAGAATTTTGTGGACAAGAAGTATTTTTATTCCTGGAAGGGCAAGGAAGGCTGCTCGGACACAGACGCGATGCGGCAGGGACTTAATATTGACGGTATTCTGGCTAAGCCGGATCCGACAAAGAATGAGATCCTGACATACCTGCAGTACACACTGAATATCGCTGAGTTGTGCCGAAGAAACTTTAATGCGGATGAGACCCGCGGCTATGATTTTGACCTCAGAAACTACACGGTCCTCCTGTCACGGATCAGAGAACTGCTGGCAAGGCTGAAATACGATGTCAAGTACATTTCCGACAAGGAAGTCATCTATCTGGTGACTAAGGATGTCGCTATGGACGCGGTCGCCGAGACATCGCAAGATCCTGCGATAGACGCGATTATCGAGTACAACAGTTATTCAGTGTCAGGAAACCTTGAGCGGAAGAAGAGTATTCTGAATGCTATGGGGGATACAATCGAGAGCTATACCGATAACCGCAGTCCCGGAAATGTCAGGCTTTTCAGCAATATCGAGTTCATGCTCTACAATTTCAACATCCGGAATAACAATATGGATGGAGATGATAAAGTAGATCATGTGGCGGCGATGTCGAAAGAAGAGCTGGAAGCCTGGTACGATGAGACGTATCAGCTCATGCTCCTTCGGATCCTCCAGCACAACAACGAAGAACGCATGAAGCGCATCGATGCTGTGCAGGCGGAGTGTGAAGCCACATCCGTTGAGGACGTCAAGAGGACACTGGATGAGGAGGGAGAGGACAGGGTAGTCTCCAACCGAAGGAAAGAAGACCTCGAATTTGTGGCCAGAAATGTTGCCGAGGCTGCTGCAATCGCAAGGGGGAGCGCAGAGGAAGTATCAGAAATCGGTCAGGATGCCTCAGACCAGCTCGAGGAGGATATCAAGGAAGCTCAGAAAAAGAGCGCCATGTCAGCCAGGGCTGAAGCGTACAGCAGGAAAGCGGAAGAATATCCGGAGCCTGTAGCGGATGCTGAAGCCAAAGAGGTGACGACGGTCCGAGAGGAGCCGGAGGAAGTCAGAACGGAAAAGAAGGAGGCGTATACGCCAAGTTTCAGGGATGTCTCTGATACAGCTTCATCGGCTGTCAGCCACACGGAAGATAACTCTGCCGGCTTTATCAGGGATCACAACCGATCCGAGATTTCCGACTATGATGAGGAAGAGGAAGACATCGACGACGAAGATTATGACGATGAGGATGATCTGGTCGACGATAAGCCCAAAAAGCGTGTCGGTCTGATGATCTTTGGCACGATTGCCGCGGTTCTTGCGGTACTTTTTATCGCGGGATTCGTGGTTATGCACACATATTACAACAGGGCCAACTTTATCGCCGATACGCAGATCGCGGAGAACACGGACAACCTCGCGCTTGCTGCCACAGTCGAGGACACCGGCCTTACCGCCGATGATGAGAGCGCGCTGACAGAGACAGTAACCGCGCAGATTGAGGCTGCCGGCGTCGACATGGTCGGCGGAAAAGACGTCTACAACCTTCTGCTTGTAGGAGTTGACCGGAGAGATTCAAGCTGGTATGGCAATGCCGACTGTAATATCCTGCTCTCCTTCAACCGCACTAAGAAGACGATTACAATGATGTCTTTCATGCGAGATCTCTACGCAGAGATCCCCGGTCACGGTGTCCGTAAGCTTAATGCGGCCTGTGCGTACGGAGGATGCCCGCTTCTTGTGACCACGATCGAGAATAATTATAAAATTCCGATCGACAATTACGCGTGGGTAGACTTTGGCGGGATGATAAAGATCATCGATCTGCTTGGCGGTGTTGATCTTCGAATCTCCGATGCCGAAATGCAGGCTGCCAACGGCTATATCAGTGAGATGGCAAGGCTTAATGGCGAGGATCCGCAGCAGCATTTCCTGCTTACCAGCGGTGACGTTCACATGAGTGGATATCAGGCTGTAGGCTACGCAAGAATACGAAGCGTAGGGAATTCCGATTTCGGAAGGACTGAGCGTCAGAGAGTCATTCTTTCTCAGATCATCGGCAAAATCGGCAGTGCAAGTACAAAGGAGAAAGCGTCAATCATCCGCAAAATTCTTCCGTTCGTCACGCACAACATACCGGAATCAAAGATATTCGGTTCTGTTCCGACGATCATGAGTCTTTCCGGCTACAAGCTGCAGAGTGCAAGAATTCCGTTCGACGGTCTGTTCACAATCGATCATGAGATCCTGGTGCCGGATTTTGCGACGACGCTCCCGATCATCGAGGATATCCTCTATGGTGACGGTAGTTCCGCTTATACCGATAAGGTGAATGCGACAAACTTCCTCCCGACAGAAACCGAGTCCGCTTCGGTGGCGGCAGACGATGTCTCATCCGATACGGAGTCAGGCATATCTGAGAGCACCGCCGAATCAACGACGTCTTCTTCCGGAACAGATGAGTCCGGTCAGACGACAGAGTCAGTGCCGACGACAGCAGTACCTTCCATCGAGATCGAGGATCCGTGGGACTGGGTCACGGCAGCATAATCATATAACGTTATATCTAAAGATGGCAGACATTCATCGGAGTGCTGCCATCTTTTTCATATTCATAAGGCCGGGTCGCATCAAGGATGTCAGTGGTATTACAGTTCAGTCAGACTGGTCCCGGTAGCACCATGAAGCAGCCGGGAAAATTTTTCTTCCTTATTCAGCCCAATGCTAGTATAATCATAATAATTATGGAATCTTATGAGGGCAGGCAGAACGATAATGAGATCATCTTCAGAGAAGAAACTGAATATTCTGCTCGCGTCCGCTAAGGTGAGGGCCGGAGGAGAGGCGGTACACATATACACGCTGGCAAAGGAGCTCACTCTTATGGGGCACTGTGTCTACCTGCTCACTTCGGCGGAAGATGGCGGAATGTGCGCTGGATTGCTGCGCGGCCGGATATTCCGTGCACCGATCAATGACCACAGCCCTGCCGCACAGGTGCGATGCATCGCCGTCATTAAGAAGATCGTGAGAGAACACAGATTTGATATTATCCACTGTCACGGCAGAGACAGCGCATTTGCGGTCAAGTGTGCGGGTGTTAAGGTGCCGTGTGTATTTACCTGTCACTCTCTATCGCTGAAGACAGATATTTTCCATCGTGCGCTGGCAGGCGGCGTCGCTATGAATATTGCCGTGTCCGGCGCGTCAAAGAAGTTCATGATAGAAGGACTGCGTATTCCGGAGAACAGGATACGCGTCGTCCCGAACGGGGTCGATCCGTCGGCACTCCTTCCGCTCACCGACGCGGAAAAAGCAGTACTGCAGCAGAGATTTTTCATAGCTCCGGGCAGCCGTGTAGCGTGTATGCACGGGCGATTTGATCCCAGGAAGAATCATGTTGTCATAGGACGGGCTCTGGCTGCTCTTTCCCCTGAGAAGAGGAGCAGGCTTGTCATTCTGTGCTCCGGCAGCCGGGAAGTGCCTTTCTATAATACTCTGGTCGGGGAACTGAGAGCCCTCGGCGTGCTTTCACATTTTCGCTTTACCGGCTGGACGTGCACGAGGGACATCCTCGGCATGTCTGATCTCCTACTTGCCCCGAGCACCGAGGAGAGCTTTCTCATGACAGCCCTCGAGGGATTTTTCATGCGGGTTCCGGTCGCGAGGTCAAAGACCGGAGGTTATGAGGAAATGAAGGATATCTGTCTGGGATATGATGCCATGGACGTGAAAGCCTGGAGCGGTATTCTGGCTGAACTGGCTGAAGGTGAGGGCGCCCTGTATCGTGACATGACTGACCGGGCTTACGAATCAGCAATGTCGCGTTTTACATCCAGACATATGACTGAAAAAATCCTTGAGGTATATCTCAGCGTGATATGACCCCAGCCTCTATAGGCGGTGGGCAGCAAAGCGAGACTTGAACTCGGAGTGATATGATTTTGCCCATGCTGAAAATGGGATATAGATGGAGGTGCTTTGATTTGCCGGGCACTTATTATATAGCCTGTGAGACAGCTTTCACAGACAATGAAAAGAGACTTGCGAGCGAAAAGGCCAGGGACGATATAACCCGCATCCTGACCCGGGACGGGGCAGATATAACATTTCGCGAACTCTGTATAAATTTTGACACGGGCAGGTGGGTGAATCATCCGGTTATTGTCCAGATCGGTGAGCATTTAAGAGCGAAGAGAGAGTGGGAAAAGAAAACGCGTATCCTTGCGCGAGGTGATGTGCTTCTTGTGCAGTTCCCGGCGGTGAATCATTCGCTGTTTTTTTATCAGGTCCTTAAATCTCTTAAAAAGAGAGGAGTTTTCCTGATCGCTGTTCTTCATGATGTTGAGGCTATCCGCGGCTTAAAGCGCAGGAACAAGTCCTTAAAGAACCGACTCCGCAAGTATTTTGAGGAGGTACTGTGTCTTAAGTACTTTGACAGGCTGATTGTTCACAATGACCGTATGATAAATATGGTCGGGAGAGTGATGAACATTCCCGCCGAAAAGCTGATCGACCTTAAAATATTCGATTATCTCGGCGGGGGAGATCGAGCTCGCACGCGGGATAAAAGCGGGGGCGTGATTATTGCCGGCAACCTCACTCCGGTAAAGGCCGGTTACGTATACCGGCTGCCGGGGGACATCAGATGGAATCTCTACGGAGTTAATTTTGCCGGGCATGCCGTGCCCGGCTCGGAAGCGGCCGGACGACATTTGGAAAAAGGCATAGTCTATTACGGCTCATTCCCCGCGGAGGAAATCGCTAATGAACTTGAAGGCGGGTTCGGACTTGTCTGGGACGGACCATCCTGCGCAGGATGCGAGGGAGTATACGGAGAATATCTGCGGATCAACAATCCCCACAAGACATCACTTTATCTGGCAGCCGGTCTTCCGGTCATTATCTGGAAGGAAGCGGCTCTTGCCCCGTTCATTCTTGAACATGAATGTGGCGTGACAGTCAAATCTCTGGATGAGATCAAAGAGGTCATCGGGGGCTTGGATGAGGAGACTTACATCAGGATGCGTGAGAACGCACAGGCAGTTGGCCGGCTGCTGCAAACCGGAGAATATACAAAACGGGCCGTAGGAAAAGCTCTTGCGGACCGGAACGAAAGAGGCAGGAGTGAAAACAGCATCATATCTTGATAACAAACAAAAAGCGATACTGTTCACGCCGTCCGAAATGATCTTCTTTATCGGGGCGGGAGTTTACTACATCTCCCTTTTCCTCACGACGACTATGTTTATAGAGTTTCTGCCTCTCGGTGACGGAAGCCGAATGTTGGCCAGAGCACTACTCTATTCGACAGTTATCACGAAGGTCATCATGGTCGAGAGATTTACGCTGAAGCGGCTTATACTGTACGGAGCCATGATGCTCCTGCTGATCGTGTGCTATCTGTCTTCAGGATATACCTACAGCATAGATCTCTTTTTCCTCATTATCGGAGCGAGGGGAATCAGGTCGGACCGGATCATCAAAGCTTTTACATATATAGGGTTGTTCCTCATAAGTATCACGATCCTTTTCACAGCGACAGGTGTGATCACGAACAGGATATTCCTGCGGGCGACCGGAGATGACATATCCGGTGTCAGTCACTCGATCATTTTCGATGGTACGACCAGAAATGCTATGGGATTTATCTATCCAACGGATTTCGGTGCGCGTGTGTTCTATACTTACCTCGGCGTTGCCTATCTTCTGGATAAGAAGTTCAATTGGATCCACACTCTGATTTACATTCTGACGGGGTGGGCGATTCTCTACTTCTGCGACGTTCGTGTTGACTCAATTCTGATTGCCGCGGCAGGCATCGTATTCTATGTGAACGCGAAAACCAAATTTTTTGAGGCAAAGTGGTGCACAAAACTTCTGCCCATGGCCATGCCTGTGCTGTACGTATTCGTATATTTCTTTGTCATGAGCTACAAGAGGACTCCTTTCTGGTACCGTATCGACGGGGTTCTCAGTCACCGCATAGCTATGGCATATTATAACGTCCTCATTTTTGGAATCAAGCCGTTCGGCACATATCTTTTCCAGCAGGGACACGGCGTCATAAACTTCAATGATACAGTAGGTTACAACTTTGTCGACATCGGTTACATGCAGTCGCTCATCATGTACGGTCCTATTCTTACAACGATCGCAGTAGGAACATTTGCATATATTGCGATGAGAGCGGTAAAGAGAAGACAGCCGAAAATCGCCCTGATCATCGCGTTCATAGCTGCTACGACCTGTATTGACCATCACTTCCTTGAGCCCTGGTATGACCCGTTCATTCTTTTTGCATTCGCATCTCTTCCGGGAACTTATGCGGCAGTGGAGAAGCGGCATGCGGCAGGCAGCGGCGATGAGAAACTTAAGACCACGGTGAGTAAGCCGATCCCACAGAGGCTGTCGCATCGTACGGATGTCTGGGGCGGCGTATTCCGCAGACGAAGAGAGGGTCAGTGATGTATAACGAAGAAGTTCATTCCAATTTAAGAAAACTCCAGCTGGCAGAGCTTGAGATCATTCGTGTATTCATAGATATCTGTGAGAGGGAGAACCTGCGCTATTACATGATTGGCGGGACAATGCTCGGCGCAGTACGGCACAAAGGCTTTATTCCCTGGGATGACGATGTGGATATCGGCATGCCCAGAGAAGATTATGACAGGCTGTTCGAACTTCTCTCGGAAGGCGGAGGTCTTCCGGAGCATTTTGAGTATCTGAATTTCAAGATTAAGGAAGACTACAACCGGTATTTCAGCCGGATCGTGGACAACCGCGTTCGGGTATACAACGCGTCCGGAGGCAGGGAAATCGTCGAGTCCGCGTGGATCGACATTTTCCCGCTTGACGGAAATCCGAATATCCCGTTCTTCCGTTACCTGCATTACACATCCCTTATGTGGACCAGACTTAGATATCATCTGTCGTGCTTCGATTACCTTGTGAATCTCAATAGACCCGGCCGACCTCTTTATCAGCGGCTCATCATCGCGGCAGCAAAGAGAGTGAATCTGGGAAGAGGTGCTGATACGAAGGAGATTCTCTGGGAGATTGATAAAAAGCTCCATCGTTTCGGTTGGAATGGCAGCAGTACGGGTGCAAATGTATTCGGAGCCTACGCATACCGCGAGATCGTTCCCAAAAATGTATGGGGCGGAGAGCGTGTGCGCCTGTACCGGTTTGAGGATGTTATGCTGCCCGGCCCGAGACTTTATGATGAATTCCTTTCCAGATTCTACGGCGATTACATGAAGCCGCCGGCGGAAGGAAACCGGGATAAGCACAATATCAGAAAGATAGAATTTTTATCCTTTGAGGAGACTGCCAATGGCGAGACAGATGCTGGATACGATGATAACAATCCGGATGAATTGGGAGACGGAAAAAGATGATACATGAACTGGGGGCTGTGCTTCGGGATGTTCTGAAAAAAGATGCCGGCCTTTTTGTGTGGACTCTGGTCCTCATGATCGTCTCGTCACTGCTGCAGGGCGTGACCATACTGACTCTGATCCCCATTCTCGGCATCCTTAATATAGGAGGGGCGAGCTCGGACGCGACTCTGCCGTTCGGTCTCAGCCTTGCCGCGGCTAAGTTGAACGAACAACCGCTGCTCATAAGACTGATCCTTGTGCTTGGTTTTTTCTTTGTCATTATGCTGGTCCAGGCCGTCGCTCACAGGAAAATGCGGGTCCAGTGCATGCAGCTGGCTTCGAATTTCACGGCCGATATGCGCGAAGAATACTATAACTGTCTCATGGATACGCCCTGGGAAAGCTATATCACAGGCAGTCAGGCAAGGCACATGGACGCTATGGTGAATGAGATCCCCCGGCTTACGACGACAGTCAATTATTTTCTATGCATGCTGACTAACATAGCGACAGCTCTCGTAGAGCTCATCGTGGCTTTTGCAATGTCAGTACCGCTTTCTGTCTTCGTCATATGCGCGGGCGGCATATTCTTTGTCTTCTTCAGGCCATTCACTAAGCGATCGAAGGTGATAGGAAACAGACTGACCGCCCAGTACGATAAGTTCACAGCTGAGATGAAGACCCAGCTTGCCGGCTTTAAGGAGATCCGGAGCTACGGTATCGAGCAGGCGGAGGCGAGACGCTTTGACATGGCATCCCGGGATCTGGAGCATACGATGGTCATGTCTGCGGATAACGTCGCAAGGCCGCGCATGCTGTCGACGATCGGCGAGGCAGTCCTTATCAGCGTGATTTTCTTCGGAGCCGTATATTTCCTTGAAATTGAGACATCTCACCTTGTCATTGTCCTCTATGTATTTATGAGGATATGGCCGCTGCTCCCCTCGACACAGGAGTATATTATGGGAATCCGGGAGACACTTCCGGCATACCGCGTCATGGAAGATGTGCGTGAGAAATCCGCAGGGAACAGGGAAGCCCAGCGGGTAAGTACGGACGGTGAATTCGGTGCTGCTCTGCCGGAGGGTACAGCCCTCTTATTCTCCCACGTCAGTTTCTCCTACTCCGGTGCTTCGGAGAACGCGCTGGAGGATGTGACATTTGCAGTGAAAAAGAACACGATAACAGCCCTCACCGGTCCGTCGGGCGCAGGCAAATCCACTGCGGTAGATCTTATCCTCGGTTTCTTAAGTCCGGCTTCCGGAGAAGTGAAGATTGCTGTCACGAAGGATAAGATATGCTATGTTCCTCAGAACCCGATGATATTGAACGCAGGGGTGAGAGAGAATATTGCGAGATTCCACCCGGGTATCAGTGATGACAAGATTATCCGGGCCCTTAAGCAGAGCGGAGCGTGGGATTTCCTCGTCCGTAAAGCTGACGGTGAAGTCCTGCCTCTCGACCTTCGGATGGGAGATGACGGGGCAATGTTCTCCGGCGGTGAAGTCCAGAGAATCGTGCTGGCCAGAGCACTTGCCGGTGATCCGGAGCTTCTTATTTTGGATGAGGCGACAAGCGCTCTCGATTTTGAAAATGAAAAACTGATCGCGGACGTATTGGCCCGCCTGAGAGATCATGTGACAGTGATCCTTATAGCCCACCGCGTATCGACAATACAGACAGCAGATGATATACTCGTCATTGCGGACGGACGTCTGCGTGAATCGGGAACAGCAGATGAGCTGCTCGCGGATCCGGACAGTTATCTCGGAAGAATGAAGGATGGTTGAATGACATACATGATGAGAGGCTTTGGCCTCAAAATAAGCAGCGATTTTCCGCTCGCCCAGATGAGGAAAGCACCGGATACGGGTGAGCCTGATGTGAGGATCATAAGCGCGCCCGCCCCGTCAGGACTTGTCAGGGAGCCTTATAAGACCTGGCCTGACTGCATACTCGGCAGGAAGGAAATGTGGACGGAAATTGAAAATGTTGTAAGGCTGTATGCCGCGAACGGCAATGAGATCAGAGTTGAGAGACTCTATGATGATCCGGCAAGGGAGGGGGAGATGCAGGCCTACGTCACAGGTCTTGCTCTCGGAGCGATCCTTCATCAGAGGGGAGCGGTTCCCATGCACGGCAGCTGCGTGGCAAGAGACGGAAAAGGGATTCTCATAACAGGAGTCTCAGGTGCCGGGAAGTCATCCCTGTCAGCGGAAGCCCTGAGAAGGGGCTACAGACTTGTGACAGATGATGTCACCCCGATCCGGCTTGAGGATGGTAAGGTCCTGGCGGAGCCTTCCTTCCCCCAGCAGAAGCTCTGGGAGGACGCGATCGACCGCGGCGGGAGCTGGGATATGAAAGACCATCCGGTATTTAAGGAGGAGAGCAGGACCAAGTTCGCAATGGATGTCGGCGACAGCTTCCTCGATGAGACGGTGGAGCTCATAGGTGTACTTCAGCTCATCCCGAAAGAGGGAGAGAGGGGAGATCGGCTTCTTCTTAAGGAGGTAACCGGTCTTGAGAAGGCAATTCTTCTGCAGATCCACACATACAGGACATACATGCTCGTGACGGCAGAGGACAGGCAGGCTCATTTTCAAAAATGCGCATCGTGTGCCTCGCATCTAAGAGAGGCACATCTGTTCCGCTACGCGGGAACGACTGAGGCGGAATTATGGGATAAAACGGAGGAATTTATCTATGAGTAAAACAGTATACTACAGAAAAGAAGGACTGATCACAGCTGACATGGACGGCGAGACTGTCATGATGGATATAGAGACAGGCAAGTATTATAATCTCGGCAGGTCCGGCGGAGCTATCTGGGAGATCATTGAAAACCCGTGTACCCGGGATGAGATCGTCGATGCGCTGCTTAAGAGATTCGATGTGGAAAGATCCGTGTGTGAGGAGCAGA
>ODAI014134865.1_pt1 | contig 13639 bp, 12 predicted proteins | sample 1539321 | NCBI WGS metagenome assembly ODAI01 (sample SAMN02144231, study PRJEB22623) | gut metagenome | biome: sheep rumen | host: Ovis aries | place: New Zealand
ATCGCTATAACAAAAGGCCAAGTGTGGAGACCATGCAAAAAAGCGCAGGTGTGACTATACAGCCACATCCCAGGCAGAATCATTGGCGAATCAATAAAATCTTAACCTTTCCGTGATATTTTCTCCAGGGTGGGGCAGAGGGCGCCTTGCATACTAAAGGTTAACGAAAAGTTAATTAACGGCATCTTAACTTTTGGACACGTTTCGATGAAATAGCAGCCGACCCTGTAAAACTGAGAAAATCTTAACTTTTTTCCGTTATTTTCCCAAGGATTGCAGCTGCGGAACAAATTGAAGTCCAAAATTAGTATTTCCTTCCGTAATGAAAAAAACTGCCAATCAGTGATGTAAGATCGCACTGCCATTCTTATAAACAAATTTTTAAGTGTTTCGGTAAGTGATCAAAACGAAAATCGAACAGAATATCAGAAAAATTTCGAAATCTTTACAAAATAGTAACTTTCTTTCTGTAGGATTATCGTAACTATTGTACGTAGGTGTGTAATGTTTAAAAAGATTTGGAACATAATAAAAGTAACCGGGATAATGTGGATATGCATTTTGGCGCCAGTTCTCATCGGATTTGCAAGCATTAAGTCTGCTTCGGAGTCTGACGTGAGAAAATACATGGATTCCTATTTGGACAGCGAAGCGACAAACCTATCCAAATACATTAGCTTGCAGCTAAAGAACAGCGGTAAGGAGATTCTGGAAATTTCCGATATTTTAATGCTGACTCACGGAGAAGATGATTCGTCGGTAGAGAGAATTTTGTCGGAAGTGATAAAGGACAACAGCAATATTGTCTCCGTAAATATGTATGACGAAAAAGGGACAGTCATCTATAAATCCGGGAATGATGAATCTTCAGATGTTTTGGATGTTAATGACTATGCTATAGCAGATTTGAAGGATAAGGACATATCTTTCTCGTTCAGACAGGCTGAAGATGGATCTGTTTTAGTCGATTTCGTAATGAAAAGGGAAAAAACAAGCAACATAGAACCTTTTTATCTGTCCGTTGCCATGAAATGGTCGCAATACGAGACTTTTCTGGACAGGCTGCAGGATGGTGTGTTTGCAAGAAAATTCTACATAATTTCGCCTGATTGCGCGAGATACATTTCCCTCAATTCGTTACCACACGGAGCAGAAAGTAACAGAAATTTGGTCGCTCTCGGTTGGCATATGTCCGGAAAAATTAAGGACATAGCAATTGGAAGTTCCGATGTAAATCTGGAGGGATTAAAATACAGAGTGTTCAAGAGCGAGATTAAATCTCCTGAAAAAATGGACGGAAGTCAATTGTTTATAATTGCCGTTACCGATGAAGAAGCTTTTGAAGCACTTGTTAAGGGTATATTCCGTAAAACTCCGACCACAATAGTAATATTGCTTTGCATTTGGTTGTGTTTTTGTTTGGTTGTATCGCGGTTTTATAACCATACAAAGGAGCAACTTCAGATATCGAATGCAATTTCAGACTATACACCTTCAGCCATTATAGTATTTGATTCCGAAACGGGAGAAATTAAGAGGATTAATCCTTCGGGATTGACTCTGACCAGGCTGATACCCGAAAAGGTTTCGTCGGTCAATGCGTGGGATTTGTTCATATCTGAAAAAGATCGTGGATACATAAAAAACGCAGTGAAAAACAACATAAATATAATGAACTACGAAGTTTTGGTGCAGAGTTATTCCGGTAATACTTTCTGGTCAATATGTTCTGCCAATCCGTTAGAAACCACTATGGGAATAGATCGCAAAGTGTATGTCGTACTCTCGATTTTGGATATAAACAAAAGGAAGGAAATAGAGAAAAAGTTAGCGAACAACGCGGAATTGCTTGAGAAACAAGTTACGGAAAGGACGGCCGACTTGGAGATCAAGGCAAAAGAACTTGAGGAATCCAATAAAGAGTTGGATCGAGCGAAACAGGAAGCAGATGTGGCAAATGCTGCTAAAACAAGGTTCCTAAACAGTATGAGCGTCGAGCTGAAAACACCTATTAACGCGATTATAGGATACAGTGAGATTCTGCAGGAAGAAGCTCTTGACAGAAAAGACAATGTTTCGGCGGATGACCTTGCAAAAATTATTGGATCTTCCAAGCATTTGCTTTCGCTCATTAACGAAATTTTGGATTTGTCATCCATCGAGTCCGGAAAGACTCAGTTGTTCTTCGAAACAGTGGGAATTGAAACATTGATAAAAGAAATCGAGGGTGTATCCATGCCGCTGATCACCAAGAATGAAAACTCATTCTTCAGCGAATATCCGAGGGATATCGGAGAAATGTTTGTGGATCAAACCAAATTGCGTCAATGTCTTTTAAATATAATCGATAATGCTGCGAAATTTACGGAATTCGGAAAAATTACCATCCGTGTAGCTACGGTTATCAGAGGAGATGAAGAATTTATTGAATTTTCAGTTATCGATACCGGATGTGGTATCGCTCAAGATAAAATTGATACAATATTCGAAAGTTTCAGGGAGAGTGATAACAAAAACTCCGGAACAGGTTTGGGACTGTCCATCACCAAAAGATATATCGAGTGTATGGGCGGAACTATCTCGGTCGAAAGCGAGCTCGGAATTGGTTCCAAATTCACCATCAGATTGCCTAGAATCTGTAAAGTGGAATCCAATGAGTTCGTTGAGGTAAAGAATCGTAAAAATGAGGAAAACGAAGATTTATTTGACGACCAGATCGAGGAGATAGCATCCTCTCAGGCGGAAGAGGATGGACCCCAATCAGAAGATTACTCTAACGACCTTACTGTTAAAGAGTAATCTTCTCTTAAAAACAACCCTCTCACCCGGCGTAAAGCCGGGATTCTTTTATTCTCGAAACCGAATGCGACGCCAATAACTCTAATGCAAGATACTCCCTAACAAACCGCTGTCAAACATTGTGCGTACGGTTTCATATCCTCCTATAAACTTTCCTCCCGCATAGAGATAAGGTGCGGAAATAGGCTCATGCATCGTGCGCATAAACAGCGACAAACCAGGTTTTGTCAACAAATCAACGGTCGAGAATTCCAAATTACATTGCCTCAACATGTAACACAAACCGGAAGAGAGTCCGCATATAGGAAACTTACGATTTCCTTTCATGAATACAACAACGCGACTCTGAGCGACCAACCGATCCAACTCCGACTGCATTAACTCATAATCATCCGGACCGACAAAAGAACCATAACCAACAACACACATAAAAGTTTCCACACAAACAATACAATCTATGATTGCTCATTATTATCTAAAACATCTTATAATTCAACACTATTTTGGACAAAAAACCAAATAAAATTCCCCAAATTAAGGATAACCTATAGTTGTATAATTGTCTTAGCAGTAAAGAATTTCATATGGTATTCAAGGTTATGGATTCTGAGATAATCTATGCCAAAATTTTGCATAATGTCTGAAACGGCGAGGGTCTCAATATCACGGTCTATCGCCTCTTTATTCGAGATCAGAGAAAAAAAAGATTTGCGTGAATGTCCTACCAAAATTTCACATCCCAACGACTTTATTTTTGCTATATTTTTCAAAATAGTGAGATTTTCAAATTTTGTTTTGCCGAAACCAATACCTGGATCGACAACAATTTGTTTTAGGCCACATTTTTGCAAATGATTTACCTGGTTTTTTAAACAATTAAAATCAGTTCCGGTCAGCATAGTGACAACTTTTATGTCTAGATCGGCAAGTCGCTTCAATGTTGCATCTGAGAGATTAAATTTTATGTCATTTACGATTTTTATGTTTGAATGATCTAGACAAAAATTCACAACTTCATCGAAATACGTGTCGATTGCGAGAGGGATTTTCTTTGAAACATTTGCGATGATGGGTTCTAATCTGCGAATTTCTTCTTTGTCCGAGACTTCAACATATCCTGGGCGAGTGGACTGAGCTCCGATTTCCACACAAACAGCGCCGCCATGGTAAGCTTTTTCGATTTCATCCAGAGCATCTGATGGATCAAAAAACTTTCCGCCGTCTGAAAAAGAATCAGGTGTTATATTTACGATTTTTATGATTTTCGGCTCTAACGTAAAATAATTCATTGCGCGATAATCATTGACAGTCGGATCATTTGTAGGATATCCGAGCATTTCCAACAGATATTTCCAAAAATCACGATTTTCTAACTGAGTATGAGGAATTGTCAGCTGATCGGTAATCAATTTTTTATCGTGATACATTACGATATCGATGTCTATCACTCGAGGAGACCAACGGCTTGCTCTCATGTCGCGCCCCAGTTTTTCTTCTGTACGCTTTATGAATCTCAGTAATTCGTGAGGGGATAGCTTTGTGTCTCCCGCTACCATCATATTTAGGTAAGGAATGTCCCAGCTTTTGGGAGAATCCGGCAACAGCAGAGCTTCTGTTTCAATGACATGTGAAATTTTCTCCGGGCGGAACACTTGTTTTAACTCCGCGATCGCGCGACGTAAATTTTCAAAACGATTTCCAAGATTGGATCCCAAAGCCAGATAAATCACGCTTTTCTCCTTTTAGATGGTGCATTCGAGAAGATTCGAACTTCCGGCCTTCTCCTCCGGAGGGAGACGCTCTATCCAGCTGAGCTACGAATGCATGTCGGAATAGTATCAACATTCCTCTGTGAAATCAAATTATTCTCCACATAATGAGCGGTACGATAAATTTCTTTGAAAGCAGTCCAGCATAATATAGCGATACTCCTAACAAAAGAGAAAGTTAATAATTTGTTAATTTAACTGTTTGTTAACCTTTGGCGCGCGACGTGCCCTCTGACCCGCCCTGGATAAAATATCATAAAAAAGTTAAAAAACCGTTGAATTGACTATTCCTTAACTTTTTGTACTTCCATTTCCTTAGCAATCAAATTTTGATCGATTTTGAAAATGCTGTAATCTGAAAATTTCTCAGGGATTTTGACAATACTGAGCCACTGCGGAACCTGTCCCGCAAGGACCGACGAAGCGAAACTGTCGGGAAATGATTTTTCCTGCTTGTGTCCTATGAACAGGTATTGGGCATTCGTTTCTTTTAAAACTTTTCTCACAACATTCATATCTTTGTCCGCATCCATAACAGAGTAAGATGAAATTATTCCTTCAGTTTGTCTGTGATAAGGAGCTCCGAGTACACAGTGTTTCGTGTAATAGAGCAATTTCGGACCGTGATTGGAATGCGCCATAATTACCACAGGCTTATCACTGAGATTGTCCACGCATTCAAATAATTCCGCATCCGAATATTTGCGATTTGCCACAGTTTCTTCCTCGTCTATGTCTGAATCGCACCATAAAGAGGTCGCAAACAAAAAGAAACAAGCCAGAATCACGGTGATTATCATTCGTACGGGTTTGCTGTAATTTTTTACATATTTGCTGGACATACAGAGATTTACGATAATCGGCAATCCAAATAAAACAGAGTAGGGAATCATTCGATAAGCAAAACAGGCACAAATCCAATAACAAGAGGCCAAAGCTATAAATAAAACCCAAATAACATTTTTTTCGGTGATGTTTTGCTTTTGCAATTCTCTGATTTTAACAACAATAGCAGTTGCCGTAATTATCGTATAAACCGAAAAAGTACACACCATGTTTCCGGTAAACGGCGAACGTAACTCTGAAATTGTACAAAGCCAGATATCTTTTACAAATTGCGGTATATCAGCGGACATTCCCATAAAAAATCGAGGAAACATAGATAAAAACACGCATGCAATGACTAATGCCCACACAATTGCATCGTACAAATGATCTTTTCTGCCTATCAATTGTAAATTAACGGCAAATAATATCGCTAAGCACAAAAATAACGTCGTATGTACTATCGAAATCTTGTCATATTCTGCCGGCTGGACATCTGTTAAGAAAATCATCAAAAACATCAGACAGATATAATGCCAACACCTGAAAAAAGGGTCTTTTTGTAAAGAATTTTTCGATAAAGTTGTGTAGGGTATTAACATCAACAGAAGACATATCGAGAGACCGTGCGCAGATTTAGGTGTTGCATCAGGTATCATGGCAATAGTTCCGATACAACAGGCAGTTAGGAGGTTTTTAAAATAGAGATTTGCTGTTTTTTCAAAATCGTTCATGTAGGAAAGAAACAATACTGCATCCGTCAGCAACAGAACAATCAAGGTTTCAGGAGAAGCCCAAACACATGCTGACGCAGCAATTGCTGCCTTTATGTAAATCCACTTATTTCCTGTTTTATCCAAAACCACCTGGGATGTGTAATACATATAAATTATTATACAAAGTGTTATAAACGAGTGGTGATCAGGTCGTCCGAAAGAGAAAAACGGCATCAGAAACGGAGAAGCGCAAAACAGCGCCGTTGCTAAAAATACATTATCTTTATCGATAAATTTGTCCAGTATTTTGAAAACAAACACCATACTGACCAATCCCAAAATAGGACTGATACAGAAGCAAGCGTAATTAATTGCTTGATCAAGGGAATCCGTAAATAAGTCGATAAACCAAGTTAATCCTATTATGAAAAAATCGTATAAACGAGTCCAATGCAGCTCGCAGCCATAGGGATAGTTCGAACGAGCAATTACACAATTGCTTAAATCATAATGTTGAAAAAATTCCCTTGTTCGAATTACTCTCATGAAGTCATCAGTGTCAATGAAATTTATGCATTCTCCGAACAAAATCACATAGCAATAGATCATCACCGCTATGTACATTATGCCCAAAATAATCAATTCTGTGGTTTTTTCTTTTAATTTAAGCATCTTCTTCCCAGCTACAAATTCCCTGCGTTAGATGGTATCGGAAAATAGTTAATAAAAAGTTAAATCCTGGGTTAGCCGCAACAGTAACTAAACCTGATTATCCATGGAAGAATCCGCGGATTTAGATTTTCTGCCTTTCTGCCTCTGACATATTTTTTTTGAATTGGCTGAAGCTTTTTACCTTATCGAAATCCAGGTCCAACATATTACTTTCGGCGAATGCAAAATAATAGGTTTGATATCCTTCCAACCTGCGTGCCGGACGTAAATATTTGTCCCAAGTTGAAATCGGAGGCAGAGTACCGGTACGACTATGCAGCACCAACATGTACTCATGAGACCTTAACCCGACAAGGACTTCGTCCGAAATTTCTTCTGAATCGATGCCAATCTCTATTATCCTGTCAATTTCTGACTCAGGCATCATGCTTAGCAAGCTTGCTCTGCCGTCTTCTCTTAAAAACAGGTAACTTCCGAAAGTATCAAGCATATAATATTCAATGTAGTTTCGATTCAGACAGGTTCCATAGAAAAAATTTGCGAAAATCGGGTCCCGAAGATTGTTTATTTCCTTTGTCGGAAGACATTTCATCAAATCTGATGTGTAAATAGAGAAATACTGATGAATCGCCCGATTCACACTTTGGAGCACATCTCCGACAATGTTAGAACTGCTTTTTCTGGCAAATCTGTTAATATAACCGTTGTTAAAAGCATCGATTGCCACCTCTTCATCGGCAACTCCCGTTAGAAGTATTCGTTGTATGTTCGGGTCTGATATCCTGGAGCATAGATCAACTCCGTCAATCCCCGGCATAGAATAGTCTACAATCACGGCTGAAACTTTGGAAAATCTTCCCTCATCGTATATCTGACTGTGAACCTTGTTTATATTCAGTAAGATAGATTTCCAATCCGAAGTCGCTTCGTCTCCGCTCATAGTCAGATCAGAAAAAGCCAAAGAATTATTCGTGGAATTTTCATTGATAAAATCCAGCCCGGCAAATGGATCAGAAAACCCTCTCACGGTGATATTTTTTGATCCCAATATATCCTGCAAACTGTTCAGAAAATTGACATTGTCATCGATAGCGACAACAGTGGTCGGAAAATAACAACTCAGTATACCGTTCATTAAAATTTAAACCACACTACACGTCTCAGTCTACTTCAAATATTTTTCAGATTCAACAGATTAGTTTTGAACAGAATCTGGTTTTGATTGCGAAAGGGAAATTTCAGCTGCAAACATTAATCGCTCTTCCCCACAACAGGAAATTATTTCCGTAATTTGTTCCTCCTGCAAATAATTTCTTGATAAATGCGCTGCTGAACGAAAATTTACATGCCACGGTTACAACGAAAGCACATCCACTGGTTGGTTCAGAGACTAATCCGTCTGGATATCTTATCGAAATAAGGCTATTTGAGGTCCACGGTGGATCCTCTGTCACGCTATTTTTATTGGATTCCATCAAGGTATTCAAATCCGAGAAAACACTAATTCGACAATGAATGTTGTCCATGGATTTTAGGAATGCCGGCTTGGAATCTTCAATGACTTTGCTGAAGTTTGTGGAACTTTTCAGCCCGCTGAATTCAAAGGCCAATTTCAAAGCCATGTTGTCGACCGCAATTTGGCAGATTCCTATTCTGATAGCTTCCAGTGTGAAAAAAGTTAAACACAAAAGTATAGGTATACAAAGCGATGCTTCAAGAACCGCAGATCCTTTTTGTTTCCATAAGTGTTTGTGTTTAGTACATACGCGCAAAAAATTTCCCAAACTGAATTCATCGAGGACTGGACTGAATCTATCGCAAATACGTTTGAAAATTCTCTTAAACATGCAATCAGTCTACGAAGAAAAAGTAAAATTTTTGTTAACGAATTTTAGTGAGTTAAATTTCTGTAATGATTAAATTCATTGTGTTACAATCGATCGAAAGTAAATTATTTGTGTCAGGAGTTGTTATGCGTAAAAATGAGCCTGTAATTTCTTTGGAGAAGGTAATGGTCCATTACGGAAACGGGATTCCTGTATTGAAAAATGTTTCTCTTAACTTGAATAAAAAATCTTTTTATTTTCTTACGGGAGCGAGTGGAGCGGGAAAAAGTACGCTTATACGATTGCTTTATATGGGGATGAAACCGGCATCGGGAAACTTGAAAATTTTTGGAGAAAATGTATCAGAATTGACTCCGAATGAAATCTGCGATTTTCGCCAAAGAATTGGAGTTGTGTTTCAGGATTATAATTTACTGGATCATCTGACGATTCTGGAAAATGTCGCACTTCCTCTGAAGGTTAAGGGAGAAACTCAGAGAGCGAGAGAGCATCAGGCAAAAGAAATTCTGGATTGGGTTGGGCTCGGCAACTGTTTTAATTCGTACCCCGAACAACTTTCAGGAGGACAAAAGCAAAGAGTAGCGATAGCGCGTGCAGTTATAACTCGTCCGGAAATAATTCTTGCTGATGAGCCGACCGGAAATGTCGATGAAGAAATCGCGAATAAATTGATGCGCTTGTTTTACGGAATGCATAAGATGGGAACTTGTGTCATTGTCGCTACACACTATCGGCAATTCGTTGACAGGTTCAATTTTTCGGAGCTGGCTATCGAGAATAACAAAATTCATTTGAAAAATAATCGTGACGGAGAGTAATATGGCGCTGTCTTTTCAATATGATTTCAACTTTAAAACGGACAAAACTAACAAGTTCATTGCAATCATTTTCGGATTCCTGATTTATTGTATGTCCATTACTTTTATGAGTGGAATTTTTACTTATGAACTCGTTGATAATTGGGATAAATCTTTAAACGGACAATTAACCGTCGAATTCCCTGCTCATTCCGAGGGGACGAATTCGACTCTGACTGAAAAGCAATTGAACGAAGTTAATCATTTGCTGCAAGGAACGAGTGGTGTTTTGAAAGTCCGTAAATTAAAGGATGCGGATATTCTGAAAATTCTAGAGCCTTGGCTGGACAGCACGGCGATTCCGGACGATTTTCCTTTTCCTGTTCTGTTTGATGTTGAGGTAGATAGAAACGCAAATATTGACCTGCTGGATTTAACCTCCAAGCTGACTAAGATTTCGCAGGGTGTTCGAATTCATAATCACGCGAATTGGTATACTTCAATAGCGAAAATCAGCAGGGGACTTTTCGGATTTTCCGTTTTGCTGTCGGTCCTGATTTTGTTAACAGTGTGTTCAACAATAGTATTTATTATCAAAAAAACTCTAAGTAATCATCGGGATATTGTGAAAATTTTGCAGCTCATTGGAGCGCGCGATAAATATATCGCATCACAATTTAAGAGATATTACTTTTCCATAAGTTTGAAGGGGACTTGGATTTCCCTTACTTTGAGCGTGTTGACAATTTTGGGAATTACTCATTTGGTCGGAGCTAATTGGATAAATTGGAGCAGCCTGAAATATTTAGGAATTAGCCTTGCTGTTCCGATGATTATGATCATGATTATTATGATCACCTCGCAAAATACGGTTCTCTATTTTTTGAGAAGAGAGGATTGGCTTGATTAATCGAATATGGGGATTTGTCGCAGGAGTCCTTTCAATCGTTTTGATATTGTTTTCACTTTTTGTATTCAATGCTCGAAAAGTCGAAGATCTTCCTCCTGATTTAGTTTGTGAAGATATAGTCGTGCTTACCGGAGGAAAAAATCGAATCAAATCAGCGTTTGATATTATTGAGAAATTCCAGGCGAAAAATATTTTGATTTCGGGAGTATACAAAGGAACAAAGCTGGAAGACATTCTTGGTAATACCAGAGTTGTCGGGGATGTCAGTGTTGTTTTAGGATACAAAGCACTGAATACAGAGGGAAATGCCAAAGAAATTTATGAGGTGGCAGATGAACTTGGTATAAAGGAAATCGTTTTGGTGACTTCCGATTATCATATGTTCAGAAGTTTGTATGAAATCAAAAAATACAACAGAAATCTGAAAATCTATCCCGTAAAAGTCAAATCGACATTTAACTTCAGGTTTGTTTTTTTGTGTTTTAAAGAATTTTATCGTAGTCTATGCATTTTGATTAGAGATGCTGTAAAAGGAATCGTTAATGATTAGATCAATTTTTCTCAATGTTGTGCTTTTTATATCAATGTTTCTGTATGTGTTATGCGGAGTTTTTTTTCTTCCGTTTTCCGAGGATGTTATATACAAATATTGGTTCGTTTTTTCAAGAATGTTTCGTTTTATTGTGAAACATGTCGGCAGAATTGATTTTAAAATAGAAAACGAACAGTACTTAAAGTGCTCAGGACGAGTGATCTTTGCATCTCGACATGAATCCATGTGGGAAACAATCGTTTTCATCAGTTTGTTTCCGAGACCGGTATTCGTCATGAAAAAAGAACTGCACGATATACCGTTATTCGGAAGATTGGCTGACAAAGTGCATTCGATTTTCGTGGATCGCGAGCATGGATTAAAGGCTATTATAGATGTTTCGCGGCAGATTTCCGTCGCTTTAGATGAAGGTCGACAGGTAATAATTTTTCCGGAAGGAACTCGGATGCCGTGCGGTGAATTTGTTCCGCTCAAAAGAGGTATTTCACTGTTCTATAAAAGAGGTAACTGTAAAGTCGTGCCAATTATACATAATTCCGGAAAATTTTGGGCGCGTAGAAGTTTCAGGAAAAATCCCGGAATGGTTACGGTAAAACTCGTGGAACCGATTGAGTCTGGCTTGTCACCGGATGAATTTATGGATAGATTGAATAGTATTTTTCGAACTGAAATATCAAAATTGGAGAATAAATAATGTTTTTGGAAGAAACTCTTGATAAAATTTTGAAGCGCTATGAATTTTTAAAGCAGCAAATGTTGGAAAATGCAAATGATTCGGAAAGTTTTATAAAGCTGTCGAAAGAGTTTTCCGATCTCGAAGATTTTGCGAATTTAATCAATCTTTACAAGAAGGCGCAGGGAGAGCTAAGTGAGTTGCAAGCGACCTTAGAAAATCCGGAAACTGATGCTGACTTCAAAGAGTTGGCAGAAGAAGAGATTGAAAAATTACAGAATAAAATTCCGCAACTTCAGAAGGAGTTGAAAATTATGTTAATTCCGAAAGACGAAGCTGATGAAAAGAACGCAATTATTGAAATCCGAGCAGGAGCAGGTGGCGATGAAGCGGGATTGTTCGCTGCGGATTTATTACGCATGTATCAAAAATACGCGGAATTCAAAAGATGGAAATTCGAACTGCTTTACGCCCATGAATCAGGGATCGGAAGTATAAAGGAAGCTTCTGCGAATATTTCGGGAAAAGGAGTCTTTGCGTATCTAAAGTTTGAATCGGGAGTACACCGCGTACAGCGAGTTCCCGTTACGGAATCCAGCGGACGTGTACATACTTCAACGGCTACGGTCGCAGTTTTGCCGGAAGCGGAAGAAGTAGATCTGAAAATCGATGAAACAGATTTAAAAATCGATGTTATGAGAGCATCCGGGGCGGGGGGACAACACGTTAATAAAACGGAAAGCGCTGTGCGTATAACTCATATTCCAACGGGTATAGTCGTATATCAGCAAGATGAGCGTTCTCAGCATATGAACAGACTGAAAGCGATGAAGATTTTGCGTTCCCGCCTCTATGAAATGGAACGACAGAAGTTGCAAAACGAAAGGGCGGATAATCGACGTTCTCAGGTCGGAACGGGTGATCGCTCCGAAAGAATTCGTACCTATAATTATCCTCAGGGACGTGTTACCGATCATCGAATTAATCTGACGCTGTATAAGCTTCCGCAAATTATGGAAGGTGCTGCGCTGGAAGAAATTATCAGACCGTTAATTGAATTTGATCAAGAAGAACAGATCGCGAATTTTCAAAAAGATGATGACTAATTTATGATCAATTTCGAGAATTATTCTCGGCGTTGCCCGATGAAAATCCTACGTTTATTTGTTGCGAGAATCAAAAGTATTTCCGCCAACGATGTGATGTTCGATATGGATAAACTGCGGTTTTCACGGGAAGAAATTGCTCGACTGGAGGACTTCATTTCCCGCTATGAATCTCATGAACCTGTTTCAAAAATTTTAAATAAGAGAGAATTTTGGAATAGTGAATTTTTCGTCAACGCAGATGTTTTGGATCCTCGTCCCGAGACCGAAATTATCGTCGAGAGGACATTAAAATTATTTGGGAAAGATCAGCATTTTGATTTTCTTGACATTGGTACAGGTAGCGGATGTATTTTGTTGAGTATCGCAAAAGAATTTCCGAAATCTTGCGGAGTCGGAATTGATCTCAGCGAAAAAGCCGTCATAGTTGCGCGGAAAAATAAATCCGGCCTGAATGTAAAAAACGTAGAAATACAAAATGTCAGTTGGAATGATTTTCGTCCGCAGAAAAAATTCGATCTGATAGTTTCCAATCCTCCTTACATAAAAACTGCAGACATTCTCAACCTGGATGATAACGTAAAAAATTTTGACCCGCATCTTGCATTGGACGGCGGTCGAGATGGTCTGGATGCTTACAAACAACTTTCGGGTTTAATGAAAAATTGGATAAAACCTCGTGGAAAAATTCTTTTGGAAATCGGATTTGATCAGCACGATTCCGTGAAAAATATTTTCGAATCAAAAGGTTTTTTTTTGGAAAACACTTATTTGGATCTTCAACAAATTTGCAGAGTGTTGGAGTTTGCTGCGTAAGTTAATATAGACAATCGCATATCAAAAGCACACAAAAAGTTAACGAATAGTTAATTCAACGTTTTTTAACTTTTTTATGATATTTTATCCAGGTCGGGTCAGAGGGCACGTCGTGTATTAAAGGTTAACAAACAGTTAAATTAACAAATTGTTAAC
>ODAI012943217.1_pt1 | contig 13638 bp, 12 predicted proteins | sample 1539321 | NCBI WGS metagenome assembly ODAI01 (sample SAMN02144231, study PRJEB22623) | gut metagenome | biome: sheep rumen | host: Ovis aries | place: New Zealand
ATAGCGCCCTCTACGATAGGCCTGGTAAGTCCGTGGATCTTGATATCCATCTGGATAGCGGTGATTCCCTCGGTGGTACCGGTTACCTTGAAATCCATGTCTCCGAAGAAGTCCTCGAGTCCCTGGATATCGGTAAGGAGTACGAAATCGTCATCGGTATCTCCGGTAACGAGTCCGCAGGAAATTCCTGCTACCATTGCCTTTATAGGTACACCTGCTGCCATAAGGGACATGCATGATGCGCAGGTGGAAGCCATCGAAGTGGATCCGTTGGACTCAAAGGTCTCGGATACGCAGCGGATCGCATAAGGGAACTCCTCGGGGCTGGGAAGCACAGGAAGGAGTGCACGCTCAGCGAGTGCTCCGTGACCGATCTCTCTTCTTCCCGGTCCGCGGCTGGGCTTGGTCTCGCCTACGGAGGATGAAGGGGAGTTGTAGTGATGCATATATCTCTTCTCGGTAACGTTCTCATCAAGTCCGTCCACCTTCTGAGACTCGGAAAGAGGTGCGAGGGTACATACATCGCAGATCTGAGTCTGTCCTCTGGTGAACATTGAAGAACCGTGAGTGCGGGGGATGAGATCAACCTCTGCTGCAAGAGGTCTGATCTGGGTGATCTCTCTGCCGTCAGGACGCTTGTGATCCTTGAGGATCATCTTACGTACGGTCTTCTTCTCATACTGATAAATAGCCTCTCCGAGGATTGCGAGCCAATCTTCCTTCTCTGCAAATGCCTCCTCGAGTCTGGCAGTGATCTCGCGGATATTCTCTTCTCTAACCTGCTTCTCGTCGGTGAAGACAGCCTTCTCCATCTCCTCGGGAGGAACAAGTCTCTTCATCTCGTCAAAGAGCTCTGCAGGGACCGCACAGCTGGTATACTCATGCTTCTTCTTGCCTTCCTTAGCAACAATATCGTCGATGAAAGCAATGATGGTCTGGTTGACATCATGAGCCTTGTAGATAGCTTCGATCATCTTGGCCTCGGGAACGATATTTGCTCCTGCCTCGATCATGATGACCTTCTCACGGGTGGAAGCAACGGTAAGCTTGAGGTCTCCCTCTTTCCACTGCTTCTGTGTGGGGTTAACGATAAGCTCTCCGTTAACAAGTCCCATCTGAGTCATAGCGCAGGGACCGTCAAAAGGAATATCGGAGATGCAGGTCGAGATAGCTGCTCCGAGCATAGCTACGAGCTCGGGACGGCACTCGGGATCAACGCTCATTACCATGTTGTTGAGCGTTACATCGTTGCGGTAATCCTTGGGGAAGAGAGGTCTCATAGGGCGGTCGATAACACGGCTGGTAAGGATAGCATTCTCGCTTGCCTTGCCCTCTCTCTTGTTGAAGCCTCCGGGAATCTTTCCTACGGCATACATCTTCTCCTCATACTCAACGGAAAGAGGGAAGAAATCAATGCCATCCCTGGGCTTGTCGGATGCGGTTGCGGTTGAAAGAACGGTGGTATCACCGTAGTGCATAAATGCGCATCCGTTTGCCTGCTTGCCCACGCGGTCGATATCGACCTTAAGGGTTCTGCCGGCGAGTTGCATTTCATAAGTCCGGTACATAGTTCCTCCTTTGCCCCGAACCTTAAGGCGACTTCCGAAACCACTCAGATACGTATGAAAAGATCATATGCATTTGAGTAATTTCGGTCATCCTTTCGGTCCGGAAATTAATGATTTATAAGTTTTTTAATATGAAAAGAGGGAACCGCGGTCCCGCAGTCCCTCTTTTATTAACTTATTACTTTCTGAGTCCGAGCTTCTCGATAAGTGCTCTGTATCTCTCGATGTCCTTCTCCTTGAGGTAATCAAGAAGTCCGCGTCTCTGTCCTACAAGCTTGAGCATTCCGCGTCTGGAGTGGTGATCCTTAGGGTTTGCCTTAAGGTGCTCGGTGAGCTCGCCGATCCTTGCGGTAAGGACTGCCACCTGAACCTCAGGTGATCCGGTGTCGCCGGGAGTACGAGCGTACTCATTCATGATTGCTGTTTTCTTCTCTTTGTTGATCATTTCTTTTCCTCCTATGATCTTAAATATGCCACGCACTGAGAGAGGGTCGGAGTTTCCGTTCCCTAAGTGCGGGTAAACACACACTCGGCTATTATATCACATTTGTTTTTATTGTCAAACCCTTCGCTATTCCGGGAAGAATCTCACAAATTTAACCGGTTCGCGGTAGTTATACGCACATCTTACTATGCCTCTTTCCGGCGAACTGGCGCTTATGACCTCTCCGTTTCCTATATAGATGGTGACATGCTGTATACCGCCTCCGCGTGCATAATAGATAAGGTCCCCGGGCTGAAGTTCCTCGAATGTGATGGATGTGCCCTGCGTAGCCTGGACAGCGGGAGAATGACTGATATTGATGCCGTACTTGGCGTACAGAGTCAGCGTGAATCCCGAGCAGTCACAGCCGTTCGTAAGGCTCACTCCTCCGGGTACATAAGGGTTCCCAACGCAGGCGATCGCACGGTTACAGATATCCGCTCTGATATCGGAGATTCCCGCACCGTACATTGCCTCGCTAAGGGTAAGAGCCACCGTAAGCTCTCCCTCCTTATCATTAACTTCCCGGGCTCTCTTTATCGCATTGGCTCCCGTAAGAAGATATTCGAGGCTCACATATCCTTCTACTTCTCCCGACTTGATGAGCGCCCATCCGTCGTCAGATTCCGAGATGACTTCACATGCCGCATTTGCCAGCATCCTTCCGACTATATCCGCAGATGTGGATCCTGCTGCCCTCACATTCAGGAAGCTCTCCACATCACTTATTCCTATATTGGTATATCCAAAATAATCTCCCTGCTTATCCTGCGCATACTTTAGGACTTCCTCTTTTGTGATGGTCTCGGGGACGGAGAGTCTGAGTCCCGCAGATGCAAGCTCCCCGGAGTCCGTGGCGGGAGTCGCCGCCCTGGCGGTTATGGAAAAAGCAGGCGTAAAAACAAGAACGGTCCAAACAAGACACGCAAACATAAGCCTGACCAAAGCAGCTCTCTCATCGTAAAAATCAGTTTTTTCTTGCTTTCTGAATATCATGAATAACCTGTGCCTTTAATTCATCTACCGAGTCAAATTTCATCTCGGGTCTGATGAAATTACCGAGGCAGACCTCTATATCTTCACCGTATATATCACCGTCAAAATCATATATAAAGCATTCCGCCGAAGGTGTCTCCGGATCCGAACCTTCTATCGTCGGCTTTACTCCGATATTTACAAGCGCTTTGTATCCTATTTCCGCGATCCGTACATCAGCCGCATACACTCCGTATCCCGGTATTATCTTATCATCGGAGATAGGGATGTTCGCTGTAGGAAATCCGAGCGTTCGTCCCAGTGAATTGCCGTGTACTACTTTGCCGCAGATAAGATACGGCATCCCAAGGAGTTTTTCCGCATTGCCCATATCAGACTTTTCTATGAGCGATCTGATAAGAGTCGAGCTTACTGTCTTCTCCTCTCCGTCCACATCGCATTTTACTTTTTCGACCTCTGAGACGGTGATGCCAAGTCCCCCGGACATCTCTTTTAAGAGTTCGATATTTCCCCTGCCTCCGGCTCCGAATGACAGATCGGGGCCTGCCGCCACAAAGGAAGCTCCGAGCCTCCCGGCAACGATATCTCTTAAGAAGATCCCGGGATCGGTATCCGCAGTTTCCTTGTCCATCGGATACTCAACAAGAATATCTATTCCCATTCTCTCGAGAAGGAGTCTTTTTTCTTCAGATGTCGTCAGGCGTCCGTCACTCCTGCCAAAGAGAACTTCGGGATAAGGATCGAATGTAAAAACGAGAGCTTTCAGTCCGTCCTTCTTTTTCTTGATGATCTCATCGAGAAGCCTCCTGTGTCCTATGTGAACACCGTCGAACTTTCCTATGGACACCGCCGTATCATGTTCTATTATGAATTCTTTTGTACCGGTTATTATTTCCATCGTCTGTCAGATATACATCTTTTCGGGCTTATACAGTCCGCCCTCAGCTTTCATATATACTGCTGCGAATGCTCCGTTCGGGAAATAGACTCTGATACGGTCTCTGTTGTCCTTATCATCGGATCCCATATCGGAACGCGCTGCCGCAAAACCTTCCACATCCGAACGTTTAAGTTTATTGCCGTTCTCAAGTGCGGATACAGCATTCTCCTTTACTTTGACTGCGGGCAGATCGTAAAAGACCGAATCCGTACTGTTTATATATTTCGAAGAAGCAATCGCTTCCTTTCCGTTCTCTTGGGCAAAAGATTCAAGCTCGGAAATCTTTACCGCATCCACTATCGCATAGGGTCCCACTTTGGTACGCACAAGAGATTTCATGCATGCGCCGCATCCGAGATCATATCCTATATCATCACAGAGGCTGCGGATATAGGTGCCCTTGGAGCACAGAACCTTAAACCTGACATCAGGTATATCGATACTTAATATTTCTATCCTCGGAATGCTGACTCTTCGGGGAGTTCTCTCCACTTCTCCTCCGCTCCTCGCTATATCATAGAGTCTCTTGCCATCAACTTTAAGTGCGGAGTACATGGGAGGCATCTGATCGTATCCTCCCAGATATTTCATTATCGCTTTCTTTATCTCACTTTCCGAGACACTTACTTCCCTCTCGGAAATGGTAGTCCCCGTAATATCGAGCGTATCCGTAGTGCGGCCGAGAAGCATTTCCGCTTCATACTCCTTGTCCCAATCCGTGATAAGTGAGCACACCTTGGTAGCTTTTCCGAATGCTACGGGAAGTACTCCTGTCGCCATAGGATCGAGCGTTCCTGTATGTCCGCATTTTCCGGTACCGGTAATACCGCGAAGTATCGCTATAACATCAAAGGAGGTGTAGCCCTCCTCCTTATAGATGTTTATTATTCCGTTTAGTCCCGATACGTCGCTCAAATAATTATCCTTAACTTTCCTTCTTCAGCTGCTTCTCGATCTGCTCGGAGATATTGTTTACGCAGTCATAGAAAGTACCGTGCATATTGCATCCCGCAGCGCGCACATGTCCGCCGCCTCCGAAGTACTCTCCGATCTCAGCAACATCCACTGCCTCGGACGATCTCATGCTCACCTTGAACTCAAGCGGGCTAAGCTCATACATAAAGATCGCGCAGTCCACGCCCCTGATATTTCTGAGTTGGTTGACGATACCCTCGAAATCCTTGCTCGATACGCCATAGAATTTCTGGGTCTTGAGATCGACAACACTCGCGATACATCTGCCGTTCATAAATCTGATGCTCTCCATGAGGCATCTTCCCATTATCTGTGACTGCAGATATGTCTTCTCATAGAATGTCTTTAAGATGATATTGGGGAAATCGAAACCGTATTCCATAAGGTCTGCGGCACGTCTCATAGTCTCGGGTGAAGTGCACGAATACTGGAAGACTCCGGTATCATGTATCATTCCGATATAGAGAGCTTTGGCGATCTCCGCATCAAAGTATTTCCTGTCGAGTATCTTTACAAGGAGCTCGGCGGTAGAGCTTATCTCGGGCTCTGTTACATTGATATCACCCACTCCTCCGTTGCTCACATGATGATCGATATTGATCCTCTTTCCGGCATTCTGGAAATAGGGCTGTGCCTGTCCGAGTCTCTCGAAATTGGTATCAAGAGCAAAGTAGACATCATACTTCTCTTCATTCTCGGGAAAATCCGTATCGATGGTATCGTACCCCCATATCTCACTGAATATCGAAGGAAGCGGAAGCTCAAGATTTACTTTTACCGTAGCCTTCGGAAAAGCATTCATCAGATACTTTCTCAGCGCAAGGCAGGAGGATATCGCATCCCCGTCCGGTCTGACGTGTCCGCTAAGACCTATTCTCTTCGCTCCCTGACATTCCTTAACTATATCGATCATATAAATCTCCAAATAAAACCTTTACGTCCGTCAATCTTCTTCGTCATCCGATGCATCCGGGTCTTCGACTGCATCCTCATCTTCCTCTCCGCGCGCTTTCCTTGCCTCGTCATCTCTTGCGATCACTTCATCGATCTTGTGTATCATATCGACTCCGTGTGCGATGGATGTATCCATAAGGAAAGTGATCTCCGGAGTGTTTCTGAGGTTCATGGTATGTGCGAGTTCTCTCCTGATAAAAGGCGCCGCACTCTTCAGTCCCTCTCCGGTATTCCTGGCATCCTCATCACTTCCGAGCACGCTGATCCATACCTTACAGGTCTTGAGATCAGGTGCGACCTCGCACGCAACGATGCTTGTCCAGGGACTGATGCGGGGATCCTTTATCTCATCCCTGATTATCCCGGAGAGAACCTTCATGACCTCGCCGTTAAGACGGGTATTTTTTACACTGTTCTTTCTCATCTTGAAACCTGTTCCATGACATATGCTTCAACTATATCGAGTTCCTGCATCTTGTCGAAATCTTCAAATACGAGTCCGCACTCGAATCCTGCCTTTACTTCCTTGACATCATCCTTAAATCTCTTGAGTGATCCAAGGTTTCCTTCGAATACGAGATCCTCGCCTCTCTTTATCCTTACCTTACATCCGCGCTTGATCTCACCGTCAAGCACATAGGATCCTGCGATGTTTCCGATAGCGGATGCCTTGAATATCTGTCTTACCTCCGCATGTCCGATGATCCTCTCCTCGAATACGGGATCAAGCATACCCTTCATGGCAAGCTCGATATCTTCGATCGCTTTGTAGATGACATCATAGAGTCTTACATCGACATTCTCGTTCTCAGCCTTTTCCTTTGCGGCCTCAACAGGCTTAACATTGAATCCGATGATGATCGCATTGGATGCACTCGCAAGGTTTACATCCGACTCATTGATCGCACCTACGCCACCGTGGATGCACTTAACAATGATCTCATCGTTTGAAAGCTTGGTAAGGCTCTCCTTGACTGCCTCGACAGAACCCTGTACGTCTGCCTTGACGATAAGGTTGAGTTCCTTGAGGTTGCCCTCCTTGATCTTGGAGAAGAGATCCTCGAGACTCATGCGACCCTGAGTCTCCGCAAGCTTCTTTTCTTTATTCTCAGCCATATAAGTCTGAGCGAAGTTCTTGGCCGTCTTGTCGTTCTCGTGTGCAAGGAATACCTCACCTGCTTCGGGAACATCATCAAGTCCGAGTATCTCTACGGGAGTGGAAGGTCCTGCTTCCTTTACTCTCCTGCCCTTGTCATCTATCATCGCACGGACTTTACCGCTTGATGCACCTGCAGAAATGAAATCTCCGACGTGAAGAGTACCCTTCTGAACAAGTACGGTTGCGACAGGTCCGCGTCCCTTGTCGAGCTCTGCCTCGATGACAAGACCTCTTGCACGACGATTGGGATTAGCCTTAAGCTCGAGAACATCCGCGGTAAGAAGGATCATCTCAAGAAGTCCTTCGAGTCCCTCGCCGGTCTTAGCGGATACGGGAGCGAATACCGTGCTCCCGCCCCAATCCTCGGGAACAAGCTCGTACTCGGATAGTTCCTGCTTTACTCTGTCAATATTTGCAGAGGGCTTATCTATTTTGTTTACGGCTACGATTATCTCTACGCCCGCTGCCTTCGCATGGTTGATAGCCTCTATGGTCTGAGGCATAACACCGTCATCCGCAGCGACAACCAGGATAGCGATATCCGTTGAATTAGCACCACGCATACGCATGGCAGTGAACGCTTCGTGTCCGGGGGTATCAAGGAATGTGATACTCCTGTCCTTAACATTAACGGTATATGCACCGATCGCCTGGGTAATACCGCCTGACTCTCTGTCCGTCACATGAGTATTTCTGATGGCATCGAGGAGTGAGGTTTTACCGTGATCGACATGTCCCATTACGCAGACAACAGGAGGCCTGGTAACCATATCTTCGGCATTCTCATCTTCCTCTTTGAGAAGTTCCTCAATCATGTTGACCTTAACTTCCTTCTCACAGAGAATGTCATATTCCATTGCGATATTCTCGGCATCCTCGTAGCTGATCTCCTGGTTAACGGTAACGACCTTGCCTGCGAGGAAAAGCTTCTTGATGATATCTGCAGGACGAAGTTTCATCTTGGCTGCGAGATCACCGATGGTAATGGTCTCGGGAAGAGTGATAACCTTGATGACTTCCTCAACCACTTCCTCCTGCTTCTTCTCGGGCTTTATGAAACTGCCGGGACGGCGCTTAACATTTCCGTCCTCGTCAAATACCTGTCCTTTATGCTTATTCTCTTTCTCTACTGCTTTTCTCTTTGCCGCTTCGCGCTGTCTCTCTGCGTCGCGGTTCTGGGGATTCGTATAGCCTGCTTTACCCGGCTGAGCGCCTCTTCCGTTTCCGAACGGAGCTCCCTGCCCTGCATTTGGTCTGCCACCGCGACCAGTATTAATGCCGCCACGGCCAGGAGCCGGAGCAGTGAAGCCGCCGCGCGTCCCCTGCGCACCAGAGTTCTGATTCGGCCTGTCGTTGTATGAATTCCTACCCGGCGCATTGTATCTTCCTCCCGGAACCTGTCCCTGTGAGTTTCCGCCCGGTCTTACGGGGCGGGTGATCCCCTGCGGTCTTCCCTGCATAGGGCGCAGAGTCTGAGTGTTCTGATTATCAGTATTTGCAGGTCTTACGGGGGCTGCCTGCTTCTCATTGTCAACGATATGTGCAGGTGTATCAAGCTTATTTGCCTGCTCGGCCTGGTCCTTCTTGACCGGAATAGGCTGCTGCTGCATCTGAACAGCAGGAGTGGGTGAAGGAGGAGTCAGAGGCTTTATCGGTCCTCTTGCGCCGCCTCTCTGAGGTCCTGCAGCAGGGCCGCGTCCTCCCTGGAATCCGGTGCCTCCTCTTCCGGGCATACGCGAATTCTGCTGATTAAGCACGATGCTTATCTGCTTCTTTTTCTTAGGAGCCTCTGTGGGCTTTGCTTCTTCCGTCCTGGCGGGAGCGGGCGCAGGAGCTTTATCCTGAGGTTTCTCTGCAGGCTTCTCTTCTGCTTTCTTCTCTTCCTTTTTCTCTTCCTTCTTCGGAGCCTCAGCTTTCTCCGGAGCAGGAGTGCTTCCGCCCGAACTTAACTTACGGCGAAGGCTTTCCGCCTGATCGTCATCCACGGAACTGCTGGCCGTTTTAACCTCAAATCCCGCATCCAGAGCTGCCGCAAGCACATCTTTACTTGCCAGTCCAAGCTCCTTTGCCAGTTCATGAATTCTCATCTTCGCCATTTATGATCCTCCTGAGTTCTTTGGAGCCCGTTATCAGCTCCGCTATCCTTTCCGCAAATCCCATGTCGCATATTGCTATACAGGAGCGGTAATCCTTTCCTATCGCTCTTCCCAGAGATTCCTTGCTTCCGAATGAAAGCAACGCCACCTCATAGTATGAGCACTTATCTCTGAACTTTTTCGCGGTTCCTTCCGAAGCATCCCCGGCTGTCATAACGAGTGCCGCTTCTCCGGATCTTATCGCCTCAAGCACCTGTGTCTCGCCGCTTGAGATCTTTCCCGCTTTGGCCGCCATTCCGAGGCAGCCATAGATCCTTTTTTCATCCGGATCCTTTTGCAGATCTTCCATTAAACTTATTCCTTATTACGAAGTTTTTTGTAGAGCTCACTTGGCACTGCGGACTTAAAGCTTCCGGAGATCCTTCCTTTTTTGACAGCATTCCCGATACATTCTTGCGTGTCGCAGACATATGCTCCTCTGCCGGGAGTCTTTCCGTCCGGATCGGGTTCTGTCTTTCCGTCCGGAGTCTTTACTATCCTAAGGAACTCACTCTTTTGTCCGAATTTCCCGCATGCTATGCATCTTCTGGTTCCGGATGCATGTGCGCCCTTTCGCGTGCCGGGCTTTGGAACGCTGTTACTGCTCCTGCTCACCTTCCGCATCCTCTACGGGTCCTATATACTGACCGTTCTCATCGTAGTATACCTGGCCCTCTTCATACTCCTCTTCACCCTCGTCATAGAGGTAATCCTCATAACGGAATCCGGGAGTATCCTTAGCCTGTGACTCTGACTTGATATCGATCTTATATCCGGTAAGCTTTGCTGCAAGGCGAGCATTCTGTCCTTCCTTACCGATCGCAAGTGAAAGCTGATCATCGGGAACAACGACCTTTGCGGTCTTCTCATCGGGATCCGCAAATACCGCAACAACGGTTGCGGGAGAGAGCGAATTCTGTACAAGGTTTCCGGGGATCTCATCCCATGCAACGATATCTATCTTCTCGCCGTGGAGCTCGTCTACGATCGCGCTTACTCTCGAGCCGTTCATTCCTACACATGCTCCAACGGGATCTACATTCTCATTATTGCTCCATACAGCGATCTTGGTACGGCTTCCCGCTTCTCTTGCGATGCTGCGGATCTCAACGATACCGTCTCTGATCTCGGTTACTTCATTCTCGAAGAGGCTGCGTACAAGTTCCGGATGAGTGCGGCTGACATTGATGCGGGGGCCCTTGGGAGTGGACTTGACATCAAGTACGTAAACCTTAAGTCTGTCGCCCTGTCTATAGTGCTCACCCTTTACCATCTCGCTCTCTGCAAGCATTGCATCCGCACGGCCAAGGTTGATGCTGACACCGCGTCCGACAAATCTCTGTACGGTACCGGTAACGATATTCTTCTCACGCTCAAAATACTGATTGTAGATAACGTTTCTCTCTTCCTCACGGATCTTCTGAAGGATAACGTTCTTGGCGCTCATGGTTGCGATACGGCCAAACTCTTTGGATGAGAGCTCTACTCTCAACATATCTCCTACCGAAGCTTCGGATGAGATCTTCTTCGCATCATCGAGAGAGATCTGGAGCATATCGTCCTCAACCTCTGCCTTTGACTCCACTACCTCTTTCTCTGCATAAACGACGTAATCAGCAGTGTCTCTGTCCATTACCGCCACAACATTGTCTGCCTTTCCGAAATGGTTTCTGCATGCGGTCACAAGGCTGTTCTCAATTGCCTCAAAGATAACCTCACGGCTGATTCCTTTCTCTCTCTCAAGCATTCCGATTGCTTCAAGAAGTTCGCTGTTCATTTTCCCTTTTTCCTCCGTAGTATTTAGTTTTAAAAATCAAGTGCAAGTCTTATTACTGCTGTTTCGTTTCTTTTAAAAGTTATTTCTTCATCACCGTCTCCGGTAATGGTAATGCTCTCTTTGTCATATGACTTCAGGATACCTTCGAAATCTTTGGTTCCCTTCTTGTCATCCGTCTTGCCGTCCGCGCTCTTGGGACTGAAGAGTTTGATCTCTATCCTCTGTCCGATAGCCGCATCGAAATGTCTGTCCTTCCAGATCTTGCGTCCAAGTCCCGGACTGGACACTTCGAGGATGTATGCTTCGCTTATGTAGTCCTCCGCATCCAATGCATCCGACAAAGCTCTGCTCACGTTCTCACAGTCATCGATGTCGACTCCGCCGTCCTTGTCGATGTACGCCCTCAGATAATACTCCGAGCCTTCCTTTACGAATTCCACATCATAGATGCGTACTCCGTTTGCCCCGGCAATGGGCTCTAAGAGCTTCTCAGTGCGGATCTCATAGTCTTTTGCACTTCCCATTTTGTCTCCTCATAAAGGAAATTCGCAATTTGCTTCGCTGCTTGCTCATATGATAAGAGATGCTTTACATCTCTTATCATAAATTGAGAGTGGCCCGAAAGCCACTCTCAAATCTTTAAACCTCTGTTACTTTACTACAAATATGCGGAAAAGTCAAATGTTTCCGCCAATCAGAATGCTCCGGGCGCGGCTGCGGCGGCTTTTGACTCATCCGATATCCTCTTAGCCTCGGAATAGTAGAAATTCTCCATAGCATAATTGAAGACACTGTCAAAGTGGACACCGTCATTGGGAAGATAGGTGCGGGGGATATAAGTGTCGCAGAGAGCATATCCGTCGATGACATGTATGCAGGGAGGGAGCTGAGTTCTCAGCATCTGATTGAATCTCTCTATTCTGTAATTGTATCCTTTGCCCTTAGGTCCCTCACCGGGATTGATAGTGGTAACGCAGATATTGCAGCCGGGCATGAGCACGGTGAGGTTTATAAGAGTCTGCTTATATCTCTTGATCATTGCATTGTAATTGCCGGTAAGGTCATTGGTCCCGAGCGAGATCACTATGGTCTTGCCCACATACGACGCGTCATTGTACAGTGCCGGGAAAGCGTATTCGTTAAACCAGTCAAGTCCCTCTCCGCTCTGAGCTATCCAAGAGATGCTGTTGGTAAGATCCTGTCTTTCCTGTGGTGCTTCTTTGTCTATACCATGATAGTACATGAATACCATGCGGGAGTCACCGATAAAGACAATATCGGAATTATTATCCTTCATGAGGATGGTGCCGCGGATATCGCCGGTTGCAAGCATATTGGGATACTGCTCGTTCCAGGTCTTGAGATACTCATCGGGAACGGTGTAGACGCCGCCCTTATAGTAGATGGTATTTTCCGCCACGCGAAGGACCTGGGTATTGGTCTGCAGGATGAGATTCCCTGCGGCAACGGGTGCCGATATAAATCTTACATCATCTTCCTTGTATGCGAATCCTGAGAAAGTAAGGAATGCAAGGATGAGTGCAAGTGTGAATGCGAGTTTTCTTTTCATGATGTGTTCCTTTTTGTGTTTCAAAAGTTACGGGGATATTATATCGAGGAGACCGAAAGTGTGCAAGTCGTGGGAAATATATACGGGATCGTGGGCGATGGTATATGTTTTCAGCCCCGGTGCTCTGCTGCTAAGCTCGCTTGTCCCGCTAAGGGCAAAAACGCCCTCGCTTAACTCGCGACGCTCGCACTATGTTGTGCGAGCTGCTCGGACAAAGCGCTCGGGACCGTTTTCCGCGGGACTGCGCTTGCTAATGCGCATAGGCGCATACATGCGCCTGCAAGGGTCCGAAAACATATACCATCGCCCCACGATCCTCAAAGCTCAATTAACATTGTAAGGAAGATAAGCGGTTATCTCGATGATGACGGTGTGGACACGCTGATCAATTTCATCGCAGCCATCTGCGCAATGGATGACAAGATAGATAAAAAGAAGTGGCTTTCATCAAGTCACTTCTGTAAAGATCTTTTTGGGAGCCGGCACTTCCACAGAATCATTTCACGGCATCGGTATTATTCGATTTTCGTACCGCACGACATACAAAACACGGAATCCGAATCAAGACGACTTCCACAATTCGGGCAAAATAGAACTTCTTGCGCTTTCGGCAACGGACTGTCCAATTGCTCACCAGTATCAGTCGTTTCTGAACAAAGATCTGCTCCAATCCCGGATCTCACCTCATCCGAAATTGACTGCGTCTTTTTGTCTTCGTTACCGTTCTCTTTACATTTCTTTTTGAGCTCAACTCTCAATCGTATCCACAAAACAAGCAAAACAATCGACGCCAATACACTGATCAAAATGATGGAGATACACGCAACGAAAAATCCTGTCTTCTCACGCATAAATACCCCATTATCCGGCACAAAATGTTTATTTATGTCAGCCTCGTATTGTTCACTCAGTTCTTCAAGTCTCTTCTCTGCCTGCGGCGTCAGTTTCATTTTATGTGTATCCGGATCTTCATAATAATATCCATTATCAATATGATGGCTCATTCTTCCAAGACCATTGATGTAAAAACCATTTATGCGACCTACTTCATCCCAATACTCATCTTCTATTTTCTGCCTA
>ODAI013642027.1_pt1 | contig 13638 bp, 8 predicted proteins | sample 1539321 | NCBI WGS metagenome assembly ODAI01 (sample SAMN02144231, study PRJEB22623) | gut metagenome | biome: sheep rumen | host: Ovis aries | place: New Zealand
AATTTGATCAGCGTTCACTGGCAGCGAAACGACGGAAGCAGGCGCTTAGCAAGGCAACCGATGTTATGCTGGACATGCTGAAAGCTGCAATCAAAGCAGGACACAGCGCCAAATATGTTCTGTTCGACAACTGGTTCTCCAACCCCAAGGACATTATCCGGATTCATAGCGAGTGCGGTATGAACACCATCGCCATGATCAAGAAGTCATCCAAGGTCTTTTATGAATTCGAAGGGAAGCGGATGAATGTCAAACAGATCTTTGGAATGTGCAAGAAGCGCCGTGGCCGTTCCAAGTACCTGCTTTCTGTCAGCGTCAACATCTCCCTGAAGACTGGCGAATCCTTGTCGGCAAAAATCGTTTGCGTTCGCAACCGGAACAACAAGAAGGACTGGATCGCGTTCATCTGCACAGATACCGATCTGTCAGAGGAAGAGATTCTACGGATTTACGGGAAACGCTGGGATATCGAGGTTTTCTTCAAGGCCTGCAAATCCTTACTGAATCTGGGGTCCGAATGTCATAGCCTGTCCTACGATGCTTTGACGGCGCACGTGTCTTTGGTCTTTATCCGGTATATGCTGCTATCGTTGCAGCAGCGAAACAACAGCGATGATCGGACAATCGGCGAGCTATTCCTTTTGATGATCGATGAACTGGCGGACATTACCTTTGGTCATGCTCTTCGGCTCATCGTTGATATCATGTCACAGATGATACAGGAACGGTTTGGGCTGTCTGATGATCAACTGGATCAGTTTGTGGCTGATTTCGTCGGGCATCTCCCGGTCAGTTATCAGCATGCTTTGCAGTTGAATGCATCCTGATGGTATTTATGACTTGGCTCTTATAGTGTTTTCATGGTTTGCCGACTGATTTTGATGTGGGAAGTCTGAGTTAGTATCCTTGCTAAACGGCCTACATGTGGATATGAATCGTTCGTCTTTTCCATTCCTGAATGTACAAGGGCCAGTCTGATTATTCATCGCGGGGGATCAGCGCTTGCAGTGCTTCCCGGAAGTCTATGAATACCAATGCCTTCCATCCTGTTGGAAAATTCTGTTAGCTATCTCAACCAGCCCGTCGGGTTCAGCAGGCTCCTGTCGATAATAAAACGCATGCCTAATTAGGAGGAGGAAGCGTATCGGAAAAACTTCATGCAGCCATGATCATATCTCCTCATATAGCTTCGACTCCTATGCCGTTTCTATCATACATCATAATGCCTGACTTTTCAAGAATTTTCTCGTTTCCTGCAGGGCAATCGCTTACGAAAACAGCACACGAAAAAGTTGGCATTGCGAATGCTGGAATAGCAAGTACATGAAACGATGCTCTTGAGCGGGCGGAGATAAACGCCCCTGCATTGCGTGGTTTTGTTTCTTGTTTTCGTAATCGTTTCTTCATAAAAAGCAATAAGCGATAGCCCTGGGTTTTCGATGAAATGAGGTTGAAAAGCAAGTTGTTTTATGATAAGCTGGATGCAGAAATCAGGGGAAAGAATCTGGGCTGCTCCGCACTCCTGACCGACACCGGGAAAAATCTGCATGGACGGATACCTTGAAAAAACATCCAGAAGGAAAATGAAATTGTCGGCAAAAGGAAGGCATTTCAGTTTGAATGTCACTGGCAGGCTGGAATAAAGAGGGCGGCATGAATTCGTATCATCAGTCTTCCGCTTGAAAAAATGGAGGATATCTATGAGCGACATCAAGGGTAAACTGGCTTCGATCACACTGGATGACGCCGAAATGCTGGCGGAGATCTGCCATGCGCTGTCCTCGCCGGTACGGATCGACGTGCTGCGGCTGATTGCCAAGAAAAGCAAGAGCGTGGGCGAAATCGCCCAGGAGCTGGATATTCCCATGTCCACCGCCGCACTGGCGGTGCAGGTGCTGAAAAAAGCGGGCGTCATCACCACGGAAAACCAGCCGGGTATGCGGGGCACGCTGAAGCTGTGCTCCCGGCGGCTGGACAGGATCGTGGTGAACCTGGCCCCGCCCGACGACGTGCCGGAACAGAGCGTGACCTTTTCCATGCCCATCGGTGGGTTCAGCATGGCCGAGGGCATTCAGCCCACCTGCGGCCTGGCCAGCGCCAACAGCTTCATCGGGCTGATGGACGTGCCCGCTTCCTTCTATTTGCCGGATCGTTTTTCCGCCCAGCTCATCTGGCTCCAGCAGGGTTTTCTGGAATACCGTTTTTCCGCCATCGACCCCAACTTTACCGAAATCGACTGGCTGGAAATCTCCTTTGAAGCCTGCTCCGAAGCGCCCATGTACCGCGACCCCTGGAAGAGCGATATCGTGGTGGAGGTCAACGGCAAGCGCCTGGGCATGTGGACGTCGCCCTGCGACTGCGGCGGGCGGCGGGGCATCCTGACCCCCGCCTGGTGGAGCGACACCAGCACCCAGTTCGGTTTCCTGAAAACCTGGCGGGTGGATCGCACGGGCAGCTATCTGGACAACCAGCGGGTGGGGGATGTGAACATCAGCGACCTGGCCCTGGACCCCTACCGCTATATCAGCGTGCGCATCGGCGTGCCATCCGACGCGGAAAACGTGGGCGGGCTGAACCTGTTCGGCGACAAATTCGGGGATTACCCCCAGGCTCTGCAATTGCGGGTGGGGTACCATTTCCGGGCAGAGTAAACAGCGGATACGTGAGAAGGGAGCGATGACTCCCTTTTTTATTTGGCCATTTATTGGACATATATTTCAAAAAAGTTGGAACACCCTTTGCACGGTATACAGGTTTTATGGAATATGCAAAATCTATTGACAAAAGATATAGACTGTGCTATCCTCCAAAACAACAGGAATGTTGTTCTAAATCTTCGTTATTTGGACAATATTAGAACAAATCCTGCACTAAATCCTCCAATAATTACAAAATATTTGGAGTAAAAGGGCAAATACAGCAAAAGATGGGAGGACGAGAAGAATGAATAATTATGCAGTTCCGCGTCCCGAGCATCCGCGCCCCGATTTTCAGCGGGACACCTTTCTGAACCTCAACGGCTCCTGGCAGTTCGCTTTCGACGATCAGGACGAAGGCTTGAAGCTGCATTGGTATACACCGGGCCATATGTTTGACCAAACGATCCTGGTGCCCTTCGCCTATCAAACCAAGCTGAGCGGCATCGGCCCCACGGATGAAATCCACCCCGTGCTGTGGTATCGGCGCTCCTTTGAAGTCCCCCGGGAGATGGCGGGCAAGCGGATCTTCCTGCGCTTTGGCGCGGTGGATTTTGAAGCCCGGGTATATGTAAACGGCGAATTGGCCGGGCAGCACAGGGGCGGGTATACCCCCTTCTGCCTGGATATTACAGCTTTCCTGCGGGACGGCGAAAACGACCTGTGCCTGCGGGTGGAGGACCAGCCGGACTGCGCCCAGCCCCGGGGCAAGCAATACTGGGAGCGGGGCCTGATGGGCTGCTGGTATACTCCGGTCAGCGGCATCTGGCAGACGGTATATCTGGAAGCGGCAGGCGACACCGCCGTGACCCGCGCTCACATCACCCCGGACCTTGACCGGCACCTGTGCACCGTGGACGTGGAGCTGGACCGGCAGCCCGGCGAACCGCTGGAGCTGGAAGCGGCGCTGAGCTTTGAGGGAAAGCCCGTCCGTACCCTGCGGACGGCGGAGCGGTCCAAGCGGATTTCCCTGCCCATCGACCTGATCGTTCAGGGTTCCCTGGAGCCCATGCACGTATGGACGCCGGAGCATCCCAGCCTGTACGACGTGGACATTACCCTGCGCCGGGGAACTGAAGTGATCGACCACGTGCGCACCTACTTTGGCATGCGCAAGGTGGAGGTACGGGACGGCAAGGTGTACCTGAACAACTGCCCCCTGTATCAGCGCCTGATCCTGGATCAGGGCTATTGGCCCGACTCCCTCATCACTCCGCCTTCCGATGAAGCCATTCAGCAGGACATCCGCATGACGCTGGCCTTCGGCTACAACGGCGCCCGGAAGCACCAGAAGCTGGAAGACCCCCGGTACTATTACTGGGCGGACAAAATGGGCCTGCTGGTGTGGGGCGAAATCCCCAGCCCCTACGAGTTCTGCGATGATTCCGTCCGCAATCTCTACGAAACCCTCAGCGGGTTCATTGACCGGGATTTCAACCATCCCGCCATCATCGCCTGGGTGCCGCTGAACGAAAGCTGGGGCGTGCGGCAAATTTACCCCGACCCCCGCCAGCAGGCCCTGGCCCGGATGCTGTACCACACCGCCAAGGCCCTGGACGGCACCCGCATGGTGTCCGTCAACGACGGATGGGAGCAGGTGGAAACCGACATCTGCGCCCTGCACGATTACGCGGCGGAAGGCGCGGTGCTGGCCCGGCACTTTGCTTCCCGGCAGGAGGTGGAAAAGCACGCCTGCGACTGGCGGCCCTGCTACGCCCAGGGCGTCACGCCCACCGGGAAGGAGGCCTTCCTGGTGACGGAATACGGCGGCATCGCCTTCAACAATATCGGCCTGCAGGGCGACGCGGGCGGCATGGAGAGCTGGGGCTATCACGACAAAGTGACCAGCGAGGAGCAATTCTTCGCCCGCTTCCAGAGCGTTACCGACGCCATCCGCGCTATCCCCTACTGCCAGGGGTATTGCTACACCCAGCTGACCGACGTGATGCAGGAGGTCAATGGCCTGCTCACGCCCGACCGCCAGCCCAAGGTGGACGTGAAGCGCTTTTCCGCCCTCAACCGCAATCCCGACGATCTGACCAATCAGGTTTCCTGATCCCCATCGTATCTTACCGCTGACAAGGCGGTAAAAATAAAAGGAGGTAACCCCATGAAAAAGGTTCTGTCTCTGGCTCTGGCCCTGATGATGGTGCTGTCCCTGGCCGCTGTGGCCCACGCGGAGCCCATCGAGATCAGCTACTGGTCCGTGTTCACCGGCGCGGACGGCGCGACCATGCAGGGCATGGTGGACGCTTTCAACGCGTCCCAGGATGAAGTGCATGTGACCCACACCCCCATGACCGCCGATGACCTGTACCAGAAGATCCCCCTCACCGTGCAGACCGGCACCGGCATCCCCTCCGTGTGCATCGTGCACATCGAGCGCATCCCCAACTTCGTGAACCAGGAAATGCTCTACAGCTATGACCTGGATCTGATCGCTCAGGCCGGCGTGAAGGAAGAAAACTACAACGCCGCTGCGTGGGCCCGTACCGACATCGACGGCGAGCACTACGGCATTCCGCTGGACGTGCACTCCTACGTGACCTACTACAACAAGGACCTGTTCGACCAGTATGACCTGAACAGCTACGTGGAAGACGGCTACCTGACCTTCGACGAAGTGAAGGAACTGGGCGACAAGGCCAAGGCCGCGGGCTTCACCGGCTATGTGACCGACCTGGGCTGGATGCGCGCGCAGCTGCTGTGCTACTACGGCCAGCTGGACCCCGAACTGACCCTGAGCAAGGATGGCATCAACCCCTGCATCAACAACGAAAACATGAAGAAGGTCTTCGAGACCATGAAGGATCTGTGGGAAGGCGGCTATACCTCCGTCAAGAACACCGACTATTCCTCTGAATTCTATTCCGGCAACATGCTGGTCTGGTCCGAAGGCATCTGGATGAAGGCTGCCGCCGTGGACGCTGGCCTGAACTTCGGCATGATCCCCGCCATCTGCTACACCCCCGAAACCTGCATGAGCTGGACCTCCTCCCACAACTTCGTCCAGTTCGCCGATGAAAACCGCACCGAAGAAGAAGACCTGGCCGTGGCCAAGTTCATCAACTTCATGGGTGAAAACAGCCTGACCTGGGCCAAGGACGCCGGCCAGTGCCCCGCTCACCTGTCCATCAACGACGTGGCTGAATTCACCTCCTATCCCCAGGCCTTCCTGGCTGACCCCGCCCGTTCCGACGAGCTGGCCATCTACAAATACCTGTACTGGGGCCTGTTTGACACCGCGTTCTCCCGCGTTGGCTGGGACTTCGTGGACGGCACCATCTCCATCGACGACGCCCTGGCTCAGATCGATCAGGAAATCGCCGACGCCATCGCCGCTCAGTAATCTTAGCTTGACATTCGGGGCGAAGGGCTATCCCTTCGCCCCCCTGCGTTTTCAATCAGTTAGGAGGGAGGAGTTTAGAGTAAGGAATTAATAGTTTGCGCTTTGCATTTTCAACAATTTTCAACTCCTCACTCCTCACTCCTCATTCCTCACTCCTCACTGTTTTAAGCCTTCTTCCCTACCATTGTAAAAAAGAGGTGTTTCCCGGATGAGTCAGACGGTATCCGCCGCCAAGAAACAGGCGATGACGCCGATCACGCTGGGCGCGATCCTGCTGGCGCTGGCCTTTTTTGTGCTGTTCGCGCTGTCGGGCGTGTCGGCCAGCACCACGCTGAAGGAAATCACGGTCAGCACGTACATGCCGCTGCCCCAGCTTTTCTTCTCCCTGTCCAGCGCCAGCATCCTGCTGATTCCCGTGGCGCTGGTGTGCATGGTATGCGCGCTGATCGCGCTGCTGGGCCGTCAGCGGAACGTGGCCATGATGTTTTCTCTGGTCTCCTTTCTCTCCTTTGGCCTGTTCCTGTTTTTCTTCTCCCGGGAGCAAATGAATTCCGCCCTGTACACGCCCCTGTCGGAAGCGCTGAAGGAAGCGGGCGTCAAGTTCAAAAAGCGCGATGTGAAAAGCATTCAAACGGCTTTTTCGCCCAGCGCGTTTTGCATGCTGGCCGTGGCGGGGCTGGTGGCTTTCCTGTGCCTGCCCAAATGGAGCGGAGAAAAGGACCGCAGGCGCGTGGGGCATGATCTGCTGCCCTATGCCTATATCGCCCCGCACCTGATTTTCTTCATCATCTTCTTTATTACCCCCGCCGTGTACGGCGTGTACGCCGCATTCACCAAGTGGGATCTGTTCAACGAGCCGGTGTTCATCGGGCTGGACAACTTCAAAACCATGCTCTTTGACAGCCAGAACACCTATTACCGCCAGCTGCGCAACGGCCTGTGGAACACGGTCAAATTCGTGCTCTATTCCGTGCCGTTCTGCATCGCCGTGCCACTGGTGCTGGCCCTGGCCCTGCATACCAAAGCCAAGGGCAGCAAGTTCTTCCAGGCGGTGTATTATTTCCCCAGCCTGCTGTCCATCACCACCGTCACCCTGAGCTGGCGCTACATGTTCAGCCCGGACTACGGCGTGATGAACCGCTTCTTCGGCTCTGCCGCCAATTGGTTCACGCCGCCCTATTCCTGGGTGGTCATCGTGGTGGTGACCGTCTGGTGGTGCACCGGCTCCACCATGGTCATTTACCAAAGCGCCCTGGCCTCCATTCCCCAGGATCATTACGAGGCCGCCTCCGTGGACGGCGCGGGCGCCTGGCAGAAATTCGTGCATATCACCCTGCCCGGCATGCGCTATCCCCTGATGTACACCTTCGTTACCTCCGTGGTGGCCCAGTTCAACATTTACGGCCAGCCCCTGATCTTGACCGGCTTTGCCAACCGGGAGGCCAACGCCGTGCTGCTGATGTACATTCAGGAAAACGCCGTGAAAAAGCAGGTGGCCGGCATGTCCGCCGCCATGGCGCTGGTGCTGGGCCTGTGCATCATGATCGTATCGTTCTTCCAGCTGAAGCTCATGCGCTCCAACGCGCCTGATTGAGAAAGGAGGGGCTCAAATGGTATCCGGAAAAGTGGGAAAGCGCATTGCGCTGATTTTTATGTTCCTTCTGGGCATCGTCTGGATCGTGCCCATCCTGTGGCTGGTGCTGAACTCCTTCAAAACGGATTCGGACTTTATCACGTCCTTCGCCACGGTGACCGGCCCCTGGGATTATCTCAGCCGTCTGGTGCCGCGGGAATGGACGGTGGTCAATTATATTGAAATGTTCGTGGGCGGCAGCGGCACCAACACCACCGCCAACATCCTGTCCATGTTCAAGAATTCCTTCATCGTGTCCATCACGGTCACGGTGTGCGCGGTGTTCATCACGTCCCTGTCCGCGTTCGCCTATGAACGGCTGGATTTCAAGGGCGGCGAAAAGATTTTCTGGGCGCTGATGTACATGAGCATGTTCCCCAACGTGGTGAACCTGCTGCCCATGTTCCGCATCGCCAACGCCCTGGGCTGGGTCAACAACCTGAACGCCCTGATCTGGCCGTCCCTGGCGGGTGTGTTCAATATTTTCCTGATCCGCAATTTCATGCGGGGCATTCCCAAGGTGCTGGACGAGGCCGCCACCATCGACGGGGCCAACAGCTTCCAGGTGTACACCCACGTGATCCTGCCCTCCATTCTGCCGGTGATGATCGTGGTGGCGCTGTTCTCCTTTAACGGCGCGTGGAACGATTTCCTCTGGCCCTCCATCGTCATGACCGATGTGAAGAACCAGACCCTTACCGCCGGTCTGCGCCTGCTCAGCGGCCAGTACGAACAGAAGTGGGCCCACATGATCGCATCGTGCCTGGTGTCCATGCTGCCGCCCTTCATCCTGTATCTGGTGGCGCAGAAATATTTCCTGCAGGGCATTTCCGTGCAGGCGGGCGTGAAGGGGTAAAGGACACTTACATACAGCGAAAAGCTTCCTGAAAGTGCCTTTCGCATAAAAAACCGTCAGGCGAATATGCCTGACGGTCTTGCAACGTCTGTATTATTTCTTCTCAGCTGGTTTATACTGTTCTTCGCCGGTTTCTACCCAAAGGATAAAGTCGTTGATGGATTTTTCATCCCAGCCGGCGGCCCGCAAGCCGAGGATAATCCGTGAAGCCTCCTGCATGTTCATGAAAAACCTCCTTTCATTTCCCTGCTTTTATTATAAAGTATTCTTTTCCTGATGTCAACCGATTGTTCTCCCGCGCGTTTCAATTCAATGTGATCGAGCATGATCGAACACAATAAAGGAGTAAAAAAACATGAAAACAATTGCGATTGCGCTTTGCGCGCTGATCCTGCTTTCGTCTGCGTTTGCACAGGCGGAGGAGCTGCCCCTGCGGGATGTCAGCGAAGTGAAGGATTGGTTCCAGTCCAATCCCCGGAATGTGAAGGACATCGGCGACCCCTTTGTGCTGGCGGAGGAAAGCGGGTATTTCATGTTCGCCACCGGCGGGCCCATCGGCTTCAACGTTTGGCGCAGCAATGATCTGCTCACGTTTGAGAAATCCAAGGCCCTGAAAAAGCTGAACTGGGCGTCCGGCGATTACTGGGCCCCCGAAGTGTATAAGGTCGGGGAAAAGTACGTGATGCTGTATACCGCACGGTGCCGGGAAAACGGCAGCCTGCGGACCGGCATCGCCTTTGCCGACGCCCCGGAAGGGCCCTATGAAGACCCGCTGGGCAAGCCGCTGATGGACTACGGCTATGCCACCATCGACGCCACCCTGACCTGGGACGACGGGGGCAGCCCCTACCTGATCTACGTGCGCGACTGCTCGGAGAATAGCTTCAACGGCCATCAGGAAAGCCACATTTACGGCGTGCGGCTGGCGGACGATCTTTTGTCCACGCTGGGCGACCCGGTGCTCCTGCTCAAGCCCGAGGGCGAGTGGGAAACCAAATCCGGCGATACCCGGTGGAACGAAGGCCCGGTGGTGGTCCGCCAGGATGGGAAGTATTACCTTTTCTACAGCGTCAACGGCTATTGGATGAAGGAATACTCCGTCAGCGTGGCTGTGGCGGATGAACCGCTGGGGCCCTACATCAAGCAGGAAAACAACCCCCTGCTGGTATATGCTGAGGATGAACGCGGTGCCATCGTGTCCGGTCCCGGTCACAACGCGTTCTTTACCGTGGGCGATGAACTGTTCACCGCCTATCACACCCATACCTACCCCCAGGCGCCTTCCGGCAATCGACAGCTGTGCATTGACCGGGCGGGCTTCCACTCTGATGGCACAGCCTATATCAACGGTCCCACCCTGGCTCCCCAGCTGCGGCCATTACGGGAAATCGGCCTGGTCAATTGGATGGCGCAAGCGGAAAGCGATACGGAAAACGCCGCGCTGCTGACGGACGGCGATACCTGCGTCAGCCCCGCGTCCGCCGCCTGGGCCTGGCAGGGGGAGAGCGCGTCCTTCCATTGGCAGGAGCCCGTCCAGGCAGAACTGCTGATCCTCTATCCTGCGGCAGGCAGTGCGCTCAAGGGCAGCGCCGTGATCAACGGTTCCCTGCAAGCCTCCTTCGATCTGCCCGCTGCTGGAAATCCGGGCCAGGCTGTGATCCTTCCTTTTCATGCCCTTTTGGTTGAATCGTTGGAGCTTCGGCTGGATTCATCCGGCCCGCTTGGCGAAGCGCTGCTGCTGGGGCATCAAATGTGAAATTGAAAAGAGATACCTCATGAATCATCTGCTCCTTGCCTGCGAAAAGCAAGAATGGAATGAAAAAGTCCGCCCCGGCTGCGTTTGCGGTCGGGGCGGGCTGGATTGTATTCAGGGATCGAAAGCGCAGACTTTCTTTCGACAGCTTGAACCCATATCGAATATCCGTTTAGCTGTCAGAGGAAATCCACTCCTCGCAGGCCGGCAGCGCCTGCCGGGCCTGGGGCGTGTCTCCCGCCGCATTTCATCTGCTTACGGCTCGATGGTCAGCCTTTTTTCCAGTCCCGTCATGCGCAGTACGTTTCTGATCTCCTCGGAAACATGGCGAAGAGTCAGCGCGCCCTTCATGCGCTTGTAGGCGGCCACCACCTGCCGAAGCCCTGCGGAAGAGATGTATTCCAGCTGCGCCATATCGATCACCAGCGCGGTCACCTCTCCCTCCAGCTCGCCAATTGCCGCCTCCAGCTCCGGCGCGCTCTGGGTGTCCAGCCATCCGGCCAGCTTCAGCTCTGCCACGTTTCCGTTCAGTGTCTTTTCAATGGTCATCTTTCTTTTCCTCCCTCAGATCATATGTCAAACATGGTCAGCTCGTCCAGCGCCTTGAGCATACTGACGATATACTTCTCCCCGGATACGGGCCACTTGAAGCCCAGGCGGTAAAGGGCGTTGGTGGTAAAGGAGCAGTCCTGATCCAGCATGTAGCGGCGCTCCATGCCCTCGTGGCTCTGATAGGCGATCAGCGCGCCGGAAGCGCCCTCGGCCTCCTCCATGCGCCGGGCAAAGTCCTCGTCCTCCACGGCGTCCACCTTGAAGCCATAGGCCCGCATGGAATACACGATGTCGGCGTAGGTCACGGTGTGGTTGTTCACGGGATGGAAGACGGTGTATTCCCGGTCCGTGCCGGAGAGCAGCAGGATGGCCCGGGCGGTCATGTCGATCTCGGAGAAATCCGTTGCAGCGTTCATCAGGGAATAGGGCATCGCGCCGATGGATTTGTAGCTGGCCAGGGAGCGGATGAAGGCATTGCTGTCAAAGTTCACCTGGAACTCGCCGTCGGAATGGCGGCCCATCAGGTTGCCCAGGCGCATGATCTTCCCGTCCAGGCCTTCGGCCACCGCTTCCAGCACTGCCCGTTCCGCCTTGAACTTCGTCAGCGCATAGGCGTTGTCCAGCAGCTGGCCGTTGTAGAGCTGGTTTTCCGTGATCCGCCAGTCCCTGGGCGGCTGGCCGTCCAGCCCCTCGCCCGCCACGGAAACGGTGGAGGTCTGGATGAACCGCCTGCCTGTGGCGCGGCACAGGGCGATCAGGTTCTCTACGCCCTGGACGTTGATGCGCTCCAGGCTGTCGTCCTTCACGAAGTGCTTCACCAGCGCCGCGCAGTTGATCAGCGTGTCAAAGGGCAGGGCTTTCGCGGCCTCCAGGGAAGATGGGTCGGTAATGTCGCCGTGGATGACGCGCACCCGGCCATTTTCAAGCATTTCGTCCAGCGGCGCGTCGAAATAGTAGAAGTAAAGCTGCTTTAGGCGCTTTTCCGGCGCGCTGCCGCGCAGCATGCAGAAGACGGCGCCCTCGTAGTTCTGCAGATACTCCCGGAGCACGTGGATGCCCAGGAAGCCCGTCGCGCCCGTCAGCAGGAGGCTGCCGATGCCGCCGTGCCGAATGCCGCGCAGATGCGCCGCGTCATTGGCGGCCAGGGGCAGCCGGCTGTAATCATATTGGCGGATCTGCGCCATGTCCGTTGGCTCCTCCGCCTGCGCGCCGCCGGTGACCAGCGCTGAGAGCGCCCGGGGCGTCTGGGCCTTGAACACATCCGCGTACACGATGGGGTAGCCCTTCTCCGCCGCGTCGATGGCGATGATGGAGGCCGAAAGCGATGTGCCGCCCAGCTCGAAGAAGTTGCCCTCGGCGGAAACCTTTTCCAGGTTCAGCACCTCCGCGAACCACTGGCAGAAGTCCTCCTCCACGGCATTGGCCGGGGGTGTGTATTCGCCCGCGCCGGGGGTGTATTCCACCTTCGGCAGCTTCTTCCTGTCGATCTTGCCGTTCTGCGTCAGCGGCATACTTTCAAGCTGCATCAGCACGCCCGGCACCATGTAGGCCGTCAGCGTCCTGCTGATTTCTCTCTTCAGCTCGTCCGCGGGAATCTCCCGGCTGGCGGTGTAATAGCCCGCAAGGAATTTGTTGTTCTCCTCCCCCGTCATCACCACGATGGAGGTCAGCACCCCGGGCACAGCGTTGATGGCGCTCTCGATCTCCCCCAGCTCCACCCGCAGGCCGCGCAGCTTCACCTGATTATCCGCCCGGCCATGGAAGCGCAGCCGCCCGTCCGAGGTCCACGCCGCCACGTCGCCGGTGCGATAGGCGGGGCGATTTTCCAGCGCAAAGAACTTCTCCGCCGTCAGGTCAGGACGGCCCACATAGCCCTTCCCCACATTGTTGCCCGCGACGACCAGCTCACCGGGCATCAGCGGCGGCAGGATATTTCCCTGACCGTCCAGGATATAGGCCCGTACATTGGAGGCGGGACGCCCGATGGTAATGAGGCCGGGGTCCGTCACCACGTCCATGGTGCAGCTGATGGTGGCCTCGGTGGGGCCGTAGCCGTTCATGATCCAGGCGTCCGGGTTGATGGCGCGGATCTTGTCATAGAGCGCCGCCGGGAAGGCCTCCGCGCCGAAATCGTAGGAGACCACGTTTTTCAGCGCGTCCTTCATCACGTTCAGGCCAATGCAGTTGGACAGGAACGAGGGGGTGCAGCTCATCACGTCCACATGGTTCTCCACCATGAACTTTGCCAGCGCGGCGGGGTTGTGGATCTCTTCCTCAGTGGTCATGGCGATGGTCATGCCATGGGACAGCGGGATGAACTCCTCCATGACGGACACGTCGAAGGTGATCGCCGCCAGCGCCAGGGAGACATGTCCCCGCTGGGTGTAGCCCAGGATCTCCGGGTTCTTCTCGTTGGCGTCCACGAAGTTCACCAGGTTCCCCTGGGTGAGCATCACGCCCTTGGGCTTGCCGGTGGAGCCGGAGGTAAAGATGCAGTAGGCGAGGTCATCCCTTTCCACGGGCACGTTGGGGTTCTCCGTTCTGCCGTCCCTGAGCAGGGCCTCCACCGTCACCACGGGGCAGGCGAGGGTTTTCAGGAACGCGCCGCGCTGGGCGAGGATCGTCTCCGTCACCACCAGCGCCGCCGAATCGGGGTCTTCCACCATCACCCGCACCCGCTCGTCGGGATAGTCCGGGCCGATGGACAGGAACGCGCCCCCGGCCTTCAGGATGCCCTGGCGCACCATGTAAACCCGTTCGTCCCGGGGCAGCATCAGCGAAACGACCCTGCCCTGTGCG
>ODAI014726107.1_pt1 | contig 13636 bp, 13 predicted proteins | sample 1539321 | NCBI WGS metagenome assembly ODAI01 (sample SAMN02144231, study PRJEB22623) | gut metagenome | biome: sheep rumen | host: Ovis aries | place: New Zealand
AAAAAACTTAAAAACACACACAACTATGGCAATTAAAGTCAAGGCGAGGCAGGGAGACTACTCAAAATCAACAAAGACGACGCAGGCGAATACCGCTACGTCATGCAGCCCGAACTGTACATCAGCCTCAAAGAGCAGAAGGTCATCCGTGAGGCAGCCCTCAGGAGCGGCGTGATGGAGGCTTGCTGGGATGCGGGTAAGGTGTATGGGCTGATGGTGTGCAGGGGCGAGGGGCTTACTTTACGACGGGCTTAAAGACGTGTGGCAGCAGCTTGTCGGTGTTCCAGAAATAGGGACGTGCCTCGTAGGTTCCTGTCGGTTGGCCCTGTGCGTCGTAAGACTTGGACGTCAGGATGGTGGTATTCTCCTCAAGGCGGAAATCGTTGGAAATGCCGTCCTTGGGGTTGATGTGGTCGGCGTGGTCGGCGGCGTAGACCAGCGGTCCGCGCTGGAGAGCCACCTTATGGGGGTCTTGCTTGTCGGTGGCGCGGATGACGGGCGAGTTGAGGGCATATTTCACCATGTCGCCGTTCTTCCACTTGCGGCGGATGACGTAATAGCCGTCCACCACCTCCGCCTCGGGAGGTTCGCCGTTGATATAGACAGCCACCCTGGCGCCGTTCTGCGAAGCGTTGTAGGAAGCGGGGAAGCCGGTTGCCTTCACCCATCCGGGCAGGCGCAGATGCAGCGTGAACTCCTGTTCACGGTCCATCGCCAGGCGGAACAGGCACTGGGCGTACCACGGTATGCTTGCGGTGGCGAGGACCTTGAAATCAAGGTCGTCGGTCACGACGTGGGCATTGTGTCTGACCAGCAGGTTAATATAGACATCCTTGCCGTCGATGGCGTAAACCATCTGCGGAACGGCGGAGAGTATCTTTGCGACATCCTTCCTGTCGGCCTGTGACGAGGGGTCGTGCCATGCGCCTGCCACCTCGTTGAACATGGCGCGTTCGCAGATATCGAAATAACTGCTCCGGCGGGTCAGCAATGTCAGTTCAAAGGCGCGCATGGCGACATCGGCGGCAGACTTAAACCGTCCGGCGGCGTCGGTCAGTCCCTTCTCGCATCCCGTCAGCGAGATGCGGGGTTCCAGGTGTCGGTAAGCCGCCTGCAGCTTCGGCAGCTGCGACATCCTGGGCTTAATGGCGACGGGGCGGGACTGGAGAGAAGGGCATAGCGTCAGGGCGGAGTCCACCATCTCCAGCCAGAAAAAATCATCCAGTGTGACACTGTCGGGATGGACGGTGCGCAACGGTTTCTGAGCCTGCAGGGTGGACAGGCAGAGCATGCTCAGGCTGATAAAAAACGTAAACTTACTCATGGGCTGTTACATTCTCTCCGCAGCCAACATCGTTGCTGTGCAGTAAAAATTGTACAGTGCACGTAGCGTTTTGGCGACATGGCGGAGTGACAACATCTTTATGGTGCAAAAATAACGAAATCGGCCTAAATCTTATCCGCCGATACATTTAAATAATGATAAAATTATGTAACTTTGTTTGGATTTAGGCAAATGAAAAGCCTGTCTGAAACTGCTTTTCCAGTAAGTAGAATATCCAAAACAAAGAAAATGAACAAATTAAAATCATTCATGATGATAAGTGCTTTTGCGTTATCTTCGCCGGCAGTCCAAGCCGCCGACGGTTTCAGCTATGCCAACGAAAAATTCGCCGACATACAGATGCTGCGTTACAAAGTGGAAGGCTTCGAGCAGCTGACCCTGCAGCAGAAAACCCTGATATACTACCTCTCCGAGGCGGCGCTCTACGGTCGGGACATCCTCTTTGACCAGAACGGTGCCTACAACCTGCGCATCCGCAAAATGCTCGAGACTGTCTATACCGACTATCAGGGCAGCAGGGATAGCAAAGACTTCAAGGCGCTGACCGAATACCTCAAGCGCGTGTGGTTCAGCAACGGCATACACCATCATTACGGTTCGGAGAAATTCGTGCCGGGTTTCTCCCAGACCTTCTTCCGCAACGCCCTCAAGAGCGTTGACCGCAAAAAACTGCCGCTGGAGCAGGGGCAGACGGTGGACAAGCTCTGTGACGAAATCTTCCCTGTCATCTTTGACCCTGCGGTATATCCCATGCGCGTCAACCAGAAAGACGGTGAGGACCTCATACAGACCTCGGGCGAAAACTACTACGGGCGGGGCATCACCCAGGCCGAAGTGGAGGACTTCTATGCCGGCATGCGGAAGACGGGCGACGAGCGCCCTGTGATGTACGGTCTCAACAGCAGGCTGGTCAAGGAAAACGGCCGGCTCGTAGAAAAGAAGTGGACCACCACGGGACTCTATGCCGAAGCCATCTCCCGGATTGTGGCCAACCTGAAGAAAGCCCTTCCCTTTGCCGAGAGCGAGGCGCAGAAAGCCGTCATCGGCAAACTCATAGACTTCTACGTGAGCGGTGACCTGAAAGATTTTGACGCCTACAGCATCCTGTGGGTGCAAAACACCGATGACCTCGTGGACTTCACCAACGGATTCATAGAGGTCTATGGCGATCCGCTGGGTTTCAAGGGCAGTTGGGAAGGCTTTGCCAACTTCAAGGACCTTGCCACCACGGCGCGTACGGAGACACTCAGCCGTAACGCGCAATGGTTTGAGGACCACTCGCCGGTGGACCCGCGTTTCAAGAAAAAAGAATGTAAAGGCATCAGTGCCAAAGTCATCAACGCCGCCATCCTTGCCGGTGACCTCTATCCCTCGTCCGCTATCGGCATCAACCTGCCCAACTCCAACTGGATCAGGAAGGAATACGGTTCAAAGAGCGTCACCATAGGCAACCTGACTGACGCGTACAACAAAGCCGCCCACGGCAACGGCTTTGACGAGGAATTTATCTACGGCAGTGACATCAAAGCCCTTATCAAACAATACGGTGACCTCTGCGACGACCTGCACACAGACCTTCACGAATGTCTGGGTCACGGCAGCGGCAAAATGCTTCCCGGTGTCTCCGACGACTCGCTGAAAGCCTACGGATCGACCATAGAGGAAGCCCGTGCCGACCTCTTTGCCCTCTACTACCTCGCCGACGGCAAACTGGTGGAACTCGGACTCACGCCGACCCCTGACGCCTACAAATCGCAATACTACACATATATGCTCAACGGTCTGATGACGCAACTCGTGCGCATCAAGCCGGGCAACACCATAGAAGAAGCCCACATGCGCAACCGTGCGCTCATAGCCCGCTGGGTGTATGAGCACGGCAAGGCGGACAACGTCGTGGAACTCTTCAAGCAGAAAAACAAGACCTACATGCGCATCAACGACTATGGCAAACTGCGCACACTCTTCGCACAGCTGCTTGCGGAGATACAGCGTGTCAAGAGCACGGGCGACTACAAAGGCGCGCGCCAGCTGGTGGAAAACTATGGCGTAAAAGTTGACGGGGCACTGCACAAAGAACTGCTCCAACGCTACAAGAAACTCAACATATCTCCCTACAAGGGATTCATCAATCCTGTTTACACCGCCGTCAAGGACAGCCGGGGCAACATCAAGGATGTCAGAATCTCATACACCGAGACATACGAGCACCAGATGCTGCGCTACAGTGCGGACTATGGCACATTGCCGTATATCAACAAATAAATGACAGAAGAGACAGCCCATACGATACGCGCCATCAAACAGGAACTGCACGCCATGATGAACGGTCCTGTCAGTAACTCGCTCCGCGACAAGGGACTGAGATACCGTATAATATATGGTGTGGAGTGGAACCGTCTGCTGGACTTTGCCGCCAGTCTGGGGCAGAGCAGCGAACTGGCCGGTGCGTTGTGGAAAGAAGACATCAGGGAGTGCCGTCTGCTGGCAGGCCTGGTGCAGCCGGCTGACGAATTTCCCGAAGAACTGGCGGAGATATGGATAGAGGACATGCACTATCCCGAAGAGGCGCAGTACACCACGATGACCCTCTTCCAGAACCTGCCGTATGCCAAAAAAGCGGCTTTCAAGTGGATAGCCAGAGAAAACGGCATGTACCAGCTCTGCGGATTCCTGCTCTTCGCCCGCCTCTTTATGAAAAACGACAAGGCCGTGGACGACAGAAGCGCCAACGAATTTCTGGACCAGGCGCAGAGCCTGATACGCACAGACAATGCGGCTCTGAAATCAGCCGTCACCAACGCACTGATGAGATACGCATCCATGGGAGAGATAGAAACCGTCAAGTCCAACAGAATATTAGAACAGGCATGAAGTCACACAGCGAACACTATGTCAAAGCCCAAAAAGTTCTGGACAGCTATCTCAAAGAACACAAACTGAGGAAGACGCAGGAGCGCTATGCCCTGCTCGAGGCGGCATACAGCTTTGACGCCCCGTTTGACATACACGATATGGAAGAGCAGATGAAAGACTCCATATATCGCACCAGCCTGTCGACCATCTACAACACATTCATTCTGTTGGAAAAAGCCCATCTGCTCTTGCGCTGCAAACCCGACGGAAGATACAGCAAATTTATCGCCAACTATAACACCAACGCCCGGCAGTATCTCATCTGTTCGGAGTGCGGCCTGGTGCGCTCTGTCGCCGTGCCGAGGGTCAACAGGTCGGTACAGCTGACCAAGTGGCCCCGTTTCAAGGCGGAGAGTTACACGCTGTATGTCAGCGGTATATGCTATAGTTGCCAAAGAAAAAAATACAAACAACAAATAACAACACACGATGAAACAAGGTAAGATTGACGCACTTTTAGGCATCGTCTTCGGTGATGAGGGCAAAGGTAAGGTAGTTGACTATTTTACGCCGAAATATGACATAGTGGCCCGTTTTGCGGGCGGTCCCAATGCAGGGCACACCATTATCTTCGACGGAAAGAAATTTGTGCTGCGCTCCATCCCGTCAGGCATCTTCAACGACAACACGCTTAACATTATCGGCAACGGCTGTGTCATAGCTCCCGACCTCTTCTATATAGAGGCGAAAGAACTGGAGAACGCCGGCTACGACATCAGGAAACGCCTGCATATCAGCAAACGCGCCCACCTCATACTGCCGACACACCGCGCCCTGGACCGTGCCTACGAGACTCTCAAGGGAAAAAACAAAATAGGCACGACAGGCAAAGGCATAGGTCCGGCGTATAGCGACAAGGCAGCGCGTATAGGCATACGCGTGGGTGACATACTGGACAACTTCGAGGAGAAATACAATGCCCTCAAGGCCCGCCACGCACGCATACTCGATGACCTGAACTACGAGTACGACATAGCGGAAGAAGAAAAGACATGGCTGGAAGGTGTCGAATACATGCGCACACTCACCCTGAGCGACACAGAGATAGAAATCAACAACGCACTTGCAGAAGGCAAAAACATCCTGGCGGAGGGTGCGCAGGGGTCGATGCTCGACTTAGACCACGGAACATATCCTATGGTCAGTTCATCCAGTACGACGTGTGGCGGTGTCTGCACCGGTCTGGGTGTGGCTCCCACGAAAATAGATCAGGTATTCGGCATCTTCAAGGCTTACAGCACCCGTGTCGGATCGGGACCATTCCCTGTGGAACTGTTTGACAAGACGGGCGACAAAATCAGAGAGATAGGTCACGAATATGGTGCCGTGACAGGCAGAAACCGCCGTTGCGGCTGGCTTGACCTCGTGGCGCTGAAATATGCCGCAATGCTCAACGGCGTCACCCAGCTCATCATGATGAAAAGTGACGTCCTTGACGACTTCGAGACCATAAAAGTGTGTACCGCCTATCAAAAAGACGGGCAGCGGACTACCGACATGCCATACGACCTTAACGGCTGGGAGGCAGTAAACGAAGAACTGGAAGGCTGGAACTGTGACCTGACGCAGATGAAATCGGAAAGCGAATTTCCCAAGGCACTGTCGGACTACATCGCCTTCATAGAAAAATACATGGGCATCCCGGTCACCATCGTCTCGGTGGGTCCCGACCGCACGGCAACAATCATCAGAAACTAAACTTAATAATTACAATAATAAAATATGGAAAAAACAATATTAGCCATTTCAGGAAAATCAGGTCTATATGTCATGGTGTCGAGAGGACGCTCAACCATCATCGTGGAGACACTCGACGAACAAAAGAAAAGATTCACTGTGGGACTGCATGACAAAATAACGTCACTGAACGATGTGTCAATGTACACCGACGGTGACGACACGCCGCTCCTGACGGTATTCAACAATATCAAGACAATGCAGGACGGCAAGCCCGTTGACCTCGACCCCAAGAAAGCCAGCAAAGAACAGCTGGAGGACTTCATGGCGAAAGCCCTGCCGGACTACGACCGCGACCGCGTGTATCAGAACGACATCCGCAAACTCATAATGTGGTATAACATACTGGTCACAAACGGCATCACCGACTTTGACCTGCCGGAAGAACAAAGCGAAGAAGCTCAGGAAGAGGCATAAGACTCATCCGGCATTACGGCTTTACAGACGTGCGGACATTTTGGCAAAGATAGCGCCAAAATGTCCGCATTTGTTTTTGGCACTGGATTTGATTTCTAACCAGTGAACCATAAAAAAGCAACGTATTATGGAAATGAACAATTATAATGCAGGACAAGAGCAGGGCAAGGCTTTGGACAGATATGCCAGAGACTTGGTGAAAGACGCGCGTGACGGTAAGCTGGACCCTGTCATCGGACGTGACGATGAGATAAGGCGGGTATTGCAGATACTGAGCAGGCGTACAAAAAACAACCCTATCCTCGTCGGAGAGCCGGGAACAGGCAAGACTGCCATTGCAGAAGGTTTGGCGCAGCGCATCGTCAGAGGTGACGTGCCGGAAAACCTGAAGCACAAACAACTCTACTCACTCGACATGGGAGCCCTGGTAGCCGGAGCGATGTACAAGGGCGAGTTTGAGGAACGTCTGAAAAGCGTCATCAAAGAAGTCGGGGAGAGCAACGGCAACATCATCCTCTTTATTGACGAGATACACACTCTGGTTGGTGCAGGCAAGAGCGAGGGTGCGATGGATGCCGCAAACATACTGAAACCGGCGTTGTCGAGAGGCGAATTGCGCTGTATCGGGGCGACGACATTGGATGAATATCAAAAATATTTCGAGAAAGACAAGGCACTGGACCGCCGTTTCCAAATCGTCATCGTGGATGAGCCGACGGTAGAGGACAGTATATCCATACTGAGAGGACTCAAAGAACGATACGAAAACCATCATAAGGTGCGTATCCAGGACGACGCGGTCATTGCCGCCGTACAGTTGTCATCGCGCTACATTACCAGCCGTTTCCTGCCAGACAAGGCGATAGACCTGATGGATGAGGCGGCGGCGAAGTTGAGCATTGAGCGCAACTCCATGCCAGAGGAACTGGATGACGTGACGCGCCGTCCGCGCCAGTTGGAGATAGAGCGCGAAGCCATCAAACGCGAAAAAGACACCGAAAAACTCGAACAACTCAGTAATGAAATAGACACGCTGAGGAAAGAAGAAACAAAAATACGCACGCAGTGGCAGAGCGAGAAATCGGTTGACGAAAAGATACAGAAAGACAAAGACGAAATAGAACAACTCAAATTTCAGGCTGAAAAAGCCGAGCGCGAAGGCGATTACGGTAAGGTAGCAGAAATACGCTATGGCAGGTTGCAGGCATTGGAGGATGACATCGTCCGGCTGAAAGAACAGCAGAAAGCCGCCTCGCAGGGTGAGACCTTGTTGAAAGAAGAAGTCACCAGTGAGGATATTGCCGACGTCGTGAGCCATTGGACAGGCATACCCGTGTCTAAAATGCTGCAGAGCGAGCGCGACAAACTGCTTCACATGGAAGAGACCCTCCACCAGCGCGTGATAGGTCAGGACGAGGCCATCAAGGCTGTCAGCGATGCTGTGAGACGGAGCCGTGCGGGCATACAGGACCCTAATCGGCCGATAGGCTCCTTCATCTTCATGGGTACGACGGGTGTCGGCAAGACCGAACTGGCGAAAGCCCTGGCAGAATATCTGTTTGACGACGAAACCATGATGACGCGAATTGATATGAGTGAATACCAAGAGAAATACAGTGTCTCGCGTCTGATAGGTGCTCCTCCGGGCTATGTCGGGTATGACGAAGGCGGTCAGCTGACCGAGGCGGTGCGCCGTAAACCTTATTCCGTCATTTTGTTTGACGAAATAGAAAAAGCACATCCCGACGTCTTCAACATCCTTTTACAGGTATTGGACGACGGACGTCTCACCGACAACAAAGGCAGGACGGTCAATTTCAAGAACACCATTATCATCATGACGAGTAACCTCGGCAGCGACAACATCCAGCGGTATTTTGAAAAGATGGACAACATGGCTGCGCGTGAGCGTGATGAGAAAAAGGTAGAAATGCATGCGGCGATGCTAAACATACTTAAAGGCCATTTCCGTCCGGAGTTCTTGAACCGTATCGATGAAATTATCATATTCGAACCGCTTCATCAGAAGGAGATTGAGGCTATTGTAAGACTCCAGATTGCACAGGTCAATAAACATCTGCTTGAAAACGGTACCAACTTGCAAGTCACCGATGCCGCCGTCAGCTATCTTGCCCAGGCAGGATTTGACGCTGAATTTGGCGCAAGACCGGTCAAGAGGGCTATTCAAAGAGATTTGCTGAATACCTTGAGCCGGACCATACTTGAAGGCAAACTGCAAAAAGACGTGCCTATTGTCGCAGACTTGCGTGACGGGCAGATAGTCTTCGGGAATGCGGAATAAACGCAGAGCGTATATAGTGAAAGCCGCCTTTAATAAGGGCGGCTTTCATTTTGATGTTATGGAATGGAGGAGATGGTCTATTTGAGGTTCGAGTGGTTGCATGCCGTCGTTGACAATCACGCCATCTGCCTTGGCGGCTCTTTCCGCGTCAGTTAGCTGCAATGCCATAATCCGCAGGACATGTTCGCGTGAGTGGCCGTCGCGGTTCATGACACGGGCGATTTTCACCTCTTCGGGTGCGGTGACAGCGATGGCGTAATCCACATCCTCGTTATAGCCCGACTCAAACAGCAAGGCACATTCAACGGCAACGACAGGACATGTTTGTGCTTTTAGCCATTGTCTCATGCGGCGACGTGTCGCAGGATGAACGAGGGCATCGACATGCCGGGCATATTGTTCCCCCTGTGCAATGTAAGCTGAAAGCAGAGCCTTGTTTAGCGTACCGTCGCTTAGGATAATGGGTGAACCCGTCAAGTCGGACAGTTTCTTCTGAAGCTGCCTGTTCTCCAGCATTTCCTGTTTGGCTTCGTAGTCAGTATAAAAAACGGGAATGCCACGTTGCTCCAGCAGGTGACATATATATGTCTTGCCGCTTCCAATGCCACCGGTGATGCCGATACTATTCTTCTTCTGTGACATCTTCGATGAGATAATCAACATATTCCGGCACGATGCGGACGCGGGAGACACCCGCGGGAACAGACTTCAGAGAGAGGTGCAGTTTGCCGTTTGTGTTCTTCAAGACATCATCATAGCTGATGGCAATGACAAAGTCATCGGCATTAACTTGTTTGTACATGGCAGTACCTATCTGGAATGTCACTTGCACGATTGAAGGGAAAGTCTTGAGGTCTTTCGTCGCAGGGAAGTTAATATGCTTGATGGGTACATTGACGGTCTTCTCCGTTATTTGATCAATATCAACCCGAAGCACGGTTGTCTCCGGCACAATCTTCGCTCCTTTAATCTTTGATAACGGAATACGCCGTATCGTCTTCTCTTTCAACTGTGAGAGCGTGACGTAATCAGTATATATGGTTGAGAGGGTATCAAGTATGCTCTTGGAACTATATACTGTCACGGAATCAGGATAGAGCTTGACGGATGAAATGTTGTAAAATTTATTTGTGCTTATAGATGCCCTCAACTTCACTGGAACTTTGGAGTGAAGCCCGAAGTTGTAATAATAATCTATAGTGCTGGGATTGATGGCCGTCACCTTGGTCGTGGCTTGCAGTTTTGCCAACAGTGTTTTGGTAATGTCATTGTTTTTCAAAATTACATGACCGGATTGCTGGTCGTAATTCCTGAAATCAATATTCACAGTTGGCAGTCCACCTGAGTATTTGTACGAGAGCAACTGAGCGCCACGGTCTTTAAGGGTAACTTTGATATTGGGCGGCAGTGCGTTGGTGACAACGACATTCTCAGGGACATTCTTGAGGTTGAGCTTGAGATTAAAATCGATTTCCCGCTCTTCGTTCAGCGCGATAATATACCAAAACAATGCCGACAGACTGAGGCAAACAAGGAAAACAAAGAAATTCCTGCGTGGCCGTAAGGACACCGGTTTCTTGTCTAACTTGATTTGTTTATACTTTGACATTGCCGTTGATATATAATAAAACTATGAGCGCTTACGGGCCATAAAGAATGTTCCGTAAGTCTCGCGTTATGCTGCTATCGGGACAGAAATTACACCTGCTGGCTTAAGCCTTCGCGAGAGTATATGCAACTTTTCTCGATTTGAATCTTTACGCCAGAAGCAATTTCGACGGTGACTATATTATTTGCAGGGTCAATCTGTTTTACCACTGCGTGGATGCCACCTGAGGTAATGACATTGTCACCGACTTGAAGTGAGTTGCGGAACTTCTCGATTTCTTTTTGTCTTTTCTTCTGTGGACGAATCATGAAAAAGTACATGATAGCGAAAACCGCAAGGATCATTATCCAGAAAGACCATTGTGAACCGCCTCCAGCCGCAGCTTGGAGCATAATTGTTAATGTTGTCATCTTTTTTTATTTTATAAGTTTGTTGTCTTGTATTAATTTCCTAACCACATTATCCAGCAGACCGTTGATGTATGATGAGTTTTTAGGGTCGCTGTATGCTTTGGCGATATTGATGTATTCGTTAAAAGAGACGCTGAGCTTGATTTCCGGGAAATTGATGATTTCTGCCAGCGCGGTAACCATGATGACCACGTCCATGATAGGCAGTCGGTCGAGTGTCCAGTTGTGTGTGTTGCGCGAAATGAGGTCCTCATATTCCGATCTGTTCAACAGCGCTTTCTCGAAGAGGCCTTTGGCAAATTTCCAATCCTCTTCGTTGTTGTATGCTTCCAGTAAAGGCTGGTTCGCGCCATTCTCTTCCTTGAAACGGTTAAGCGTCTTCAGTACAAAAGTATCTACGATAAACTTATCGTCATTCCAGTAGATGCTCCATTCTTCCATGGCATTCTCCAGAGACTCGTTGTCACAAATGTATTTCTTGTAGATCTTGCGCCAGAGATTTTTGTCAGCCTCATAACTGTCCTCTTCGCTCTCCATGTATTCCTTGTATGTCTCACTGCTTGTGATAATCTTATATAAGGATTGGATTTCGGCTTCCGCTTCCGTCCATTTGTGGTTTTTCTTATTGTCGGCAAATTTGTTGAGTTCTATGTTTTCGGACAACTGAGCTGCCAGGCGGTTATTTATGAAACGCGGATTTGGAAGATTGCCCTCACCCAGACTTTGCATACGGGTATATGATGACTCATAGTACTCTCGTGCCAAATCTGTGATTTCAGGTATAATCAGCAAGAGGTAATGGTATAAATCGTAAGCCTTGTTCAGACTAAAGGATAACTCGTCAACGGCTTGTTCTAACGACTTGCCCGGATTTTTAAAGTTGGTGTACACCAATTGAACAACCTTTAATCTGATCAATTCTCTATTTATCATAATAATGTTGGTTTTTTAATCTACGCGAAGATCGTTATGCAAAAGTAACCATTTTAATTTATTATACAATCCTCGGAGAGGTATTATTTAACAAAAAACATCTCATTAGGTGAAAAAAGAAAGGATTTCTTTCTTCTACCTTTAGTCTGGAAGGTAAATGTGTATTATTACGCTGCCTTTTACCAGTTGTCCGTATGGCGTCCTACTCCTTGGATCCGTAGCACAAATCGCCAGCGTCGCCAAGTCCGGGAACGATGTATTTGTGCTCATTCAGTTCAGGGTCGATGGCGGCACACCATATTGTGGTCTTGTCTTCAGGGAATATCGACTTGATGTAATCGGTAGCCTGCTGCGTGGCGATGATACATGCCACGTGTATATGTGCCGGGGTGCCCTTGGAGAGAAAGGCCTGATATCCCAATTCCATACTTTCTCCTGTGGCAAGCATGGGATCCGCAATAATCAGTGTCTTGTTGGTGATAGCAGGCGATGCCAGATATTCCACATGTACTGCGATTTCGGTACAGTTCTCGTTGGTGTAACTGCGATATGCGCTGACAAAAGCATTGTTGGCATGGTCAAACACATCCAGAAAACCTTCGTGGAACGGCAGTCCTGCGCGGAGAATAGTGGCGATGACGATGTCGTTTTCATCGGGCAAGTTGATGGTAGAAACGCCTAAAGGGGTCTGAATGTCTTGTGCGGAATACTGTAAAGTCTTGCTTAACTCGTATGCCATGACATGACCGATGCGTTTGACGTTATTACGAAAAAGGAGACGGTTACCCTGATAATTCTTATTGCGGATTTCAGCTAAATACTTATTTAAAATTGTATTCTGCTCGCTAAGGTTTATGAGTTGCATCCTAAAATTGTGTTGTTGATATTGCAAAACTAAGAAAAATATTTTAAATTCGGATGATATGGTGTCATGGTATTGGCAATTTGTGTGTTTTTGTCTGGTTGAATCCTTTTTTCTGATATTTGGCACGTTTTTTGTTTCTGTGATATGTGACATTGTTTGTCGAATAAAGATAAGTAACATTAAAATATTAACTAAAATGAAAATTCAACCATTAGCAGACAGAGTTCTGATTTCTCCAAAGGCAGCTGAGGAGAAGACTGCGGGCGGTATCATTATTCCTGATACAGCCAAAGAAAAACCTCTTGAGGGTACTGTTGTTGCAGTAGGCGAGGGTAAGAGTGATGAAAAAATGATTTTGAAGAAAGGCGACAAGGTGCTTTATGGCAAATATGCCGGCACTGAGTTGGAGTATGATGGAGAGAAATATCTTATCATGCGTCAGAGCGATGTTGTCGCAATCTTAAAATAATCAGTTTAACAAATCTAAATCTTTTGAATTATGGCTAAAGAAATTAAATATGATGTTGAGGCTCGCAAAAAGTTAGCAGCTGGTGCTGATGCTTTGGCAAATGCCGTAAAGGTGACACTGGGTCCTAAAGGCCGCAATGTTGTTATTGACAAGAAGTTTGGTGCTCCGAAAATTACCAAGGATGGTGTGACGGTTGCCAAAGAAATAGAGTTGGACGATGCATTTGAAAATTCTGGTGCTCAGTTGCTGAAGAGCGTTGCCAGCAAGACTGGCGATGATGCAGGTGACGGTACAACTACTGCTACCATCCTTGCTCAGGCCATTCTTCATGAAGGTATGAAGAATATTGAGGCAGGTGCCAACCCGTTGGATGTTAAGCGTGGTATCGACAAAGCTGTCGCTAAAGTCGTTGAAAACATTAAGTCACAGTCTGAGACTGTTGACGGTGATTACAGCAAGATTGAACAGGTTGCTACAATATCAGCCAACAATGATCCGGAAATCGGTAAGTTGATAGCTGACGGTATGCGTGCTGTTTCTGTTAATGGCGTTATCACGATTGAGGACGGCAAGACAAGTGAGACTGTATTAAAGACAGTTGAGGGTATGCAGTTTGACCGTGGTTACCTTTCT
>ODAI010158786.1_pt1 | contig 13633 bp, 8 predicted proteins | sample 1539321 | NCBI WGS metagenome assembly ODAI01 (sample SAMN02144231, study PRJEB22623) | gut metagenome | biome: sheep rumen | host: Ovis aries | place: New Zealand
AATCCTCAAGAGAGAGCTCCTGCTCGACCGCATGGCAGACGCTACAAACCGCTATCTTGTCGATCTGTCAGGCAATCTGATTCTGGACCAGCACCATCTTGTCCAGGCCTACCAGATCAAAGCGCTTACCAGCTTTGAGCGCATCGGTGACAGAGCCAAGAATATTTCGGACGATGTCGAAGCACTGAGAGAGCACGAGGGCTCCTTTACAGATGAAGCTCTGAATGACATGTCCATAGCTGTAGAGGCTGTGGCTGATATCATCAATGTGACTCTTGACGCGTATAAGAACAACAGTTTGACTGATGCCCGCAGAGTCGAACCTATGGAGGAGGTCATCGACTCGCTGATGGAGACAATGAAAGACCGTCATATTTATCGTATGACACATAATATCTGCTCCATCTACAGCGGTATTCAGTTCGAGAATATTATTACGAATCTTGAACGTATTTCCGATCAGTGCTCGGACCTCGCTGTGTTCATCATCAGCCAGATCAATACCGAGATCATCGGCCGGGAACACGATTATATTCATAACCTGCATCATTCCGGCAACAAAGAGTATCTGGATGCGTATAACGAGAACTATAAAAAGTATTACGGTCAGCTTTCTCCGCAGGCAGGCCGCAAGTCTGACGCGCAGTATAGTTTTCCGCCTCTGCATTGACGGGTTTGAAATTATGTCAGCTGATGCTGACCCTAATCTCACGCCAGGTCACGAGAGTGAAACTTGAATAAAACCTGCAATTCGGGCTGCTTCGGCAGCCCGTCTTTTTATTTTATAGTCGTTTTTCAATGTCATCTGTATTATAATAAAAGCGGTAATGTCTAAATTTGGCTCAGAAATCACGGAGGTAAGTGGATGAGTGTCACTCATTATACTCCTGCCAAATTAAATGAGTTTATTATAAAGCTACGGGATTTATATGATGTCGTAAGAGTCGTTGATCCATTTGAGTGCAGAGAGCTGCTCATAGGAGACGAAGGCTTTGTCGAATTCGGCAAATCATGTTTTTCTGTATGGGGATATGTAAACCGCTGTGAGAACTGTACAAGTTATGCCGCCTGCCAGACCAGACAGCGATGCTATAAGGAGGGAATCCTGGAGGGCGATGTCTATAATGTACAGTCATTTCCTATTGTTCTGGACATGGACGAAAGTGAGCAGAAAGAATGTGTTCTTGAGATTCTTACGAAAAAGGATACATCCAACGAGATTCTTACAGGTATTATTTCCCGTTATTCTCTGATTTATGAGGTAAATCTTGAGACGGATTTTATCACTGTTGTCTACGAGACACCCGAAAACGGAACTTTCGGCATGATGCGGCAGGGGAGATATTCTGAATTCAATCAGAGATATGTGGCTCAAAAGCTTCCTGATTACAAAAAGCTCAGCAGTCCATCCGGCGGTTCTATCGACGTTCTGCGAGAACTTCTTAAGGACCGCGATTCCGCGGAGTATGAGTACACTAACAATATGGGCAGAAAGCGTATTCTTGAGTACCGTGTATCGTCAAGGAAGAATGGCGTGCCGACCAAAGCGCTTTTATGTCTTAAGAAGATCCGTGAAGACAATATGGAACTTTCTGAGCTCAGGGAGGAGAGGGATAAAAGCCGCGAGCTTCTGGAAATCGCACTTCAGGAGGCACGGCAGGCCAATGAAGCCAAGACTGCCTTTTTATCCAATATGTCCCACGATATCCGCACGCCTATGAACGCCGTGATCGGTTACTCCACACTAGCTCAGGCATCCATTGGTGATGATGCTATGGTAGCTGACTATCTTGAGAAGATCAGTTCTTCAGGCAAGTACATGCTGGAGCTGGTCAACAACGTCCTCGATCTTGTCAGAATAGAGAGCGGAAGATACAGGGTCCTTCAGCAGCCCCACGATCTCAGGTCTATTATGGAGGACATACGCAATATGTTTTCCGAACAGGCCAAGTCAAAGAGCCAGGTCTTTATCTGCGACAGCTCCGGCATTTCGGAATCTAAGGTCTACTGTGATGAAATCAAGTTCAAGCAGGTCTTTTCAAATCTTATACAGAACGCGATTAATTATACACCGGAGGGCGGCACGATCGAGTTCTTTATAAATGAAACACCGTCGGACCTGGATAATTACGGCAATTATGAAGTCACTGTGCGAGACAATGGCATAGGAATGAGCGCTGAGTTCCAAAAGCATATGTATGAGCCGTTCGAGCGCGAAGAGAAATCAACAACGAGTGGTGTGCCCGGCAACGGTCTCGGACTTTCGATTATCAAACGGCTTGTGGAAATCGGTGGGGGATCGATCAAGGTAAAAAGTGCTCCCGGTCAGGGGACCGAGTTCAAGATTTCGATCGAGTTCAGGCACCAGCCTTCCAGTATCATGGCAGGTTCGGGCAGGCGAAGATCCGGCAGGCGGGACAAGGCAGCGGCTCCGATGTTCGACGTAACGACATTTGCAGGAAAACGATTCCTGATCGTGGAGGACAGCCGAATGAACCGTGCAATTCTGTCCGAATTCCTGAAACGTTCAGGCGGAGAGAGCGATACCGCGGAGAATGGCAGGATCGCCGTTGATCTGATAGCGGAAAAGCCCGCAGGTTATTACGATTGTATCCTCATGGATGCACAGATGCCGACCATGAACGGATACGAAGCCGCGAAAGAAATTCGCAGGATGGAGGAGAGCGATAAGAGCGGAATACCGATCATATGTATTTCAGCCAATGCTTTTAAGGAGGACCGCGAGGCAGCCAGAGCTGCCGGTATGGACGATTATCTTGAGAAGCCGGTTGATGTCAATAAACTGATCGAGAAGATGCTCAAGCTGATTGGTTGAGATGTTCAGTTTCCGGAAGGAGACTTTAGAATAAACATATTATATGGGATGGTAAAACTATGAGCGAAGTGAGAAAGAGAAAGAGGAGCAGCGCTGAGAGCGAGACCCGGGAGACTCCGAGAAGGAGACGGACCAGAAGCACATCCGAGGAAACTCCGAGGAGAAGGCGGACCGAGAGCTCGTCTGAAGAAACTCCGAGGAGAAGGCGGACCGCAAGTGTCGGGGAAGAAGTTCCGAGAAGACGCTCTGAAAGCGCCGGCGAAGAAACTTCGAGACCTGAGAGAACCGATAGCACCCCGGAAGATATGACGGGTCTTCTGGATGATGAACAGAAAGCCCTCGAGGAGAGGAAGAGACGCAGAGAACGTCGTCTGCGCAGAGAGCAGGAGGCCAAGAGAAAACAGCAGGAGCTGATCCGCAGGATCAGCATGGTCGTCGGCGCACTTTTTGTTGTGCTTGTTCTTGTACTCATACTTCGCAGCTGCGGCAGGCGCGATAAGAAAGAAAATGCAGGCAGTGACAATCAGGCCACCGCTGCGACCGAGAGCATGCTTGCGGATTCTGTGAGCACTTCGGCTGCCGTAGATGAGAATGATACTGTGAAAGAGGCAAAAAAGCTTGCCGCCATGTACGATTACGACGGGGCGATCGCTCTTCTTTCCGGCAGTGCCGAGGCGGACTCCTACACGGATCTGATCAATGAGATCCAGGAGGAGAAGGCCACCTGCATAGCATATGATCCTGAAGTGATTCCGCATTTCTTCTACCATTCGCTGCTCAATGACGACAGAGGCTTTATCCCCGAGCTTTCAAGTGACTTTATCGCAAAGGATAATGCCTGCTGGATGTGCTCAACAGACGAGTTCAATACGATCACGCAGCAGATGTATGACTACGGCGTCGTGTTGGTCACCATGCGCGATATGGTCAAGGAAACAGTGGATTCAGACGGTGACGTGCACTTTGAGAAGAACGACGCTCTCATGCTGCCGCCCGGCAAGCATCCTGCTGTCATGTCTGAGGACGACCTCAGCTATTATCATGCCTATGATAATCAGGGAATCGCCGAAAAGCTCGTTATCGATGACAGCGGCAAGGTGAAGTGCGTATATACAGATGAAGCCGGAGAACAGCATATCGGTGATTATGACGTCGTGCCGCTTCTTTCGACCTTTATTGACGAGCATCCGGATTTCTCTTATCACAACGCTCACTGTATCATTGCTCTCACCGGCTACAACGGTGTGCTCGGCTATCGGACGGACGAAGTTTACGCGACCCGCGATCCTGAGCGTCTGGATGAGGCTCAGAGGGTATGGCTCGATGCCCACCCGGATTTCGATTTCGACGAGGATGTCGCTGAAGCTACAAGAATTGCAAATGCGATGAAGGCCGAAGGCTTCGAGTTCGCCAGCCACACATGGGGCCACCGACATATTGATACGGCTTCTCTTGAATCACTTATGACGGACACAGAGAGATTTGAAGAGAATGTTATTCCGATCGTTGGTCCGATCGATACGATCATTTTCGCACACGGATCAGACCTGCAGGGTCCGAGTGATTACTCGTATGACAATGAAAAGTTTGCATATTACAAGAATCACGGGTATAATTACTATTCTAATGTAGACGGCTCTGTTCCCTACTGGAACCAGATAAGGGATAATTACGTGCGCACTGCCCGAATTAATATTGACGGTTATCGTCTGTATCAGGCAATGATCGGAAATGAAAACTCGATTGCGGACATGGATGCCCTCGGAATTCATGACATTGAGAGTTTCTTTAACAAGAGCCGTATTACACCGGTCGAAATCATCGGCTGAGACCATAGGGATTAGGTCTTAATGAATGTCAGCCGAAGCTGACAAAAATCCCGCGACAAGACTCGAAATTGAGACTTGAATAATGCATTTGGAGGACTTGATGAAAGATAGAAAAATATTCTGCCTGAATAACATAAGCGAGGTAGGTCTTGAAAAGTTCAGGCCCGGTTATGAACTGATAGACACAATTGATGAGGCCGCAGGCGTCCTGGTGCGCTCTGCCGATATGAAGAACATGCAGTTTCCTCCGGAGCTCCGTGCTATCGCAAGGGCAGGGGCAGGAGTGAATAATATCCCGCTTGATCGCTGTACAGAAGAAGGCATCGTCGTCTTCAATACTCCCGGTGCAAATGCCAATTCCGTCAAAGAACTCACCATCGCCGGTCTTCTTCTGGCTGCCAGGGACATCGTCGGCGGCGCTCTGTGGGTGAAGGAAAACGCTGAAGATGAGAATATCAGCAAAGCGGCGGAGAAGGCTAAGAAAGCATTTGCAGGAAATGAGATAACCAATAAAAAGCTCGGCGTCATCGGTCTCGGCGCGATCGGCGTCCAGGTCGCCAACACAGCTGTTGATCTTCAGATGGATGTCCTCGGCTATGACCCGTATCTTTCTGTAGACGCTGCATGGAGCCTGTCCAGAGCCACTCATATAACGAGAAATCTGGATGATATTTATGAGCAGTGTGACTACATCACGATCCATGTACCGTGCAATGATTCGACAAAGGGCATGATCAATGCTGAAGCCATCGCCAAGATGAAAGACGGCGTGCGCTTCCTCAATTTCGCGCGCGACGCGCTTGTCGATGAGAAGGCTATGGGAGAAGCCCTTGCGAGCGGAAAAGTCAGGGCATATGTGACGGACTTCGCCAATCCGCTGTCCGTCAAGATGAAAAATGCAGTCGTTCTGCCTCACCTCGGCGCTTCCACGGATGAAGCTGAGGATAACTGCTCGATCATGGCTGTCCGCGAGCTGCAGGATTACCTGGATAACGGAAACATCAGGAATTCTGTAAATTATCCGAGCGTCGATGCTGGCATCTGCCAGACGGTCGCGCGTGTTGCCATCCTGCACAGGAACATTCCGAACATGCTTTCTCAGATTACTGCTTTCTTCGGCAGGAACGGGCTCAATATTGACAACCTGGCTTCCAAGAGCCGCGGTGATTATGAGTACACGCTTCTTGATATCACAGCTCCGATGCCGCACGACACTGTTGAGAGGCTGAAGGAGATCGACGGCGTACTTAGGGTACGGAGACTGCTGTATAACTGATACGTACATGACACCTTTCGGTTTTGCGAAATGAAGGACCGGCACATGCCAGCGGGCTTGCTGCCGTGCCTGCCATACAGTATTCTCGCAAAAGTGTGTATTATTGTTCTTTATTGACAGTAACATAGTTTGACAGAGAGATAACATATGAGAGCAGAGTTTTATGTGAGCGGATATGCTTCGGCTGAGGAAGAAGGGATACACCGCTACTTGTTTGACACTGAGAAAAGAACTATTCGAGAGACAGCGTCTGTTGCCGGCATTGAAAGTCCTTCCTATATGGCTGTCCACCCGAACGGCAGAGTGATTTATTCGGGTGAAAAGCACGCCGGTGAAGCTGAAGTCGTGTGTTACGCCCTTCAGGGAATGGAAAAGGAACCGGTCGTAGTCGGCAAGCTCCCGACCGGGGGGATTTCCGCCTGCCATATATCACTTGATTCGGCGTGCGAATATCTCTTTGCTGCCAATTATGCGACCGGAAGCATCTCTGTATTTGCCCTTGACATAGACGGCATGCTTGTAGGAAGAACGGATTTCATTCAGCATGAAGGACACGGTACGGATCCCGTCAGGCAGGCAGGATCTCATTGTCACTTCATTTTTTGCGACTGGGATGAAGTCTATGTCTGCGATCTTGGGCTCGATACTGTGTTTATTTATGATTTCGACAGAGACACAGGCAAACTTTCACCCACTGACCGGAACATAAAGACAGCGCCCGGAGACGGACCGAGGCATCTGGCTTTTCATATGGCATATCCGGACAAGCTTTACCTCATCACGGAAATGAAAAACGAGGTGTATGTTCTTGATAAGAAGAATGACACATATGAGGTCATTCAAAAGATTTCTTCGATTCCAAAGGACTGCACTGCTGAGAATACAGCAGCTGCAATACGGTTTACCAAGGGCGGATCAAGGCTTCTGGTCTCGAACCGGGGGGATAACAGTATTGCCGTCTTCAGTGTAAAACACGACGGTACGTTGAATTCCCCGGTGTTTAGCTCCAGCGGAGGTGACGCGCCCAGAGATATCAATCTCATAGGTGACCATTCGACCGGCGAATATGTCATTTCAGCAAATCAAAATTCAGGTGACGTCGTTATTTACAGGCTTGAAGACGATAATACACTGTCAGATACCGGTATCCACGTAATTTCGGGGAAGCCTACATGTGTAGTACCTGCAGTGTTATAGTGATTGACGATTCCAATTAGAGAAGGTGCGCCGGATTCGGTTTAAAGATGTCAGATGACACTGACCCGAATTCCGCGCCGAGTCTCGCAAGAGGGACTTGAGATGAAAGTGGCGGAGATAAGCTCCGCCGTTTTCACGCGTTAATTGCGATCAATGGGGAGAGAATGTCTACAAATAAGCATTTTGATAAAATCTGTATAATCGTCACGGCAATTGCTGTGCTGCTGACCATTGTTTTTATGAATGGCAGACGCCTCGGCATTGAACCTGTGAATGTGTCCGGCGGCTATGAAGAACGCCTTTTCGATACTTCTTACGTACACGAGATCGATATTTTGATGCAGGACTTCGACGGTATGTGCGAAAAAGCTGATAAGGCCTGGCATGACTGTGACGCAGTAATTGACGGCGAGAAGTTTTCTAATATTTCTATTCGAATCAAAGGAAACGCCACAGAAGTACAGTCCCTCGGGAGTATAAAATACAGCTTCAGGATCGGATTTGACCACAGGAACAGCATGGAGAGCTATCACGGGCTGAATAAGCTCGATCTCAATAATTCATCCGGTGACTGCACGTTTATGAAGGACTATCTTGTCTACGAAGCCATGGCAGGAGCGGGTGTACCGTCGCCGCTGTGCTCTTATGCGTTCCTGACCGTAAACGGCAAAGATGTGGGGCTGTATCTTGCAGTTGAAAGCGTTGATGACGCATTTTTGATGAGAAATTTCGGCAAGAATTACGGAAATCTCTATAAGCCCGAATGTGAAGAGACCACATATGAGAAAACGCTTCAGTCTGTCGGAAAAGATCCTCAGGTGGATGCCGGTGACGTGGATATTGTCGGGCGAACTGATGAGAACTCCGGAAGAGACGTGACATTTGATGATCCGATGGAACACATTGATCCAAGCGTGCTGAGTGAGAACGATTTAGACAGTATTTCCTCGGATGCAGAATCAGAGACATCTGATGCAGAAGCTTTCGCTAATGATGAAAGTGATAGCGCTCCGACTGACGAATCCGAAGCGGGATATGTAGATACCTCTGAAGGCAGCGGAGAGGACAATGATAGCGTTTCATCAGGAGTTCAGGATGCGATGGTCATTGTTAAACCGAACGATATCAAGCTGATCTATATTGACGATGATCCCGCAAGCTACCCGAATATCTTTGATCATGCAAGGCAGAATGTGACCGGAAGGGACAAATCTCTGCTCATCAGAGCGCTTAAGACTCTGAGCACAGGAACTGATGTGAATACAGCAGTAGATGCAGATGAAGTTATTTCCTACTTTGCAGTTCACAATTTTGTCGTCAGCTGGAACAGTTACACGGGTGAGACAGCAGGCAATTACTATCTCTATGAGAAGAGAGGGCGCCTGTCCATGCTGCCCTGGGATTACAGTTCAGCCTTTGGAACGTACAGGTCTGCGGACGCGACCAGAATGGTCAATTACCCGATCGACACTCCGCTTTTAAAGGGGCTTTCCGGTGAACGGCCTATGTTCGACTGGATCATGAACGACCAGCGATATGTGACTGCCTATCACTCTGCCATGCGAGATCTTATTGACCGATACAGCGGTGAAAATGATATTTCATTCAGTCTGAAGCAGATCGAGACAATGCTGACGCCGTACATTGAGAGGGATCAGAATAAACTTGCATCCGAGACAGCATTCCACAAGGGCGTTGATACTTTGGTTTCATTCTGGAAGTTACGGTCAGAGAGTGTTGACAGACAGCTGGGCGGGGAGATACCTTCTACAACGAGCGGTCAGGCTGATTCGCCGGAGATGCTTATCGACGCGTCTCATCTTGAGCTGATTGATATGAAATGATGAATTTGTGTTTTAAATACGGTTAGCTTGTGCTATCATTTGTATGTTGCACATTAAAATGTCTTACACCGAATAATTTCGATAAGTAACGGAAACGGCGAATGCCGGAGGTTAAATATGTTCAGAAGACTTGAACGAAATGCGCCGTGCTGGTGCGGCAGCGGAAAAAAATATAAGAGTTGTCATTTAGCATTTGATGAAAAAATCATGCGGTATGAGAGGATGGGACATATTGTCCCTTCCAGAAAGCTGATCAAGTCCGCGAAGGATGTCGAGGGTATAAAGAAGAGTGCCGTCATCAACGTTGCGGTACTTGACGAGATCGGAGATAAAATCCACGCAGGCATGTCAACGCAGGAGATTGACGATATAGTAACATCTGTGACCAGAAAGATGGGCGGAATCCCCGCGGATCTCGGTTATCAGGGTTTCCCGAAAAGCGTGTGTACGTCCATCAACGACGAGGTCTGCCACGGAATTCCCTCTGATGATATTATTCTGAAGGACGGAGATATTATTAATGTCGACTGCTCTACAATCCTGAACGGGTATTTTTCCGATTCTTCACGCATGTACTGCATCGGCGATGTGAATCCCGAGTGGAAGAAGCTGGTCGACGTCACTAAGGAGTGCGTGGAAGTGGGGATTAAACACGTTATTCCCTGGACATTCCTCGGAGATATGGGCGAAGCTGTGCATAAGCATGCGCTGGAGAACGGTTACAGTATCGTGCGCGAAATCGGAGGACACGGCTGCGGTAACGAGTTCCACGAGGACCCGTTCGTGAGCTATGTGTCAAAGGCAGGTACAGAGATGCTTATGGTTCCCGGCATGGTGTTTACGATCGAGCCCATGGTAAATATGGGAACGGACAAAATCTGTATCGATGATAAGAATGGATGGACAGTATATACGCAGGACGGCAAACCGTCTGCGCAGTGGGAGGTCGAGGTCCTTGTCACCGAGACCGGCTGCGAGGTTCTGTGCTGGTAATTGAATAAGACAAGGATGATCCTAAGTAAAAATAGGGGCTGTCGCATTAAGGCGAGTCACTACTATATATGGCAGATGTTATATGTAAATGTCTTCCATATATAGTGATGACACCGTCTATCGCGACAGCCCTTTCGCAGTCGATTATTACACTTTCATTACACTAATCACGTTTGGACTCAGTCACAGCAGTCTTACTCGAACTTAGCCGCAGTCTTAAGCGCGATCAGCATCATTTCGTGGAAGCTGTTCTGCCGGTCCTCGGCATTCAGGGCTTCACCGGTGAAGATATGATCCGAGATTGTAAGGATAGAGAGTGCTTTCTTGTGATTCGCCATAGCTGTAAGATAGAGACCTGCCGTCTCCATCTCTACGCAGAGCAGACCGAGATCACGGGCCTTCTGGTTGACCTGCTTGTCGGGATGATAGAAGAAGTCTGAGGTATAGACACTGCCGACGTCGGCTTTGACGCCCATCTCTTCGGCGGCTGCGACGGCATCTTTCAGCATGTTGTAATCGGCTGTCGGAGCCAGATAGCCGGGAAGATCGTAGGATGTCAGGAAAGCTGAGTTGGTTGATGCTGACATTGCGATGACAACGTCGCGCACATGCACGTCATCCTGAAGCGCACCCGCGGAACCGATGCGGATGACCGCCTCGACACCGAAGAAGTTGAACAGCTCATGTACGTAAATACCCAGGGAGGGAACACCCATGCCGGAACCCATGACAGAAACTTCTTTTCCCTCAAAGGTTCCCGTATAACCCAGCATGTTGCGGACATCGTTGAAGAGGACCGGGTTCTCCAGATAATGGTCAGCGATGTATTTTGCGCGGAGCGGATCGCCCGGCATAAGTACGACTTTGGCTACATGTGTACCCGGCTTAAGTTCGATGCAGGCACTCGGCGAGAAATTTTCCATTTGATAAACCTCCATAACTGTTTTGCAATTAAGTATTTATGATTCCGCTGATATCGCAAGCGATTGTTCATAGGATCCGGAACAGCCCGGCGCTTATTAGTCTTCTTCCATGATCTTCCTGAGATTCTCGGTGAACGGCGGATAGACGATTCCCTTGTCAGTGACAATGGCTGTGAGCAGCTCATGATCTGTGACGTCAAATGCAGGATTGTAGCACTTCACCTCCGGAAGTGCCATCGGCTCTTTGTACCACATCTCTTTGATCTCGTTCGGATTTCTCTGCTCAATTTTTATGTCTGCTCCGGTCGGGCAGCTCATATCAATTGTTGATCTCGGTCCCAGTGTGTAGAACGGAATACCGTAATGCTTTGCGAGGATGGCGACACCGCTGGTTCCGATTTTATTTGCAAAATCACCGTTTGCCGCTATCCGGTCGCAGCCGACAAAGCATGCCTGGATCCAGCCGTTTTTCATAACAATGCTTGCCATGTTATCGCAGATGAGAGTCACATCGATTCCGGCTTTCTGCAGCTCATACGACGTGAGCCGGGCACCCTGTAGAAGAGGGCGGGTCTCGTCCGAGAACACTTTTATATCGATGCCGCGCTCTTTAGCGAGAAAAGCAGGACCGATCGCCGTACCGTACTTGCTTGTAGCGAGCGGACCGGCGTTGCAGTGGGTGAGGAATGTGTCGCCGGGTTTAAGAAGTGACAGCCCGTATTCGGCGATCCTGCGGCACATCTCGATATCTTCTATCTGGATAGCGTAGGATTCTTCGCGGAGAAGGGCTATGACTTCGTCCACATACTTATCGGAAGCGCCGTCAAGTACTGAGAGCATTCTGCCCACTGCCCAGCTCAGGTTGACAGCTGTCGGGCGGGAAGAAATAAGATATTCCCCATCTTTGTGCAGTCTCTCGCTGAGTTCTTCATAGGAGTATGCCTCTGCCCTCTGTGCCAGAACGTACATCGCATATCCTGCACAAATACCTATAGCAGGCGCACCGCGCACAGCCAGGACTTTGATGGCATCATAGACTTCATCCGCCTTTGTCAGTGTCAGGTACTCTGTCTTGTTCGGGAGCTTAGTCTGGTCGAGAATGATGACCGCTCGCTCGTCATCTGATAAATGGACGCTGCACGAGTGCAGGTCTTCTTTAGTCATGTTCAAAGTACACCTCCTTTTTTGTTCATTTATTATAGTTTAAATCTAAAAATGGGTCAGTTCAATGGACAATTTCTCTAAGTTAAAAAAACGTCTCCCTGCCGGAGGATGGAGTAGGAGTAGTGATCGCTGAGCGTAAAATTTGATCCAGATAAGTGATTTTGCAATGTTTGGGGCGGATAATTCCATTGATTTGATACATATGGAATGATAAACTTAAAAATGACCGCATAAGTCAGATACTAAGCAGAGAACGCAGAAAAAGCTTACGTGCCGGCATCTGACTCAGAGCGGTAATATTTGAGTTTTAGGATGAAATTGACAGAGAACAGTTAAAATTTATCCAGGAGGGATCTTATGCTTACAATCAAAGCTCTTAACGAGAAACTTGCAGGTGGCGCGTATGACGCACAGCTCTCACACATTTACTGTGAGCCGGTAGAGAACATCGGACTGTACAGAGATCGCATTTCGCATGTTGCATGTGGATATGCAGAAGTCTTCGGTAAAGATGAAAATGCAGAAGTAGCTGTTTTCTCCGCTCCGGGACGCACAGAGATCGGCGGAAACCATACAGACCATCAGAGAGGCCGCGTCCTGACAGGATCCGTAAATCTTGATGCACTCGCAGTTGCGGCACCGAACGGCAGCAACATGGTCAATATCCACTCCGAAGGCTACGGCATGACCTCCATCGATATAACAAGCCTGGCACCGATAAAGGAAGAGGAGAACACGACTGCTTCTCTGATCCGCGGCATCCTTAATGCCATCACAGAAGAGGGCTATAAGCTCGGCGGTTTCGATGCTTATGTGAAGTCTGACGTCCCGGGCGGTTCGGGTCTTTCTTCCTCTGCATGCTTTGAAGTCCTTGTCGGCGCCATCATCGACGGTCTCTTCTGTAACAAAGAACTTCCGATGGCTAAGATCGCCCGCATCGGTCAGTATGCCGAGAATGTATATTTCGGCAAGCCGTCAGGTCTCATGGATCAGATGGGCTGCGCAATCGGCGGCATTATAACTATTGATTTCTTCGACAAAGAGAATCCTGTCTACGAGGCAGTTGATTTTGATTTCGCGTCCGCAGGCTATGCACTCTGCATCGTTGATTCCGGCGCTGACCACGCAGATCTGACAGGCGATTACGCCGCTGTTCCGGCTGAAATGCGCGCTGTAGCCGCAGCGCTCGGCAAGGAAGTCCTCTCTGAGGTCGATCCTGCTGACTTCTACGCAGCTATCCCGCAGATCCGCGAGTCTGTCGGTGACCGTGCAATTCTCCGCGCGATTCACTATTACAATGACTGCGACAGAGTCAAAGCCCAGGTCGCTGCACTGAAAGCCAACGATTTTGACAAGTTCCTCGCCCTTGTTAATGAGTCCGGCAAGTCTTCCTTCACATACCTGCAGAATATCGCCACATATCGCGACGCTGCTGATCAGCCGGTCGGTGTAGCATTGGCTGTCGCTGAGCATCTGCTGGGCGGAGAAGGTGCTCACCGTGTACACGGCGGTGGATTTGCCGGCACAATTCAGGCATTCGTTCCGCTTGCCAAGGTAGACGCCTTCCGCGA
>ODAI011667839.1_pt1 | contig 13633 bp, 11 predicted proteins | sample 1539321 | NCBI WGS metagenome assembly ODAI01 (sample SAMN02144231, study PRJEB22623) | gut metagenome | biome: sheep rumen | host: Ovis aries | place: New Zealand
TGATGAAGAAGGAAGTCATAGAGACGCTCAAGAATACGCCAGAGAAGATTATCGACCGACTGAAGAGCGAGAATTACGTCATAGTCGGCTTCAAAGTACTCAACGAGACGGAGCGTCAGTTATTCAAGTTCCTCAAGAAGAACAAGAACACATACTTCTACTGGGATTACGACAAGGCATACGAAAAGGATGAGGCTGGACGCTTCATCATGCAGGACATACAGGACTTCGGCAACAGGTTTGCCGACCACCCTGAGTATTATCAGAATCTCTGGCAGAAGAAGAACATTTCCTTCGTGAATGCAACCACGGAGAATGCCCAGACACGTTATGTGAGCAAATGGATAGAGGAGACGATAAAGGACGGCACACACCTGAACGAGAACGCTATCGTGCTATGCAACGAAGCCGACCTGCCTTCCGTACTCCACTCCATTCCATCAACCCTCTCGGACGAGGGACAGACAGAACTCGTGAGTGACAAGCACACGTTCCTCAACGTCACCATGGGATTCCCTCTTGGCGACACGCTGGCTTACAGCTACGTACAGGCATTACTCGAACTCCAGATACACGGAAAGTCGAACAATGGCTATTGGCGCTACAGCTACGTGGCAGACGTACTCCGCCATCCGTTCACACGTCGCCTGTCGGGTAATGCGTCAGTAGCAATACTCTCGCATCTCAACAGCCGAAACATCACGTTCCCAAGCGAGAAGGACATACTCTATCCTTTCACACACCCAAAGGAAGATGAAGAGCCAATGCCTCATACCGAGGACTTTATACGTCAGCTGTTCACACCAGCAGGTTCAAAGCACGAGATAACGTCATACGTCATCGAGATGCTCAAGAAGATAGGAATATCATACAAGGGCGAGAAGAACGAGGCTCTGCAGAAGGAATCAATCTTCACGGCTTATACGGTCATCAATCGTGTACAGTCGCTCCTTGAGGAGAACCCACTCCTTGCAAGCGTGAACAACGAGACGCTCAACCGTCTCATACGACAGATTATGGCGAGCAACTCCATTCCTTTCCACGGAGAACCTGCCATAGGACTTCAGGTGATGGGAGTGCTTGAGACGCGTAACCTCGACTTCAAGAACGTCATACTCCTCTCATGCAACGAGGACATGCTCCCTAAGAACGTACATCGAGCATCGCTCATTCCGTACAACCTCAGAGAGTTCTACGGCATGACGACCATGGAGAAGCAGGTGAGCCTCTACGCATATTATTTCTACAATCTCCTGCAAAGGGCGGAGAACATAACCGTCATGTACAACTCATCAAGCGAAGGCCTCAACAAGGGTGAGAAGTCACGCTTCATGATGCAGATGGAGATAGAGACAAAGAAGATATTAGGTCCTGACAACAAGATAATACACAAGACGTTGCTTGCCGACAATGAGGCACAGAAACCTAACGACTGCTTTGCGCCTAAGACAGAAGAGTTGATGCAGAAGATGGACGAGCGATTCAAGACAGGAATACTCTCGCCTACAGCCATCAACAATTATCTTCGTTGTCCGCTTGCCTTCTACTTCAAATACATTGCCAACTACAAGGATCAGGACGAGGTGACGGAGGAGGTTGACAGCCCTGCCTTCGGTACAATCTTCCACAAGTGCATGGAGGATATTTACGGCTCATTTGCTGGTCGTCAGATACAGTCAAAGGACCTTCTGGCAATAGCAAACGACAAGGTCAAGATTGCACGTATCGTAGATGAGGCTTTCGCCACGGAGTTCTTCCACAAGGACAAGAATGAGGTCGTGCACTACAATGGAGAACAGAAACTTAACCACAAGGTGCTCTGCAAGTATGTCCGCAACCAGCTAATCTTCGACTCACAAAGTTGCCCTATGCGTAACGTGCACGTTGAGAAGAGGATTGAGCACACGGAAGTCATCAAGGGACACGAAATACACCTCGGAGGTTCAATCGACCGATTTGAGACGCTCAACGACCCTGCGAACAATCAGGATTACCTGCGTATCGTGGATTACAAGACAGGTACAAAACCAGAGAAGAACGTGACGAGCGAGAAACTCTTCAACAGCTCGGGCGATGCCAAGTATCATTGTCAGGCGATGTATTACAGCTACGTGATGCGTCGTGTACTCGAACGCGAGTATGGCGATGCAAGCAAAATTCCGCCAATACGTCCGTCACTCATGTATGTCACTCAGGCACTTGCACAACGTGAGGACAGCTTCAAGGTGAACGGAAGCGAGATGACCGACTTTGCAGATTACGAGGAGGATTTCCATGCCATGCTCAAGTCAACAATAGAGGACATCTTTGACCCTGACATCCCTTTCCGCCAGTGTGAGGACAAGAGCAAATGTGCAAACTGCTCGTTTGTCCGCTTCTGCCGAAGGATGAGCTGAGGGGAATTAAGAGTTAAGAACGTAGCGAAGCGGTCTCACTGACCGTAGGGAAGTAATTAAGATTTAAGATTTTGGCGAACGAAAAGTTGCACTAAGGTGCCAATTAGAAAAACCTTAAAGAAACAGAACAAAAACAAGAAAAAACATGTTTTCTTTTGTTTTCCTATGTTTTCTTTTGTTTTTCTAATTGGCCGCTTGGCGGCAAAAAAGCAGAATGATAAAGTCAAAAGTAGAGAAAATATTCCTTGGTATTGACCCGGGAACAAACGTGATGGGTTATGGCGTGCTCCGTATTGTTGGCAACAAGGCGGAGCTTATTGCCATGGGCGTGATTGAACTCAGCAAGTATGAGAGTCATTATCTGCGCCTTGGCAAGATATTTGAACGTGTGACGAGCATCATAGAGTCGTACAAGCCAGACGAGATGGCTATTGAGGCACCATTCTTTGGCAAGAACGTACAGTCAATGCTCAAACTCGGTCGTGCTCAGGGAGTTGCCATCACAGCTGCCATCATGCGCGACATCCCTATACACGAGTATGAGCCAAGGAAAATCAAGATGGCGATAACGGGTAACGGTAACGCTTCAAAGGAACAGGTGGCAGGAATGTTACAGAGGATGCTCCACATTTCAAAGGAAGACATGGATGTCCAACTTGATGCTACAGATGCCGTTGGAGCCGCCTATTGCCACTTCATTCAGATGGGTAAACCCGAAACAGAGAAAAAATTTTCCTCTTGGGCAGATTTCGCCAAGAAAAACCAGGATAAAATACACAGATAATTCAAATCTTTTTTGTATCTTTGTGCCGTTTTATGAGGAAACCATGTACGTAGTACATAACCCTCGAATTAAAAATTATCGATTAGCACAAAGATGAACAATAACAACGCATTTCCATACAGAGCTTACGCAATGGAGTACGGCACATTCCTCGGCATTGCGTGGACGGCTGTATTTTTTCTTTTCATAGCAACCATAAGGACAGCATCCGACTTATACGCAACCCTTGCATTCTTCGCTTTCCTTAGCCTTGCCATCATCCCTTTCTTGTTTGCATGGCGCATCAAGCAGCTTCAGGGCAAGGGCGAAAGTCTCGGAATACTCCGTGGATGCTTATTCTCATTCAACCTGTTCATGTTTGCAAGCCTCTTTACAGGTGCATGCGAATATGCTTACTTCGCATTCTTCGACCACGGTACATTCGTGGATAGCTTCATGAAAATATATTTCAATCCAGAAATAGCAAACGTCTATAAAACCGCAGGACTTAATGACCTCTATGGCGAGGCAAAGACAGGGCTCATGCAGTTCGGCAACCTTTCGCCATACGAGAAAGCTGGCTCGTTCTTCACATTCAGTTTCTACACGAGCCTCTTCTTCATCCTGCCAGTAGGCGCACTTGCATCCCTCAAGAGCAGCAGGAAAATACAAGCATGAGAAAGAGCCGAAGGTTATCAGTCGAAGTAGTGACTAATTAGTGACTAAGTACTGACCTACTACTGACTAAGTAGTGACTCTCATCCTTTATGCTTGCTTTATGTTTCCCTTATGTCGCTCTTAGGTTTCTCTTAGCATCCTGTACAAATGCTAAGAGAATTGAAGGAGACATGAAGGAGCAAAGACAGAAAAACAGAATAAAGAAACGTAAAAAACAACATACAGACAATGGACATTTCAGTAATCGTTCCACTATACAACGAGGAAGAATCACTTCCTGACCTCCACGCATGGATTAAGCGTGTGATGGACGAAAACAAATTCACATACGAGATAATCTTCGTCAACGACGGTTCTACCGACAAGTCATGGAAGGTAATCGAGGAACTTGCAAGCAAGAACCCAGAGGTTCACGGCATCAAGTTCCGTCGCAACTACGGCAAGAGCCCTGCCCTCTTCTGCGGATTTGACCGTGCTGAGGGCGATGTGGTAATCACCATGGACGCTGACCTTCAGGACAGCCCAGACGAGATACCAGGTCTCTACAAAATGATTATGGAGGATGACTACGACCTCGTGAGCGGCTACAAGCAGAACCGTAAGCAGGGTGACCCTCTCTCAAAGACAATCCCAACAAAGCTCTTCAACGCAACAGCACGTGCCGTGAGCGGAATAAAGAACCTCCACGACTTCAACTGCGGTCTCAAGGCTTACAAGAACGAGGTTGTCAAGAACATCGAAGTGTATGGCGAGATGCATCGTTACATTCCTTACCTTGCCAAGAATGCAGGATTCGCTAAGATTGGCGAGAAGCCTGTTCACCATCAGGCACGCAAATACGGCAAGAGCAAGTTCATGGGTTGGAACCGCTTTGTCAACGGTTACCTTGACCTCTTGAGCCTTTGGTTCATCAGCACATTCGGATTGAAGCCAATGCACATCTTCGGATTCGTGGGCACACTCATGTTCATCATCGGTTTCTTCTCAGTTGTAACCGTGGGAGGCATCAAGCTTTACGCCATCATGAACGGTACTCCTCACCCTCTCGTGACAAGCTCGCCATACTTCTACATCGCACTCACGATGATGATTCTCGGCACTCAGCTATTCCTCACAGGCTTCCTTGCCGACATGATTAGCCGCAGCTCACAGGAGCGTAACAACTACCAGATTAGCAAGAGCATTTAATACGAATCTCAAATTTATAATTTATGCCTCCGGAACATATCGGGACGCATCAATTTGACATCTTAGATTTGAAATTGAAAAGAATATTTTCCATACTCGCAACGGCAGCCATCATGGCAGCTTGTTCGTCAAACAACTGTCCGCTAGAGAACTTCGTGGCTTGCAACTACGGATTCTACGACCAAGAGGGCAAGAGCGTGACCATACTTGACACCATAACAGTGAAGACACTCCTCCCTGGCAACAAAACGGTTTACACCTACCGCAGGTTAGGTTACATGACCGTCACCAAGGAGCGCATCGACTCATCGATGATAAAGGCAGGTTACACGATGAAGCCAGAGGTTGTGCGTCGCGACACGATACTCCTCAACCGACTCACAAAGGCATCCACTTTCAAGTTGCCTATGAGCTACTTCAACGCAGAGGACACACTCGTGATTTCGTACTCAAGCATAGCATTGGCAGACACGATAAAGGTTACGCACGACAGCTATCCTTACGTCGAGCTTCCTGAGTGCGGCTCATACCGCTTCCACTATCTGAGGAACGTGCAGTCAACCGACAGGCACATCGACCATGTGGAGATATCAAATCCTAAAGTAAACTATGACGGAAATGAGAATATCAAGATTTATCTCAATGGTACAGCGGAGTAAGGCGATACTTGCAATAGCCGTATGCTCACTCGCTCCTCTGAACGCTTTGGGCCAGACAATAACCGGAGAGACAGCCGAGGGAAAGGTTACGATAACCGACTCCACAGTTGTTGCCGAAGGCGAAGGAAAGCCTACCAAGTGGGTTCCGTCATGGGAAGAGGAAGAGCCACCGCTCATGTTCTTCCAAGGATTCACACTCTCATTCGACATCCTCGGAGCAGGAATGAGAGCCATGTCAAGCAACGGAAGCCTTGAGGCAGCCTTGAGACTCAACCTCAAGAACACGTACTTCCCGATAGCCGAACTCGGAGTGGCAAACTGCGACAAGACAGATGACAACACCAGCATACGCTACAATACGAGCGCACCATACTTCCGCATAGGATTTGACTACAACATCCTAAAGAACAAGCGTCAGGACAACCGCCTGTTTGCAGGACTCCGCTACGGAATATCATCATTCAACTACGACGTTCACGGACCTGCCCAGATTGACCCAATATGGGGAGGCGAACACGACTTCAAACTCAACGGAGTGACATGTACGAGCCAATGGCTTGAAATCTGTTTCGGATGTCAGGTCAAGGTATGGAGCAGTTTCCACATGGGATGGAGCATAAGACACAAGAGGGAGTTGAAATCATCCAACGACGGAAGCTCGCATCCTTATTACATCCCTGGTTACGGAACTACAACGACAGGCAGTTGCTGGGGAGGAACATACAACCTCATCTTCGACCTCAACTGGGGAAAGAAGAAGAAGGCAAGTCCGATATTGGAGAACTCAAACAGCGAGAACAAATAATTCCGCACAAAATATGAAATTGAATTTACAAGAAAATACAGAACCACATAAGATAAAATGGCATGGATGGCTCCTCCTCGTAGGACTCGTCTGCGGAACCATATATATTGTACGCCAGCAGCACCCAGAGTACTTTGAGAGCAACTCAAAGGAATGGGACTCAGAACTCGTAAAGCGTAACGAAGGAGCAGTCTTCGGCACATTCTATCACATCACATACGAGTCAGACAAGGACCTTCAGAAAGGTATCGACTCGACCCTTGCTGAGGTTGACCGCTCACTTTCTCCATTCAACAAGCAATCAATCATAACAGCCGTGAACAATGGCGATGACGTAGAACTCAATACCATGTTTACAGATGTCTTCATGCTTGCACAGAAGATTTCAAAGGAGACAGAAGGCGCATTCGACATTACCGTAGCACCACTCGTCAATCTTTGGGGCTTCGGCTTCAAGAATATAAATAATGTGAACGACGCCACAGTTGACAGCCTTCGTCAGTTCGTAGGTATGAATAAGGTGTCACTCACAGACGGCAAAGTCATGAAAGAACATCCTGAGACGATGCTTGATTGTAGCGCAATAGCCAAGGGCTATGGTGTGGATGCAGCAGGTCTTTACCTTGAGAAGATGGGAGTCAAGAACTACATGGTCGAGATAGGTGGTGAGGTTCGACTTCGTGGCAACAACCCACGTGGCGACCTTTGGGCAATAGGCATCAACAAGCCCGTGGACGACTCACTCAGCACCAGCACAGACATCCAACAGGTTGTAAAGGCAACAGACATCGCAATGGCAACATCAGGCAACTACCGTAATTTCTATGTCAAGGGAGGAAAGAAATATGCTCACACCATTGACCCACGAACAGGTTATCCTGTGCAGCACTCCATTCTTTCATCCACGGTACTTGCCAAGGATTGCGCCACAGCAGACGCCTACGCTACATCCTTTATGGTTCTCGGACTTGACGGGGCAAAGAAGGTGCTCAAGGCACATCCTGAACTCCGTGTGTTCTTCATCCTCTCAAAGGATGACGGCACGACAGAAGAGTGGTACTCAGACAACATGAAGGAACTACTTTTGAATAATGAGGAATAAAAATAATGAGGAATGAGGAATGAGTAATAGCCATTCGGCAAAACTTAAAAACCTAAGAACTTAAGAACTTAAAAACTCATAAACTCAAAAACTTAAGAACTCATAAACTTAAAAACTCATAAACTCATAAACTTAAAAACTCTCGTAGAGTCATGGAACTGACAATGTTTGAACGCCTGCAGCAGTTGCCACTCCTTCAGGGAATGAGCATCAAGGATCTTGAGAACATGGTTTTCAAGATAAGGCTTGACTTCAAGCAACATCTTGCAGGAGAACAGATAGCGGAACAGGACGAACCATGCAGGAAACTGATATTCGTCCTCAGTGGAACCTTGTCCGTACAATACCGCAACCCTGACGGTTCGCTAATTGTGACAGAGGAGACAAGCGCCCCACTCGCCATCGAGCCATGCAGTATGTATGGTATGAAACAGAGGTTCACGCGTGACTACACCTTTGAGACAGACGGAAGCACGCTCACCATTCCAAAGAGCATCTTCATGTCTGAAATGATGGATTACCCCATCATACGAACAAATATGCTTAACATGGCATGCAACATGATGCAAAGACAGACGACACGTCTCATGCAGGCAGAACCAGATAACGTGACCGACAAGGTCATCGACTTCCTATCACGCCAATGCACCACCCAGAAAGGCGAGAAGCATTTCAGGGTAAAGATGGAGACAATAGCCGAAATGATTGGCGAGACACGCCTCAACGTTTCTGGAACTCTCAAGACGTTTGCACAAGAAAACATCATCATGCAACAACGCAATGGATTCAAGGTTTATGACTTTGCTAAACTAAGTGCCTGCCGTGGTAAAATGAATAAACAAAACAAATAATGATGAACAATCCATTTTATACAGATTATAAATACATACCTTTCGACAAGATAAAGTTTGAAGACTATGAGCCTGCCCTTCTACGAGGAATCGAAGAGGAGGACAAGGAGATTGAACAGATAGTTTCAAATCCTGATGCTCCTACGTTTGCAAACACCATAGAGGCACTCGACAAGACAGGTGCCCTTCTTGGTCGCGTCGAGGAATGTTTCTACAATCTTCTGAGCGCAGAGACAAATGATGCTCTCGATGAACTTGCACAGAAGATGTCACCTATCCTTAGCGAACACAGCAACAACATATCACTCAATCCACAACTGTTCGCAAAGGTCAAGGCTGTTTATGACGAATACAAGGCAAAGGACTTTGAGGGACTTGATGCTGAACAGCAGAAACTCCTCAGGGACAACTACGTGGGATTCGTGCGTAATGGCGCTCTCCTTTCCGACGACAAGAAGGAGGAACTCCGTCGCATTTCATCCGAGCTTAGCGTACTCGGTCTTCAGTTCTCACAGAACAAACTGAAGGACACCAACGATTTCATGCTCCACCTTACCAACAAAGATGACCTCCAGGGCTTACCTGAGAGTGCCATTGAAGGTGCACGTGAAGCAGCAAAAGAAAAGAAACTCGACGGTTGGGTGTTCACCCTCCACTACCCAAGCATGACTCCGTTCATGACATATAGTGCTAAGCGTGAACTCCGCAAGCAGATGTACATGGCGTACAACACGATGTGTACTCACGACAACCAGAACAACAATACTGAGATTGTACGCAAGATAGTCAACCTCTCTATGGAGATGGCTCATCTTCTCGGTTACAAGACATACGCCGATTACGTACTCGAACGACGTATGGCAGAGAACAGCAACAAGGTTTACAAACTCCTTCATGACCTCATTGACGCCTACATGCCTACCGCTAAGGAGGAAGTTAAGGCAATAGAGGCACTTGCAAAGGAGATTGAGGGCGACACCTTCACTCTTGAACCTTGGGACTTTGGCTACTATGCCAACAAGTTGAAGGAGAAGAAGTACAACCTCAACAGCGAGATGCTTCGCCCTTACTTTGAACTCTCAAAGGTTAAGGAAGGCATCTTCGGACTTGCCACACGTCTCTATGGCATCACATTCAAGAAGAATGACACAATTCCAGTATATCATCCTGACGTGGAGGTTTATGACGTGAACGATAAGGACGGCACACCTCTCGCCACCTTCTACTGTGACTTCCACCCACGTGCCTCAAAGAAGTCGGGTGCATGGATGACAAGCTTCAAGGAAGAGTGGAAGGAAGAGGATGGTACTCGTTCACTCCCACAAGTCTCAATCGTGACAAACTTCACAAAGCCAACGGCAGAGAAGCCCGCTCTCCTCACTCTTGACGAGGTGGAGACATTCCTTCACGAGTTCGGTCACTCGCTCCACGGCATGTTTGCCAATACCAAGTACCGCTCACTCTCGGGCACAAACGTATATTGGGACTTCGTGGAACTTCCATCCCAGTTCATGGAGAACTACTCCGTGGAGAAGGATTTCCTCCTCACCTTTGCAAGACATTACGAGACAGGCGAGGCTTTGCCTGACGAACTTATCCAACGCATCGTGGCAAGCCGCAACTTCAACGTAGCATACGCCTGTATGCGTCAGGTCAGCTTCGGACTTCTCGACATGGCATACTACACTCGTACAGAACCTCTCACAGAGGACATCAAGCAATACGAGAAACAAGCATGGGCAGATGCGCAGGTACTCCCATCCGTACCAGAGGCATGTATGTCCGTACAATTCTCCCACATCATGGCTGGCGGTTATTCCGCAGGTTACTACTCATACAAATGGGCAGAAGTACTCGACGCCGATGCCTTCGCCAAGTTCAAGGAGAACGGCATCTTCGACCAGAAGACTGCTCAGTCATTCCGTGACAACGTACTCTCAAAGGGCGGTACAGAGCATCCAATGGTTCTCTACAAGCGATTCCGAGGACAAGAACCAACCATCGCAGCACTATTGCGCCGCAATGGAATTAAAAGTTAAAAATTAAAAGTTAAAAGTGGAGTTAAGAAGTTATAAGATATGAGTTTTTTGCAGTCAATCACATATATAAGAAGAAAGACTCAACCAAATCTTAATTCATAAATATTAATAAAGCAGATGAAGAAGTTGCTCTACATATTGCTGTCACTTATGACATTATCCCTCGTATCATGCGAAAGAGAGGATGATGTCAACGACATATTCAACGGCAAAAAATGGTACATAAAGGATTTTGTTGCAAACGGCAATAAAGCAACCAACGAAGACATAAAGCCTCTCTACTACAGCGGAAGTGACTGCTATGTAATCACGTTTACTGGCAACTCCTTCATGGCAACTATGTCGAAAGGTGCAACAATCACAGGCACATGGAATGCCAACGGCAAGAAACAGACGTTGTCACTATGGGTAAATAACGCACAGGGCGTGTCCAGCACCCTCGACAACACTTTAGTCGAAATAATCAAGAACGTATCCTCCTATGAGGGTGACGCAAACATATTAACGATAAAGAAAGACAATGGCAACCTAATAAGGTTGAGTGTCGAAAGATAAAACTACACAATAAGACAATGACTGAAACTGAGAAACAACATAACCTTGACCTGCGTTATCTACGCATGGCTCGCATTTGGTCGGAAAATTCATATTGCCAACGCCGTAAGGTTGGCGCTCTCATCGTGAAAGATAAGATGATCATATCCGATGGCTACAACGGCACACCTTCTGGATTCGAAAACGTGTGCGAGGAAGACGGTGTAACAAAGCCTTACGTGCTCCATGCCGAGGCAAACGCCATAACCAAGATTGCCCGCTCAAGCAACTCAAGTGACGGTTCAACGCTCTATGTCACCGCCTCACCATGCATCGAGTGTGCCAAACTCATCATTCAAGCAGGCATAAAGCGTGTCGTCTATTCTGAGAAATACCGTCTCGAAGACGGCATCGAACTGCTCAAAAGGGCAGGAATAGACGTAGTTTATCAGGAAATCAAGGGAAATTAAGAGTTTATCACAATAAACTCTTAATTCAAAAAAAATAAATTCTTAACTAAAGTCTTAATCATAATTATTAATTATATATAAGCAAGCATGAACATCAATCGTTCTTCAAGATACATTCCAATTGTGGCAGCCGTAGGTGTTGTCGTGGGAATCATTATAGGAACATTCTTCGCAAATAGGTTTTCGGGCAACCGCTTAAACATCATCAACACAACAAGCAACAAGCTCAACGACCTTCTCCACATCATCGACGACCAGTATGTCGATACAGTTGACATCCCAGCCATCGTCGAACAGGCGATGCCAAAATTGCTCGAGGAACTCGACCCTCACTCCACATACATAGGCGCAAAGGAAGCTAAGACCGCCAATGATGACCTCAAGGGAAGTTTCAGCGGTATCGGCGTGCAGTTTACCATCCGCACCGACACCGTGCGCATCACGAACATCATAAAGGGAGGCCCATCAGAGAAGGTTGGCCTCATCGCTGGAGATAAGATTATCTCCATTGATGGTGAGCCTTACGTGGGTAAGATTGTTACTAACGAGGAAACAATGCACCGTCTCAAGGGTGAAGGAGGAACAAAGGTGAAACTCGGCATCCTCCGCAACGACTCTCCAAAGCCTCTATACTTCACTATAGTGCGTGGTGATATCCCTATCAAGAGCATAGATGCCACATACATGATAAACAAAGAGCTTGGCTACATCAAGATTAAGAGTTTTGGAGAGACAACATACGCAGAACTCCTAACATCACTTGCAGAACTTGAAACAGAAGGTTTCCGTGGACTCGTCATCGACCTCCGCGGTAATGGCGGTGGTTACCTCGCAGCTGCAATACAGATGATAAACGAGTTCCTTCCTAAGAACCGCCTCATCGTCTATACTCAGGGACGAAGGGTGAAGAAAGAGGAATACTTCAGCGATGGACGTGGCTCATACGAGGACATCCCTCTCATCGTTCTCACCGACGAGTTCTCAGCAAGTGCTGCCGAGATTTTCTCAGGAGCAATACAGGACAACGACCGTGGTGTCATCATCGGTCGACGTACGTTCGGAAAGGGACTTGTTCAGCAACCAATAGAGTTTGGCGACGGCAGTATGCTACGCCTCACCATCGCTCGTTATTACACTCCTTCTGGTCGCTGCATCCAGAAGCCTTACGTCAAGGGACACAGCCGTGAGGAGTACGACATGGATCTTATCACGCGCTATGAACATGGAGAATTCTTCAATGAGGATTCCATACACCAGAATGGCGAGAAATATTACACTCGCATCGGTCGTGTCGTTTATGGTGGTGGTGGCATCATGCCAGACTTCTTTGTGGCAGAAGACACCACAAAGATTACTTCCTACTACACAGAGGTGAGTGCAAAGGGACTTATTGCACAGTTCTGCTTTGAATATGCCGATGCCAACCGCAAGGCAATGGCTGATATGGACAATGCCGATAAAATAGTGCACCATCTCCGCCACAATCACGTGATGGACAAGTTCATCAAATTCTGCGATGGCAAGGGGATACAGCGCAGAAACAATATGATACTTACGTCACAGCACCTTCTCGAGCGCGCCGTATATAGCGGAATCATCTATTACATACTTGACATGAACAAGTACATGGAGTACATCAACCGCGACGATGCAACTGTACTCAAAGCCATTGATGTCTATAAGACAGGACAGTTCAAACCAAAAGCACAAGAGAAGAAGAAATAAGATTTCACCCAGAAACAATAAAGCCGTTCGGACACCATTGTCCGAGCGGCTTTATTGATGGGCAAGCAGAACGTTACCCCACCATATATAAAGTATTAGAGTGTGGCTAAACAAAAAAAAAGACCCAACGAAATGCTGGGTCTTATGATGTAGCGAATAAGGGAATCGAACCCTTCTTTGATGCGTGAGAGGCATCTGTCCTAGCCGATAGACGAATTCGCCAGATACGAGTTTTTAGTATGTAATTTTAAGTTTGTGAACTTTTAAGTCTATAGTTTATTTTATTTTCGTGAAGAAAGTCATCGAAACATAAATCCTTAATACTTAAAAATGTCAACTTAAATTCTTTGTAGCGAATAAGGGAATCGAACCCTTCTTTGATGCGTGAGAGGCATCTGTCCTAGCCGATAGACGAATTCGCCA
>ODAI011784779.1_pt1 | contig 13631 bp, 9 predicted proteins | sample 1539321 | NCBI WGS metagenome assembly ODAI01 (sample SAMN02144231, study PRJEB22623) | gut metagenome | biome: sheep rumen | host: Ovis aries | place: New Zealand
ACCACATCGGCCTTGACCTCATCAGGAACACCCATCTTGAGGGCGAAGACATTGCTGCCGTAGTCTCCGTAGGTACGGTTCACCGGATCATAGAATACCTTATGGAATGTCTCCTTTATCTTTTGGGCACGCGCCGCATACAGAGTAGCATCTTCATCAAGTCCCAAAGCCTTGGCCGCTCTTGCGCAGATATCCGTGCACATCCAATAGTAGAATTGGTGGACAAGTCTCTTCTCGGGGAGTCCGTAAGGAGGGAGCCAGTCTCCGAGGCTTCCGAACTGGCCGCCGCCGTTCTGGACGATGTCCGGATCGCTCTCGGCATCGAGATACTCGTTTTCGTCTGAGAGTTCGTGCATGAACCTCACGTACTCCGTCATCGCGAAGTAGTTCTCCTTCAGCATATCCTTGTCACCGTACTGCAGGTAGAATTCCCAAGGCATGATATCGATGGCGGCTCCCCATCCGATTCCGCCCGCACCGTCATTGGTGGGAGCGATGTTGGGAACGTGGCCGGTCCTGGTGTTCTGCGCGTCAGCAATGTCCCGGATCCACTTGCGGTAGAAAGGAGCAGCATCGAAGTTCATCATGACGGCCGCGGAAGAAAGCTGACCGTCACCGGTGTATCCCGACCTCTCCCTCTGGGGACAGTCTGAAGCGATTCCGCCGTGTGAGTTGTCCAGCTGGCTCTGCTTCCAGATCCTGTTGATGTCCTCGAGCATGGGATTGGAGGAAGTGAAGGAAGAAGTTTCGGGAAGATTCGTGCAGATCATCTCGGCGCTCATCATGGAGCTCTCAAGACCGGGAAGCCCCTTGACGTTGGCCTTGCTGAAAGTGTACCAGGTGAATCTCGGTGCGTACTCCTTCACCTTCTGCCCATTGAATACGTATTTGTTGAGAACCGTCTGCTGGTCATTGGCGTAGGTGACGGTGAGGGTGTCCCCCTCCGCTCCCTGGAAATCGCGGAAACGGATCCATCCGGTGATTTCCGTGCCGAAGTCCACGTCGTAGCTTCCGTCCTCCAGAAGAGTGACCGACTTGGGCTTATAAGTCCTGTAGACGACATCCCCCGGCGAAGTGTGGGCCGCAAGTTTCCCTGTGGGAGCCTTGCGGACGACTGCATTCTCCCATGACGAATCATCCACTAGAGTCGTGGCCCAACCGGGGGTTTCACACCTTGCGTCATACACTTCCCCGTCGAACACTCCGTTCACGTGGATGGCGGATTCCTTGGCCTTCCACGAGGGGTCGGAGCAGATTATGTCTTTGGTTCCGTCTTCGTAAGTGATTTCGATCTGGGCGAGAAGGCGTGAACTTCCGTAAGGGATCTGGAAATATCCCGTAGGATTGTAGAAGCCTTCACCGAGAATGGCTCCGGCAACGTTTTCGCCCTTTTCCAGAAGAGGCTTTATGTCATAGGCTTTGTAAAGGACCCTGTAGTCCCTGAAAAGATAATCCGTTGTGGGTCCGTACTGGCCTACGACGGGACGCTCGCCGTAATTGGTCTGGTTCGGCATCAGAACCTCATTCCCGAGTTTCTGACCGTTGACGAAGAACTCATAGTAACCGAGTCCCACGACATAGGCCTTGGCTGAAGCGACATTGCCCTTCACCGTGAAGCCCTTCCTCAGAAGGGGTGCCGGACTCTGGTCGACTTTCTGCGGAGCGAAGGGGTTGCGCATGCGTTCCTGGAGTTCGACAGGGTCGATACCCATTTCCATGATACCGGTTATGAATTTCTGACGGTCGGCAGGATCTTCACTCTGCATGAGCGGAAGAAGCTCCATGAGTCTTCCCATGTCGATGTCAACTGAAGGGGTGAGATTGCTTCGTGAAGCTCCCTTGTAGGGTTCTTCACCTCTCCAAGGGGCGCCGATCCACGTGGCCTTCCAGTCGGAAGGATCCAGAAGTCCCATACCCCAATAAGAAGGCTCGCTCCATGACGAAGGCGTGTCTTTTCCGTCCCATACCATCACTTTCCACCAGCAGTCCTGCCCTGACTTCAAAGGGGATCCTCCGTAAGGGACAAGATGTGATTCGGAGGAAGTGACTTTCCCTGAATCCCAAAGATCTCCCTCTTCCTTGGAAAGGAGGGATTCGGAAGATGACACGATTATACGGTAGGCGGACTGGCTCGCTCCCTGGACTCCCTTCCCCGGGGAATTGATCCATGAAAGCCTCGGTGCCGTCCTGTCGACGGTGGAGGGATTCACGATGTCCTCACAAGTGAGAGACACGGGAGCGATGTCGGCGCCGGAGCACGAAATAAGGAAAAGCGCGGCAACGCCTGAAAAGAAAAGATTTGACGGTCTCATCGGAAATGATTTTCGGGTGGTCAACAATTGCTCCACAAATATACGGATTTGGCACAAAAAGGCTATGTTTGCATCCGGAAAACGGCCCACATTCAGCGCCGTTTCCGCAAAAGAAACACCCGAAACGATGACAGAAAAAACGTTCCTTACGATACTTTCCACATTGATGCTGGCACTTTCACCCGTAAAATCCGAAGGCATGACAAAAACCAGGATCCACATTCCCCGGGAGGACGGACATTCCCTCAAGGTACTCATCTACCGCCCCGACTCCCCTTCCTCCGCTCCCGCCACCGGAGTGCTCTGGATCCACGGAGGCGGATACATAACCGGAATGGCCTCGATGGTCGGCTGGCTGGGACGTCCCGGCCCCCTTGTGGAGAAATACGGAGCCGTGGTCATAAGCCCCGGATACCGCCTTTCCCCGAGAGGAAGATACCCTGTAGCCCTGGAGGACTGCTACGAAGCGCTCCGCTACATGGTAACCCATGCCGATGAACTGGGGATAAGGAAGGATCAGATATTCGTCGGAGGTGAAAGTGCGGGAGGAGGCCTATGCGCCGCCCTTTGCCTTCTGGCAAGGGACCGGGGAGAATTCAACATCGCATTCCAGATGCCCCTTTACCCGATGATCGATGACCGCGACACCCCTTCATCAAGGGCCAATCACAACAAGGTTTGGAACACGAAAACGAACCATTTCGGATGGAAGCGATACCTTGGCCCCCTATACGGTACCGACGATGTCCCCTCCTACGCCGCTCCGGCAAGGGAAACCGACCTTAGGGGCCTTCCGCCGGCATACACCTTCGTATGCACCGGTGAGCCCTTCTACTGCGAAACCCTCACATTCGTTGAGAACCTCCGCTCGGCCGGGATTGAAGCGGGACTCGACGTCTACGAAGGGCTGTACCACGCCTTCGACATGCTCGCCCCGAAAAGGGAAGAATCAATAAAAGCCGCAGAGAACTTCGAAAAGGCCTTCCTCCATGCCGTAGAGAACTACTTCGCCCCGAACGGTCAGGACTGACGGCGTACGCAAAAAAGCGATCGGGACTGTACCCTTGCGGATACGGCCCCGACCGTTCATTCGATGACTACCCGCTGTGCGGGAATGACTTCTCAGTCATCAGTCTCACCCATCACGATAATGAGGTGGTCTCCCTTCTGGAGCACCATGCTTCCGTGCGGGACAAGGAACTTGTCGTCCCTTTTCACCATCACGACCCTGATTCCGTGTGGAAGATTGAGGTCACGCAGAGTTTCCCCGTCGACAAGTTCACCTTCCGAGAGCGTGTGGTCACGGAGCATTCCCATCTCCTCGGGAATCTCCATACCGAAAGTCTCGACTTCCGGATCCTCGTCATAGCTGAGTTTGAGGAAATCAGCAGCCTTGGAAAGCGACATTCCCTGCACCATCAAAGAGAACAGTGTGATGCAGAAGACGATGTTGAAGATCTCGGTAGACCCCTCTATGCCGGCGACAACCGGGCACAGGGCGAAAAGGATTGGACCGGCTCCCTTGAGTCCGACCCATGAAACCAGGAGCTTCGCTCTCACTGAGATGCCCTTGAACGGAAGAAGGCAAAGGAAAACGCTTGCGGGACGCGCCACGAGCATCATGAAAACTCCGATGATGAGAGCGGGAAGGATGATTCCGCCCATCTGGGAAGGACGTGCAAGGAGTCCCAGGACGAGGAACATCAGAAGCTGCATCAGCCACGTCATTCCGTCAAAGAAGCTCAGGATGTAATTCTTCCTTCTGAGCTCAGCCTTGTTGCCGATGATGATGGCCGCGATATAGAGGGAAAGGAGTCCGTTTCCGTCAAGTACTGAAGCAATACCGTTGGCGAAGAATCCGATGCTGAGGATCAGCACCGAATAGAGCGAGCTGCTCGAAAGGTTCACCTTGTTGAGGACATAGGTCGCCCCGTATCCCACCAGCATACCCACTGCGAATCCCACCACCATCTGAAGGAAGAGGACCCATATTCCGGTAAGGGCCATAGCCCCCATGCCGACGGTCTTCGTCGATGAAAGGACCTGCACCAGAATGATGGTGAGGACGTAGGCCATGGGGTCATTACTTCCGGATTCAAGCTCCAGCATCGGACCCAGGTTCTCCCTGAGGTGCATCTTCTTTCCCCTGAGGATCGAGAAGACGGAAGCCGAGTCGGTTGATGACATCACCGCCGACAGGAGGAAACATCCCAAAATGGTGGAACCGATGGAACCTATCATTCCGGGAAGAACCAACCAGATGAACAGACCCGTCAGAACGACCGTAAGGAAGACTCCCAGGGTCGACAGGAGCACTCCCTGCTTCATGACGGGTTTGACATCCTTCAGGGAGGTTTCCAAACCGCCGCTGAACAGGATCACCGTCATCGCGAAATGTCCTATCGACTCAGCGATCTCGTAATCCTGGAACTTGAGTCCGATACCGTCGGCACCCACCACCATTCCGAGGATCAGGAACAGCAGAAGGGACGGGGTACCGAACTTGTTGCCCACCTTCGTGGTCAGGATGGCGAAGAACACGAGGATCGACGCTATCAGCAGAAGGTGGTCCGAAAGCAGGTTTACCGAGAATATCGAAAGCGGCAGCATCTAGTCTTCGATTTGGAACAGGTTCAGGAAACCGGTCATCTGGAAGACGCTGCGGATTTCGTTGTTGATGCTTCTTACGATCACTTTACCTCCCTTCTCGGCGGCGGCTTTCCTCAACGACAGGAAAATCCTGAGGCCGGAACTGGAGATGTATGACAGTTCCTTGCAGTCAAGGATTATTGTCCCTGCGGCATCCTCCTTCAAAGGTTCAAGCTGCTCAGCGACATTCTGTGCTGCGGGAGTGTCGAGGCGGCCGCTAAGTTTGGCCGTAACTTCTTGATTCTTTTTGGTTATTGATACTAACATATCGCTTAAATGTTTTTAGTCATCGATAAAATGTTCTTTCCGTCATCACTCCTCCGGTAATTAACCGTATCCATGATGTTGCGCACGAGGAATATTCCCAACCCTCCGACGGGACGTTCCTCCACGCCCAAAGTCGTATCCGCAACGGGGACCTGGGTAGGGTCGAAAGGAATTCCGCTGTCCGTGATGATGAATTCGAGCGACTTTTTGCGCATGATCGCTTCGATGTCCACCAGGCCGTCGGATCCTTTCGGATAAGCGTACATGATCACGTTGGTAACCGCCTCCTCGAGAGCAAGATTAATGCCCATCGCGAGAGACTGTTCGATTTTCATCTCGTCAGCTATCGTCTCCACGAAATCAGCCAATTGAGGGATCTGCTGAATGTCATTGTGGAGGATCAGATGGCGTTCAGATTCTTCAGGGTCGATTTTGTTCATATAATGGATGAATAACATTGTGAGGTCGTCACTTTGGGGTGCAGTTCCCACGAATTTTGTCATGGCCGTCTCGAGGGCTTCGAGATGCTCCTCGGCAGTACGGCGGATGGAAAGGAGATCCTTGACCCTCTCCTCACCGAAAAGGCGGTGGTCCGCATCCTCGGCTTCGGTAAGGCCGTCAGTATAAAGGAAAATCGAATCATCAAAGGAAAGGTCTGTTTCCTGTTCCTTGAAGTTCATGCCCGGCATGACGCCGATCGGAAGATTCGGTTCCACGGGAAGAGTCCCGACGGTACCTTTGAGGATGAAGGGAGCGTTGTGACCGGCGTTGCAGTAACGTAGGTGACCGGTCCTGAGATCCAGCACACCGCAGAAGAACGTGACGAACATGTTGTTCTCGTTCGTTCCCGTCATGGAGTCGTTGATGGCGGAGACAATCCTCTGGGGGCTCTTTTCATGTGCGGATACCGTACGGAAAAGGCTCCTGGTGACCGCCATCAGAAGCGATGCGGGCACACCCTTGCCGCTGACGTCACCGATGCAGAAGAAGAGTCTCTCCTCCTTTATGAAGAAGTCATACAGGTCGCCTCCCACCTCCTTGGCCGGATACATCGCGGCTGCGAGGTCCAGATCCGTCCTCTCCGGGAAAGGAGGGAAGGTCTTGGGAAGCATGGACATCTGTATTTCGCTGGCGATCTTAAGTTCGCTTTCTATCTTTTCCTTGCTGGCTTCGACCTGACGGAGCTTCGCCTGCTCCTTGATGGTACGGCTGAGGATGAACCACAGCAGCAAAAGTCCCAGGATCTGGAGGAGAATCACCCTGTTCCCCAACCTGTTGATGCTCTCGAAAACTTCATCCTGAGGGATGACGATCGACATCGTCCAACCGGTGTCGGACATTTCGGCCTCCTGACGGAGAGCCTTTCCACTGACCACAGAGTCGGGGGAAGCGGCCAGAAGACGGCCTTCACGGCTGGTTATCTTGCTGAACGAATTGGGGTACAGCCGCACATTCTCGACAAGGGAGGAAAGGAACGAGAGGGAAATGTCGGTCCCGAGGACGGCGGCCATCTTCCCGTCCAGGTCGAAGACGGGTTCGGCATAAGTCACCACCATGGACTTTCCGCCGCTGTTGTCGAAGTAGGGTTCACTCCATGAGCCGATGCCGGAATCGAAGACTTTCTTGAACCAGGGCATGGACAGATAGTCATGCTGCTCGGAGCCGATTTCCTCGTCGACGATTTCACCGCCTTCCGAGCGGGACGAAGAGGGCTCGAACCAGTATCCCATCTGGGGATAGTAGCTGGGAGAGAAAGCCATCGCCACATCAGCGATGTCGGGATTGGTGAAGAGCAACTGGTGGAAGAAGTCGTACAGCTCGTTCGTGTCGTCGAGATGTTCCGTCATGACCCAAGCCATGTTCTTGGTGGCGGTCTCGACATTCTCCATGATGCTCTCTATCTTCAGACTGGAGACCATCAGCTCGTTCTTTGCCCTGAGCTGGGCTTCGTTCTTGAGGTCCCTGCGGGCGAAAAAGAACTGGGTCAGCGTTGTCGCTTCCAGCATGACGGCGGCCAACAGCACCATGAAAAGACCACGGCGCCTGTATACCTTAGCAGTTGCTGAAAGTTTCTCGTTCATAATTCTTTACCCAAAAAACACCCTATCGATCACATCGTGGAATTCCTTCCTCCTGCAGCCGCAGTCCCTGTCGATCATGATCGTCTTGAGGGCAGCATACGGAAGGATCAGCCTGTCCACTTCCTCCATCGTGAGGTCCGTACCGAAATACTCCGGAACGAAAGCGTCCCAGAAAGCGGAAGCGGTGGCGTTGTCCACGTGCAGATATTCCTTATTGAATTCTTCGCCACTCAATTTGCAGCAAAGATACAACATCCCGAGGTCAAAATACGGATGGCCGTATCCGAAATCGCCCAAATCTATGAAATATTTCTCCCCTCCGACGAAAATAGCGTTTCCGAAATGAAGGTCACCATGGAGGGCGGTATCCGAATCGGGGGCGTCGATGATGAACTTGGAAAGGCGGTCCTTTTCCTGGGGAGTGAAATACGGGCTTTCGCCCAGAAGGCGGAGATACCGTACCTTCACGGACTCGAACTCGGACATGTTCACATGGATGGCGTGCAGATGCTTGCACATCACCGCGAAATCCACCGCATATTCCGCCACCTTTTCGGGATGGTCACCGCAGGCCCTGGCGAACGAAGTCTTGCCGACAATCCGGCGGAAGCGGATTCCGTAGCGGCCGTCTTCAGTGACGACGTAGTCCCCGGGCTCGGGAGTGGAAACCCCCAAGTCATAGACCTTCCTTGCCAGCAGCATTTCATCAAGGGGCTGATTGATCATCCCCGGGAAATACAGTTTCAGCATCACGGAAGGATCCTTCCTGTGATTGTAGCTTTCGCCGTTGGCCCCGCCGCCGGCGAGGACGTAATCGTCAATCGATATTTTTATCGGTTCCATTTCCGAAGACTTTGTCAATCAGATCCGTAAATTCCTCATATGCCGCCGTACCGGACAGTTCCCCGAGGGATTTGGCCAGTCCCCTGTAATGCCACTCGTGGTCAAAGCGGTTCTTCGTGTGGAAGATGTTCCAAAGCTCATCCCCGACGACGGCGAAATCCCTCGCTATCGCCCTCATGTTGGAGAGTTTGTCCCCGAGGGACACCATCTTGACGTCGAGTGAAGAAGCCGCGAGCCTTTCGATGGCTGCGAGTTTTCTTCGCCTCCAGCTTTCTTCCTTGGTCTCCCCTTCTATGAAAACGTCGCTTTCACCGTAGACCAGATCGGCGACCCTGTCCCCGAATTCCCGCCTTATGTCTTCAACCGTCACGGACGTATCTTCAACCGTGTCGTGCAAAGCGGCGGCTGCCATCAGCTCCTGGTCCTTGGTCAAAGTCGAGACGATCTCCATCGCCTCCATCGGATGGACGATGTACGGTATCCCCTTGCCGCGGCGTTCCGTCCCGGCGTGGGCCTTGACCGCGAAGAGGATCGCCCTGTCAAGAAGTTCGGTATTGATGGGTCCGTTGGGCATGATCTATTCCTCCTGATTCATGAAAGGCATCTCCATCGCCTGTGAAACAAGCATCTGGGCCATAATTTCATTGGCTTCCGAAGGACCGTTCAATGTATCGAACATGTAACGGATCCCCACCTTGCCGCCTCCACGCTTGAGGATGCAGGCTATGCACAGGTTCTGGGGACCGATCGAAGAGGATACTATGTCGAGGTCGGTAAGTCCTATCTGGTAGCAGGCTATCTGGTATGCCCCTTCCGAATACTCCTTTATCAGGCGTGAGATGTCCCCCAGAGTTGAGCAGTTCAGCATCTGGAAGACCTTCAGATAAGGCATCAGCGACACTTCCTGGATCTCAGCCTGGTTCATCGACGCGATCCTGCGGTTGAGGTTGCCGAAAGGATTCATGCCGAGGTAGCTGCGGAAGGTATCTCCATCGAGAGGTGCGTCATCAAGGTCACCGGAGGCCACGAGAGCCTGGACTTTGCGGCGGTAATCGGTGAGTTCGCTGCGGATTTTGCTGAACTCCTCGTCGACGAGTTCGAGCATTCCGGCAAGGCGGCTCATCGAGCGGCGGTAACGTTTGGGGATTTCAACTCCGCTCTTGTAACCGGTATCGTGGTTCATGTTCGCCCAGGAGTGCTGGAGCACGGTCCTCATCTGGATTTCGAACTTGTAGGGGAAGCTCTTCACCGAGCACACGTAGTGCAGGGAAAGATATCCGAAACTATCTATTTCAAGGAGCTTCCGCTTATCCACGGAGTTCTTCCAGTCGACGGTGAAAAGACGTTCCACGGCCGAAGCGACCTTGTCAACATCGTCGGTGTAGAATGTTATGATCCTCAGGCCCAGGATATCGGTTATGTCGGCGAGGGAAGAATATTTCTGACCCTTCAGTTCAAGTTTGCCCGCAAGGGAAGATTCGGTCTTCACCCTTGATTCCAACGAAGCCACATTGACCCCGGCCTTGTCAAGAAGGGAGCGGAGTCGTTTGACGAGAATCTTTTCCTCCTTTTTGAAAAGGGGAAGATTATTCCTGTACTCGTCCATTATGGACTGGCAATGGGCATCCAGAACTTGTTTCATAGAAAATAATAGCATATTTAATCAAAGGTATGAAATATTTCCGGGATTCCGGCTTTTCCGAAGGAAAAACGTTATTTCCATAGCCGAAAGGACCACCGGTAAACGGGTTGACGTTCCCTTCGAAGGCAAAATACAATAGACCAAGGCCGGTATTCCGGAAAGTGTACGAAAGAATCAATCCCATCGGCATAGGGGGGAACACTCCAGAGATGAATTTCAGATACGCAGATACGGCACCGGAAAAAACGAATCGGAACATCCTTGAAAGGAGTTGGACGCCGATACAAAAAACGAAGAAAATTTTTCTCGATTTTTGCAAAACACTCATTCGGCTAAACATCTAATATATAAACATATAAACCTAAAATCAAAGATCAAATGTTCTGCCAGAATCGCTAAAAAAATCAAAATCTGGCACAACATTCCTTTAAAATTCTTACATTTGTAAAGAGTCACGAGCCATGGATAAAATTATCGGAAGAGACATAGAACTTTCAAGAATCGAAAGATACTTCAGCAGCGGCAAAAGCGAATTCGTAGTGCTGTATGGTAGAAGACGTGTAGGTAAAACTTCTCTGATAAGATACTATTTCAAAGACAAGTTTGATTTCTTCGCCAGCGGAGTACTGGACGGCAATAAAGAGGACCAGAAAAAAGCATTCATCAAAGCTCTTGAAAAATACGGATACTACGGTCCCACACCTCAGAACTGGAATCAGGCTTTTGAAGCTCTCGGTTCCATAATCGAGAAGAAAAAAAGGAAAAAACGCTGCGTCATCTTCATTGATGAAATTTCATGTTTCGATTTTGAATATTCCAACTTTGTCAAAGAACTCGGCATATTCTGGAATACCAAGGCTTCTTGGTACGACAATGTGTTTCTTATCATCTGCGGCTCGGCGACATCGTGGATGATCAGAAACGTCATTGACAATCGCGGAGGACTCCATAAACGATGCACACGGGAAATGCACCTGAAACCGTTCAACCTATACAAATCTGAAATGTACTTCAAGGCAAAGCATTACAAATGGGACAGGATGACAATCCTGCAATTGTATCTTGCTTTGGGCGGAATACCATACTATTTTTCCTTGCTCGATCCGGGAAAGAGTGCGGCAGAGAATATCGACATGCTGTTCTTCTCAACCGATGCTGATCTTAAGGATGAATTCAGACGGCTGTATTCATCTCTTTTCAAAACTCCCGAAAAATATATGGATATAATAAGACTCCTTTCAAGAAGCAAAGAGGGTCTGACCAGAAAAGAAATTTCCTCAGCGATAAAAACCAGTACAGGTGACGATCTGACCAAAATGTTGAAAGATTTGATTTACAGCGACCTTATCATTTACAGCAACAATGGCAAAAAAAAGACTTCAGGCATATACCGCATCATAGATTTCTTCACAATTTTCCACCTGACGTTCTGCGAAGGAACCATAACAGACCGTGCATATTGGCGACACACACTAAACACTCCCGCACAAAACACATGGTACGGTCTGGCATTTGAGCGTCTGTGCCTTTACCATATATGGGAAATCATTCAGTCATTGAGATTGGATACAATACTCACTACATATTATTCATGGAGAAGTGCAGGTGAGAATCCTGCGCAGATTGACATGATTATTGACAGGGCTGATGGAATTACCGACATATGCGAGATGAAGTACTCGAGGTATGAGTACATCCAGGATGCCGAAGAAAGCAATAAATTGTATAGACGGATTGAGAATTTCCGGAAAGCGGTCAAAAACAAAAAAACCATACGGACAGTTCTTGTCACCACACAAGGTTTGGCAAAGGGAGAACATAGTGATGATTTTTCAAAAGTACTGACACTTAAAGACCTTTTTATAGAAAACACGGAAGAATCTTAAGACCGGGAACACCTTGGTCTTGAATAAAAATTCACTTTATTCTTTTTACAAAAATCAATATCCTCTCTTCTCCGTTTTCTGCAAAAAACAATAAATACAAATCTTTGATTGACACAGAAGTAATCCTCAAATCAAAGATCAAATGTTCTGCCGGAATCGCTAAAAAAATCAAAATCCGGCGGGTAATCGGCGTGACCTTACGCAAGGGAACGTTCCCGATGAACGGGCAATAAACCCCCGATATTTTCCTGACCGGAGACCTGCTTTCATGCAAGATTGACCGAAAAGGAAAAGAATGGCTCCTTTCGGAAAAATTGGTTTTCCATATCCCTCGTAACTTTGCCGATCGGACACAAAAGAATGCATCGGCATGAAATATACCTCTCAATATCCCATCACGGCATCAAATATCGACAGGGAATACCGTCTTTCCGTGGACGGCCTTCTGACGTTCCACGAGAATACGGTCGCGCGCTACATGACGCTCCTGGGCCTGGCCGCCTTCGACCTTCAGAAAACCGACCGCACGTGGGTCATCTCCGAAATCAATCTCCTTCTTCCGGAGCCTCCTTCGATATGGTCGGAGGATATCCGCATAACGCTGTGGATAAGCGAGATGTCTTCCCTCAGAGTATGGTTTGACTTCATCGCGGAAGAAGTCCATACCGGAAAAGCGGTAGCCAAAGGGAACAGCTGCTGGTCACTGATTTCGATGTCGGAAAGAAAGCTCCTCCCCTGCTCGGGACTCATTCCCGAGGACAGGGTTATCCCCGAGTTTGCAGCGGGTCCCCACAGGAAACGGCCGCTTCCCTTCGAAGAGGACGGAAGGCGGGAAGGGATTCTCCATAAGGTGAACCGCCTCGACCTCGACTTCAACGGCCACATGAACAACCGCCGTTACATTCCGATGGTGGTACTGTCTCTCGGGGAAGAATATCTTAGCGGAAGAAGGCCCGATTCGCTCAACATAAGGTTCTTGAGGGAAGCACGTCTCGGGGACTCCCTTTCAACCTACATCTTTCCTACGTCAGAGGAGGGCTCTTTCGTGGGAAAGATTCTTTCGGACGAAGGCGGTGAAGAAGTCTGCCGCATAACCCTCCATTGGAGAGAAAGGGAGGAAACGGAAGACATCGCCTCGACCAATTACGTGAGGAACCCCTAAGCCGCCATCCCGAGAACATCCTCTCCTGGAAAAGTGAGCGAAAACCTTTTCCACATCTTTGACAAAAGCGAACAATTCCATAAATTGGCCTCACAAAATGAAACCGATATGGAAACTGTTCAACGTAAGCGTGAAGTCTGGATCGATTACCTGAGGGTCATCGCATGCTTCATGGTTCTTACCGTACACTCGACGGAACCTTTCTACCTCGGAGGTGAAGGATCGCAGATCCTATCGCTGGGCGAAGGCATATGGGCGGCCATATTCCTTTCAGTGACAAGGGGCTGCGTGGCGCTTTTCGTCATAGCGTCTTCATACCTCCAATTCCCCATTCACTACCCTACCGGAGAGTTTCTGCGCCGAAGGGCAACAAGGGTTCTAGTGCCCCTTGTCGTATGGCTACTCATATATGCCTTCTATTGGGGAGAGCCGGTCCACAACCTGCGCGACCTGCTGGTGAACTTCAACTATTCGGCAGGACACCTATGGTTCGTGTACATGCTCATAGGACTGTATCTTCTCATGCCTCTTCTCTCCCCCTGGGCCGAAAAGGTGGGCAAAAAGGAGCTTCAGGCATATATCTGCATATGGCTTTTCACTTCCCTGATCCCGTTCATAAGGGATTACCTTGGTGGAGGCCAGCTCTCGATGACATACGGAACCGGAGGATTGCCCCAGTTCGCGAGATACCCCGTATGGGGAGAAGCCAGCTGGAACCTCTACGGCACTTTCTATTATTTCAGCGGCTTCATAGGATACCTCCTTCTGGGGCTGTATCTCCGTAAATTC
>ODAI010362662.1_pt1 | contig 13626 bp, 14 predicted proteins | sample 1539321 | NCBI WGS metagenome assembly ODAI01 (sample SAMN02144231, study PRJEB22623) | gut metagenome | biome: sheep rumen | host: Ovis aries | place: New Zealand
CGGTTTCGGCGGTGTGCTCAAGAACCAGTCTATCGGTGTGGCTTCGGCGGCAGGCAAGGCGTATATCCATTCCGCCGGTGTGACGGAGGATGTGAACGAGGGCTGGTCGCACACGGCTAACCAGGACGGATTCTTAGAGTCCATGGCGGCTGCAGCGCAGGCGGTGCATAACTATTTCGGCGGCGAGCGGATCCTGTATATCAACGTGGTCAACAACCTCTCTGTCGATTGCGACTGCGACAGCCATCCGGCGGCACCGGAGATGAACGACATCGGTATTCTCGCCTCCCTCGACCCCGTGGCGCTTGACCAGGCATGCGTGGATCTGGTATTCAACTACCCGTCAAAGGAAGGCGATGACGCAGCGGCGCTCATCGAGCGTATCAACTCGCGTCACGGCATCCATATTCTCGAACACGCCGCCAAGATCGGTTTGGGTTCGCGCGAATACCAACTCGTTTCGATTGACGGCGAAGACATGCTGGCGCGACTCAACGGGCAGCAGCTCAGTCTGATTGTCCGCAACGCCGGACTGACGACCGAATACCACCAGCACGGCGTGAACGACCTGCTGCAACTGTTGGAGAACGAACCGCAGCGTCTGCAAGGCGCCGTGGTGGCGGACAAGATGATCGGCAAGGCGGCTGCAGCACTCATGGCAGTAGGCGGCGTGAAACAGGTTCATACCAACCTTATCTCCACGCCTGCGCGAGAGATGCTGGAGAAAGCAGGTGTTCAGGTCTCTGCCGCCGAGGAAGTGGAGATGATCCTTAACCGCGACCAGACGGGGCAGTGCCCCATGGACCAAAGCCTGAATGAGACCGACGACCCGGCGGAGTGCGTGGCTATTCTGAAAAACAAATAAAGGAAGCAGGAAGGCTCGCCGCCTTCTCACAAAAAGAAAATCAGGGGTCTGCTTGACCTCTGATTTCTTTTTCTGCGGAAGAGGGGGATTCGAAAATTGCGAAGCAATAATCGACAGAGCGAAGCGGCGGAGACCCCCCGACCGGGGGTTGAGAAGGCTCGCCGCCTTCTCTAAAAAGAGAAATAGGAGCCTTTATGGTTCCTATTTTCTTTTTAAGCGGAAGAGGGGGGATTCGAACCCCCGGTACAGTTACCCGTACGACAGTTTAGCAAACTGTTGGTTTCAGCCACTCACCCACCCTTCCCTCGCGTTCGGCAAATGGCTCGCAAATGAACTAAACCGCTACGCTTATTAGTTGGTGCGACCATTGCCTCCGCTCTTCCCAAAAATTAAAATTTTCGGGAGCCCTAAGGGGTTTCTTGCTAAAAGCGGGTGCAAAGGTACTACAATTTTTCCAAATATGCAAATATTTTAGCACTTTTTTTTGTATATTCGGCAAAAAAGTAGTAATTTTGTGCGCTAATACAAATGTTTATGGCTAAAAATACCGAAATAGAGCGTAAGTTTCTGGTGCTGGGCGATGCGTTCATGGCGCAGGCAACAAAGCATTACGACATCCGTCAGGGATACCTGAGCAAGGACCCCGACAAGACCATCCGCGTGCGCATCCGCGACGAGCGCGCGTTCCTTACCATCAAATCGGGCAAGCTGCGTGAGGGGCTGGCTAAGTTCGAGTGGGAGAAAGAGATTGAGAAAGCGGACGGCGAGGAGTTGCTCAAACTCTGTCTGCCGGGTGCAATCTCCAAGACACGGTATATCATCCCTGCCCCACCCTACGGGGACGAGGCGCGGTGCTGGGAGGTTGATGTGTTTCACGGACGGCTGGAGGGACGCGTGTTAGCCGAGATCGAGTTAGGCGACGAGCACGAGCCGTTTGCCAAGCCGGAGTGGTTAGGCGAAGAGGTAACCGGTCAGCCACAGTATTACAACGCCAACATGTAAACAAAAAACGAGCCGCGGGGCTCGTTTTTTATTGAGGTCAGGGCTACTTACATCCGCTCGGGCATTTCTATACCGAGGAGCGCCATCGCCGATTGCAGCACCTTGGCTACGTTCCTGGCGAGCAGGAGCCTCAGCGCACGCTTGGACTCATCGGGCTCGTTGAGGATCGAGAGGTCATGATAGAAGGAGTTGAAATCACAGGCGAGGGCGTATGCGTAGTTACAGATCACCGCGGGCGAGAAATCCTCCCCGGCTGTGCGCACCGCTGCCGGGTACTCCGTCAGACGCTGGATGAGCGCGAGTTCTTTATCTTCGAGAGACCGCCCGGAGGGCTGTAAGACCGCTTCACTGTAAGACCGCTCTGCTGCAAGACCGTCCTTCGGACTATAAGACTTGCGGAGCACGGACTGAATACGCGCGTAGGTGTATTGGATGAACGGTCCGGTATTGCCGTTGAAGTCGATCGACTCCGCGGGGTTGAAGAGCATGTTCTTGCGCGGATCGACCTTGAGGATGAAGTACTTGAGCGCACCGAGACCCACCTTGCGGGCGATCTCGTCCGCCTCCGCCTCGGTGATGCCTTGGAGGGTATTCTTATCCCCTTCGGGAAACGATCTTAAGGTATGCATTTTGTCCTTGGAGATCTCCTTGGCATCGGCTACCATCTTGTCCATCAGGTCATCGGCATCGACTACCGTACCCTCGCGGGACTTCATCTTACCGTTCGGCAGTTCGACCATGCCGTAGGAGAAATGCACGAGTTCCTTGCCGAAGGGGAAACCGAGGCGGTCAAGGAGAATCGAGAGCACCTTGAAGTGATACTCCTGCTCGTTGCCCACCACATACACCATCTTGTCGATCGGGTAATCCTGGAACCGCAACTTGGCGGTACCGATGTCCTGGGTCATATAGACGGAGGTGCCGTCGGAGCGCAGAAGCAGTTTCTCGTCCAGTCCGTCCTTGGTCAGGTCCGCCCAGACGGAGCCGTCCTCGCGGCGGTAGAAAGCGCCGGAAGCAAGTCCCTTCTCCACCTCACTCTTGCCCTCAAGATAGGTGTTGGACTCGTAGTAAATCTTATCGAAGGAAACGCCCATGCGCTTGTAGGTCTCGTCAAACCCGGCATAGACCCACTCGTTCATCTTCGCCCAAAGGGCACGTACTTCGGGGTCGTTCGCCTCCCATTTGCGGAGCATCTCCTGCGCTTCGAGCATGAGCGGTGCCTCGCGTTTGGCGGTCTCCTCGTCCTTGCCGGCAGCCATCAGTTCGGCTATCTGCGCCTTGTACTCCTTGTCGAAACGCACATAGTAGTCGCCGATGAGGTGGTCGCCTTTCTTGCCGGAGGACTCGGGTGTCTCGCCGTTGCCGTACTTGAGCCATGCGAGCATGGATTTGCAGATATGGATACCGCGGTCGTTGACGATGTTGGTCTTGACCACTTTCCAGCCGTTCGCCTCCTGGATCTTAGCGATGGAGTAACCAAGGAGGTTATTCCGCACGTGCCCGAGGTGAAGGGGTTTGTTGGTGTTCGGCGAAGAGTACTCGACCATCATCAAGGGATGTACCATTTGGTCATTTACCATTTGGTCATTTATTTTGCCATTTGGACATTTAAAACGCCCGTAGTTAGCATCGGCATCGATGGCTTGGAGTTGGTTAACCCAGAAGGCATCGGAGATAGTGAGGTTGAGGAAACCCTGAACGGCATTAAACTTATTTACGATTTGGCCATTTACCATTTGTTCATTTAGCATCCATTCGCCTATCTCCTGTGCCACAGCCTGCGGGGCTTTACGGGCGAGTTTGACGAAGGGGAAGGTCACGAGGGTGATGTTTCCCTCAAACTCCGGACGGGTCTTCTGCAATTGGATCTGCGCATCGGTAGCGTCGAGACCGTAGAGGGCTTTGACGGCAGCCTTAGCGAGGGCGGTTAGCTGTTGTTCTAAACTATTCATGATAGATCTTTGTTCTTTGAGCGGCATCGCCGCGGTCTTTCTACTTTGAGCAGCGCAGCTGCGGTCTATATCTTCGGGTATTTGCGGAACCAGCTGCTTATCTTGAGCCGGATAACTCCGAGGAGCGCTTCGGAGAAGATACCTCCGCTCATCTTGGAGGTGCCAAGCACGCGGTTGACGAAGATGATAGGCACCTCGATGATCTTCGCGCCGCACTGGGCAGCGGTGAACTTCATCTCGATCTGGAAAGCGTACCCTTTGAAGCGTATCTTGTCCAGTTCGATGGTCTCCAGCGTGTGGCGGCGGTAGGCTACAAAACCGGCGGTGGTATCGTGTATATCCACGCCGAGGACGAAGCGCACGTACTTGGACGCAAAATAAGACATCAACACACGTCCCATCGGCCAGTTGACCACATTGACGCCGGTCACATAACGGCTGCCGATAGCGAGGTCGGCACCCTGGTTGGCGCAAGCGTCATAGAGTTTGAGCAGATCCTGCGGATTATGGCTGAAGTCGGCGTCCATCTCGAAGATATACTCCGCCTTATGCTCAATCGCCCACTTGAAGCCGGCGATGTAAGCCGTACCAAGTCCCTGCTTGCCGGCGCGCTCGATGAGGAACACGCGGTCTTTATAGGCCCCTGCCATGAGTCCCTTGACGATGGCGGCGGTGCCGTCCGGCGAACCGTCGTCGATGACGAGGACGTTAAAATCGATAGGAAGATCCATCACAGCTTTGATGATCGCCTCGATGTTCTCCTTCTCGTTGTAAGTAGGAATAATAACTAATCGCTCCATATATTGGGAATTTCAAATTATCAATTATCAATTATTTTCTCATTGAGTTCATAGACAGGGCTCGGCGTAAGTCGGTCGAGCGGTTTGAGGAATATATCCTGCCCGGGAATAATCTCTATTTCCTCAAGGTAAGATCGTACGGTGTCATAAGCTACCTGCGGGTCATTGTTCTCAAGCGACAAGTGGCAAAGCCAGACATTTCTCAATTCAGGATGCCAGTTCCGCTCCAGCAGTTCGCCGCAGGTGTCGTTGCTCTGATGTCCGCGGGGGGAGAGGATACGTTCCTTGAGGTAAGTGGGGTACGGACCGTTGAGAAGCATGTGCTCGTCGTGGTTCGCCTCGATGACGAGGTGGTTGGCGGTACGGATGTATGCCTCCAGTTCGTCGTTGTAGGAGCCGCAGTCGGTGATGAGGACGAACCGCTGGCCGAGGCAGTCGATGCAGTAGCCCAGGCAGTCGGTCGAGTCGTGCTCTACATGAAATGTATTGATCTTCATATCGAAGAGCTCCCACTCCTCGCCGCACTCGAAATAGCGTCTGGAACTACGCAGTTTCTCGCGCACGCCGTAGTTGCGGTCAATGCCCTCGTGTATCTTCGCGGTCGTGTAGATAGGCAGGTGCACACGCTCGCCGAGCGTACCCACGGCGCGTATATGGTCGGCGTGGTCGTGGGTGACGAGCACGCCCATAATATTCTGGAAATCGAGCCCCATCTCACGCAGACATTTCTGTATCTGCCGCGCGGAGATACCGGCGTCAATGAGGATCCCCCGCTGACGCGTACCGAGGTAGTAGCAGTTACCGCTACTGCCACTGGCAAAACATCTGAATATGAGCCCGTTCTCATCCATTTAAACAAAAAATCGTGCAAAATTACAAAAAAAAAATGACATATGCAAGCGCACACGCATTTTTCCAAGAAAAATCAATATACCCTCTACTTTTTAGGATGCCAGATAAGCCACGTGACGCCCAAACCGGCAAATACATAGTTCTTCGGTCCCGAGAGCATCGGCTCGGTGTCGTACAGGTTAAACCCGGCATATGCGTCCAGCTGCACGCGCGGATGGACGGCGTAGGTCAGACCGAAATCCATACTGATGTCGCAATGCGTATAGTACCTGCCGTGCTCATCCCGGAAATCGGGGTCGAAGATATTATAACTCTCGATGAAGAGCCCGAGGTGGTCAGTGGGCTCGAAATTGATGCACAGCGAGGCGAACACATCCGGCGCGGGCGCCCAGTCCACCCATTGCGCACCTACGTCATACCCGATGGAGAGCCACTCTAACACCTCGTGCTCGAAGAGCAGATCAATCGTTCCCGCCACCGGCATGAAATCCGCCATCGCTTTGGTCAGCGGTACTCCAATATTAGCCATCAGCGCTGTGCGCGGCACCCATTTCCAGTCCAGTGAGCCGCCGTGGTGGTCCCATAGCAGGATCTTACTGCCTACCATCAGCCATGACGGCATATAGGCTTGTTCGTCCAGAGTAACGGGATTCGTGTCCGGCTTGTCGTTCACAATCAGCGTTCCCGCATACTCCAGACGCAGCTCCGCCCGCTTGTGCAAGCCGAACCGGAACAGCGCATCCGGCAGACCGATCAGGTGGGTGCCGAACGAGTGCGCACACTCAAAACCCGTCTCCCATTGGATATACCCCCTGTCCAGAACCTCCGAACCTGTGCCCATGCCCGGGCGGTCGGCGGACAGCCATATCTCGTTTTGCTCCGAATGATGGTGCTCTCCCTCTTTCTTGAACGTCCACACCGAGTCCGGCAGATGAACCTCCGCCCACACCCCGATAGGGAGCATTAGAAGTATCAGAGCATGTAGATGTTTCATATATTGCACATTTCGGGTACAAAGGTAGTGTTTTTTGAGGACATGAGCAAATTTTTTTCTTTTTTTTCTTGCGCATGTCAACAAAAAAGTAGTAATACAGATTTAGCTTGTGCCAACACCCCGGAGCAAGTAGCCGAACTCTGCCGCTGGCTCCGCCATGTGATGAATGCGGAATAACGGGTAGGACACTCGCCGGCAAATAAATAACGGCAGGTCTTGGAGACACTGCCGTTATTTATAATAGGGATGACTACCATTTCAAAGGCTCTTTCAGAATGTTGCCGTCTGTCATTGGGCTGTCATCGGGTCCGAAAGCATTGGCTTTGTACTGGATGCACAACATCGTCAGATTCTCTTTGCCGGTGTTCTTGAGAGCACGTTTGCCATCCGGTGCGACGCGCACTACGGCTCCCTCGCTAACGGGGAAGAGTTCGCCATCTACTTGGTATGTACCCTCACCGCGCAGGATAAAGTAAAGTTCTTCGTGAGTCTTATGGGTGTGCAGGAAGCCGCTGTCCTGTCCGGGGACGAGTGTTTGAAAAGACAGTTCTGCTCCGGTTGCACCCAATGCCTGTCCCAGGAACACTTTGCCGTGCAAAGTAAAATCAGGTCCCATTGGCAACTCATGTTCGATAATTTCAGCAAAAGAACCGGCAGTCACAGCTGTAAAATTCTTGCCGCTTTTGATTGTTTCAATCTGTTTCATAAATAGTAATTATTATTGTTTACAATGTAATTAATCGAAATCGTGTGCAAAGGTACTGCTTTTTTTTCATTCCCACAAGAAGGCACGGAAAAGTAAGGTACTTACCAAAAAGTAGGAATTGTGTAAATACACGCCAAACTGCCATGCAAAAAAATGCAAATATTTTTATTTTTTTTGCAACCCCTTCCGGATTGTCATCATTTTTTGCTTTTTTGGGGTTAGCAATTAGAGAAAATAAAGGGGCTTTCTTTTTCGCGAAGCGAGGTTAATAAAACAAAAACACATAAAACCCTGCATGTGTTTTGTAGCCGTGCGGCAACCAAGAAGAAATAAGCGCGGGTAAATTGCTCCGCGCTTGAAGATGGGATATCGAGATACTGAGGTAAGGTTAAATCGAATGGAAATTATTTTACCTTTGTTCCCGGAGTATTACTAGTTTTACTTTTCCATATCGAAGCCCAAACACAAGGTGGCTTGATCTATATTATTTCTATAATCGTAATACATTGCTACGCCTCCTGGAGCATATGGAATTGTACCCCATACAGCAGCTATAAACATTCCTGATGAGATATTATTTAACATGCCTATATATTCACTATATGTTTTATATGTCTCTTGTCCATCAGCATGATTTGCGTATGCAAAAGTATATTCTGTAACTCCCATAATTTCAGATAAGGACTCAGATAGTTTTATTTTTTCTGGAATATGAGTTAACCATGACTTTGCTTCTGAAGGAATAACACCTTTACTTCCAATATAGGTTACCGCTTTAATTAACCCCTCTGAATTTGGCCTTAGTAAAATTGTATCTTTTTTATCTGCAGAGGTGTATAAATAACCTTGATCTTGCCCGCCATACATCATATACGTTTGCCAACCTCCATTAAATCCCATTTTCACTAACTTAGTTTCAGCTTCTGAAATAGATATCATCTCTAGAGGCATTAGATCATCCACTCTCAGATACGGATAAGGATTGTCTGATGTTGGGTCATCCGGGTTGTTTTGTTTGTTACAAGACATTAATGCTATACCGGCAAAAGCGATAATAGCGTACGTAAATAACTTTTTCATAATAACATTTTATTTTTTCCCCATCTTACACCTTCAGGGCTTGGTTTTTTTGATAATATGTTAATTAGTTGCTATCTTCTTTAATGCGTCTAATGTTCTCCAGTATTCAGGATGTTTCTTAATCCATTCACAAATCATTGGATTTGCATATATATTTTCTATGCGATAGCCAAATTGGTCTTTAAATTGTTCAACGGAGATAATATCTTCATCGAGATAAAACTTTGACAATTCAAGTATCCCAATATAATTATATATTGTTCCTTGTCTTTTTGCAAATTTCTCTTTGAACAAATCATGTTTCTCTTTCTCATCCTCTTTTTCGTACTCTAATAAATCGTGTATTTCCATGTTGTCACCGATCATTAACATATTACGCAAATCTTGTAATGCTTTCATGGCATCTACTTTCTTACTATGGACGTAGGTTACTAATGCCACAAAAATGGTTATCAGCAGAAAAGTGCCAGAAAAGAGAGGATAAAATGGCTTAAACTGGTATAAAAAATATGTAATTCCATCTAATGTGGGAGTGAAAGTGCAATAACAGCATTTTTGAAATAATGTAAGAACAATCGCTGCTGTTGACAGAGCAATCATTATATACATGGCTATACATATAGAGCAGAGCAGTATGCCACATTTTTTGTGGTAATGTCTTATTTTGTCAATCATAGTAAATTCCCTTATTCGTGTCGGGCGCAACTTTTAAATGGTAAATTATTGTAGTTAGCTATATATACAAATAAAAGCGTGAATGTTATCCACGCTTATTCTCCATCGTATGGTTCTAGCAAAACCTTTAGCCAAGAATAAACAATAACGTCCACGCCCGATATGCTAACCCTCCCGCCCTGTGACGGGCGAAGACTGATATATAACATATCCACGAGAACGCTTATTGCACTATCTTGTTTCAGGGCTTCAAATTTGCTAGATTCTACGATGCCAAAACAAGCGTCAATAAACGCCTTTTATGTAATGCAAAGGGGGTTGATCACCCATATATATTCGATGCTTCATCGGACAAGAATGGGCGGCTTGCACCTTTGCGGGTGCAAAGATAGTGAAAATTTTTGGAATGCACAAATTTATTTGTGGTTTTTTGCTAAATTAGCGTGTTTTGAGCGAGTTTTGCAAAGTTTGTATGGTATGCATATCGTTTCGGTATCCGTTCGGTAGAGTTTGGCAGGTTGGTTAGTTGTATATGACAAAAGAGACGATAATACTGCCAATGTGCACTTATTTTGGAATTGTTTCTGTCAGGGTGATAGTCTGGCATAGAATTTGAGGGATAAATATATGTATAACATTTCCGAAGCGTCGGAAAGTCGGAAAGTCGGAAGAAGCAGTTTTGTTATTCCGGCTATAGGATGTGATGGTCATTTGATTAATCCGACCGTCCGACTTACGACCAAAGAAGGCGATCTTTGACATGTTGAAAAAGTCTATTACTACGAAAGCCATAAGCTCTCCACCTTATGGCGAGAAAAATTGTGGAGGAAGCAAATTATTTTATTTACCAGTGATCCGCTATTATTCTTCTGGGAGCAGATTGCTTCACAGATAGTCAGTATCGTCTTACATCCAACCGGGTCATTAAACAAATTAAAAAATTAATGAATAAAAATTTTTCAAAAGACGCTTTGGCGTCAAAGATTGAGAGACAAGATCTCTCCCCTGTTCTTGAAACAGAGAGCAGTACTAAAGGAACATCCTATGCAGAGATGTTCAATCCGGCTGCGTTACCATTACCGCGTTTACCGTGGCTAATTCAAGCGTTGACGGATCTTGAAGAAGAGTCGGAGTTTAAGGCTCCACTCGTAGTAGCCTTGTTGCCTATTTTAGGCGCATTAGCAACGAATATTCGTTTTGACTATTATGATGGAGAAGAACACTCCTTGTCTTTTATGACCTGTATTCAGGGCGAGACCAGTAGTGGTAAATCCTTCGTTAAGAGGTATGTTGATTTGCTCACGATACCTTTTCTTGAAGAAGAAGACCGTTTAGGTCCTCAGACCACTTCTATATCGGCTCTCTGCCAAAAGATGCAGATTACATGTGGAAAGCACCTTTTTACTTTTTATCCAGAATTAGCAGTATTAGTACAGCACAGCAAACGTGGATCATGGGCAAACTTAAATCAGTTTTTCTGCTTGGCTTTTGACAATAGTATCTATAGCCAAGAAATGATCTCGCGTCAAGGGACATGGAGCGGTACGATTCAATTGCTGCTCAATATGTTAGCTACCGGTACGCCGGATGCTTGCAAAAGTTTCTTTAATGGTAATGCTATCGAAGGCGGTATGCTCAATAGATGGATAGTCACAGAACTACCGGATCGTTTCGGTGAACCGATGCGACGCTTCCGTCCTATAACAGAGGATATGAAATACGAAGTAGGTAGCGCAGTCCTCTGGTTAATGGAGCAAGGGGGGCAGCTTGCGTTTCCTCCTTTGTTAGAAGCGATTCAAACTTGGGTCAACCAAAAAGGAGACTTAGCCAAAGCAACAGCCTCGAAAGCTGTGGACGAGTTCCGCAAACGGTCAGCTGTAAACGGCTTTAGGGCAGGCATGCTCTGTTATTTGCTGGAGCAATACAATTCCACTCTCACGGAGGACGAGATTGTAAACTTTGGCCTGTGGGTAGCGGAATATACTTTCTGCAACCACATGTCATTATTTGGCAGTCGCGTGGATAAAGCAGCCTCTGACCATCAGAGAATAAACGGGCATAGAGTTCCGTATATGCTGCCGATGCTTCCAAAGCAGTTTACTCGTGAAGATGTAAGCCAGCTTCAAACAAAGTTGGGGAACTCTAATGCAGACCCTAAACAAAATATATCCTACTGGAAGCAGATAGGATGTATTAAAGAGGTCGTAAAAGGACTTCGATACGAAAAAGTAGTATAGGAAAAAGAACGCCTTCAACGGAAATGTAATACAAAAAAATATTTTAGCGGCACGGTTATCTAAAACAGGTAACCGTGCTTTTTTGTGTTTGCTTGATTTTTATGTACGTTCAAACAACAGGAAACGGTTTAAAGTGTAGTTATATAACAAAGTTATATAAATTTCGTATTGAGGTTTTTAAATTCAAGAAAAAGTAGTAACTTTGCATAAAATTTCAGAGATACGGGCGCAAAGGAATCCGCATACAATGCGGGGGAACAGACATACAGCAAGGCGCATATTGGAAATGTGCCATGCGGAAATAACGAAAAAATGCCTTGCTAATACTAAATTAGAATACTAAACTAATAAAGCCTCGGACTGTTTTTAACAGTCGAGGCAGTAGATAAAAAGGGAGCCAGATTACGAAGATAATTTATAAAGGAAGATAAAGCAAAGAAGCCAAGATGAAACGGGAAATGGAAGATGCGTAATGAGAATTTATAAATTATTGATTTTATGGAAGTAAAAAAGAGTTTTGTGGAGATGCCGGAAGTGGTATTGGAAAAGAAATTGAGTTTACGAGCCGTGTACATTTACGCCAAGATGCTGATGTTTGCTGAAAAGGACGTAGTGTATAATCGGAAATGCTGGGTGACGAACCCATACAGCCGCAAGCAGGAGTTATCAGAAGATGCGCTGTCAGATATAACGAAGAAATTAGTCAAAGCAGGTCTAATAAAGATTGTACCTGTAGAAACAACCAAATCCAGATACAAGACCAACACATATGAAATCATGCCGTTTAAGGGGATGTACAAACCTGTCGCTTTTGATTTTATAAACGGCAATTTAAGTGCTGAGGCTAAAGGCTTGGCGATACTGATGAGCCTGCTACAATACATACCGAAAAGCGCATCGGCAATCGGAAAAGCCATCGGAATAAGCAGCAAGACGGTGAAGAAATACTTGGCAGAATTAGAAACGGGTTGGGTTTACAACCGAGAAAAGAATCTATTGGATGAACATTGTTTTCCGTATAACGAACAAGTAAAAGAAAAACGTGAGCGTCATGAGGCTATGGTTCTTGAAGAGTATAAAGAAGCAATATCCACAATAGGCAAAAAAAGGTCATCGTATAGCAAGCATACCATGCAATGGATTCAAAATCTGGACGAGCCGGACGAAATAAAGGCGTGGATATGGCGTAAAGCCACTATGGGTTTTTGGAAAGTGAACCAAAAAGAGAGACAAAAAAGAGAAGTTGAAGAACAAGCAAGAAAAGCAAAGATAGCAGAGATAGAATTATAAGATACAATAGATATTATACGCGCGTAAAGGAAGATATGAATTATCGAAGATGCAAATTTAACAATCTAAACCTATTAGTCCCCGAGATGACAAAGCGGGTAAAAAAGTTTGTCAAAAACAATGGCAAAGTACGTTCCGATGGAACTATTAGTGTCGCTAAGTGGAAAGGTGTGTGGGCACTCCGACATGTATTTCGCTAACCGTAAAGGCACACTTTACACGGGCAAGATCTGTAACCCTTACAAGGGAGAGCCAAGCGCATTACAGATAGCCCAACGTAACAAGTTCAAACAGGTGCAAACGGCAATCGCGGCACTAACAGCAGAAGAGAAAGCTGCATACGAGACAGCTTTTAAGAAACAAAACACATACATTACCTTACGCGGATATATCTTCGCGCAGGAGTATGCGAAATTAAGTTAACAACCCTTTAAAACCTTAACTAAAATGGCAAAAGTAGTTTATTCAGCCGGAATAGACCATGTGTCCGGCGCATTATCGAAACCGAGTAAGAACGGCCAGCACAGCTGCGAGAAGATGCTTCTGGCTACCCACCGCGTGGCGCCGACCGAGAGCAATTCCTGCAACCGCATCTACCTCCGCGAGGCACCCAAGCCGCGTACCAACATCTCCTCCAAAGAGTTGTCCGCCCGCACACGCTTCACCGAGGTACAGGCACTGGTCAGCGCCCGCGCCAAGGACCTGAACAAGATCTCCCAGGACCAGGCGGATTTCACCGCGCAGAAAGACCTCGCCGGCGGCAAACGCACCATGCGGGCGTACCTGTGGAAGGTGTGCGGACAGGAGTACGATGCTGCGCACTAAGGCTAAGACCCAGACCCCACCCGACCTCCCCTAAAGGGGAGGGGGAAGGGGGAGGGGAGGGCGTTAAACAATAAAAAATGAAAGATTATGAGTAAACAACAGATTTACAAAATGGTAGCGACGATTGCTACCGCCATCGTGACGTGTGTGGCGATTGCGTTGGGGTTGAGTTCGTGCAACGTGACAAGGACCATCACCACCCGAAGCGAGGCATGGCAGAAGGGCGATACGAGCGTGGTAATCCAAACCAAGACCGTGGAGACGTACGACGCGAGCAAAAAGGGGCTGTAACTCGCGGAAACAGCCGCGAGAACTAAACGGCTAAGAGCGGAGGGGGGGGGCAGGAAA
>ODAI012832080.1_pt1 | contig 13626 bp, 11 predicted proteins | sample 1539321 | NCBI WGS metagenome assembly ODAI01 (sample SAMN02144231, study PRJEB22623) | gut metagenome | biome: sheep rumen | host: Ovis aries | place: New Zealand
GGTCGGCAAAGTCCGTCATCATCCGCTTTGTGTCCACCTTATAGTCCAGGTCACCGGACGCGATGGGTTCGGCTGCCGTCTTCAGGATGCCGAACTGGTTCAGGCCGTTAAAGAAGAGAACGAAGAGAATGACCTTTTCCATGACCCACAGGATCAGGGCATAGTCCAGATAGTAGTCGCAGAACTGGACCAGGGCAAAGAACTCGCCGAGGGAGAGAAGACCGGCCAGGATCCAGAACCGGTTCCGCATTTTCACATTTGCCGTCAGGGCACGTGCGCGGGCCAGCGTATCCCGGAAGAAGCCCAGCACACGCCTTAACAGGGTCCGCTGCCACCAGCCGCCCTCCTTGCAGTTGACGGCCAGGGTCATGAGGTACCAAAGGCCGACGGCATAGAGGAGGACGAAGCAGATCGCCCCCACCGTCAGACACACGACCAGGGAGAATTCTCTGGAGAGCGCAAAATACACAGGCAGAAGGCCGACATAGCAGACGCAGAAAATAAGAACAGTGGTGAGGTCCAGCGGCAACCTGTCTATGGACCGCAGAACGACGGCGCTGCCGCCATCCCGGTGTCCCGCCGAGATCATGAGGAAAATGAAAGCCAGAAGTCCGATGATTCCGCAGATGGGCAGGAGGGCCAGGACCGGGTAGCGAAGCATTCCCGCGTACCGGGTGAGATAGTCGGCCTGCACGAAGAAGTCTGCCTCTTTCAGACCGACATTGGGATCAAGCTTGTGGGATGCGGCGGAGGCAACTGTGTACACGGCGCTGTTGTCGTCATTTTGTGTGGCTTCAAATAATCCGTTCCCGAAGTAGAGGCCGGATACCGGCGCTGCCTTCTGAATGGAGAAGATCCGTGCTTCCTTCAGAGAAATGACGTTGACCCGGTCAGCCTCCATGGCCGGAAAACCGGTATCGGTCTGGGGAGGGGTGAACTCTGTCAGCGAAAAGATGTAGCCGTCCGAATCGGTCAATTCGTAGTAAACTTCCTGAGGGAAAGTGAGGTCCGTGGAATCTGTGGCGCCAATCTCAGAGGCAGCCGTCTCTGCCGAGGCAGTATCCTCAGCTGCAGCAGCCTCAGTCACTGCATCCTCCGCTGAAGCATCTTCAGTCACTGCATCCTCAGCTGCAGCAGCCTCAGTCACTGTATCCTCAGCTGCAGCACCTTCAGTCACTGCATCCTCAGCTGAAGCACCCGCCTCCGCTGAGACAGACACCGCCGATGCCGTCTTTTTTTGTACCTTGCCGGTCTCAACGGGCACGGTCTCCGCCGCGCCGGTATCAGTGTCACTTGAGACAGTAGTTTTGACCCAGAAGCTGTCCGGCAGCGGGAAAAGCCCGTAACTATCGTCCGCCAGGTACAGTCGGTCACTCCCGTCTATGCGGACGACGTAGTTCAGGTTTTTCCTGCCCGTATACCGGTTGTCCTGGTGGACGTAGGCCGTATCCAGGATGCTTTCGGCCAGGGTATAGGTGCTGCGCTGGCTCACGAAAAAGGTGTGGATCCGGGCGTTTTTGTCCAGGTCCTCCGGGGAAGTGCCCGCCAGGGGCGTTGCATCCTTGAGCTCGTCGGCTGTGAGTTCGCCCTGGTAGATTCCATAATGGAAGCTTTCGGGCGGAAGGTCCGCACTCCCGAAGTAGGCGGCCATGGCCTGGACGGAATATTTGTCCAGGGCCAGGCCGTAAAGGGTCTCGCGCGTGGATGCCGGATCGCCGGCGTAGAGGCCGTAGCGCTCGAAGAGGAGCATGCCGGCAAGGCTCCCGACGGCAACGGTGCAGGCAATCAAGAGTATGAAGGCGGCCAGGAGCTTTGCGCCGAGCCGCCCCTTGCATTTATTTATCATGTAGCGTCACATCCTTTCCATCCGATACCCCCTGCCCCAGACCACCTTGATATAGCGGGGGGAGGAGGGATCAATCTCGATTTTCTCGCGAAGATGACGGATGTGAACAGCCACGGTGTTCTCCGCCTCGAAGGGCGCGCCGTGCCAGACGGCCTTGTAGATCTCCTTGGGAGAGTAGACCACGCCCGGGTGCTCCATGAGGAACTTGAGAATGTTGTACTCGGTGGGGGTCAGGGCCACCAGCTCCCCGTCCACCCGGACCTCCTTGGCGCCGTCGTCCAGGGAAATGCCGCCGAGAATGAGTTCATTTTCCGGACCGGCCTCCCGGGCGCTCTGGCCGCCGAGGCGGGTATAGCGCCGTAGCTGGGAACGGACGCGTGCCAGAAGCTCCATGGGGTTGAAGGGCTTGGTCACATAATCGTCGGCGCCCAACGTCAGGCCTTCGATCTTGTCCGTGTCCTCGCTCTTGGCGGTCAGGAGGATGACCGGCACGTTGCTCACGGCCCGGATCTTCTCCATGGCTTCGTAGCCGTCCATGACCGGCATCATGAGGTCCAGCAGGACCAGCTGAATGTCTTCCCGTTCCACCGCCGCGACAGCTTCCTGTCCGTTCCGGGCGGTCACCGTCTCGTATCCGGCGGTCTCCAGATAGATGCGGATGGCGTTCACAATATCCTTTTCATCGTCGCAGATCAGTATTTTGTTCATAGTAAGAGGGCCTCCCTTTGCCTTCCATTGTAGGGATGAGACGGTTAAGTATCTATGGGGGAAATCCTTAATAATTCTTTAAGGTGTTCCCTGGAACATGAAGACTATCGGAGTCTGGGATGGCTAATGGAATCAGGGACGGCTGCTGGAATCAGGGACGGTTCCTTTTCCAGTAAACTGGAAAAGGAACCGTCCCTGATTCCAGCAGCCGTCCCAGATTAATGACGACCGATGCCTCAGCGTGCCAGCTCTGCCAGGAACATCTCGTAATAGTCATCCTCGCCGTCCAGGACGGGGGAATTCTCGCCGCCGCCGTTGGTGCTGCGCTTGATGGCGGCGTAGTCGGCTTCGCCGGCCTCAATCAGGTCCATGACGGAGAGGGGAAAGCCGTATTCGGCGCAGATGGCGCAGAAGTCACCGAGAGGGTTCCCGGAGTGGCGTGTGGCCAGGAGCCGGCTGCGCAGGGTCTCGTCGGCGCGGGCTTTTATTTTCATATTATTAAGGATTTCATCGACAGTCATGGAGATCTCCTTTCGGTGAGGAAGAACCAGTGAAGCGTATCCGCGTCCCGGACGCGGAATTAAGTCTTATAATACACCAATTTGACACAAAAGTGGGGTATATTAAGTGAATATTGCACTGACTTGTAAAATGTTGTAGAATGATGCATTTGAAAAGGGTACAGAATTTAGAATCGCCTGGGCCAACCGGCAATTACCGAGTAATGTAGCGGAATATCAGCCGAAAGCGTGGACCGGACAATATTGAAGAGTGAAATGCCAGGAGGAGATATGGCACAGAGAATGTTACTTATTTATAATCCCCGCGCGGGCAAGGGCGCTTTCGCGCCCCGGCTCAGCGAGGTCGTCGATATGTTTGTGAAGGGCGGGTACGACGTTCTGGTCCATCCCACCCAGGGGCAGGGGGAAGCGATGACTTACCTGAAGTCTCTGCCTGAGGACATCAGCCTGGTCGTGGCAGCCGGCGGCGACGGAACGCTGGACGAGGTGGTGAACGGCATCATGCTCTCCGGCCGCAAGGTGCCGGTCGGCTACATCCCGATGGGGTCCACCAATGATTTCGCCTCCTCCCTGGGGCTTTCCTCCGTGGTCATCGAGGCCGTGGGCGACATCCTCGGCGGCGAGGAGTGCGGCATAGACATCGGGGATTTCAACGGCCATTATTTCATCTATGTGGCCGCTTTCGGCGCTTTCACGGACGTTTCCTACGAGACCGACCAGGATATGAAGAACGTTTTCGGGCACGTGGCCTACCTCATGGAGGGCGCACGCCGGCTCGGCGACCTGAAGACTTACCACATGACTGTCACGGTCAACGGGGAAACGAAGACCGGCGACTATATCTACGGAATGGTGACCAACTCAACGTCTGTCGGCGGCTTCAAGGGTGTGACCGGGACGGACGTGAAGCTGGATGACGGCCTCATGGAGGTGACGTTGGTCAGGGCGCCCAGGAACCTGGCGGATATCAACGATGCCGTGGGCGGCCTTCTCACCGGTACCGCCGGACAGGGTCTGGTGGACGTTTACCATACATCGGAGGTGGTCATCGAGGCGGATACCGCGGTGCCCTGGACACTGGACGGCGAATACGGCGGGTCTCCTTCCTCCATCACCATACGAGTCCTTCCCCGGGCCTGCCAGGTCATCCTGGACGAGCAGAAGGATTCCAACGGTGTTCTGGGGCAGAAGGGCGGCGCCGAGGAGTTGCCGCCGCTGCTCAAGACCATTCTCAAGGGTACCGGGATGGAAAACAGTTAATATGACGAAAAATCGTCTTCCTTTTTCCGCACTTTTACTATATAATACAAAAAGAAAAGTTTAGGCTTGGGTCCCAGACCATGACCTGCATGGTCAAGTCCAAGACGGAAGACGTTGGCTGCAGGGACAAGGCTTGACTTTGATTTGCCCCTGCGGGCAACAGGTTTTAGGACGGCCGCTGCCGGACCGGAAGAATGAAAATCAGACCATGCACGCCTCCGCCTCAGGCGGCTGGCGTGCATGATTTGCTCGAGGAGCTTTATCCTGCGCGGCCAACTCCTGCGCATGAAAAGGCTGTCACAGGCGAGGGAATGTTCCCGGAATGTGACGAGAGCACCGGGCAGACGAATGCCCGATCACCGCAATACCCCATTACAGAAAAAGGAGTACAATGAGCGAGGCTTTTACCAACATCGCTGATATTTTCGGCGAGGATGTATTTGACGACACGGCCATGCAGACCCGGCTTCCCAAGAAGACCTACAGGGCTCTCCGCAAGGCCATCGAGGAAGGCGCTGAACTGGACCAGGAGACGGCGGACGTCATTGCCCATGAGATGAAGGAGTGGGCGATAGAAAAAGGGGCTACCCACTATACCCACTGGTTCCAACCGCTGACCGGCGCCACTGCCGAGAAGCACGATTCCTTCATCACATCCCCGCTCCCGAGCGGCAAGGTACTCATGTCCCTCTCGGGAAAGGAACTCATCAAGGGTGAGCCGGATGCGTCCTCTTTCCCATCAGGCGGCCTGCGGGTCACCTTCGAGGCCAGAGGATACACCATCTGGGACTGCACCTCCCCGGCCTTTGTCCGGCATGACGAGGGCGGCGCGACGCTCTGCATTCCAACGGCCTTCTGCTCCTACACAGGCGAAGCCCTGGATCAGAAGACGCCCCTTCTCCGCTCCATGGAGGCGATCGGGACCCAGTCCCTGCGGCTCCTGCGGCTCTTTGGCAATACGACCTCGAAGTCGGTCTCCCCATCGGTGGGACCCGAGCAGGAGTACTTCATCATTGACCGGGAGAAATACCTGAAGCGTATGGACCTGGTCTTCTCCGGCCGGACCCTTTTCGGCGCCATGCCGCCCAAGGGCCAGGAGCTGGACGACCACTATTTCGGCACCCTCCGTCCCCGCATTGCTTCCTATATGAAGGATGTCAACGAGGAGCTCTGGCGGCTGGGCGTGCCGGCCAAGACCCAGCACAACGAGGTGGCGCCGGGACAGCACGAGCTGGCCTGCATTTATGAGAAATGCAATGTGGCCGTGGACCACAACCAGATCGTCATGCAGACCCTGAAGCGGGTGGCGACCCGCCACGGCCTGCGCTGCCTGCTCCATGAAAAGCCCTTCGCCGGCGTGAACGGGTCGGGCAAACACGATAACTGGTCCCTGTCCACGGACGACGGCATCAATCTTCTCGATCCGGGCGTGACACCGCATGAGAATATCCAGTTCCTCCTTGTCCTGACATGCATTTTGAAGGCTGTGGACAAGCATGCGGCGCTCCTCAGAGAATCCGCCTCCGACGTGGGAAATGAAGTCCGTCTCGGCGGAAACGAGGCTCCGCCCGTCATCATTTCCGTCTTCCTGGGCTCCCAGCTCAGCGACGTGCTGAACCAGCTGATCATGACCGGCCAGGCCAGCCACTCCGTGGACGGAGGCAAGCTCATGACCGGCGTCAGCTATCTGACGGACGTGAACCGGGACGCCACCGACCGCAACCGGACCTCGCCCTTCGCCTTCACCGGCAACAAGTTCGAGTTCCGCATGGTGGGCAGCCGCGATTCCGTGGCCGGCCCCAACACGGTCCTCAACACCATTGTAGCGGAAGCCTTCCGGGAAGCCTGTGACCGTCTGGAGAAGGCGGACAACTTCGAGGAGGAAGTCCACGATATCATCAAGGAGTACGCCACCGCCCATTCCCGGATCGTCTTCAACGGCAACGGGTATTCGCCTGAGTGGGTGCAGGAGGCAGAGCGGCGCGGACTGCCCGCCATCGCGAGCATGGTGGACGCCATCCCGGCCCTGACCAGTGACCAGACGGTGGAGACCTTCGGCAGCTTCGGCGTCTTCTCCAGGACCGAGCTTGAATCCCGGGCCGCGGTCAAGTACGAGCTCTACTCCAAGGCCATCCACATCGAGGCCAACACCATGCTCCATATGGCAAGACGCCAGCTCCTGCCCGCCATGATGCGCTATGCCGGCATCCTGGCGGAGGACGTGCTCCGGGTGGAGCAGTGCGGACTCTCCGCGGCGGCTCAGCGGGAGACCCTGACGACCCTCAACGAGGCGATTGCCGAGGCGAGGGAGGCCATCAATGTGTTGGAAGCGGCCAACGACAAGGCTGTGGGTGCTCCCGAAGGACGGGGGAAGGCTGTCATTTTCAAGAATGAGGTGGTGCCTGCCATGGAGGCGCTTCGCCGTCCCTGCGACCGGGCTGAGACGCTGGTGGACAAGCGGATGTGGCCGATTCCCACCTACGCGGACCTGATTTTCGAAGTCTGAGGCTGAAATTTGACAGTTATTTTTCAAAGAATTACAAATTTATTACAGTTTTATTAATGAAAGAACTTGATTTTTCCATTCGGTCTCGGTATGATACACAGTGAGGCTGTGAATGAACGGCTGTTTTCCTGCTCGAACATGGTCGGATGGATGATCCACGTCAATGCATGCCCTGCCGCAAGGCGGCGGGAGAAATGTCAAGAAGGGGTGAAAGAATGATTTCCAATCTTGTTCTGCAGGACACAATCGGTGGGATCAAAAACATTTCCAGGTGCGATCTGACGATCGTCGATCTTGATGGCAAGGTCGCGGCTTCCACACTGGACGATCCGGCTGTAAACCGCTCGGACATTGTGAACTTTGCGGATTCCCAGGCTGACACCCAGGAAATCCGGGGCAGCATGTATTTCAAGGTCTATGACGATTACCAGATCGAGTACGTCGTCATCGTGACCGGCGGGGAAGAGACAGCCATGATCGGCAAGCTGGCTGCTTTCCAGATCCAGAACCTCCTGGTGGCCTACAAGGAGCACTTTGATAAGGACAACTTTATCAAGAACCTCCTCCTGGACAACCTGCTGCTGGTCGACGTTTACAATCGCGCCAAGAAGCTTCATATCGCTACGGGCGCGAGGAGAGTCGTCTATATCCTTGAGTCTGAGCAGAGCAAGGACTACAGCACCCTGGAGGCAGTCAAGAACCTCTTTGCCAAGGCCAAGAATGATTTCATCACTGCCGTGGACGAGAACAGTATCATCATCGTCCGCGAGCTCAAGGAGACCGACGGCGCGCGGGAGCTGGGTGAGGTCGCCGAATCCATCGTGCGGACCCTCGGCCAGGATTCCCAGGATTCCATCCACGTCGCCTACGGCAATCCGGTAAATGAGATCCGTGAGGTTTCCCGGTCCTACAAGGAGGCCAGAATGGCCCTGGACGTCGGCAAGATTTTCTTCGGCGACCAGAATATCATCGCCTACAGCCAGCTGGGCATCGGCAGACTGATCTATCAGCTGCCCATCCCTCTCTGCAAGATGTTCATCAAGGAGATCTTTACGGAGAAGTCTCCTGACGACTTCGATGAAGAGACCCTGGTCACCATCAACAAGTTCTTCGAGAACAGCCTGAATGTATCGGAGACATCCCGTCAGCTGTACATTCACAGGAATACCCTCGTATACCGCCTGGACAAGCTCCAGAAGAGCACCGGCCTCGACCTGCGCGTTTTTGACGACGCCATCACCTTCAAGATCGCCCTCATGGTCGTGCGGTATATGAAATATATGGAAACACTGGAGTATTAAAGCCGTCAGGCTCCGGCCGGCGGCGGATTGGAGAATTCACTTATGATCGATCTTGACCGCGTAAGCAAATCTTACGAGAAGGGTCAGCCGGCCGTAGATGAGATCACCCTCCACGTTGACAAGGGCGAGTTCGTCTTTGTCGTCGGCGAGAGCGGATCGGGAAAATCTACGCTGATTGGCCTGCTCTTGAAGGAGCTTGAGCCCACCAAGGGTATCATTACCGTCAACGGCCATGTCCTCAACACCATGAAGCACAAGGCTATTCCTGCCTACCGGCGCGAGGTTGGCGTTGTCTTCCAGGACTTCCGCCTTCTCAACGACCGGAATGTCTATGAGAACGTCGCTTTCGCCCAGCACGCCATCGAGGTGCCCGGCCGTCAGATCCGCCGGAACGTTCCCGATACCCTGCGGATGGTTGGCCTGGCCGAAAAGTACCGGTCTCTGCCCCGCCAGCTTTCCGGCGGTGAGCAGCAGCGCGTGGCCGTGGCCAGAGCTATCGTCAACAAGCCGGCCATTCTGCTGGCCGACGAGCCCACCGGCAATCTGGACCCCCGCAACTCCTATGAGATCATGAGACTGCTGGAGGAAATCAACGAACAGGGAACTACTGTCCTGGTGGTTACCCACAACAGGGAACTGGTAGACAGCTTCCAGAAGCGTGTTATCACGATGAAGCGCGGCCTGATCGCCGACGATGTGGAAGAAGGTGTTTACGGTGAAATTTAGTTCTTTGGGATACTGCATCCGGCAGGGGTACAAGAATATCTGGCGTAACCGGATGTTCTCCGCCGCCTCCATTCTGACCATGTCGGCCTGCATTTTCATGTTCAGCGTCTTCTTCTCGATTCTGACCAACGTCAACTACATCATCCGGGACCTCGAGGAGGAGGTGGGTATCACCGTTCTCTTTAACGAAGGCATCTCAGATGCGGAGATCGAGGATATCGGAGCCCGGATCCGCGCTATTCCTGAGGTGACGGAAGTGACCTTCACCTCCGCCGAGGAAGCCTGGGAGAAATTCAAGGAAGATTATTTCGCCGATAACCCCGAATACGCAGACAGTTTTGCCTCTGACAACCCTCTGGCCAATTCGGCCAGCTATACGGTCCACGTGGACCAGATCGAGAACCAGACCGCGGTGGTCTCCCAGATCCAGAAGATCTAGGGCGTCCGCCAGGTCAACCAGTCCGCAGGCGCCGCCAAGACCCTGAGCAGCTTTAACAGGCTCTTCAGCTACGCGGCGATCACCATCATCGGTATCCTGCTCCTGGTCGCCATCTTCCTGATCTCCAATACTGTCAGCGTGGGCATCAGCGTCCGCCGCCATGAGATCGGCATCATGAAGCTGATCGGCGCTACGGACTCCTTCGTCAGAGCTCCCTTCATCGTGGAGGGCGCTATGCTGGGACTGATCGGCGCAGCCATTCCGCTGGCCATCCTCTACTTCAGCTACGAGAAGCTGCTCCAGGCCCTGCTGAACCACTTCGGCATCCTCTCCTCCGTGGCCAAGGTCCTGCCTTCCATGCAGGTGGTCTTCCTGAGTGTGCTGCCGGTAGGTCTGGCCCTGGGTCTCGGCATCGGCCTCTTCGGTTCCATCATCACCGTCAGGAAACATCTGAAGGTGTGATGACATCTCTATCTACATGAAATGAAAACCCTTCTGCCCGCTGCACAAGCGGGCAGAAGTTGTCTTATCCGCTCGGACCGCCTGATTCGCTGGTAGGCGGACGATAGATAACAGCGAAGCGATAACCTTTCTTCAGACATAGGGGCAGGACCCGGCCAGGGCCTCCCTGCCTCCAGCGAGGTGTTTATGGAATTTAAGCTGCACTCCGAATATGCCCCCACCGGCGACCAGCCGGAAGCAATCCGGGCCCTGGTCGAGGGCTTCCGGGAGGGCAACCAGGCCCAGACACTGCTGGGCGTCACCGGCTCCGGCAAGACCTTTACCATGGCCAACGTGATTCAGGGACTTCAGAAGCCCACCCTGGTCATCGCCCACAACAAGACCCTGGCAGCCCAGCTCTACAGCGAATTCAAGGAGTTCTTTCCCGAGAACGCGGTGGAGTACTTCGTTTCCTACTACGACTATTACCAGCCGGAAGCCTACGTGCCCTCCTCGGACACCTATATCGCCAAGGACTCGGCCGTGAACGACGAGATCGACAAGCTGCGGCTGTCCGCCCTGTCCTCCCTCAGCGAGCGGCGTGACGTGATCATCGTGGCCTCCGTCTCCTGCATTTACGGCATCGGCGCCCCGGAGGACTTTGCGGAAATGATGACATCCGTCCGCCCCGGCATGACCCGGGACCGGGACGACCTGATCCGCAGGCTCATCGACATGCAGTATGAGCGAAACGAGATGGATTTCCACCGCGGCACCTTCCGCGTCAAGGGGGACACGGTGGAGGTAATTCCGGCCGACAACAACGAGTACGCCCTGCGGATCGAGTTCTTCGGGGACGAGATCGACCGCGTAGCCCAGATCGATCCTCTGACAGGAGAGCTGAAGGCCGACCTGTCCTATGCCGCCATCTACCCGGCTTCCTTCTACGTCGTGCCAGCCGAGCGCATGCGCAAGGCCTGCGACGCCATCGAGGAGGAAATGCGGGAGCAGGTCGTCTATTTCAAGAGCCGGGACAAGCTGCTGGAGGCCCAGCGGATCGCCGAACGGACCGCCTTCGACGTGGAGATGATGAAGGAGACCGGCTTCTGCTCCGGCATCGAGAACTATTCCCGCCACCTGACCGGCCGGACGGAAGGCCAGCCGCCTTACACCCTGATCGATTACTTTAAAAATGACTTCCTGATCATCGTGGACGAGTCCCACATGACCATTCCGCAGATCGGCGCCATGTACAACGGCGACCGGAGCCGCAAGACCACCCTGGTGGAATACGGCTTCCGCCTGCCCAGCGCCCTGGACAACCGGCCGCTGAACTTCGCCGAGTTCGAGGACCGGATCGACCAGATCCTCTTCGTGTCCGCCACGCCCGGAAAATACGAGGAAGCCCATGAGCTTCTGAGGACCGAGCAGATCATCCGCCCGACGGGCCTTCTGGACCCGGAGGTCAGCGTCAGGCCCGTGGAGGGCCAGATCGACGACCTGGTGGGAGAGGTCAACCGGGAGGTGGCTGCCCACCACAAGGTTCTCATCACCACACTCACCAAGCGGATGGCCGAGGACCTGACGGATTACATGAAGGACCTCGGCATCCGGGTCCGTTACATGCACTCCGACATCGATACCCTGGAGCGGACTGAAATCATCCGGGATATGCGCCTCGACGTCTTCGACGTGCTGGTCGGCATCAACCTCCTCAGGGAGGGTCTCGATATACCGGAGATCACGCTGGTGGCTATCCTGGACGCCGACAAGGAAGGCTTCCTCAGGTCTGAGACCTCCCTGATCCAGACCATCGGCCGTGCTTCCCGGAACAGCGAAGGCCGCGTCATCATGTATGCGGACGTTATGACCGATTCCATGAAGCGGGCCATCGGGGAGACGGAGCGGCGCCGGGCCATCCAGCAGGCGTACAACGAGGCCAACGGCATCACGCCCACCACCATTCAGAAAGCGGTGCGTGATCTCATTTCCATCTCCAGAGAGGTGGCGAGGACGGAGAAGACCCTGGACAAGGCCCCGGAGGATATGGACCGGCAGGAGCTTATGGACCTGATCGAGAAGGTCGAGAAGCAGATGAGGGCGGCCGCGGCGGAGCTCAACTTCGAGATGGCCGCGGAGCTGAGGGACAAGATGGTGGAGCTCAAGCAGAACCTGGATGACGCCCTGGATACGGAGCACCGGGTGCGGAAGGCCAACCGGGACAAGGCAGGCAAGGAGCAGCCGAAGAGGACCTACAAGACCTATAACAAGGCCCGACGGAAGAACCGGGGCGGCATGGTATAAGAGGAGGTGCGCCATGGATGGAGATATGTGCGACTCCTGCGTCTATAACGAGATCGACGAGGAGGACGGCATGAGCTATTGTGCTGTGGATATGGATGAGGACGATTATGTGCGTTTTCTGACCAGCCCCCGGCGGATGTGTCCGTTTTACCGCCTGGACGACGAGTATGCCGTTGTAAGGAATCAGATGTGAGAAATGACCTTTTGGATTGGTGATTTTCCGGTCCAAAAGGTCTTTTTTTTGTGAAAAGAGCAGAAAATGAAAAAAATGAAAGTAAAGTGCAAGGTTTATGATCTCTCGGGCGTTTATATTATGATTGCAAAAGATCATTTGGCGTGGAGATCTCATTTTTACCGCACGCCCCTTGAGGAGAGGCGGCTGTCGGCCGCGGCTCAATGAGGGGATGAGTCCGGCTAGCGGCTCACTGCGAGCGGTCAACAACGGGGATGTCGATTAATACAGGTCTTGCCGCGTCAAAAGATTTTTGCAATCCGGCCGACAGCTGCCGGTCTTCAAGGAAGCCCGGCGGGTTTTTCTGGCCAGCGCCGGATGAGATGAACCGTGACCGTCTTCGCAAAGATCCTCAGGGATCTGACGGTACAGGGGTATCCGGCAGCTGTTCGGTTACGAAACTGACAAGCGCCTGGCTGTTTGGACAGCCGGCAATCATAGACTGATTTTTTAATCTGTTCTCAGCCGGGAGGGGGGAAAATGCGAACAGAACAAGAATTAGAAGACGCAGTTCGGAAGTATGGCATGCTGGTCTTCCGCCTGGCGGTAGCCATGGTGAGCGACGGCATGCTGGCGGAGGATATCCGGCAGAACGTCTTCCTGAAGTATTACCTGTCCAACAACAGCTTCCAGTCCGACAAGGCCCTGGAGGCGTGGCTAGCCAGAGTGACGGTCAATGAGGGAAGGAGCCTGTTGCGGTCGTCCTGGCATAAGAAACATGTGCTGTCCGACCAGGTGCAGGAGGTGGAGACCATGCCCGACCCTGCCGGGGCCATCGTTCTCAGGGATGAGATCCTGGAGGCCCTGCAGCACATACCGGCCCGCTACAGGGCCGCCATTCATCTGGTTTATGGGGAGAACTACTCCCTGAACATGCTCTCGGAAGTGTTGCAGATCCAGCCGTCGTCAGCGGCTGCCCTGATTTCCAGGGCCAGAAAAGCGTTGAGAAAGCAGCTCGAGGTGAATCATGAAGGTTGAAGGCGAATTTTTAAATGAATACCGACGCGAGATCGCCAGCCGGCGGGCTGCGTCCGAGGAAGACCTGATTATCACAGTCAAACAGATGGCGGAGAGCCAGCGGAAGAAGAAGAAAAGGCGTTTGAAGGGGCTGATATTCGGATCGGTGGCTTCCATGATTGCGTTTATGGTCCTGCAGTGAGCGGGGAAAAACAGGAATCAGGGACGGCTTCTGGAATCAGGGACGGTTCCTTTTCCAGTAAACTGGAAAAGGAACCGTCCCTGATTCCAGAAGGCGTCCCCTTTCTAGTATTGACAAAATATTCTGTCTACTGTACGATGAAAGCAACCATTGCGGCAATATATTTGAGAAGGAGGTCTATCA
>ODAI012732340.1_pt1 | contig 13625 bp, 11 predicted proteins | sample 1539321 | NCBI WGS metagenome assembly ODAI01 (sample SAMN02144231, study PRJEB22623) | gut metagenome | biome: sheep rumen | host: Ovis aries | place: New Zealand
GCCATGGAAAGTAATCCCAGAAATATCGTTGTGGACAGTTTTTTGGTAAAGTCCATTGATTATAACAATGCTGATAAGCATTGCACCAATGAATTCCTGTACCTTGCGGATAGCATCTGTTCATATATAGGATTTAATCTTGATAAACAAAGTGCAAAAGATGATTCAGGAGATGCCAGAATAAAGAAATTATATAAAGTAGTTTCTTCACTCATTCCGTCAGAAAGAATGCTGGTTTTTGGATATGACGATATAGATATTGAGTTTTCACGGGCTTTGGATGCGTATTATGCAAACGATTATTATAATGCTCTTTGTATATGCTTTGATTCGTTGAATCATGAAGGCTCATTTAATAAATTCTATGATAGTAACTGGTTTCCATTTATACGTGAAAGTATCATTAATTCTTCAAATATCGGAGCCCTGAAAAGAGCAGTCCACGCTCTTTATGATTCTCATTTTTCCAATACTTATAAACAGGACAGGGGAGTATATATCCTTGATACACTGACAAAGCAGGCTGAAAACCTGATTGAAAAACTTGATAATTATGATAATAGAAAGATATTGGTAAAACTGTATGAGACAGGTGTTGTTACATATTGCCATATAGGTGACTGGAAGAGGGCAGAGCATTTCTTTGCTAAATTCAATATATACAGGTCATATACAGATGTGGAAACATATATACGCTTAAAGAGAATGCTCTGTGTATGTTATTGTGACGGATTTAAGTGGGAAAAAGGGTTAAAACTGGCAACGGAGATCGTTGATAATGAAAAAGCTTTGTCTTTTGTCAAATCGGCTATTTATGATGGAGAAAGCAATTCGCTGTCTGAGGCAAAAGCTTTGAGCCAGCTTGGACAGGTTTATTCTTTCATGAGGGATAGACGTGCTGAGAATACCTTTATATATTCTCTGGCAATGATGGATAAGGATAACCCGAACTATAATATAACACTTTCATATTTGATGCATTATTACATAGATTCCGGAGATAAAGAAAAGTATGATATCAGATCTAAAGAACTTTTTGGTGGATATTCATCATTAAGAGAACAGTTTGAATATATTTTTGATGAGGGGCTTAATGAAAACCCGGCTTTCAACCTAAAATTTGCTTTATATGTATTTATCAAAGGTATGTATGTATTTCATAAGGATGAGATGACTGCTGAATTATGGAAAAAAGTACGCAATATTGAAAAATATGTCAATTCACAGTATAAAGCAAAACTCATAACTGGAGAAAAATGGACTATATCCGGACATCCTACAGAACTTATCTGTAAATATGTCATGTTATTTGCAGTCTCCAGAGGCGATAGTGAGATATATGAACAATATGAGAAAAACATTGATGATGCCGTTAAGGAAAAGGATGTTCTTGTAAAGAGCATAAGTGTTCTTTCAAAAGCAGAAATTTCCGGAATGTTGGGAAATACAAAGAAAAAGAACCGTTATGTTAAAACTGTATCAGAATGGCAGAAGGAGTTGATTCCTGACCTGAAAAAAAACTCTGATCAAAAACCGGAAAACTTAATTGAAGTCTTAAACAAGTACTTTACATACATGTACTGCTGATAATTAGTTCATTTGAAGGAGGTTACTGATGAAGATATCTAAAGTAGATCATGTTAAGACAGGTGTTTCTGAAAGACCTATAGAAGCAGGCGGAATGATGTATTCATATCCCGACTCTAAGAAAGATACCATAGTGCTTCGCGAACATATAAAAAATCTGACAAATAGAACCAAGAGTCTGTATTCGGCATTTGTTTCTCCCAAAACAAATGGCGGAAAACCCGGCATTGTGGCTGAGTGTTCGGGAACATTCAACTTCTTTATCAAGAATAATATTTTATATCCGATAAATAACAGAAAAAGCGATGAAGAGATATTGAGTGGTCTTCTCAATGCTGATTTTAAGGCAAGAACTGTTCGAAATGGAAGAAATGAGAGATCTGTAAGTGAAAATGATGTGAATAATACTGTCAACAGATGCCTCAGGCAGTCTCTTAGGAAGAAATACTTTTCGGGTTCTGATGGAATATATATACCAGATGTAATGAAGAAGATGTGCTTGGCTATATATGGAAAGACAAATTATAAGTCCATGATCTCCTCGATTCCTGAAAATGAACTTAAGCTTCTCATAGCAGCCATCAGAGCGGACTATACACGTGAGAACTATATCGAGAAGATCGCTAATTCAATAGAAAAACAAAATGTTCCAATACAAGTATCAGAGGATGGGAAGAGAATAATTCTCTCCAGTGCATACAATAAGAAAAAGTCTTATATCTTTGATTTTATGGAAAAATATGCTTCATGTGATAAAGCGGGTCAGGAAGAAATGCTGAAAAACATGAGGTATTTAATCATTTTGTTTTTCTTTGGAAAGAAAGTGGCTGAAGATGCACTTAATGATACCGGTTTTTGTGCCTGGTCATTTGGTCTTACGCTTAAAGAATATGGCGAGGAGATGTTTTCCGGGGAAGTTTATGATCTTTGGAACACAAGAGAGAACATACCATATAGTCAGAAGGCAGATATAAGAAACCTTGGTGACAGGATAAAGCTTGAATATAGTAAGGCACTTGTTGAGCATTATCAGGAAGCGCTTTCCTTGGAAGATCTAAGTGATTTTGAAAGAAAATGGATAGGTTATATCTCTGATAAAGCCGGAAAGATGATTTCAAATCATAATATGTCCCCCTATAAGTTCACCTGTGGTTATCTATGTGAAAGAACATGGGAGGAATGGATTTCCTTTATTGCCATGAAATATGTTGAAATGGGTAAAGGTGCATATAATTTTACCATGAGCGCACTTGATGAAACTGCAAAGGGCGATCAGGTAAGTTTTGGCACGGTTGATGAAAGATATAAGAATGGAATATCCAGTTTTGATTACGAAAGAATGGCAGCAAAGGATCATCTATCCAGAAATCTTGCTACTTATGTTTCATTTGCATTAAATAACCTTGATTCATCAGTAAGATCGCTGGATGTACGTGAAAAATCAGGATATGAGGATATATTAAGCAGTAGGACACTGGATCTTTTACCTGATGCCAAAACAAAAGTCCTCAGATATTTTGGCGGAGAGAGTTCGTTTGAAAATATGTCTGTTAAAGATATGTCCGCTGAGGATATTGTTTCTGATCTTGTATCATATTTCAAAGTAACTAGAAACAGCTGTTTCCATTTTGTGAGTGGAGTAACAGAGGCCGTTGGTTCTGGCTTTTTCAAGGCAGTATTTGATAAAGAATGCAATAATGCAGGTATAATCCTTAGGAAAAGATTCTATTCCAATAATGTGGCAATGTTTTATTCAGACCAGAATATTTCTAATTTGATGACTGAAATGTATGATTCTGTCAGAAATGATCCTGCACAGATTCCTTCCTTTAACAAGGTTGTCAGCAGAAATGAAGTTCGTAATTTCCTCACACAGCTTATACCTGTTAGCAACCGCACTCCCCTAAATAATGCTGAAACCTCAGAACTTTTCAAAAATTCGATCTATTTTGTTCTTAAGGAGATCTATTATCACGATTTTCTTCATGAAAAGAATCTTATGAAGAGGTTTTTGGACGCTATCAGCTCACTCAAAGCAGCTGATGATAATGAGAAGAGAGCTCATGAGGCTTTTGCAGCAAGAGTAAAGATCATTACTTCAAAGAATGATGATTTTGGATCGCTTTGTCAGGAGATAATGACAGAGTATAACCAGCAGAATAATCAGAAATCAAAGATGGCTTCTGCTAAGAAGGATAAAGAAACCGGTGAGATAAAGAAGATTGAGAATGACAATATTATCTACAAGCATTATGTTATGCTTCTGTATCAAGGAATCCGGCAGGCTTTTTATAAGTTTATAGAAGAAAAAGAGTGCTATGCATTTCTTAAAAAGCCATCGATAGGTAAACAGCCTGAAGAAAAAGACTTTATATATGGGTGGTCAACAGATATGTATAACGTGATGGATGTATCTGATCCGCTTATACAGTCTTGGTATATCACATCACATTTCATTAACCAGAAACAGCTTAATCACCTTATCGGACAGTTTAAGAATTACATTACATACCTGGATAGCATTGAAAACAGAGCAGAACAGACCGGTAACAGGATCAGGGAATCATCAAAAGATCAGCTGGATCTTTATATGAAGTTATTAGCTGTGCTTGATTTTGCAAAGCTTAATAACAGCCTTGTGAGCAATACACTTGAAGACTATTTTGATGATGCTGATGAATATGCCAAATATATCTCCGGTTTTATTGACTTTGGAGGTGATACCAAAGAGGCATTGCAGGCATTCTGTAATCAGAAATTCAAGTCTGGAGATGCTACTGAGACTCTTGGAAAGTATTATGATGGCTTGAATCCAATAATGGAGCGCAATATAATTCTTGCCTCAATGTTTGGAAATACTGCAATTGCGTCAAATGTTATCGACAGAGTTACCGAAAAGGAAGTAAAGGATTTTTATAAGCGCAAGAATAAGGTAGCTGATCTTTTGAGCAGAGGTGCTAGTTCAGAAGATGATCTGAAAGCAATAAGGTTCTATCAGAATCTTAAAAACAGGATAGAACTTGTGGATATGCTCTCTATTACAGAACTTACCAATGAACTTGTTTCACATCTTACAGGTTATGCATACCTACGTGAAAGAGATCTTATGTATATGCAGCTGGGATATCAATATGTCAAACTGTTTTATACTGATGCTATCGATGCAAATAATAAGTTGAGATCTCTTGATGGCGACTGTCATATTACTGATGGAGCGGTACTTTACCAGATTGCTGCAATGTATAGCTATGATCTTCCTCTGTATGTTATTGATGATTGTGGTAAAGCAGTAAAACCTGACAAGCATCAAAGCATAGGTTCTAAGGTCAAAGTATTTGCAAAGGAGTATTGCAAGGATGATTACGATGTATATAAGGAAGGCCTTAATTTATTCGAAGATATCAGCGGACCTAAAGATGGCAGACATAATGAATTTATTGACATTAGAAATTACATTGATCATATGAAGTATTTTGCCAACCAGAAAAAGAGCATTCTTGATATGTACAGTGAGATGTATGGAGGATTTTTCTCATATAACACAAAACTAAAAAAGAGTGTTTCATATGTTCTTCCTAATATATTGATGGCAGATTTCGTCGTAGCAAGATTAGGATTTGACAAGGGTATAAAAATTGTTGGTGATAAAGAAGTACATGTCCCCCAAATGGTTGTAAAAGAAATCAGCACCGATTACCTTACTTATAAAGAGATCAAATCACTTCTGGCAAATAAGGGAAATGAGATCTTGAATGACCCTAACAAGATCGTTATCGGATCCGGATGGAAAGAAGAATCTCCACAAAATAACAAAGGTAAGAAAGCTGAAGGTACTTTTGTTGCTGCAAGAAGTCCTAAGTACTGTGAAGCTGTAAGCAGATTATTGGTATATAAGAGAGAATGAGTTTTGTATATATAACTGAACATGGCTGCTCCGTCGGAATAGATGGTGGATTTCTTGTAGTGAAGCATAAGGATAAAACTGAGGAACATATTCCAAAAGGCACTGTAGAAGGCATTTCTGCCTTTGCAAGTGTTCAGATTAGCAGTTCATGCGCCAGATTCTGCATGGAAAATGGTGTAAAACTCGGATTGTTTTCTGAGAACGGCAGCTATTATGGAAGTTTTTCGCCTTCGGCATTGAGAAATCCAGTGCGGATAAGGAATCAGTTATCCTGCTCTGAAAATCCTGAGTTTGCATTGAAACTATCCAGGAAACTTATTCGAGCTAAGATTAATAATCAGAATATTATTGCAAAGAGATATTTAAGAAATTCTGGAATTGATTCTGGAAAAACACTTTTTCCTTTGAGAAACGCAAAGAGAAAAGTTGAAAGTGCAAATAGCGTGGATTCCATCAGAGGATATGAAGGGATTGCGTCAAGAGCATATTTTAATGTAATAAACTCCATTATAGAAGAGCCATTTAAGTTCCATCGAAGAAACAGAAGACCAGCGGTTGACCCGTTTAATGCAATGCTTAATCTTGGTTATTCGATATTAACAAAAGAAATTATTGGAGAACTCGAAAACAGAAATGTTTCACCATACTTTGGAGTGATACATGGCAACAGGAAAGATATGCCATCACTTGCTTGTGATCTTATTGAAGAGTGGAGAACGGTCATCGTAGATTCTGCTGTTTTGAGTATGGTTCAGGGGCATGAGATTACTGTAGATGGTTTTGATATCAGCGATTCTCAGTGTGTCATACATAAGGATGTCCTAAAGCAGGTATTGAAAAAACTAGAGTCAAAGATGTATACAGAGATGAATTATCTTGACTATATTGATAAACCAATAACTTTCAGGCAGGCAATATGGCATCAGGCAGATAGGATTGCTAAAGCGTTTGATATGGGTGATTCAGATTACTATCATCCGATTTTGATACGGTGAGATGATGGAAGAGATTTATTTTGGAAATAGACAGAAAAGAATGCTTTTCTTCCTGGTTATTTATGATATTGCGGATGATAGAAGGAGATACAGGATTTCAAAGTTATTGGAAGCATATGGTAAACGTATTCAGTTTTCGGCATTTGAATGTTGGCTTGATTATAATCAGTACAATAAGCTGATTTGTTTAATTAATAAGATTTCTGATAATGATGACAATATACGTATTTATAACTTGAGTAGGGAAAGCAGATCTATCAAAGGTGAATCGGAACAATTAAAAAAATGTGATATTTATATTGTGTAGTTTCAGCCGATGTTGATTTCATGAGGGTTTGTGACTGTTTTTGAGATCAAAAACACGTATTTGAATGAAAATATCATTTTCAGCCGATATCATCCTTTAAATACCGCATTATTACTGGGAAATTAAAGGTACAGATATAAGAGAAGAACTCGAGATAGCGAGTGATAACCAATGTCATCTATTGAACCTCCGTCTCTAAGAAGATATAAGAGAAGAGCTCGAGATAACGAGTGATAACGCCTGCTCCAAAAAGGATTACTCCAGTGGCTGCGGATATAAGAGAAGAGCTCGAGATAACGAGTGATAACTTCATTACCCTGTGGTGTCTTAATTGCATCCTTCTTTGATATAAGAGAAGAGCTCGAGATAACGAGTGATAACTGCCCACCTTTAGGCGAAAGAAGCGTGATGAGATATAAGAGAAGAGCTCGAGATAACGAGTGATAACGTTCTTACCAAGCGCATAGCCTAGAATACCGATTCCGGATATAAGAGAAGAACTCGAGATAACGAGTGATAACTGCTAATCCGAGAATCCCTAACGCTATTTTCCAAAAAGATATAAGAGAAGAACTCGAGATAACGAGTGATAACAGTATCCATTGAGATAGATATTGGGAGCAATATGAGATATAAGAGAAGAACTCGAGATAACGAGTGATAACGTCAAGGAACAGACCGTGCACTTGAGTTTAGGCTAGATATAAGAGAAGAACTCGAGATAACGAGTGATGACCCCAGGCCCATAAGTTATGTCTGTATTCAGACCTGATATAAGAGAAGAACTCGAGATAACGAGTGATAACCTTGTCGAGGATCCACTTAGGCTCATTGCTTGCAGATATAAGAGAAGAACTCGAGACATCTAGAGATAACTCTCATGGTGTTTTGAGTACGATGGCAAATTATGAATATGAATACTGTGGAAAAGTTTTCAAATGATGTCAGGATGAATCTAATATCTGATATTCTTGCTGATACACTTAAGGAAAAGCATATCAGTGGAGGAAGTAACAGTGAGATTAATTCATGGAATAATTCACTTCACTTCATGAAAGATGTTTTGGATTGTCCGGATGTTCCGAGAGACTGTAACCTGAATACGATGGATCTTTAATGAGTAAGTTTAATTTTTTCAGAAAAAAACAAACCGAATACATTGACGTTGAATTCTGCCCCCATTGCGGGGCAGATTTAACTATGCAGAAAGGCTACAGTAACAGCCTCCCTGACTGGATCTGCAAAGGCTGCGGTCAGATGCTGATCAATCCTGATCTGGATACTGATTCTGACATCGCATGGATCTGTGATAAATGTGAAGCTACTCTTAATATTCAGCCGGGATTCAATGAGTCTTGCGGGGAGTGGCAGTGCACTGAATGCGGATTTGTTAACAGGATCGCTCCTGAAGAGGTATACGTCTCAGAAGATGAATACCTGGCGGATATACATAATCCATACAAAGGTCTTTCTGATGATGATGTTCTTGAACTGTCTCTTTTTGAAGAGGAAGGAGCGCTTGCAGGACGAAATGATGTTGTTCTGGTTAAGTCTTCAGAAGATGGCCGCCTGTATGTTAAAAAGTTTCTGACAACATATGACAGGAGCATTTATGATCATCTCAAAGACCATCCGGTGGATCATATGCCCGGGATCTGCGGGATTTATGAGAGTAATAATTGCCTTATAGTAATTGAAGATTATATAGAAGGCATGACACTGGCTGAAATGCTTGAAGGTGATGGCATTGTGACTCCTTTAGATGCTGATAACGCTGTTCATATAGCTAAAAGTATCTGTAAGATCCTTATGAGCCTTCATAGCCAGCCTGTGCCAATCGTGCACCGTGATATAAAGCCTTCTAATATAATGATCTCTGAAGGCGGTGAGGTGTTCCTTCTGGATATGAACGTTGCCAAATGGTTTGATCCTGAAAAAAATGATGACACCAGGTATATGGGAACACAGTATTATGCTGCTCCGGAACAGGTTGGATATGGCTTGACAGCTTCTTCTGCAAAATCCGATATCTACGCTCTGGGCATGGTCCTTAATGTTATGCTTACCGGAAAATTTCCAAAGGAGGAGAAAGCATCCGGAAAAGTCTGGAAAATAATAGAAAAGTGTATCAGCCTTAATGCTGAAGACCGCTGCAGCGCAGAAGAATTATATAAAGCTTTGGAAGAACTGCTGCCTTGAAGAGTCTGTTAATTCTATAAATGAAAGGTCGTATGGCAAATGCTTAAGAAACCAACAGATGAATTAAATGATCTCCTCGAGAATATGAAACCGGATGATCTGGATTCATATCTTTCCGAGAATAGCAGGTACATGGCTGAAGGGTCTAAGGCTTTTTCCTATTACATGAAGGATGTTCTTGACAGTAAGAATATCAAGCTTAAGGATATATATTCCTTTGCCGGAGTGTCTGAAAGCTATGGCAGCAAGATCCTCTCGCAGGAAAAACATACTAAAGACCGGGATCTGATAATTAGATTTTGTATTGCCGGGCATTTTACCTGGGATGAAACAAGCCGGGCATTAAAACTCTACGGTATGAATGAGCTTTATGCCAAGGATCCCAGGGATGCATGTCTTATCGTAGCCATAAAAAACCGTATCTACAATTTTTCTGATATAGACGAGCTTTTGCTGGATAAGGGTTTTTCAAAACTCACACATGATGAATAAAGTATTACTTACGGTAATTCCCCCACCTTTTTGGTGGGGATTTTTTATTGCACAAATTGCTACGATTTAACTGCAATAAAGAGATGATCACGCAGCGTAACCTAAAAGTGTTTTGAAGTTTTCCGTCCGTGATTTTACGATGAAAGGGGGTGATTGACAGGATGGAGGTAGACATGACTTTAGGCGGTTTTATTGCGGCTCGCAGAAAGGTTATGAGATTAACGCAGGAAGAATTATCACAAAGAATCGGTGTATCAAAATCTGCAGTTGCCAAATGGGAGACCGACGGAGGAGTTCCTGACAGGGACAATCTCAAAAAAATATCTGAAGTTATAAATGTTCCGGTTGAGCATTTGTACAGGTTTATCGAAAAAGATGGAATTCTTGATGTTGATTTAAATGCGAACATCACACCGGATGTGATAGCGATACTTGAATCCTATGGATACAAGGTAATACGACCGGGTGATGATGATTCTAAGAAAAAAGGGGAGGATTAATTATATGGCTTTTTGCGGTTATTGTGGAAGTAATGTTCCGGATGGAATGAAGTTTTGTACGAATTGTGGGAAATCTTTAAGTGCACCTTCGGATCAGGATTTGAATAATGCTCCGAAGGTAAATCCCGGTTTTAATACAAACAGTCAGAATTATTACAACCAGAGTTATGACGTACCCGTAAAACACGGATTATGGGACTGGATCAAAAAGATTTTCTCTACTATGCATAAGATTGCAAAGATAATTGCAGGTGCAATAGCTGTTATATTCCTTATTTTGCTAATATCAATGGTTTTTACGATTGTCCGCGGAGAAAGAGCGAATACTATCAGTAATTCCGGAAGGCAGAATCCTACAGTGAGTTCATCATCAGGTAATTCAGTTTCATCCGGCAGTTCTTCACTTTCGCAAAGCGATAACTCCGGAGCGGTCGATCCTGAATTGAAGGCATTCCTTGACGGTTATGAAGATTTCATGGATGAATATGTTGATTTCATGAAGAAATATAATGATGATCCGGGAAATGCAATGTCAATGATGGGCGAATATATGGAAATGCTTCAAAAGTATGAAGAATTTGCATCAAAGGCAGACAAGTACGATACAGATACAATGTCCAATGCTGATGCGGCATATTATCTTGAAGTAATGGGACGAATACAAAAGAAGATGCTTGAAATCTATTAATGATGAAGGGAGAGATGTAATATGTCATTTTGCGGATACTGCGGTTCACAAATGCCGGACGATATGAGATTCTGTACTAATTGTGGCAAACCGCTTGCAGTGAAGGATACACAATCAGCAGATAAGGTAATGGATGTTTCTGATCCTAAACCGTTTTATGATAATGCGGCGGACGATTTCAGTGACCTTGAACAGGATCCATATAATAATTGGAATAACGTATCATTATCTGATTCTGAATCACTATATCAAACCTTGAAAGATAATGCAGACAGGTCAGAAATGCTTGAGAAGAAAAAAAACATAGTTCCACTTGTTCTTACCCTGATCTGTGCAGTAGCTGCAGTTGTACTTGTCATTGTGGTTATCAAACCTTTTGATAAACTGAATGATAATGCAGATAATGCTCCCGGTGATGTGGCAGATGGATTGCCGATTGATGAAGTAAAACAGGAAACTGAAGATGCTCAGAACCCCGAGGCAGGTCCTTCCAGCACATCATCATCAAATTCAACATCATCGAAGCCGCAAAATGAAGTAGCCAAAGATCCTGAGATAGTTGATGCAGGTGGCTGTTTTAAGCCGATAAATCAGTTTTCGGACTATGTGACATATGATTTTTACTATGATATACATAATCCCAATTCATCATTTATAGTGCAGTCGCCTGAAATAACGCTTAATATGCGATCGGATTCCGGTACTATACTAGCAACTGACACGGAGTCTGTAGGACTGATCATGCCCGGTGATACAGTTCGCATATTTGGGTCTCTCTCTGTTCTGAAAAGTGAAATTGATCAAGTCAGCGACGGTGATGAATTACTTTCATGGAGAAATGTATCGAAGGATAGTGGATTCTACAATCCGATTTATACTACGGATGTAGTATTCTCTAAAGTTTCCGCAAGATCATCAAGCTATAGCGGATCGGTTACCGGGGAAATAACTAACAATTCGGATTATGACATCACTTTATCTCAGATATATGCAATCTTTAAGAAGGGAGATGAGATAATAATGATATCCGACGGCTTCACAGACGGTATACCCTCCGGGCAGACAAGAGTATTTGAAATAAATACCTTTGACGAAATCCCGGATTACGACACCATAGAAATGTACATAGAGCCCTGGTGACATGAATGATGCTACAAACATGCAGGTCGGAAATTTCGGTTTCCGGCCTGTTTTATTGTGATCTGTTTTCGTGATAAAATACACATATTCGAGTTAGAAATGGAGCGATGAATATGAAAAAAACAATTTCTTTTGCAACTAAACTGATGAGCATTATGCTTCTGTTTGTCCTTGCAGGCTGTTCTGAAAATGCAGAGATTGCCCCGGACAGCAATATAAAAGATGAAGTCGAAGAAGTAGATGTATCAGAAGAAACAGATGAAAATGACGGTGAAACTGAAGCAGTTCCCGAATCCTCTGATGAAAACTCAGTCGAAACCGCTAATGACGGGAATTCGGTTTATACATACTATTCGGAAGATGGGGCGGTATATATACGTCAGGACTTTAATACAAACGAGTCATGTATTGTTGACGGAGACCTTGAGATTCCGGTGGACATTACCATGGGCGTATATGGCCCCTTGATCTCAAAAACTGACGTTGACGGCGACGGGCAGGATGAATATGTAATATCAGAATGCGAGGGGACCGGTACCGGTTATTCCGTATACGGGCTTTGCATTGTAAAAGAAATTGACGGAAAGTATGATCTTATTAAATATGAGAGTGACTATTTTTCTAAAATGTTGGAAGGTAAGATCACGTATACTTTTGATGCTGATACTCATGAGGTGACATTTAACGTTAAAAACAGCGATACCACGCCCTTCTCTGTAACACTTAACAGAAAAGAAAATCTCGAGAAAGTAGTATGGTCCGATATCATCAGGATCAGACTGATCAACGGAATGCCTTATCTTTCCGCACCTTCAGGATATGTGTTTGAAGATGCACCGGTTCCGGATTATGAGCAGGCAGTTGAGGTTCTCGTTCCGATAATCATAAGTGATACAGGAGCCATTGATTTTGGAGAGTATACCTTAAAAGAGGATAACGGAATAAAGACTCCTTGATTCATATCTTTTTGAAAACAGCAGGTATATGGCTGAAGGACCTAAAGCTTTTTATTATTACATTTATGCTTTTTAATATATTGATGAAAATGGTGTTTCACAGAGAGGTATATATATGAACCACGATACAATTGAACGCATCAGAAATTTTACATCTGACCGTGATTGGGATCAGTTTCATTCGCCGGCTAATCTTGCCAAGGCAATTTCTATAGAAAGTTCTGAACTATTGGAGTGCTTTCTTTGGGATGAGGATAATTACGATATCTCGGCTGTCAAGGAAGAGTTGGCGGATGTTCTTGTTTATTGCAGAAATCTTCTTGATAAATTGGAACTCGATGAAGACGAGATCATCAATGAGAAGATGAGCAAAAATGAACTAAAATATCCTGTAGATAAGGCTAAAGGCAATAATAAAAAGTACGATAAGTTATAAGGAGTTTTTCTATGATCATCTATGAAGATACTGTAGAAGAGTTTTCGAATGATGTTATGATGAATCGTATATCCGATATTCTTGCTGACACTCTTAAGGAAAAGCATATCAGCGGAGGAAGTGACAGTGAGATTAATTCCTGGAACAATTCACTTCATTTCATGAAAGATGTTTTAGATTGTCCGGATGTTCCGAGAGACTGCAGAGTGGCTGTTGAATATAATATTCCACAGACCTCAAAACGCGTTGATTTCATGATATTAGGTGCTGATGCATCTGACAAGGATCATGTCGTTATAATAGAACTCAAACAATGGGCTAAGGTTGAGAAAGTTAATGATACATTTCAGCATTCTGTAATGTCAGATCTCAGAAAGCATGAACCTGTAGCTCATCCCTCATATCAGGCATATACATATAA
>ODAI013207394.1_pt1 | contig 13625 bp, 8 predicted proteins | sample 1539321 | NCBI WGS metagenome assembly ODAI01 (sample SAMN02144231, study PRJEB22623) | gut metagenome | biome: sheep rumen | host: Ovis aries | place: New Zealand
GCCCGCATTCATCGTCCTTCCCTGTGGTGCCTGGCCCGGATTCATCGTCCTTCCCTGTGGTACCTGGCCCGGATTCATCGTCCTTCCCTGTGGTACCTGGCCCGGATTCATCGTCCTTCCCTGTGGTACCTGGCCCGGATTCATCCTTCCTGGCGGTGTCTGACCCGGATTATTCACCCTTCCCTGCAGTGTCTGGCCCGAATTCATCCTCGTCTGAGCCGTCCCTCCGGAGCCGGTCTTCGCCTGCGATGTCTGGCCCGGACTCCGCCGGACGATTACACGGGCATGTTGATCCTGGCGCGGCTGCACCGTCTTTCTGGGCTGTGTGCCCACCTGTGCGTTTTCAGCCATGCTTACCGACGTGTTCTCACCTGTTCCTGACGGCGTATTCTCTTCCATTTCCGGCGATGCATTTCCCGCCAGCCCCGTCTTCACGTCTCCGGCTGATCCTGGCCCGGCGGACGGATCATTCCGTCCCGCATCTCCCCCAGGGATCACGGCAGGCATTGGCACATCATTCTCTCCGCCATCCGCCTGATCCTGGTCATTCCGGTTTCTGCGCACAGATTCCTCCTGTGTCTGAAGCAGCACATTGACCAGGTCGTTCTTCCGCATGGAAGACACACCCCGGATCCCGCGCTCTTTGGCAAGTTCGCGCAGACTGGCAACAGCCATTTTCCCTAATTCTTCTTTTGTCATAATCATTCCCTATCGATATACTCTCAATCAAATACTCTGAATCAAAAATGGTTACAGTGCAGATCCTGCACAAAGACCCTTGCCATATGGCCGGGCAGCTGTGAAGAATAGATCCTGCAACGTTCCCGCATTCTATACGCTGTGTACACCAGCCTGCCTGATACGGAACTGTTACAGCTTTATGAATCAGAAGATACTGCAATTGCAACCGTTCAGATCCTGCTCTGAACAATTGCCTGTAGCTACGTTTCTTCATTAGTATAACACATGTATTGCAAAAACGTCAAAATTATTGTACTGTCGGAGAAGTGACTCAACGTCATACAGTTACAAGGCGTACCCACAGGCGGCTCGCTGACAGGGATATGGCTTGTAACGCCATACATCACCGGAAGAAACTTTCAACAACACCAAGGAGGAATCCATCCGTGTCTTCAGGCACTGCCATAAAGCTTGCGGGCCTTGTCCTGCTCCTGCTGCTCTCCGCCTTTTTTTCATCCGCGGAGACTGCGCTTACCACCGTGAACCGAATCCGGATCCTGAATCTTGCACAGGCGGGAGACCCGCGTGCCAGGACGGCGCTGAAGGTTCTGGATCAGCAAAGCAAGATGCTCAGCTGCATCCTGATCGGGAACAACCTTGTGAACATTTCCGCCTCTTCCCTCGCAACTGCCCTGACGATCCAGCTGTTCGGCTCCAGCTCCATCGGGCTCATGACCGGGCTGCTGACCCTGGTCGTCCTGATCTTTGGCGAGATCACACCGAAGAACGCGGCAAATGTTTCCTCAGAGAAGCTGACCCTGCGCTATGCCCGGATCATCCGGCTCCTCATGATCATTTTCACGCCATTGATCTTTCTGGTCAATCTGCTGTCCAGCGGGATGATGACGCTCCTGCGCATTCCAAAAGATGGAGGGGATTCCACGATCACGGAAGACGAGATCCGCACCATGGTCAATGTCAGCCACAAGGACGGGGAGACCACCAGCGAAGAGAAGGAAATGATCAATAATGTGTACGATTTCGGTGATCAGTGCGCCCGGGATATCTGCGTTCCCCGTGCCGACATCGTCTCCGTAAGCATAGACGATTCTTATGAAACAGTCCAGGAAGTCTACCGGAATGAGCATTTCACAAGGCTGCCTGTCTATGAAAAGGAACGGGACCACATCGTCGGGATCCTGAACATCAAGGACTTCTGCTTTGTGGAGGACAGGGAACATTTTACTCCAAAAGACCTGATGTACGAACCATACTATACCTTTGAGACAAAGAAAGTATCTGAGCTGATGGTGGAAATGCGCGACCATTCCTCGACTGTCACGATCGTGCTTGATGAATATGGTTCTGCGGTAGGGATGATCACATTCGAGGATTTGATCGAGGAAGTGGTAGGCGAGATCCGGGATGAATATGACGAGGATGAAAAAGACCTGATCCGGCGCGTTTCAGACCGGCAGTATCTCGTTGCCGGAAGCGTCAAGCTGGACGACCTGAACGATGCCACAAATCTTGACCTCCACTCCGATGACTATGATTCCATCGGCGGATACCTGATCGAACAGCTGGGTCATCTGGCTGCCCGGGGGGATAAGGTGGTGACGCCTGACCGGCTGCTGATGATCGCGGACAAGGTCAAGGGAAACCGGATCCTGAAGGTAAGGATCGTGCTTCCGGAAAGAAGTGAAAAACCGGAAACGGAATGACATAGCGTCGTAACTGTTCAGAACCTGTTCTGAACAGTTACACATCGGGCTGTTCTGAACAGTTACATAGAGTCTCACCATTGCCAGGTTTCAGCTGCCAACGTTCAGGCCATCTCCGGCAATGCGCAGAAGCCCATGAATGTCTTCCAGCGGAAGCTCCAGAAAGGCGGACAGCTCCTCCGCGGACGGTTTGTGCCCCAGTTCCTCCTCCAGCTCACGCACGGTATCGGCCAGCTGGTTCATGCGGTTCACCACACGGGAATCCGAATTCATCAGCTCATCCAGCTGCTTCACGCTGTTTTCCAGAAAAGAGGTGACATAATTGAGCAAAAAGGCGCGGTATCCGGCAAGGGAGCGCTGCTTTTCCAGTGCCGCCACGCCCATGACCAACCCTGTGTTCGCTTCCTGAATCAGATCCTCCGCCTCTACCCTGGAGTGCCTGCCTTCAAATTCCGCCGCAAGGTCGCACACGGTCGTCAGATACCGTTCAATCAGCATCTGACGTGCCTCCCGGTCTCCCTCATATGCTCTTTCAAACAGGAGGTATTCCACATCCTCCGGAATCGGCGTCAGGCTGTCCAGCTCTTCCAGATAAATCTCCAGGGACGGCCGGCGGCCATGAGAAGAAGCCACGCTGTCTTCCGCCTGGCCGTCCGCCACTTCAATCCCCATCTGATCCAGATAATCATAGACCATCTGCATCTGATCCGGGTTCAGATCCACATCCCTCAGTGTACTCTGTATCTCCTGTATGCTCAGCCGCATACTGCTGCGCCTCGCCAGCGCGCACAGCTGTTCCAGCTTCTTCCGGAACAGGTCGGTCGTATCAGTCGCCATCGGATTCAAAATTCCTGTCTTTCCATATAATTCATGTATCTGACCACCATCAGCGCAATCTTCAGCGTGATCGCATCCTCAAACACTCTAAGGTCAAGCCCTGTCTGCTTCTGCAGCTTATCGAGGCGGTATACCAGCGTGTTGCGGTGGATATACAGCTGGCGGCTGGTCTCCGATACGTTAAGGCTGTTCTCGAAGAACTTGTTGATCGTCGTGAGGGTCTCCTCATCGAAATCATCCGGGCTCTTCCCCTCAAATACTTCCTTGATAAACATCGTACATAAAGGAAGCGGGAGCTGATAGATCAGGCGGCCGATTCCAAGGGAGCTGTAGGCGATGATCTGTCTCTGGGGAAAGAAGATCTTCCCTACATTCAGTGCCAGACGCGCTTCCTTATAGGAACGGGATACCTCCTTGAGTTCTCCTACCACAGTACCATAGGAGACGACTGCCTCCCCCCTGCGGTCCACCGGAAGCGACGAAAGGATCGCCCTGGCGGTGGCATCCATCTCCGCGGTTCCTTCCCCTGGCAGAAGCTCCCGCACCACGATCACGCTCTTCTCATCCACTGCCGTCACAAAATCCGTCGGCCTCGGTTCGATCACCGTGCGGACAAGCTCGAGGGAGGTGTTCTCCCTCTCCCCTTCCAGTTCAAGGATATAGACCACCCTGCGAGCCTCTGATTCGATATGCAGCTTCTTTGCCCGGTTGAAGATATCTACCAGCAGCAAATTATCCAGAAGCAGGTTCTTGATGAAATTATCCTTATCAAACCTTTCTTTATACGCAACAATCAGGTTCTGCACCTGAAACGCCGCCATCTTGGCAATCATGTACACATCGTCTGAGCTGCCGTTCGCGATCAGGATATACTCCAGCTGCATCTCATCGAATACCTTGAAAAACTGATATCCGGAAATGACCTGGCTCTCCGCCGGGGATTCTTTGAAGCTGAGGACAGCGTCACGGAAGTCCTCAGCGTGCTCAAAGGTCGTGGCAGCCACTACCCCTTCGGTATCCATGATGCACATATCGACTCTGCTGATGGCCTTCAGGCCATCCAGCGTAGACTCAAGCACCTGGTTTGAGATCATAAAGCCTTCCTCCCGCTGTTGTTTAATCAGCTTCCTGCATGAATGATGCACAATTTCTGTATGAATTCATAGCTATAATTACCACACTGTATTTTCAGTGTAATCTTTTTCCCCAAAAAAGGCAACCTCTTTTTGTCTACTTTGCACGAAAACCTTTGCGTACGTTTCAAGTCACATCCCGCCAGAGGGGGTATGACACAGTAGTCCATTTGCTAACTGGTCTATTGCCTCAGGCCGCCCCTCTGGCGGGGGGGTATGACCCGTATACTTACATGGGCTTCACATCTCAAACAGCAGGTCCCCATAGGATGGCATCGGCCACATTTCCTTGTCTACGATCATCTCCAGACGGTCTACCGGGGCGCGGAGCTCTTCCATGGCTTTGCAGATCTCGTCGTGGCAGAATAATGCCCGTTCCCGGCCATTTGCCATATCCTCTACATCCCTGCTCAGTGAGATCAGTTTTTTCAGCGCCTGGCTTGTCTGTTCCAGGAGCTGTCCCGATTCTTCCAGCAATTCCCTGTGTACCTTTGCCGGTGCGCCGACGCTTTCCATGTTCCGTATGATCTCTGCCAGGCTGCCTGTCCAGCGGATGACGGAGGGAATGATGGACTTGGAGGCCATGTCGATCATGGTCATTGCCTCAATGTGGATGGTGTTGGCATAGTTTTCATATTTAATCTCAACACGGCTCTCAAGCTCGGATCTGGAGAAGACGCCAAACTTTTCAAACATTGCAACGGAGGAATCTGATACCAGGGACGGGATCGCATCCACCATGGACGGGAGGTTGGGAAGCCCCCTTTCCTGCGCTTCCTGCACCCATTCCCTGGAATAGCCGTTTCCGTTGAAAATGATTCTCTGATGCTGTGTCAGATATCTCCTGATGAGTGCGTGGAGGGCCTTTTCAAAATCCTCTGCGCCTTCCAGTTCATCACAGGCATCCGAGAAAGCCTCCGCTGTAATCGTATTGAGGACAATGTTCGGAGCCGCAATGGAATCCCTGGATCCCACCATGCGGAATTCAAACTTATTGCCGGTAAATGCGAAGGGGCTCGTACGATTGCGGTCAGTCGCGTCTTTGGAAAGATTCGGAAGCGTGCTCGCTCCTGTCGTCAGTTTCCCGCCCCGCAGGGAGCTGGTTGCCTCACCGGTCCTGATCAGCTGCATGACCAGATCCTCCAGCTGGTCCCCGAGAAAAACGGAGATGATGGCCGGCGGAGCTTCATCCGCGCCCAGGCGATGGTCATTTCCCGGATCCGCAGCGGATTCCCTGAGCAGGTCAGCATGCTCGTCTACCGCTTTCAGGATGCAGGCCAGCACCAGCAGAAACTGATTGTTCTGGTGAGGCGTCTTGCCCGGGTCGAGCAGGTTGATCCCGTCATCGGTCTGCAGGGACCAGTTATTATGCTTGCCGGAGCCGTTGACCCCTGCGAAGGGCTTTTCATGGAGCAGGCAGCGCATGTCATGCCAGGAAGCCACCCGTTTGAGGGTCTGCATCACAAGATGGTTGTTGTCCACAGCCAGGGACGCATTCTCATAGATCACCGCCAGCTCATGCTGCGCCGGAGCGACCTCGTTGTGCTGTGTCTTGGCCGGAACGCCGAGGCGCCACAGCTGCTGGTTCACATCCTTCATGAAGGACGCGACCCTTGTCCTGAGAGATCCATAATAGTGGTCGTCCAGCTCCTGCCCCTTCGGCGGCATCGCGCCAAACAGCGTACGGCCCGTGTAAACCAGATCCTTCCGCCTGTGGAAGGTCTTCTTGTCAACGAGGAAATATTCCTGCTCCGGGCCGACATACGGCCTCACCTTCCGGGAGCTTGCATTTCCAAACAGGCGCAGCAGACGAAGGGACTGCTTGTTGATGGCATCCATGGAACGAAGGAGCGGGGTCTTGAAGTCCAGCGCTTCCCCGTTGTAGGAACAGAATGCGGTGGGGATGCAGAGCGTCGCGCCTGCCGCGTCCTTGCGCACAAAGGCAGGGGAAGTCATGTCCCATGCCGTGTAGCCCCTCGCCTCGAAGGTTGCGCGAAGGCCGCCGGAGGGAAATGAGGATGCATCTGATTCTCCCTTGATCAGGTTCTTCCCGGACAGCTCCATCAGGACCTTCCCGTCTTCCCCCGTCGATGCCAGGAAGGAATCGTGCTTTTCAGCAGTGGTTCCGGTCAGCGGCTGGAACCAGTGCGTGTAATGCGTTGCCCCCTTTTCAATCGCCCACTGCTTCATCGCTTCCGCGATCTCATCCGCTACCAGGGGATTCAGCTCACTGCCCTCATCGATCGCCTTGTGCAGCTGGCGGTACACATTCTTCGGCAGCCTCGACTGCATCACGCTGTCAGAGAACACGTCCTCTCCGTAAATACTGGCAACATTGAAACCCTCTTCCATAGGTGCCTCCTGCTCCTTCCTTCGGATCTGTAAATAATTCATCTGATACGGATGATATTTCCAAAAAAGGGAAAGGAGCATCCCGATGCTGTCTCACTGGAATGCTCCTTACATCCGATGCGGTTAATTTACATCATGTCTGACTGGAACGCAAGTATGAAGATGTCAGCAGCGAACGCTGATACGGAATGACACTGGGTATGGCCAGTAACCGGCCTGAAAGGATCTTACTACGGCGAGGCTTTCCAACGCAGCAGATGAGCGTTTGGACAATTCAGATGTACAAGTTATTCTGTAACAGATCCTTACTCCAGCAGCGCCAGGTAAGATGCCGCATTCTCCGTCTTGACCATATTGATTGCGTAGGCATCATACAGGGCCGGATTCATCAGCCGGTTGGTGATATTGGACTCTGTCTGCCCGTCGCCGCCTATGTACTCGACGTTCAGGTTCAGCAGGTCGTCATACTGCTGGAGCAGCGGCTGATAGGTCATGCTCAGGAAGTTGTCAGATGCATTATAGAGATTCAGCCATATATCCCTGACCGGGGAGGTCTCCTCGCTCAGCTGATTGGAAACCGGCGCATAGATGCGTGCAGCATCCAGGAAATCCTCATAATTCTCCCTGGTGACTGCCTGGTTCAGGGCGTAGTAGGAACGGGTCTGTTCATCATAATAAAAGTCATCTTCGGAAAGGACATTGCCTGCCTCGTCCTCAATGCCGATTCCCATGTCCGGCTCCACGCCGTCAAGCGCATTTCTCAAAACCCTGAGGGTAAGATAAGCCTGGACATCCGCGTGCTGGGAAATGGTTCCGGCATAGCCCTCCGCGATCGCTGCAACCGCGTCACTGTTCGCGTCATATCCGAAGGTCGGAACGCTTTCTTCCTTTGACCATGCATGGAACATCGCCATGCCCATGCCATCATTGTTGGAAACGATCATATCGATCTGATCACCGAAAGAGGAAGTCCAGATGCCGATTGTGCTCTCCGCCGCCGCTGCATCCCAGGTCGCGCCGGAAGGGTTCTTCATCTCATGGGATGCCAGCTCCCGCACGGTCAGTCCCCCGATCTCGCCATCCTGCACGACAGAAGAACTGCCGTCCACATTGGTCTCAGCCGGGGAGGGATCGATCTCGCCGTCGACCGCAACGCCTGTTCCCAGCGCCTGTCGGATACCCCGCGTGCGGGCAATGGAGTCATTGTGGCCGATGTCGCCAATCGCCAGAACATAGCCTATGATGCCGTCGCCGTTCCGGTCGATGGTATCCAGATGGGCGTTGATATAGTCTACGATCATCTGACCCTGCAGCCCGGCGCCCTGGCTGGCATCAAATCCGACGTAACAGGTCTTCTCATTCCATGTCAGGGCATCCATGTCAAGCTCGCCGGTGGAGCTGTTGGAGGGCTGACGGTTCCACCAGACAACCGGCTTATCCGCATTCCCCGCAGCATGTGCTGTCACGCTGAACGCCATGCCGATGGCAGCCGCAGCACTGAGCACAGAAAGCACTTTCTTATTCATACCTGATCCTCCTTGTTCCGGATCACTCCGGAGAACCCCGTTTTATTCCTTCAGGAATCATCTTCTGATCACTGTCCTCAATCAGCCCGGGTTCGCAGCCAGCCCGGCAAAGCAGATTCCGGATGACGGAAACGCCTCACCCACTGGCCGCCCTGCTGACAGGGATGTGACTTCTTCGGGTACATGGCTCGTCAGTCCACATTGAGATAGACATCCTCCCTTTGATGGAAGCCGCCGTCAATGATGACCTCGTCCATGTTCTCTTTCGTCACCGCTGCCGGCTCCAGCGCGTAATACGGGACATCCTGTTTCCCATCGTGGATGGTCTGGGTGACCGGAATGGGGCTTTCCGGGTCGGTAATGTCCTCTCCCCTTGCCAGGGCAACCGCCAGCCTGGCGGCAGCCGAGGCCTCCTTGTCAACGGATTTGTACACCGTCATGCTCTGGGTTCCTTCCTCGATCCTCTGGCATGCAGAAAGCTCCGCGTCCTGCGCGACGACAGGAACCTTCCCCGCCATCTTATGCTCCGCCAGGGCACGGATCGCCTGACCGGCCAGATCGTCATTTCCGCACATGATGCCGTCCACCTTCCCCCCGGTCTGCTCCAGACCTTCTGTGACTGCGTCAAATGCAAGCTCCGCCAGCCAGTTATCGCAGAAGGTGGAATAAGAGACCGTAATTCCGCATCCCTTGATCGCGTCTTCAAAGCCCTCCCGGACCTGCTCCACATTATGGTCGCTGGAGGAACCCTGGATCTGGAAGATCTGACCTCCCTCCGGAAGGCTTTTGGCAAGGGCCTGTCCCATGAGCGTTCCCACCATGCGGTTATCAAAGGAAATATACAGATCTGATCCCACGTCCTGGATCAGCCGGTCGTAGCAGACGATCCGGATCCCCTGATCCTGCGCCTTCTTCACCACGTCCTTCAGCGCCTTCGCATCGATGGCGACGATCGTGATGACATCCATCTTCTTTTCGATCAGATATTCGATCTGCTGGATCTGTTCTTCAACATCCCCGTTTGCATTCTGGACATTCACCTGTGCGCCAAGGCTCTGGGCCGTCGCCACAAAGACATCCCTGTCCCTGAGCCAGCGTTCGATCACAAAGGAATCAAATGAGATCCCGATCTGCACCGTCTCCTCGGATGCCTCACTGCCGCCTGAACGGTCCTGACCCGGTTCTTCCCTGGTCATGGAACAGCCGCCCGCAAAGAAAATGCCAAGAAGAAATACCGCGCAAAGAAAGAGCCTCCTGCCGGGCATCCGCCCCGAAGGTTCCCCCGGCAGGACTCCAGGCCGGTGCCTCCTGCCATTGCTTCCGGCATTCCCGGCGAAAATGGTGGAATGATCCCTCTTCACGAAAGCCTCCCTGCTCAGGACCTGCCGACAGATCCCTGCCCTCTGATCGTACAGTCCATAAATCAATATAACTGTTCAGAACAGTTACAAATCAGTCACATATTCAGATATTCTGCTCCCTGTACTCCCGCGGTGTCATCCCGGTATGCTTTTTGAAGATCCTGCTGAAATAGTTGGGATCTGCATATCCGGACTGAAGGCCGGCTTCCCGGATCGTAAGAACCGGGCGCAGCAGCAGCTCCTTTGCATTGCGGATCCGAAGCTCCGTCAGGTAGTCGATGAAGTTCTCGCCAACCTCTTCCTTAAACAGCTTGCTGAAATAGTATGGGCTGACATTGACCTCCTTGGAGACATCATCCAGCGACAGCTCCTTTCGGAAGTTCTCCTGGATAAACTTGCATGCCTTTGAGACGGTGGTCTCATCCTTCTCCTCTGCCTGATTATGGATCGTTCCCGCTATGGTCGTCATATTGTCCAGGAACCAGCTCCGGATCTCCTGGGAACTGCGGAGCGCATTCACCTGAGTCAGATAATCCTTCCGGTAATCAAACGCATAGTTCACGGATCCTGCGTTGAAGGCTTCATGTTCGCACCGGAGGACGATCTCCAGCGCCTTCAGCCGCATGCTGTCCAGATCTTCCGGATCATGGCGCACCATCCAGTCGCAGAACGTGTTGACATTCTCCCTGACCTGCGCCACATCTCCCCTGGAAAGGGCAGTGAAGGTATCGCGCTCCAGCTCGATGGGGTAATCATCCTCATAGATGCCATGCGCCGAGATGTCCTCGATATGCACTACCCGCGCACGGGAATCCCTGAGGGCATTGACCGCCTCCTGATAGCTCATGCGCAGATCCTTGAACCGGCAGGTCCTGCCGATCCCCGCGCGGAACCGCAGGGGCAGCATCTCGTCCAGCCGCTGCAGTAGCGATCTCATGTTATTGATGGCCTCGATCCTCTCATCATAGGTGACCGTCTCGTCGTTGTGCGGAACCACAAGGATGATGCAGTCACTCATGACCGGGCCGATGATACACCGCTGAAAAGACTTGATCACCGAACGGATCTGCATATAATTTTCCTGCGCCTTCACCCTGCTCTCCACCGGGCTGAGCGGCCCCATCCCGGGATTCTCCTCCCCGAAACGGATCACCTCTACATAGGCATCCTTTTCCCTGATTTCAAGCAGTTCCCTGTAGTATTCCTCCTCCTGCATGTCATCAGAGAGCAGCATCCCCGTGACGAATCCATTCTCCACGACTGGGATAATCGTCTCGAGCTTTTCCTGTATCTTCAGCTGGTCTGACCGCTTCTCCCTGATGCCGTCCACCTTCTTCATCGCATCCTCCATGGTCTGGAGGATCATGCTGCGCGAGACAGGCTTCATGATGTATTTCTCCACGCCCAGGGAAATGGCATCCTTTGCGTAGTCAAACTTATCATACGCGGAGATCACGTAGAACAGGCAGGACGAATTGAAGGAACGGATCTCCCGGATCGCCGCGATCCCGTTGATCCCGGGCATCTGGATATCCATAAAAACAATGTCCGGATGGAAGCTTTCCGCCTGCTCGATTGCCGTGCGCCCGGTCTTGGCAGTGGCGATCTCCACGCTCTGCCCATACTCCCGGGAAATGATCTCCTTCAGGGATTCCACCATGATCCCTTCATCATCTGCTATCAGAATCCGATACATGCTCTCTCTCCTTTGGCAGCAGCACCGTGACCTCCGTACCGGTTCCAGGCCCGTCGCTCCAGATGCTGAACAGGTTCTTCCTGCCATAGTATAACTCAAGCCTTGTGATCACATTTTCCATCGCGATCCCGGTCGAATCACCCTCTTTGCCGCGGGCATTGTCCTGGCTGCCTTCCAGGTGGCGCTCCAGGATCGACTCGATGGCCTTGCGCGTCATGCCTGCCCCATTGTCCGATATGGTGATACGAACGCAGTCCGTCCCGGACTCATTTTCATTCTCGGGAACATCCTCCGCCGCGAGCGTCACAACTCCGTTTTCATGGTCATCATGAATCCCATGCTGGATCGCATTCTCAACGATCGGCTGCAGGATCATACTGGGCATGCGCAGCTGTTCGAGATCGATCCTGAGGTCAATCTCCTTGCGGTACCGGATATCCCCCGAAAACCGCACGTTCAGAATATAGATATAATTGTCCACCAGCGCGATCTCTTCTGCCAGCGTGGCATCCCCTCCCGTCTTCTGCACGTTATACCGGAAGAACTGTGCCATCCGTGAGAGAAAATGCTCCGTGCGGTCCGCCCCTTCCATCATTGCCAGCTGCGAGCCTGCGTTCAGGCTGTTAAAGAGGAAATGCGGGTTGATCTGTGCCTGAAGGAATTTGAGCTGCGCCTCCTTGAGATGCGCCTGCATGGATAGTTCATTTTCCTTCATCTGCGCCTCCTTCACCATGGAAGAGCGCTGGGATTCGATGTAGGTACGGATGCTGGCCAGCATCTTGTGAAATGCATCCGTGACGACCCCCACCTCATCCTGCCTGTGGGACCGGGGGATGTCCACGCTGAAATCCCCGCCTGCCACGCTCTCCGCAGCGGCGGAAAGCGCGCCCAAAGGGCCGATCATGGCACGCACGCTGATAATGCAAAGCGCAAGGGCAAATGCGCTCACGACGATGATCATCAGAAGGCTCATCCGCTCCACGATGCGCATGTTCCTCAGCAGCGTCAGGTAATTCTCCGTATTCTGCGAGAAACGCCTGCTGTTGAGGGTGTAAATATAATTGTTGATGTAATCAAACAGTGTGGAAGCCTCTGCATAGTCCGCCTTGTATTCCTCAACATTCCTCCCCCGCCTTGCCTGGATAGCATCCTCCGCCACCGCCAGGTAAGACCTCGTCATAAGGCGGATGTTCTTTTCCAGCATCAGCAAGTCATTTCCCACGTTGCGGTCATTCAGGCCATCCGTCTGTTCCCGCAGTGCCTGTTCATACCGGTAAAAGTTTTCCAGAGACGCGGTGCTCTTCGTGCTCAGGTAGTCATACATACTGCCCTGGGCAAGAGCCAGAGTGTCCCCCAGGTTCATGATCACGGCATTGGAGGCAAATACCTCATTGATCTGCTGTACCACTTCAGAGCTCTGGCGGAAAGCAAAGATGTTCGCGCACAGCACCAGGACCAGGACTGTAGCCACCACCGCTGAAATGCGGGCCTGAACGGAGGCAAAGAAGCGGGTCTGTCTCTTCTTCATGCGCCCTCCTCATCCGGAAATGCTTCCGCCATCTGCTGTTCATACCGGCGCACCGTCATGGGCGTGATCCCGGAAAGGGAGATATTGTAATAACTGCTCACTCTTCCAAGCTCCAGGTATTCATCCAACGCCTGCACACAGTCTTCTCCCATCGTTTTTGTATCGATCGTCATGGTCACCGGAATCAGATCCTGGCGAAGGGCCTGGAGGATCTGGTCTGTCACATAATATCCGATCACCTGGACCTCACCCACCAGATTATACTCGATCATGGCCTGGATGGCGCATTCCGTCTGCACACTGTTCAGGCAGATCAGGATATCCGGACGCTCTTCTCCCAGAAGCAGGTCACGGATCACTTCCTCCGCGTCGAAATCGGTCCTGCTGTCCACGCTTTCCGTGCGGAGCTCCATGGTCTTGCCGGAGGGTGCGCCATTGAGGACCGCCTGCACCATCTGGGTATAGAGAAGCTGCGTCTCGTTCTCGGAATCACCCGCGTCCGTCAGGAGGCAGACCGCATTCTTCCCGTTGTGCATCAGGCTCAGAAGCTGCCCGCCGTACCGGTCGCCCATCTGATAGTTGGAGACGCCCACAAAGCTGACCCTGCCAGAATCCGGAAGGTCCCTGAGGATCGTTACCACAGGAATACCCTGCTCCGATGCCTTCCGGATCACTTCCTCCAGATCCTGGGATCCGTCCGGATAGACGATGATTCCATCCGCCTCCATTGCGATGGAGAGACCGACGCACTCCGCCGCCGAATAATGTCCAGGCATATCCTGCCCGC
>ODAI013808579.1_pt1 | contig 13625 bp, 8 predicted proteins | sample 1539321 | NCBI WGS metagenome assembly ODAI01 (sample SAMN02144231, study PRJEB22623) | gut metagenome | biome: sheep rumen | host: Ovis aries | place: New Zealand
CCCAGAGCTGACTGTCTGAAAGCTCGCGGGGCAGGCTGGCATCGGGCAGTTCACCCAGTCTGGATCCTTCGGGAGGCGTGGCTGCACCAGGCTGAGAACTGTCAGGCTGGCTGGCGCCGGGGGGCCCTTCCCTGCCCGCCCCTGCCCCCGCTTCCGGTGCTGCAGACGATTGCGGGGAAGCTTCGGCAGAGCTTTCGGCAGGCGACACAGCCGGCTTTGCTCCCGCGCCTTTTCCCTCGTCCCTCCCCTCGGCAGTTCCAGCGCCGGCGGACTTGCTCTCCGCTCCTGAAGGCGCGTCAGCCTGACCCTGGCGCTGCTGGCCCTGCTCGGCATCCGGCGACGGCGCAGGCTGATCCTGGCGTGGCTGGCCCTGCTCGGCATCCGGCGACGGCGCAGGCTGATCCTGACTCGGCTGGCTCTGCTCGGCATCCGGCGACGGCGCAGGCTGATCCTGACTCGGCTGATCCTGCTCGGGATTCGGCAACGGCGCAGGCTGATCCTGGCGTGGCTGCCTCTGGCCGGGATCCGACGACGGCGCAGGCTGATCCTGGCGTGGCTGGTTCTGGTCGGACTTCGGCGACGGCTGCGCTGAAGACGGGCTTGGCAGCTCCGTCGGCGCATCCGGCTTGGCAGACGATCCGCCAGCCTGCTGGGCAAGGGCCCGCTCCCCCGCAGAGCGCGCTCCGGCATCTTCCGCCGTGCGGAGCGGGGGCAGACCCGTAAGGGGATAGCTTGCTTCAAAAGGTTCCAGACAGGACAGCAGCTCCTCTGCCTTTGCCCTGTCGCCGGCAAGGACAAGCTTTTTCTGCGCCTCGGCCTCGTCGAGCTCCAGCGCCCCCTCCGCCACGGCGCAGAGCACGGCCTGCGTGCCGGCAAGAGAGGCATCGCTCCCCGCCTTGGCGCCGGGGTCGGGATCATAGTGCAGGACGCCATGCTCCAGCGTGAGCAGCAGAGGGCGCTTCCAGCCAGGAGCCTTGAGGCTGACGGCAAGGCGCCGGCCCTTGGCCTTCTCGCCGTTGACCAGAAGGGCAAGGTAGGCGCCCATGTCCTCTGGTCCCATGCGGGAGGCCATGGCAAGGAAGCCCCGGCCTGTCGCAAGCACGCCGCCCCTGAGTTCGCGGGCAGCCCCAAGATAAAGGTTGCGGCGCCTGGCGCCTTCCTCCTGGTAGGCCAGCTGCTCCAGAGCTTCGGCGCAGAGCAGCCTTGCCGGCACGATGCCGGGATAGGCCGCGACCACGTGTCCCAGCACCTGCACGGCCCAGCGGTACTCGCCGGCGTCCATGCAGGCCCTGGCCTTGGCAACCACCTCGCCAGGACCGCCCATGAAGGCGACGTAGCGGGCGCCTTCCTCGCTGGGGCCAAAGAAGCGCATGCGCAGGGGATTGGCTTCGAGCGCGCCGAACTGCCTGCGCCAGAAGGCCTCGACGATGTCGGCGAGCGGCGATCCGGCAAGGCGCAGGCTGGGGGCAAGATCCTCGGGCAGGCGCAGCTGCTGGGCTATGGCTTCGGGCCCCAGGCCCTGCCCTGCGAGATGCAGGGTCTGGTCGTGGACGTAGCGCCAGGCGTCGCGGGCCTGCATGAGCCTTTGCCTGACGGCGTCCCTGCCGAAGACGGGCCAGCACCGCGCGCCGAACATGACCTCGGCGTCCGCGGCATGGCGAAGGGCGTCTTCCAGGCTCCGCGACCAGCCGAGGAGGTCGGGTTCGCCAAAGGCGCCGGCCTGGCCGTCAAGGCCGGAAGCCTCGTCGCCCGCCATGCCGGGCATGGCTGCCTGGGGCGCCACAAGCGCCTTGAGTTCGGGAATATAGCAGTGCATGCTGCCTGGCAGCGCGCTCTCGCCATCGGCATGGCAGTCCAGGGTCAGCCCATCGACGGCAAGGCGCGTCCGCCCAGGGCCGACGAACTCCGTTGGCGGGAGCAGAGCTGAAAGCCCTTCGGCAGAGCGCATGCCGGCATCGGCGCCCACCTGTCCACGGGGGCCCGGGGGCAGAAAGTCGCCCCGCGCGAAGCCGAGCCTGCGGGATCGGGCAAAGCCCTCCAGCGGAGCCTCGGCAAGCACGCGGCGCATGAAGCCGGCAGGGGCGATGACGCGCACCCGGCCAGCCTTGACGTCTTCGGGCAGGCAGACGCCCTGGGCCCCGCCGTAGCGATCAGGGCTGGCGCCGGTGTAGACGACGGCGACGACAGGGAGGCCTGGCCGGCAGGCGTAGTAGAGGCCGAGGGCAAGCTGGGCCGTCTCCACCGAGGAGAGCGGATCCACGACAATGAGGCCTGTTCTGCCCTCGATGAGGGTCATGTTGGCAAAGTCCGCGCCGCGCACCTGGTAGATGCGCTCGGCCACCTTGAAAAGCCCTCCCTCCATGAGCAGCCTTGCCTGCAGCCAGAGCCTCGGATGAACGCTGGCCGGCGCCTCGGCCGACTTGAGGAAGTCGTAGGGCGAAGGATCCTGCACCGTCTGGCCCGCCTTGTCCTTGATCACGCCGAAGAAGGGAAGCTGGAGCATGAATCCCCGGCCAGCCTCGCGCATCAGGGCCTGGGCTTCTCCCGGAGGAATAGCCTTCCGCGCCTGGCGGTGCAGGGCACGCGTGGCAGCCGACGGCTGCGAGGGGTCAAGCAGGGCCGCCGGATCTGCGGCAGGACTGGCAAGGGCCGGCGGCAAGGGCGCAGCAAGGGCTGCCAGCAGCAGAAGGAGGGCGCTCGGAGAAAATCGGGACATGGGCGGCTGCAATCCGGGGGCAAGGGGGAATGTGTCAACGGGAACAGGCGGAGCGCTGATCGCCCGCCTCTCCTTTTCTATAGCCAAAGACGGCGGAAAGCTCCACCAGCTGCGCGCCGCCGGCGTCCCCCTGCGTGCAATTCTTCCGAGCCCTTCTTGACAGCGGGCAGGGGCTTCCCGCAATCTGCCGCGACGGCGCCTGACCCGCCGAAGCGGGCTTTTTTCCCCAGCGCCCAGCCCCGGCACAGCGCAGGCCGCTCTGGCCCCGCAGCCGGCAGGAGGCAACCGCATGCTCCTCGTCTTCTTCTGCGCCATCCTTGCCACGGCGGTCTATCTCTGCGTTCATGTCCTCGGCGCACGCTGGCTTCCCTGGCCGGCCAGAGCAGCCCTCTGCGTCCTCATCCTTGCGGCCTCGCAGATGCACGCCATCCCGCGCGGGCTTTTCGGCAGCCTTTCCGGCCCCGACATGCCGGCCTGGCTGCTCAAGACCCAGGCAGCCCTCTTCTGCGCCTTCATTCTGCTTGGCCTCCTGGCGCTCTGCCGAGATGCCGGACGCCTCCTTTGCTGGCTGGCACGGCGCAGCCGGCCCCGTTCCCGGACACCATCCCGCCAGGCAGCCGGACCAGCCAGCCCCGGACGCAGGCGCTTTCTGCAGGAAGGCATGGCATCGGCGGCCTTCTGGACCGGCGCACCGGCGGCAAGCCTTGCCCTTGGCGCCTGTGGAACGGCCTGCGGCACGGCCCAGCCCTCGGTGCGCGAGACGGTCCTTGCCGTTCCGGAACTCGATCCGGCGCTAGAAGGCCTGTGCATCGTCCATCTCGCCGATCTGCACATCGGCCCGCTGACCAGCCGGGACTGGGTGCGCCAGCTCTGCCGGGACGCCAACGCCTGCAGGCCCGACCTTGTCTGCCTCACGGGCGACCTTGCCGACGGCGCCTGCAGCTATCGGGCTGCCGGCGGAGGCTCGCGCCGGGAAGCCGCCCTGGAGCTGTCGGCGCTGCAGGCAAGGCTCGGCGTTTTTGCCTGCACGGGCAACCACGAGTACTACAGCGGCTACGCCGACTGGATGGCCGTCTACCGCGAGGCCGGCATACGCCTGCTTCACGGCGAGGCCATGGCGCTTGATGCAGGCCGCGCGCCCCTGGTTCTCGCCGGGCTCGACGACCCCGCGGCTGCACGGATCCTGGCGATCCCGCCAAAGCCGCTGGCGGAGGTGCTTGCAAAGACGCCGGATCTGCCGAAGCAGGCCTTTGCCGTCGTCATGGACCACCGCCCAGGCCGGGCCTTCGACAACGCCAGGGCAGGCGCCAGCCTGCAGCTGTCGGGCCACACCCACGGCGGCCAGTGCCTCGGCATGGCCCGCATCGTGGCCAGGGCCAACAGGGGCCTTGTCGCCGGCTGGTACCGGACGGCGGGCATGCCGCTCTACGTCACGGCAGGCGCAGGGCTGTGGCCAGGCTTTCCCATCCGGCTCGGCGTTCCTGCCGAAATCGCGGCCGTCCGTCTGACGCGGGCGGCAGGCAAATGCCTCCAGGCGGACGGCAAGGCCCTGTAAGGCAGGCCGCCGGCCCGGTGTCCCGCGCCCTTCCCGCACGGCAGGCACCGCGCCCCGCCGGCAGGGCGCCGGCCCCAGACGCCCGGGAACGGCCGGCAGAACGCCGTTCCCGGACGGACCATGCAGGCCTAGCGCTTGGAGTATTCGGCCATCTTCTCGGCGTAGATCGTCCGGACAGCCTTCTTGAAGTCCTCGAGCTCGAAGTCGCCCCCGCTCTCGAGTATGGTCTTGGCGACCTGGCCCACGGCCCAGGTGCAGCCCGCGGCCACGGCGCCGCCGATGACCGAGCCGAGGCCCGGCACGAGCTTGCTCAAGGTGCTGAAGAGCATGGGACCGGCCACGGCGGAGAGGGCCGCCAGCGCCAGCGAACGGGCGGCAGCCCTGTCGATGGGCCTGCCGTAGAGCCGGCAGAGGCCGAGCAGGAGGGAAACCTGGGTGGTGACGATGAAGGGCATGTCCGCCACGGGAATGGGGGCGACGCCTATGCCGCCGGCCACGGCAGCCGCTGCCAGAATGATTTTTTCGGCAAGCTCGGCGCGACTCTGGGCCACCAGGGAGCAGCACTGCCACTCGAGGCGGGCGGCCGGAGGAAGCGCGTTGGCAAGGGTGTCGGAAAGGGCCTGGAGGTTGCATCTTCTGGCAGGATCCTCGCTGGCCGCGCAGGCGAGAACGGCCTGGGGCTGGAAGGGCGCGGTGCACTCGGCAAGATCCGCAAGCCAGGCCTGCACGGCGCGCTCTGCTTCGGAGGAGCCGGCCTCAGGCTTGAAGCTGGCGCCCTTGAAGTCCATGCCCGCGACGCGGTCCACGCAGGAGCCGGCAACGACCAGGGGAACGCCCGGACACAGGGCTCGGAAGCCTTTGAGGCAGAGGGCGGAATCGTCGCCAAAGGCGCCGGGATAGGGCTCGACCCAGACCAGCACGTGGACGGAGCGCAGGAGCCTGGCGAGCTTCCTGTCGTCGGCGCCGCCGGCAAAGGCCTTGAGGCGCCCGCCCTGCGGGGCATCGACCACGAGGATGCGGGGCAGGGGCTCTTCCGGCGAGGCCTCGGTGCCGGACTCGAACTGGGGCGCTTCGCTGTCGAGATCAAGATGGTAGATCTTGCCTTTGGTAATGGCGCTGGCCAGCGCCCGGCGTCCAGAACCGGGAACGCCGACGAAAGCTATGGTGGGGGTGATGGTGGAATCGACGGTTTCAGCCATGCTCGACCTCCGCAAGGGCTTTGGCGTCCCGGACCGGCAGGGATTTGCCGGCAGGGGCGGATCGCCCAAGAAATAGGCATTTCCCACCGTTTGTAAAGCAGGAAGCGACACGTTCCCTTCTGCGCCGAAGCTCCTCCTTCCCGCCTCGCGCGGCAGGCATCGGCAAGGCGAGCCGACGAGCCCTCGGCAAGCCTGAACGTCAGGTGTCAGGCCGTCAGGTTCGCCGCCGCCCCGCCTGGCGGCTTCGGCCAGTCTGCGGGCGACAGGGGCAAGGCATTCCTGCGCAGAGCGGCCCAAGCCCTCCTCTCCCGTGCGCGCAAGGCGCAGAAGGGGTTGCCAGGGCTGCCGGGCTCGCCAGGGAAGCTTCCTTTTCCAGAAGCCTCCTTGGCGTTGAGGACCGCCCCCCATCTGTCCTCGGCGAGGGCCAGGCCAGGCTCCACGAGCGCTCTGGGGCAGCCGGCGCCGGCCGCGCCCTCCAGGCCTCCATGGCTCTGGCTTCGTCTGAGGCCGCGCCTGCCCAGTGCCGGAAGCGGCGGCTGGCAGAGACGGCTGGCGTAAAAAAGCGCACCCCCCTGCCCTGGCAACCCTTCAGCGACACGGGCATGCCTTCCTCGAAGCGTCTCTGAAGGAAGGCCTTCCAGGAGCGGGCCGCGCTTCGCTCGAACTTGTCGCCGAGCGACGACGCAAGAGAGATGAACTCCTTGCGGTCACGTTCCTTCAGCGCCTGCGCGCAGGTTCTCTTCTGGAGCTTGCCGTGGTCTGCGCGGCAGTCGAAGAGGCCGCAGACAGCCTCGGCAAACCGGCCGAGCATCTGGCCGGCCATTTCGGCCAGACCTTGCCGAAGCAAGTCCAGGGAATCAGGCTGGGACAGGAGCTTTTTCACGAGGCTGCGCTTGATGGTGATCATGCCCGAAGACTGCCGCCTCCCGGCCCTGACGTTCAGCCAGAATTGTCAGAGGGCGGGGAAACGCCGTTCAGCGGCTATCTCGAAGTGACGCTTCAGGAAACTGGAACTCCGGGGAACAGCCTGGCAGGCCCGAAGCGCCAGCAGAAGATCGCCTTCGTGGAAGGGCAGGCCGAAATCGACCTGGTGCCGTCTTCGGCGCTTGACGGCGCGAAGTAGCGCATCAGGGTGATGAGCACCAGCAACGAGGGCAGCGACAAGTCGAAGACCGCCATCCTGAACGAGACGGTAGAGCTCCCCGATGCCGACTGCACCCAGCATGAACTTTTTGCAAAAAAAGACTTGACACGGAGCCGGAAGGTGGTGCATAAGCGCCATCGATTCCTAGAGGTTCTCTACGACAGAAGCCTCACCCCTTTATTTTGCGTGGTCGTCCCTTTCCTTTCGCGGGGACGACCTTTTTTATTGGGCAAAAAAAGTCCTCCGCACACGCCTCAGCGACGTCGCAGGAAAAGTCTGTTCCTCGAAATGGTGTGGCGGATGTGGTGCAAAACTGGCACAGTCACCTGCAACTGCTTGAAATCCTTAAACCATCCAACCATACCTCTTAAACGCGGGACTTTTTCGCCTCACGCCTGGCTCCTCCGCCTGGCGACTTTTTTGATCTCGGGGTCCGGGAGCGGGGGGGGGCAAACTGTACACCTCGTCAAGAACACGGGCTCAGGAAAGCGTGACGCCGGTTGAAGGAAACCGCCTATCTAGATCTTATCACAACTAACAAACATTGTTCTCTCAGCAGCGAAAGCGTCCTGCCTTTGGCCACGCGCGGCGCCCAGCGCAGGGCGACGCCAGCGAGGTGCCCTGAAAAGCCTTGCCAGCCAGGCCTCGCTGGCCCTGCGAAGCGTTCCCTTGCGCTGGGATGCGACGAACGCGGAAATCTCGGGGCGTCTAACGCGGCGCGCGAAGAAAGGGGTGTTGCCGCAACGAGCCGAATTGCAGTTTCCAGCCACCGCTGCGATGCTTTCCTCTCACGGGCGTCTGCTCCATCCAGCGGGCAAAGGCGCTCCTGGGCCATGCACGTCCTGTCGCCTCTGCCATGCCGGCCAGCCCCTAAGCGCCCCGGTCTTCCATGTGCTGGACAAAGGGAAGAATGGCGGTCCAGCGGTCGCTGGCCAGACTCTCGCCCTGCTCCTCCATGAGGGCCTCTATCCTGCGCTGGCCCTTGTGGAGGGCTGCCGCGACCTGAACCGCCTTTTCGCTCGAGCCGCGGACGGGCGGCACGGCCACGCTGAGGCTGGCGGCCACCTGCCCGCGGAAGCGCAGCGGCAGCGCCCAGGCAACGGCGTCCTGCGAAAACTCCCTGCTCCCCGTGGCGACGCCGCCCTCGCGTATGGCCTTGAGCTGAAGCGCCAGCTCCTCGAAGCGCGCCAGGCTGAAGGGCGTAAGCGCAGGCAGGCTGGCGCCGTAGAGCCCGTGCAGGAGCGGCATGTCCGCATCGGCCAGCAGCGCCTTGCCTGCCGCCGTGCAGCAGGCGGGAACGCCAACGCCGACCTGGATGGCGGTGCATGCCCAGCCAGCCGGATCCACCTTGGCGATGCAGAGGGCGCTTGCGCCGCTGAGCACGGCCAGTCCGCAGCTCTCGCCAACGGCGCCAGCGATGCCGTGCATCGCGCCGACGGCGCCGCGAAGCAGACTCTTCATGCCGACGTAGGCGCTGGAGAGCGCATGGATGCCGAAGCCAAGACTGTACCGCCGGGTTTCGGGATTGTATTCCAGCATGCCTCTGTGTCTGAGCGTGCGCAGGATCATGGCGCAGGTGCTCACCGGCGAGCCTATGCCCCGTGCAATGGCGCTCAGAATGTCGCCCCTGCGATCCCGGGCCAAATAACATAGTATGTCGATGACGCGCTTGGTCGGAGCGTGTTCTGGCATGTTGCAAGCCTCCTCAAAGCACATACTTGCCCCCTTTCGTCCGTATTAGCCCCTTTCTTAGCATTCTGCAAAGGGTTTTGGACGCATAAGCGCACATGACCCCGCTTCCAAGGAAGGCGAACGAAGCCCCAGTTTCCCCAAAGTCATGCTTTCTTCTCAAGCTGAAGCCGGACAGTATATTGAAATTATTAAGTTTCTTTCCACTTTGCCCAGAGATGGCGACGGGCGTGCAGCCTAGACTCATGCCATCAACGCGGTTTTACTACAACATATTGAAATTATTGACACTTTTGTCTCAATACCCGAGGACGGGGCAGAAGGAGAGGCGAAAAAGACTTGCAATATCGCTCACTTGTTTCGCCTCCAAAAATATCCTTTCCCATCCAAACGATGGCGGCGCCGGCAACGGAGCCGGCAATGCCGCCGTGCTTCCGCATGACGGCATGCCAAAGGACAGCATGCCAACGGCGCCCCTGCCGGACGTGGCGGAGACGGACGCAGCCAGATTCCCGCCAGTTCCGAAGGTCCCCGCCGGTCCCGAAGGCTGCGCAGGGTGCTTCTGCCATCCCCGCCGGGATTGGCCGCGGCGAAGATGCGCAGAGCAGGCTTGGCAGCGACGCTACCGGGTCTGCTCCATTTCCCTGATCTGCCTGTAGAGCCTGCGGTTCACGGGCACGTCCAGCCCCAGAGCGTCGGCCTTGCGGACCACGGTGCCGGCAAAGAACTCCACCTCGGTGGGCCGGCCTGCCAGGCTGTCCTGGCGCATGGAAGGCATGCCGTCGGGATCGAGGCCATCGACGAGCCGCACGTAGAAGTCGAGATCGTCGTCGGAAACGGGCACGCGCTCCCTGCGCGCCACGAGCATGGCCTCGCGCATGGCGGCCTTCATGGTCTCCCTGGCCTCGCCCTCCTGCTGCACGGTGCCGTAGGTGCCCTGGTAGACCGTGACGACCTGGTTGACGCCCACGTTCAGCATCCACTTGCTGTAGAGACGGTGGCGCATGTTCTGGTCGTGGAGATAGGGGATGCTGGCCTCCTGGAGGAAGAGCATGGCCCGTTCGAGCACGGGGCGCTTGTCGAACTCGTCGGCCGGGATGCCGAGAACGATCTTGCCCCTGTGGCGGCAGGTCACGCTGTGGCCGGTGCGGGTGGCGTCCGTACCCTGGACCACGCAGTAGACGACGTGCTCCATGCCGAAGGCCTGGCCTATGATCTGCTCGCTGGTGATGCCGTTGAGAAAGGAAATGATGACCGTCTCCGGGCCCACGTGCCTGCGGGCGTCCTCCATGGCCTGCTCAAGCTGGGTTCCCTTGGTGGCGAAGACGAGCAGGTCGGCCGGCTTTTCCGGCTCCTCCGAGGGATCCATGAACGTGAACCGGCAGGCTTCGCCGTTGAAGAAGACGCCTTCCCTGGCGTAGGCTTCCTGGCGCTTCCTGTCCGCGATGAAGACCAGGGAAAGGTCTCCCAGGGCCTTGGACAGGAAGTGCCCGTACATGATGCCGAGCGCTCCCATGCCGATGATGGCGACGCGCCTGATCTGCTTTATCATGCTCAGCTCCTTTGCGCCGGCAGGATGATCTGGGGGAACGGGAGCGTTCCGCCGGCGCCGGCCGCATGACGGACAATGAAGAAACAAGAACCGCTGCCTACGGCGCCCTGCGCGCCGAGCGCGCCATGGCCTCAAGCTCCGGAGCCTGCCCCGAAACGGCCACGGCAAGGCAGGCGCCCCCGGCAACATGAAGCCGGGTGACGGCGGCGCCGGGTCCTCTGAGGACGAAGGCATGCGCGTCCAGCGCTTCGGGGCTGCCGGCGCCGGCAAGGCCTGCGTAGGCTTTGGCGACCTGGGCCGGCGGCATGGCGCCTGTCCTGAAGGCCGAAGCCTGCAGGAAGGAGGCCCTGTCCGGCGAGACGAGACGCACGCCCGCCTCCAGCGCCTCCGCCGTCCAGCCCTCGGGCACGTCCAGGAGGAAGCGCGCGAAGGCGGGGCCGAACTCCCTGACTTCGCCGAAGGCCGGCGACGGCGCCAGGGCGCAGGCAAGCAGGCCCGGGACAAGCAGACCCGGGAGAAGCAGGCCTGGGACAAGCAGGCGGGCAAGGCGAGGCAGACAGGACAGGCAGCATGCCAGGCAGGGGAACGCGGAGCGCATCCGCACGAAGGACCTCCCTGCGCGGCCCCCGGCGGGAGGCCGCGCCGAGGTAAGATAGCGCACCCTTCAGGGACTGCAAGCCCAAAGCTGCCGGATCCTGCCGCCGGCTACCAGGCCACGGGCACTCTGGCCTTCTGGCCCGACTTGCCGGTGAAGAGCAGGTAGCCCTTGTCGCGGCCGAACTCGTAGACGGCGCGCGTGAGTTCCACGTCCCGCTGGCAGTAGGCGCGTATTTCCTCGATGCGCCCCTCCTTCCACCAGGCCAGCGCCTGCAGCCCGTCCGCCGACTTGGCGGCGTCCAGCGTGGCGCGCCCCACATTGTCCAGGGAGACGGGATAGCTCAGGTGCCGCTTGATCTCCTGCAGCATGTCCAGGCTTGGCAGGCTGTGCAGGTCAAAGTCCGCAAAGGGCTGCAGGACGGCGTAGTCGAAGCGCAGGCTGTTGAAGCCGACCACCAGGCCGGCGGAGCGCATGACGGCGAAGAGTTCCGCCAGCTCGTCCTGACCGAAGCTTCGGTAGGCCTGCCCGTCCCAGCACACGGCAACGCTCACGCCCATGTCGCAGGCCTTGCTCCAGCCGCCCACCTCCTTGGCGGAGCGTCTTGTCTCCACGTCGAAGACGACGACGGGACCGCCGTTGCGGGGCGCAAACAGCTCCCTGCGGCTGCGGGCAGCCTCGGCCTCGCGCGCGGCCTGCAGGGCTGCTCCCTGCTGGCGCATGGCCTCTCTCGACGGGGCCGGCAGCGGGACAGCCTGCTTCTGGCCCCCGATGATCGCTTCGGCCAGAAAGAGCGCGCCCTGCTTGTCGAGCGGCCTGTTGCCGGAGCCGCACTTGGGCGACTGGATGCAGGAGGGGCAGCCGTTGAGACAGGGACAGGAGGCCAGGGTGCGCCGGACGCTCAGGAGGAGTTCGCCGAGGCGCGGAAAGGCGCTGGCCGCCAGCCCCGCGCCTCCGGGCAGGCCGTCGTAGACGAAGACGGCAGGCCCGCCCACCTGGGGATGCATGGGAATGGAGATGCCGCCAAGGTCGCTGCGGTCGGCCATGATGAGCAGGGGCATGAGGCCGATGGAGACGTGCTCCAGGGCGTGGATGGAGCCCATGAAATGGTAGAAGGCGTCCTCGCAGGCGCGCCTGAGGGCGTCCGGAATGGCGTACCAGAGCCCTTCGGTCTCGAAGACCTGCGGCTCCATCTCGAGCGGCTGGATGTCCATGAGCCGGCGCGAGGCGTTTTGGCGGCGCTCGTAGCCCGTGATCTGCTCGGTGACGCGCAGCCGCCCGAAGAAGGCCCGCATGCCGAAGACTTCCCCTTCGGCATAGGTTGCCAGAATCTCCGTGGCCTTTCGGGAGCGCACGTTGGTGTGCCAGGCAACGCTCTCGAGTCTGGCGTAGGCGAGCTTGGACCCCGTGTCCAGCCTGTCGACGACGTAGGATCGGCCGTGGTGGAGGTAGACGGCGCCGGCGTGGGTTTCGCGGAAGGCCTGGTGGGCGTCCACGACGCCGATGACCTGGCCTTGGGGATCGACGATCTGGTAGCTCGATCCGGACCCGCGCAGGTTCACGTCGCGCTGGGGACGCTTGCGGGCAGCCAGCCATTCGCCGCCAGAAGCCGTTTCCAGGAGCCTTCCCTCGCGCTGCAGGGAGGCGACGGCCTCGCGCACCGCAGGACGCTTGAGCCAGGGCTCTGCCGACGCGAGCGGGCTCTCGGCGGCCGCGCACTCCACGTGGCGGGCGCAGATGACGGGATTGTCGGGATTGAGCACGGCGCTCTCGGGCGGCCGCTTGAAGAACTCCTCGGGATTCTTGATGAAGTACTGGTCCAGGGCGTCTTCGCCGCCCAGGAGGATGACGGCCGACTCCTGGCCCGAGCGCCCCACGCGGCCCCCGCGCTGGAGGGTCTGCATGACGCTGCCCGGATAGCCGACCAGAATGCAGAGATCGAGGGTGCCGATGTCGATGCCAAGCTCCAGGGCGCTGGTGGAGACGACGGCGAGCAGCTCGCCCGAAGCGAGGCGGCCCTCGATCTCGCGGCGCTCCTCGGGCAGGAAGCCCGCCCGGTAGGCGCTGATGCGCTCCCGGAAGCGGTTGTTCTTCTGCACGGCCCAGAGGCTGATGAGTTCGGTCATGCGGCGCGAGCGGCAGTAGACGATGGTGCGCAGGCCCCTGTGCAGGGCGGACTGCAGGAGGTGGATGGCCAGCGTTGAAGGGCTGTCCTCGGGATCCATCATGATCATGTGGCGCCTGCCCCTGGGGGCGCCGGACTCGTCGACGACGGCCGGCGGCTCCGGCAGGCCCAGCAGAAGCTTCCCGAGCTCGCCGGGATTGCCCAGCGTCGCCGTGCACAGGATGCGGACGGGACTGGCGCTGTAGCGGCGGCAGATGCGGGAAAGCCGCTCCAGCACGCCCGCCATGTGGGCGCCGAAGATGCCTCGGTAGATGTGCGCCTCGTCAAGGACGATGAAGGCAAGCGAGGCCAGGAAGGTCGTCCACTTCTCGTGCCAGGGGAGAATGCCCAGATGGAGCATCTCCGGGTTGGTGATGAGCACATGGGGAGGGGACTTGCGTATCTTGGCCCGGCGCCAGTCGCTGGTGTCGCCGTCGTAGAGCTCGACCGAGGGCCTGGCCGCCTCGGGCCAGTGCAGGGTCATGCGCTCCAGCGCCCCCTTCTGGTCCTGGGCCAGCGCCTTCAGGGGAAAAAGGTAGAGCGCCGTGGCGTCGGGATCTTCGAGGTGGCGCTCCAGAAAGGGCAGATTGTAGATGAGCGTCTTGCCGGAGGCCGTGGGCGTCGTCACCACCACGTCGCGCCCCGAGCGCACGATGTCGATGGCGCGGGCCTGATGGGTGTAGAGCGCCTTGACGCCGCGCGATTCGAGCACCCCGGCCACGGCTTTCGGCAGGGGGCGTCTGGTCTGCGCTGTCCTGGCGGGCTCGGCCTCCATGACCTTGTGGCAGGTCACCTGCCTTGCGTAGCGGGGCGCGGCCAGGAGCGCCGCAATGTATTCCTGGACGCTTGGCATGCCGCAAGCATAGCTCTGCCGGCGTGGTCAGGCAAGACGGACGCAGGCAAGACCGCGCATCGCGCCGTGCCAGGCCAGCGTGCCAGACCGGCGTGGCTAGGCCGGCGTGCCAGGCCGTTTCTGGCACCACCCTGCCCTGCACCGAAGCGGCCCGCCTC
>ODAI010996597.1_pt1 | contig 13624 bp, 7 predicted proteins | sample 1539321 | NCBI WGS metagenome assembly ODAI01 (sample SAMN02144231, study PRJEB22623) | gut metagenome | biome: sheep rumen | host: Ovis aries | place: New Zealand
AGGATGTCAAAAGGGCTCTTGAAGAATCACGCTTTATAATTGTCTTGTGTTCCCCGAACAGTGCGCAGTCGGTATGGGTTGACAACGAGATAAAACATTTCCTCTCAACGCACGATGGCGATTTGAGCAAGGTGGTGCCGGTAGTCCTTTCCGGCAACCCTGGAAGCGAGGATCCGAAATCAGAGTGCTTGAGCGCGTGCTTGCTTTCGGAGGAAGCAAGGCGAATTATCGTCAGTCGTAATCTGCCGACCATGATTCCCGACGAAGGTGAGCCAGAAAAAGCCGGATGGGAGGCAGGGGTTGTCGGTGTGTTGAGCTATCTGCTCAAAGTAAAACGCATGGACATAAAGTCAACGATGGATGCTGAACGTATACGATATCTTAGAATAAACACGATTGTTTGCGTAGGATTTTCCGTCGTGTTTGCGTTCCTTGCCATCTGGGCAATAAAAGCCGAACGCTTTGCACTTGCCGCAGAAGCGCAAGCCCGGACAAATGAGTTGTTGGCAGTTGAGCAAAGTAAACAATTGAAACGGTCAAATGGAATACAATCTATTTTGATGAAAGATTGGTGGAAAGGCCATAGACCGAAAATGACATTAAATCAGTGTTTGTTACATGGCATCCCCGAAGCGACAAAAGGCAAATCGGTCGAGGGGGGGCTTCTGGCAAAATATATTCAAGATGTATTTGAGCGCAAAAAGAAATCGCGCATAGCAGGTCCGGAAATTATCGGGCGAATGTTAGATGCGATGGATATCGATTTGCAGTCTAGCATCAATAGGGATGCACGCATTGAAAAGATGTTGTTAATGCGATCAATCATCAATGATCATAAAAAGGCGCTCTGCCAGCAACATACATTTCTGGAAAAAACCAAGACGAACACAACTGAAATGGCGCGTTGCCTGGCACGAATATACGAGGCCGATAAAAAGTTGAAAAACATGGACGACGCACTGCAACCTTATGTCGGCAGCCAACAATTAAGGCGTAAGGTTGACTGTTATTTATCGTCGGGTGAAGTCAATCAAGCTCTAGACATGATATATACTAATGTCCAATGGAGAATAAGCCGTGCCGAATGGGGTTGGCATGTCATGTCGAGTTTAAATAGAGGGCTTGAGGATGTTGCTGACAATGGCCGTATTTTCTATGGTGTTTTGGAGTTGGAATGGATTAAGAATGCCGTCATAAGAAACCCTGACATCATTACCCGGCCAGGGCCAGTAATCGTGGCGTGGGACTTTAGGGTCGCTGAATTGTTACTGAAGCAAACTAATCGTAATGATGCCACATATTTCATCAATGAAGCGATTGAGAAAGTTGCGGAAGATATAAGTGACAAGTTCCCGACAATCACAGAATTCTATGCAGATGTAGATCAAAAGTTACTGGTTGAATTTTTACATCAACACGACACGTATGAATCTCGGCAGCGTGAGTCTTATGAGTCCCTCAACGACTTATATGTCTGCCTACGGGCAATTAGACTACTTTCGCGTTGCAATACAATATATAAAAAGCAAAAGCAACCGCAGATTGGGAATGAACATGAACTTTGGCAGTATGATGACAGTATAAATGAGCGAAGTGAGGTTCAATTATGGTATCTTGGGGTTGTCTTGAAGCAATTAGAGGCGGCTTTGAAGTTTCACGGAGAATTAAAAGTCTATCTTGAAATCAACGGCGATGTAAAGGGAAGTAGGCGCATAGAGCAACTTTTGACTACGGGGCATAACATTGTATCCTGGATGTCGCATTGATGTGACTCACTTGTGTAGAAGATCAACATTTGACATTCGCCGTGTCAGAAATGGCTACTCGTGCGTTCTAACGAGGATGATTAGAAGGAGTCGCCATGTATTTGATAAAAGGCAAATATGCGTCGGCATTGCTGACGATAGACAATTTGGACAGTGAGGCCGTGTCGCAACTCTATGGGCTGCTTAACGCCGTCTCGTCTGAAGGATCGAAAGTCACCATCATGCCAGATGGACATCCGGGCGGATCGTGTCTCGTCGGCTTTACCCAACGATTTGTGGACGGTGCAGAAACGCGAATTGTACCCAACTTTGTAGGCGGCGACATCGCCTGTGGCATCTTTGCATGGCCTGTTGGGCGTGATGTGCCTGACCTTGACAAGCTCGACGGATTTCTTCGCGCCAAGTACCTCACTCGCGCAACGCGTGAAGATGAAGTTAGTAGGTTTGTCACCGATAACGATATGGATGTCTTTGGAGAGGCGGATAAAAGACTATCCCAAATAGGGGGGCGTGTGCTTGGCAATGCTCCATGCCGCCGAGTACCGGCCATCATGCAGCTTGGAACGGTGGGCGGGGGCAACCATTTCATCAGCCTCGAGCGTTCCGAGAAAAGCGAGATGATATATCTGATCGTCCATACTGGCTCGCGACATTTCGGCAAGACCGTCTGCAAGGTGTTCCAGCAAATGGCGGCAAATGCGCATCCCAGGGGGTGTCCGCAGGGGCTTGAATATCTCTCGCCCGCCGATGCCGGATACGAAGGATATCTGGACTATATGGATCTGGGCATACAGTTTGCCCGCCGCAATAAGGAGATAATTGCTTCGGAAATAGCTGATTTTCTGAAACTCGATCTCCTTCCAGGGGCGGTGAAGACGAATCACAACTATTTCGACCGTACGACACGTACCGTTCGCAAGGGAGCCGTATCGGCGCAGTCTGGCGAGACGTTCCTGTGCCCGATAAACATGCGCGACGGAACATTCATTTGCATTGGGAAAGGAAGTGTGGAGTGGAACTGCTCTGCTCCGCATGGTGCAGGACGGCTGATGTCTCGGGGTGACGCAAAGGCGGTGTTTGAACTTCCTGAAATCAAGCGTAATCTTGGAAATCTATACACCACCACTATCGAGACGTCGATAGATGAAGCACCAGAAGCATACAAGAGCCTTGATTTCATCCGTGAGCATATTTCGCCTACAGGTGAAATAATCGACCATCTTAAGCCAATCTACAATTTCAAGGGGTAAACGGCCTGTCAGCCAGCCGTGTGACTATTTTGTCCATGGTGTGAATGCGTCCGACGTTGAAAGCGGGCGCGCTCCCGCGATACGGGCCATCGCGCGGAGGATGCGCAGTGATGTCTCCGGGTGGGCTCGGCAGACATCCAGGATGTCATCACGGCGAAGGACAATGAATTCAGCGTCTGCAACGACACGAACATCTGCCGTACGGCGAAGTCCTCCAAAGAGCGCGATTTCGCCGAATGCGTATCCTCGTCCGTGAAGTGCGCGGTCAATCTCGATTCTGCCTGACTTGACCACAAACATTTCGTCGCCGGCATCGCCCTTGCGCAGCAGGAATTCACCGGCGCGGCACCTGCGCGTTGTCCCGTTCGTCACCAGCCTTGCCAATCCGGCCGAGTCGACTTCCGCAAATACCGGCGACAGCGACAGGGCTTGGATAAGGGCGCGTTGCTCCTCGTTTACGATGGCCTGAGGAGAAGCCGCCCTGCTCGTGGATATGTCGGCGTGCGTTTCTCCCGCAAGAACAACGCCCGTCTCGCGGGCAACGAGCGTAGCGAAGAGACCGGGCTTGGCGGAGAGTTCATCGTATGTTCCCTCCTGCACGATGCGGCCTGATTCCATGACAACGAGGCGATCCATGTTGCGGACTGCTGGCAGGCGGTGGCTGATCGAGATGATGGTCTTGTCGCGGCATCCCTCATCCAGCATCCGTGTGACCTTCTCCTGCGAAAGCTCGTCGAGCGGAGCCGTCACTTCGTCGAGCAGAAGGACGTCTGGATTCCCCGCAAGGGCACGGGCGAGTGCGATCTTCGCGGCCTGGCCACCGGAAATGCCCTGGCCCTCGGCCTTGATTTCGTAATCCAATGCCTTCATGATGTCCGGATTCTTTTGTTTGAGATCATCTGTCAAGGCAACAGCGTCGATAATCTGCTTCAACCGCGTGTCGTTCATGTCAAGATTGCGCCCGACGAGGATGTTGTCGCGAATTGTCCCTTGGAAGATGAACGGCTTTTGCGAGACGTATGCCACGTGGCTGGCGTAATGCTCAAAGTTGACCTCTTCAAGATTCTGATCGCCAAAGCAGACCAAGCCGGACGTCGGGGTGAGATGGCGCATCGCCAGTTTGAGCAACGTTGATTTGCCGCATCCCGACGGGCCGACTAATGCGACATGTTCACGGGGCTTGATTGAGAGATTGAGACCGTCGAGAATCGTGATATTTTCGGCCGGGGAAAACCTGACGTCCCTAAAGTCGAGAGCCGATGTCTCGCCGTGCGGCAAACGTCCGACATGTGGACTGAATACATCTGGCAACGAGGCGAGTGCCTGGAGGCGTAGAGCGGCCTGGCGCGACTTTTGCCATCCAAGGACAATTTCGACCGCTTGGACGACAGACATGTTGAATGCGGCGCACAAAGCCGAGAATCCCATGTAATCGGAGAACGCGAAGCCGTTTGTCTCGTGGAATATCAGCCATGCGGCAACAGAAATGACTGTAACCTGGGAAAAGCCCCAGACGAGCGCACCGAGATTGCCGAAAAGGATGTTCAGCGAAAAGAGGCGGATGCGCGTGTCACGTGACGAGATGATTGTATTGACAAGACGGCTTATTGCAAACGGGAACGAGTAGGATGAGCGTATGTCGGTGATGCCGCGTAACGTTTCAGTGGCCACGAACGCCTCCATCTCGGATGCATCCGCCTGCCGCTGTTCGATAGCCATCAGCTTCTTGTTGTACAAAAGGAATAACAGATGGAGCGGCGCCATGCACACGATGACGGTTGCAAGAAGGATATTGCCCTGTTGGTGGGCGAGCTTAAGGCTTGTTTCCAGGAATTCCGGCGAACCAAAAAACATCAGCCATGAGGTCATGCCAAGTCCAATTAGCGTAAATGGTGCTTCAACCCAAAGAGAGAGCAGATAAGATGTGGCGGTTTCCGTATCGCGCGCAATGCGACGAACGATCTTTTCCGGTTCATTTTGTAGAAGGTAGTCGTTTCGCGTGAAGAGGACTTTCTTCATCAGATCAATAGTCCAGTCTGAGACATGGAGGGCGGAGAGTTTTCCACGAATGACCGCAGCAAGCGCACGGGCGGCGCATCCTCCTATTGCAACGAACAGGAACAAGACCAGGTATTTCACTATCTGCGGGGCGCTCTCGGGGGTGCAATGCTCCAAGGCGTCGGTGACGCTCTTGAGCGTCATCGGTTCGAGGAATGATTGGCAGATCGGCAGGAAGAGGCCGACAAGCCAGCAGACAGCCAGTAGATTCAGGTGCTTTTTCATTTTGGGGTTTCCTTTGTGTCATGATGAAGTAGATAAACGGCAAGTGAGCCGGCGTTCTTGGGGAGTTCGCGCGTGCCCACGTAGTCGCAGGAAAGATTCGTGCCATGCTCAAGTGCCAGCAGCGCGGCGTACGCGCCACTCACGAAGACTTGTCCTTCGAAGGTGATTGGTTCAATGCGGGCGGCTTTAGACGTGTTGCGCCCGATGTAGTTGAATGCATGAATGATGGGGTCTGGTACTTTTGTGACGACGCCGGCGTGGAGGGCAATGCGGATTTTAAGATCTGTGGCGAGGCCATCGCCAATCCAGTCATGCTTCTCCATCCAGTCACGGAGATCGAGCGCAAGATTTCCGGCTTTCGTCAAGTCGTCCATCACGACATGCAGGGCGTCTCCCCAGGTGTTCTGAAGGATGATCGAATCCGCATAGCGCGAAAGCACGTCATTCTGCACACCTGTATGGAAGTGGCGGCAGAAGAGCAGGCAATCCCGTTCGGACATCTTGCTGAAGCCCTTGACGTCGGAGAACAACAGCGCTTTTATGGTTCGTGGGCATTTTTTCATTGTTCAACCTCCGGCGTGACGATTTCAATTGGCAGTTTTTGTCTCCGCCATAGCCTTACGGCTGAATCTGTTCCGCCCAGGAGACCGCTTTCCTGACCGTCCCATACGCAGACGCCCACGAGAGGGAACCCAAGCTCGCGGGATTTGAGAGTCGCAAGCCCCAGAAGGTAGCGGTTTGCAAAGTCATAGACGATTGCGTCGTTCTCGCCGGTCTCGTCACATTCCGGCGCAAGAAGACGAGTCTTGGGGTTCGCAATGATTGTCTTGAGCCGTGCCTCCCAGTCGCCAGGAGCAAATGCAACACTGTTCCGGACGGTTGTCTTTAGCGGTAATGGCGGAACGACGATGCATTTTCCGCCCACCGACAGCACCTCTTCCAAAAAAAGGATGTCCCCTCCGCAGGCGCACGATGCGAACGCGAGCTTCACCATTCGCCTGTCGATTATCTCGCGCAGCGAGCGGCGGACGTTTTCCTCGGCCGATAGTGGGAATCTGGAATCGGGGCGGTCTGGGCGGTCGATCATGTACCCGGAGAACACGGCGATTCGCGGCAGGGACAAACTGCGCAACACCCTTTTCGCCTTGACGCCGATTTCCGAGACGAGCATGCGCAGCTGCCTCAAGGTCGATGACAGGTTTCCGAAATGCCCGGCTTCTGTCTCGGCCATTACGGCTTTCGCGTAAAATTCCGCTGCCGTCTTATAGTCGCCAAGGAGAAGGTGGCATTCTCCCAATGTTGCGTCCAGCCAGAAATCCTTATTCTTCTCGGACAGGCAACGAGGGAGGATCTCGTTTCGAACCATGTGCCGGGCTTTTGTCCTGTCGCCTGCCATAAACCGGCACGAGGCGGCATTGATTCCATTGTACAAGACGCCTTTTCTCGCAAATATCTCTTCACTTTGATACGCGGCCTTTGCAAACAAGTCTTTCTTCTCGTCAAGGTTTGTGGCGGCAAGCGCCATATCCTTGAAGAGGCGGCTTTTCAATCCCGCGATCTCCGAGTCGTCTGAGTTCGGCAATCGTGAAGCGATTTCTTGGGCGCGTTTCAAGGAGCCGGAACGTGCCAGGGCAAGCGCCATTATTCGTATCTTCTCGGGGAACGGAGATTCGTCGCCATCGCATGGTATCTTCTCTGCAATGTCGTATGCGCGAAAATTTTCGCCCTCCGAGAGTGCGGAATTCGCGGCCGAGACGAGTTCTGCTGTTTTGTCTGGGTTATTCATAACAATAATGTCAGAATTCAATGCCCAGCGAGTCGTCTGAGATTTGGGACGTCAGGAAGGTCTCGCCGCGCTTCAATTTGAAAGTCGTCGGTCTACGGTTGGGCGTAGTCCGTCGCCATGTGAGAATGGCTTCTAGATGCTGTCGGCCACCGTCATCAGAGTTGTAAAGAACGGTCTTGCCGTCAATCGCCACGATACGGTCGCCATTCCGCCATCCAGCCTTGTTCGCCGCCGTATCAGGAAAGACCTTTCGGATCTTGACGCCCTTGCAGAATTTTGCATCAAGATCCTTCTTTACTGGTTCAAGTTTCCCTAAATCCGTCCCCTTATCTTCAAGAACCGCCAAAATAGACCAGAGAAGTTCCTCCATGTCGGCAAGCCCCTTGTCCGCAAGTTTCTTGTGCTGTTCCTGGTAGCGCGAAAGCGCGGCCGTGGTGTCCTTGGATATAAGCGTGAAAGCCACATCGATGATCGGGATGCAGAAACTGGCAAAACCGTCGTCACCGTCGTAGGACGACATGGACAGGGCAGCCTTTCTGGCCGTCTCGGCTTTAACGATGTCTTTGTTTTCTATCGCCAAGGTAAAAAGAATGAGCTGCATCTGCGATCCGAGTTTTCCCCCGATGCTTGCCGGACGAGCGGATTTAGACGCGTCGGCCAGGTCCTCGACGAATCTCGTGTAATGCGGCATTCCATCAGGAATGGCACGCGCCCAGCTGTCCAGATGGTTGGCGATCATAGCAATCCCCAGCACGTCGGAGAAATCGATGTCGCGATCTTTGAGAGCGCTTTTGACGCCATTGCCCACTGATTCCAGATATGTCGCGAAGGTCTTAGTGGACTTTGCCATTCGGGGAGTTGTGTTAACCATGAGCGAGACAGCGCCGGAAAAACCGTTTTTCAACCGCATTCGACGATTGATGCCGGAAACTTCGACCTCCGATGTTTCCGCCAATGTCGGCATGAAGCCGCATAAGGCGTAGGCCATGAATAACGTTTTGGCAACTCGTATTGGATTCATTGTAATTTTCCTTTGACAAAATTAGAGTGATTGCCATAAATAAATCTGACACATGGCTGTCAGATTTATTTTCTGATATGCTCAAATGTAGAAGAAAGTTAGAGAAATTCAGATGTCAATCGACACAATGGATGAAAAGAGCGAAATCCTGCACGGTGATGCGGGAAAGCATTATTTTGCATTCATAAGCTACTCGCGCAGTGATTTGTCCGCTGCCCAGTATGTGCAGCGGACGCTTGAACATTTCCGTTATCCACGTGATTCCATTCGTAAAGAGTATCATCCAGATGACCGAGAATATGTACGGGAGATTTTTCTCGACAAGACGGGACTGTCGGGGCGAGGGCAATTATTTGAACAACGGCTGGAAGCGGCATTGACCTGCTCGCGGTATCTTATAGTAATCTGCTCTCGCCGTGCAGCACAGAAGAAATCCGATCCGCGAGAACGCCACTATGTCGAGTGGGAGATTCAGACATTCCTCAAGCATCATGGAAATGACGTGAGTCGGATCATTCCGATGATTCTTGACGGCGAGCCAAACCAAAAGGACGATAGTTGCCTGCCAGAACCATTGCGAACCAATGAATTCACATCGCGGAACTTGCCGGACATGCGTCCGCAAATGTATCAGGCGGGGAAACATGGCGGACGACGGAGTAGCTGGCAATCCGCCATTGTCACGCTGCTGTCGTATGTATTCAACGTGGAACGCAGCATTATCTTTGACCGCTTTGCGGCGGAACGCGCAAAGACGCGCGCAAAGGTCGCAATCGGAGTGATGTCCGGGGTGTTGATTGCCGCCGTTTTGGCTGCATGGGGCATTGTCGAACAGCGTCGTGCGGCAGACCAGAAAGCCGAGCGCCATCTTGTCGAGGCCATAGGCCTTATGGAGCGAGGTGCGCATGAGTTGTTCCCAGAAACGGGGCTTGCCTTGGCGCACTTGAGCCGTGCGAGTCGACTTCCGCTTGCAAAGGAGTATTTGATGAACCAGCTGATGCAGCGTTCGTGGATCGTGCCAGTACGAAAACGGCCTGTCACGGAGAAGGACATGCAGGCAGTCATGGCGAAAAACATGATGGAGAGGATTGTTGCCCCAAAGGACTTCCCATTTGTGTATCGTCTTGGAAACGGTTTGTTGACAGCATATCATCACATAGCCGCAGCAAAAGATGGAATCGGGCAGGAAGCCTGGCGAGAGGGAGAGAAGAGCGCGGACGGATTTTGGGGGATGTCGGGGATGGTTTCGCCGTCCGGGCGTTCGTTGGTCGTGACTCGCTTGCCAAGAAACGGACATCCCCAATATGAAATCGTCTCGTTCAATCCGTTCACCGGACAAAGAATTTGGGGATGCGACGTCCAGCATCCAGTTCGTTTTTGCGGATTCAGTGGAGACGGAAACAGGCTGGTCGTGCTGTCCCCGTTGGGGAAAGTCAGGATTCTCAATGCCTTGACCGGCGAGGCGGAGTTTGAATCATTTGATGCCGGTTCTGACATCCTTGATGTGTCGTTCGCAGACGATGACAACGGGCTTATCCTCGTCGGAAAGAAGAATGTGCTTGAATGCAATCTAGTCAAGAACATGGTCGAGTTCCCGTTCAAGCCGACAGGCTACCCCATTGTCGCCCATTCTCTTTCTGATGACGGCAAGTCCATTACGCTTGAAATGAATACGGGAGGCACATTCGGATTCGCGGACACATATGATTGTCGGACATTTGAGCGGCTTCGCCGTGTCGATCTGACGAATGCTGTAGTGAGAACGGTTGCAAAGGCAGAAGAAGCAGCAAGCGGCGATGGCCGATTTCATGCCAAAGTGGCAGGACGAGAAATGAGAAATGCCATTCGGATATTCGACAAGCTCTCTCGGGCCGCATTAGGCCGATTGCTTCAGTTCCCCTCTGAAGTCAAAAATATCGCCTTTATGCGATTTGGCGAGAAGGAGTATTTGATAGTTCTCGGCGGTTCAGCTATATCGGCGACCATCAAGAACACAGCGTTTTATGCCGTGATAGAACCTGGAACAGGACGGATTGTCCGCTTGCGACAGGGTTTGCCAAATCAACTTGACATTGCATTTCCGCTTGGCAGAAATTCGATGCTGCTCTCTGGGCAGAACAGCGATGAGTGCCGTCTCGCAGTTCTACCTTGTTCGATAGAAGGAATTGACCGCTTGGGCATGGAGACCATCTGTTGTCTGCTGGGCGGGATGGAACTTGACGAGATGGATGTTCCGATTGCCAAAAATGTGACTATTGATGAAATCGAAGTGACTGGAACATTAGAGCGGTTAGCTGAGTTTTGTAGGCGTAGTGCCATAGAGCGTTCAATATCGTTTATATCAGAAATGCCGTTTCAGTGTATATTGGACGGGGAATCGGACAAGGACGGTGAATGGCGAGATACGGTACTGTCGGTTGTCCCCGGGCATCCATTGGCATGGGAGGACGGGTGGATTGGCGATTTGCGGAGAATCTACCACGAGAACTATGCCTACGCGCACAAGGATTTGACGCCGCATCGCGTCGATATGACGCTTGCAGGAATGGGGGCCGCAGAGTGGCGAGATGCGCTTGCAGACGATCCCCAAGTACGCTACTACGCCGACACGATCACTAGGTATATGCTCAAACGACATCCGTCAGATGTGCAGATAAAAGAGTGTCGCACAAGTTATGAGAATATCTTTGGCGACGAAACGCAAGAAACGGAACGGAATTGTTCGCAATGAACAGCAAAGAGAGTTTGACTATGTAAAGGTTTGTCATGGGAAAAGATGAATACAAATATTTTGCCTTTATAAGCTATAGTCGCAAGGATAGTCGTGCCGCCGCTTTCTTGCATCGAAAGTTAGAAAGCTTTAGGATACCGATAAGACGGGTTCCAGAAGAGATGCGTGCAGGACTTAGGAAATTTGTTCGCCGTGTTTTTCGTGACAAAAGGGATTTAGAGGTTACGGAATTAAATTTTACAGCAGATGTCTAAAAAGCGCTTGAGGAATCGCGTTATCTGATTGTGCTTGCATCGCCAAACAGTGCACAATCAAAGTGGGTTGACAAAGAAATAGCGTATTTTCTTGCTACTCATAATAATGATTTGTCTAGAATTGTGCCAGTTATTCTTTATGGGGCCCCAGGATCGCCAATTGCACAAAACGGATGCCTATGTCCTCGTCTATGTTTGGCGAATATTGTAAATCGTAATTTGCCAACAATGATTCCCGATGAGGGGGAGTCAGAAAAAGCTGGATGGGACGCAGGTGTAGTTGGGTTGTTAAGTTATATGCTTAAAGTCAAACGGGAGGATATAAAGTCAACAATAGATGCAGAGAAGCTACGTCGTTTGAAAACCTACTTGCTTCTAGGGGTGGTGTGTTCAATTATCTTTGCAGGGTTGGCCTCATGGGCGCTCAGGGCTGAACGCAGAGCGACGCGAAATAAAGAAATTGCAGAGGTGAATGAACGACGAGCATTGGTAGGAGAGTCATCTGCAAAAGAAAAAGCAGAATTAGCGGAATCAACTCTCGGTTTTATAAAGGGGGTGTTGGAGCAGGGGAATAACGATTCGTATGGCAGAAAAAGCGCAGTTGACTTATTAGTAGAGCAGCAACTGAATATTGAGGCATTGAAGCCTGATGAGTTGAGATATGCGGTTTCCGAAATAGTGGGTGACATATTTTTTAGGCAGTCATTGTATATTCCGGCTGAGCGCTTGTTAAAAAGTGCTTGTGAATATTATCAGGATAAATCGCAGGACAGATGGTATTCGTGTATGGATAAACTCGCCTTGTTGTATGGCACCACCATGCAGCATGAGAAAGCGCAAGAGCTAAACAACCAGATGGAACAAATTCACCTTTCTGGTTCTACAAGTTCGATAGAGTTAAAGGATAAACGAGCTTTGTTGCTACATGATATAGCATGTAATGCTTTAAACACCGGAAAGATTGATGAATGTTTAGATCTGTGTACGAAAGCAATAAAAGATTCAGATCAGGGCACGGGCAGTGCCAGATGGTTGATCTATGAATTAATGGCTAGAGCAATGAGGAGAAAGGGGGATTTGAAAAACGCAGAGATTTTTTGTCAGAAATCATTTGATGAGTTAAAGGAGATTAATAGTACACCAACATCTGGTTTGCTGGAACTATATGGGAATATATGTCTTGATTTAGGACGATTTGATGAAGCGTATCGTGCTGTCAATGAAGGGCTGCAAATATCATTGCGGATGAATCAGACGTCTTCAAGGACGGCATCTCTCTATGCTCTCTTGGGACTAGTTGAGCGTGAACGAAAAAAGTACACAGCGGCTGTGAGATGCTTTGAGAGTGCAATTGAAATCCAGAGAAAGGTGATAAGTCAGGGGGTGGAGGGGGCATCTCTTGCGCACATATATTGTGACTTTGGTTTGACACTTATAGGGATGGGGAGCTATGTACGAGCACAAAAAATTCTAACGCAAGCAATAACACTGGTTGAGGAGTCATATGGATCTGATTCTTCTGATATCTTTGCACCTCTCGTGAATCTAGGTATTGCAGAAGAAGCACTCGGCAATGTCACTGTGGCGCTTAAGTTATATCAAAGGGCTTGGGTTGTTTGTAGAATGAATTATGGGGAAGATACTTCAAGGGCGGTGGCTGTCTTGGGGCATATTGGACGTGCCAGATTAAGTGCTAAAGATTATCAAGCAAGCATAATGGCTTTTGATGATGCTTTGAAAATATCGGACAAGAATGGCATGCCACATTCACCAGATTACATTGCTTATTTGTCACGAAAGGCTCTGGCGTGTTATAAAGGAGGGGTACATAGCAATGCTGTTGAAACTATAAAATCTGCTGTTGATATGGCCAAAAGAATCCTTCCTGCGGGCGATTCAATTAGAAAAGAATGTCTGATAAATTATGAACGTATTTGTGGCGAACACAAGGAGATGGAGCATAATTTGGATTCCAAAGCCAAGATACATGACTTGATATTACTTGCGGAACAGAAAGAGAAAGCGAAAGAGTGTGATGAGGCAGATAGGCTTTGGGCGGAGATTCTAAATGAACTGTCAAGAATAGGGCAAGAAGGTACTACTGGTTACGCCAATGCGCTTGGAAATCGTGGTGCCGTGGCATTTATGCGTGGCGATTTCTTTACGGCTCTTTCATTTTTCAGAAAAGCCATTGAAATTTCTCAAACTATTCTATGTGATGAAAATGCAGATGTGGCCAGTTATTACTATAGGATAGGCTTGTGCTTGGAAAGGATGAAAGACTATTATGCGGCAGAGGCATCTTTAGAAAAATCGTGTTTAATATACCAAAGCATGAAGAAAGTTCCACAAAGTGAGTTAGCACAAGTTTATATGGAAATGTCACATGTAAATGTTAACCTTGGTGATTACACAAACGCATTATTATGTTGTGACAAAGCGCTAGAACTGAACATTGGACTCACTGGGACAAATAGTGTGGAAGTAGCGGACAACTATGAATTGCGTGGAGACATACTATCCAAGTTGGGTA
>ODAI013234865.1_pt1 | contig 13624 bp, 11 predicted proteins | sample 1539321 | NCBI WGS metagenome assembly ODAI01 (sample SAMN02144231, study PRJEB22623) | gut metagenome | biome: sheep rumen | host: Ovis aries | place: New Zealand
CGCAGGCAACACAGAGCAAGGCGGTGAAGGAACTGGCGAAGAGACCGGCGAACAGGGCGGCGGAGAGAGCGGTCCTCAGAACGTGGTCAAGAGTGACGATGCGAGCAGCAATGAGCAGTACTACCGCACAGCCTTCGACCCCCAAACCATGCGCATCCTCAGTACGGAGGAAGCCGCCTTCGGCAAGGAAAACATCAAAGATCCCAGACATGGTAATGCCACCCTGACCTACATCGCCAACAACACATGCTACCTGGATGTCAGTGGGGTCTCCTCCCCTAAAGCCAGCATCCTCTTCACCACCGAGGATGAGACTGGCACGTTGAAAGGTGACGCCAACGGCGACGGACAGGTCAACGTGTCGGATATCATGGCATGCGTCAACTACATCCTGGAAAACAACCCCACGCCCTTCATCTTCCTGAATGCAGATACGGACAACAGCGGCAAGGTGAACGTATCCGATATCATGTGGATTGTCAACTATATTTTAAACAAATAAGGCACTGAAACCGTGGAAATCGAGGACAAACGTCAGAAAAAAAGACAGAAAAAGCAAAATAAAACGAAAATTCTTTGCCGCAAAAGATATTTTTTATAAATTTGCATCGATTTGTAAGATTATAGACGAAGCAATTAGTCATATTCATTCAAAAGGTCACGCACGACGTTAAGTCTGATTAAAATTATAAAATAAACATAATAAACATTAGACATGAAAAAGTTTTATGTAATTCCAGAAGCTCGTTTTGTTGACATCAACTTGATTGATTCAGTGCTTGAAGACGCAAAGCAGGATGATATTTCACTTCCCAGCAACGACTATGACGGAGAGTGGGAAGAGAGATATGACAAGATGCCCGCCGCAAAGAGTGTATGGGGCACTGAAGAAATGGAACAAGAGAACCAATAACAATTCTATAAACGACGGTTGGTCTTTGACTAACCGTCGTTCAGTGGAACCACCGAACGTTTCGGTTTTCCAGTTTCCGTAACAGGGAGTTTGCTCACTGTTATCAATTTTTGTGGAACCCAGTATTTAGGGAGGACATTCTTCATGATGTCTTCCACTATTTTTTTGTCCTTACTCTCTGTCACCAAGACAGGTATTTCACCAAACTTTTTGTCCTTCATTTTGGTGATATAGAAAGGAGCGTCGATAAAAGGGATGAGCATTCTCTCTACCTCCTCTGCCTGTATTTTTACTCCACCACAGCAGATCACATTGTCTTTGCGCCCGATGACCTTGAAATGCCGGCCGTCAGGATGAATTTGCACGATGTCGTTGGTGCTCAACTCTTGCCCGCACACCCGAGGAGCTTGAATGACCAGGCAGCCATCCTCATCCTGTCTCACTTTTACATCTGGAAGCGGCTCATACCACTCAGAGGCCGACGACCCATTCAGGCGCCGCATAGCGATGTGGGATAAGGTCTCTGTCATCCCATAGGTGCTCCACACGGCATGAGGGAAGTCACGCAATTCGTTTTCGAGTGCTTCATCCACCGCTCCACCCCCAATGATGAGATGCGAGACACGCCGCAGAGCCGCTTGCTCCTCTGGCACCCGCAAACTGTTATAGACCTGTAGTGGCACCATCGCCACGAAATCCAATGCTGCATCGCGCACTGCGGGGACCGCCATAGGATGCCCAGTAGGAGGAATGTCGATCAGGCGCAGACCGCCCACGACCGACCTGACCACCATCATTTTCCCAGCGATATAATCCAGGGGCATACAAAGCAGAGCCGAGTCTCCTTTCTTCAACCCAAGGAAAGAGAGGGTCATGAGCGCACTCTGCCGCATACGTGCCTTCTCCACCCGCATGAGTTTAGGCACCCCCGTAGATCCACTGGTATGCACCGTCAACCACGGGGAGTCGTCATGCCATTCAGCAAGAAATTCATTCAGCGTCATTGGCAATCGGATACGGATGATAATACAATTGGTCGCCGACCATCTCCACAGGACTCTCCACGTTGTCGGTGAAGAGCTGGCCTGTTCCCAGTCCCTGAGGCATTTGAGGGGGACACCCATAGACCTGTGCGGCAAACTGGGCGATGGCGCTCAATCCCACATTACTCTCCAGGGCACTGGTCACCCATGACCCGATGCCTCTTTCATCAGCCAGACGGATCCACTCCTCCGATCCGTATAATCCTCCATGCAAAGAAGGTTTCAGAATAATATAGGAAGGACGGATAGTGTCGAGCAAGGCAGCCTTCATCTCAGGGATGTTGACCCCGATCAGTTCCTCATCAAGAGCTATGGGGATAGGAGAAGACTTGCATATAGAAGCCATTTCCCGCCATTGGTGCTGGCGGATAGGCTGTTCGATGGAATGGATATGAAAACGCGACAAGAGGTGGAGTTTGGATAAAGCGTCCTGCGGAGCGAACGCACCATTGGCGTCCAACCGCAGTTCGATGCTCTCTGGCGAGAAGCGGTCGCGGATGCGCCGGATGAGATCCACTTCCTCCTCAAAGTCAATCGCCCCGATCTTCAGTTTCACGCAGCGGAAGCCCGACTGGATTTTCTCTTCCATCCTCCGGCACATCTCCTCATGGTTTCCCATCCACACCAGACCATTGATCGGAATGCCCACCTCTCCCCGTGTGAAAGGAGTGTCATAGATCACGTCACAGCCATTAGCGAGGCGTCTCATCGCTGTTTCCATGCCAAAAAGCATCGAGGGATAAGGACGCCACAACGTATAGTCGATAGTGCCCGTCGACACTGTCATCCGGCAAAGGCTGGCCAAGGTCTGCTCATACGCAGAAATATCGTCACAACTCAAGTTGGGCAAGGGAGCACACTCCCCCATCCCCGATACACCAGGACGGGAGGAATCGGTGAGCGTGATAAACCAGGAATGCCGGGTAGTATACACCCCGCGGGATGTCCCGGCCGGTTGACGGAAATGAAACGTCCGCTGGGAAATCGAATAACTCAGCATCGTGATCAGGGAAGTTTGGGGTATTTCTTGAAATCAGGTTTCCTTTTCTCCAAGAAAGCCTTGCCCCCCTCCTGCGCCTCATCCAGGAAATAATACAGCATGGTGCAGTCGCCTGCCAGTTCTTGTATACCGGCTTGGCCATCCAGTTCGGCATTCAGTCCGGCCTTGATCATTCTCAAGGCCAAGGGGCTGCGTTCCATCATCGTCTCAGCCCATTCCACGCATTCATCCTCAAGCTTTTCGAGAGGCACGACTTTATTGACCATACCCATCCGCTCAGCCTCGGCCGCAGAATATTGACGACAGAGGAACCAGATCTCACGAGCCTTTTTCTGACCGACGATTCTCGCAAGGTAGGAAGAACCGAAACCAGCGTCGAAAGACCCCACCTTCGGGCCTGTCTGTCCGAAAATGGCATTCTCGCTGGCGATGGTCAGGTCGCACACCAGATGCAAGACATGCCCGCCACCGATCGCATAACCGTTGACCATGGCGATAACGGGTTTGGGCAACCTTCTGATCTGCATCTGCACATCGAGGACACTCAAGCGGGGCACACCAGCCTCATCGACGTAACCGCCACGTCCCTTCACATGCATGTCGCCCCCAGAACAGAAAGCTTTATCGCCAGCTCCAGTCAGCAACACGACGCTGATGTCCTGAGCCTCACGGCAATAGGCGAAAGCCTGTGACAACTCCCATGTGGTCTTGGGAGTGAACGCATTACGGTAACGAGGACGGTTGATGGTGATTTTGGCTATCCCATGAAACTCCTCCAACAGGATTTCCTCGAAATCCCTGATTTTTCTCCATTCTCTTTTTGCCATTTTCTACCGTATTTTATCTTATTCGTTAAATTTCTCTTTGATATAACGCACGAAATCTCTCATCGCTTCCGCATCAGCCGCTGCATCGGTGAAGACCTCAAGCAACATCGGACGCTTTGACTGACGGGTCACCATGGTGACGATACCCAGTTGCATCTCATGCATGCCAGATGCCTTCAGATAACCAATATCGTTCTGTACGCAGATACCCTGCGCGGAAGTGTGGTGCGCCCCGCTTACCAGCAGATCGGATGCCTCACTCTTCTCCAAGCCCGGCAGGAGATCAAAGATTCCCCCTTTGCCGTTATTGAGCAGGAGTATCCTCAGGTTTCCTGCTAAATTGGTATTCCACAGTGCATTCTGATCGTAGAAGAAGCTCAGATCGCCGATCACACAGAACACGAGGTCTTCGACTGCCGAAGAATAGCCAGCAGCCACCGACAGCGACCCGTCAATGCCATTCACGCCCCTGTTGCAAAACACAGGATGCTGGGCAAAGATGTTGGCCAGACGGATGGAGGAACTATTGGCGTAATGCACATGGTAGTCAACTTCCATATCCTCCAACTGCTGTTCGAGGTACCTCACTGCAGCCATCTGCGAGTAGGGCGGCTCATATTCATCGATGGATTGGTCGATCTTCTCAAGAAGGGTCTTCCACCAGAAACGATAATTATGAGAATCGTCATTCTGAGAGGGTTCGGCATGTGGACGCTCATGCAAAAGATCATCCACAGCATAGAACACCTCTTCCAAAGCATCCACGTCCACCACCTCGTCGACATGCATGGTGACATCATGGATTTCCCCATCGAGACTCGCCATCACGACCTGTGCGTCAGTGGCCTTCCGAAGGAAAAACCTTAAGCGTTTGCTGACAAGGGTATCACCGAGATAAATCACGACATCGGGACGATACCCCGGATCATCACCGATCAGGCACAAGGCCTCGTCGGCATGCACTATCGGGAGCGGCAACTGGCATAGTCTCTCGGCAAGAATCACGCCACGGTCGATGATGGCCTCTACTGCACGGCGGAATTTGGCACGGTCCAAATCAGACAAGTTGCAGCGGCATTGCCCCAACACCATCATGGGGCGTTTCGCCTCCAACAGCCGTTCGGCGACGATCCGTGCCCCTCCATGCCCATGATTAGGAAAACGGCGGATGACCCGTTCCTCTGGCAGCAGCTCGAGAGAAAAATCGAAAAGTGGTTCCGCAATGGGAACATTGATGTGCACCGGTCCAGGACAGGGGAAATGTCCTGCCAACAGTGCCTCATTGACCAACCGGTTGCAAAGCCAATGACTGACCGCCTCTGTTGTTGACAGCGGCAGGTTCACAGCCTTGTTGACCAACGAGCCGAAAGCATGTGGCTGAGGCAGGGTCTGCCCATCCAGTTGTCCGATCCATGCCCCAGGTCTGTCCGCTGAGACCACAATGATCTCGACATGTTGATAATAAGCCTCCGCCACGGCAGGCGCAAGATTCAGCAATGCCGAACCGGAGGTGACACAGACAGCCACAGGACGACGTGTGGCCAAGGCGATGCCCAAAGCGAAGAATCCGGCGCTCCGCTCATCGGTGACGGGATAACACAACACGTTGCCACACGCCTTCAGGTTGTGCACAACAGGAGCATTACGGCTGCCAGGACAGACCACGGCATGTCTCACGCCATGAGCCATCAACAGTGAGGTCAGGATATTGACATTTCCTATATTCGAGAACATAGTCAGCGTTTTGAGGTTTCATTCGGATGAAGCAGTGTTCTCATCGTCATCATCTTATCCTCTGTCTCTTTCCATTCCGTAGCCATATCACTGTCTGCCAGCAATCCGCCTCCGGCATAAAGGCAGCATCCGTCTTCTACGAAACGCATGCACCTCAACGAGACAAAGAGTTGCGTGTCCACCTCAGGATCCAGTGGTCCGACAAAACCGCTGTAATACCCTCTCGGCGTGAACTCGTTATGGATAATGAAATCACGTGCCGCGTCTTTTGGCAAGCCACACACGGCAGGTGTGGGATACAAGGCATGGATCAGTTCTCCCACCTTGGAAAGGCTTGGCAGCACGAAGCTGAAGTCGCTTCTCAGATGCACGAGGTTTCCAGCCCGCATGGTATAAGGCCCTTTCTCTTCGATAAAGGAAGCCACTTGTTCCAGTCGTTCTGTGATGTATGTCGAGACATAACGCTGTTCCTGGATATTCTTGATGTTCCAAGCGATCTCCTGGGAGTCGTGGGGCTTCGGAGAAGGTGGATTGTCAAAATCCAACTGGTCGTCACGCAGCACCATCGTACCGGCGAGCGACATCGTCGACCAGTGAAGGCCACTGCCTTTCAGGAGCACCTCAGGAGTAGCCATCAGCCATGTGCCGCACCGGTGTGCGGAGACCAAAGCCACGAACATCCTGGGATAGGCTTGGCAGGCACTCACGAATAGTTGCAGAGCACTGTAACCCTCTGGGTTACTTTCATAGCTGCATCTTGCCAGTACGATTTTCGAGAATTCCCCCTCGATGATATGAGAATGGAAATTGGCAAAGTCGATGGCATAGTGTGTATAAGAGGCGCGCTTGGCTTTCTCATCCTGCTTGGGAGCCGAGAGGACATCCTGTATCTGTCCAGCCCATGAGCATGTCTCAGCATCGAGCAAGTCCTCAGGAGAGAGCGAGACGTTCACATCAGGTCGCAACAACAAGACGGGATGGCTTTTCTCGATCATGAAAGGTGCTATTACAAAACCTTTCTTCCCGCTCAGGGCAAAAGCCGTCTGCAACTCCTCTGGCTCACCCTCCGACTGGATCACCAGTTGGCAGCCGGTCTGATGGGGCAGTCTATATAAAGCAAATGCAGGCATGTTATTTGTGATGAGAATTTGAACTGATAATATAATTGGTCACCGTGACCGTGGAGATCAACTCACCGGCGGAATTGTTGATTTCCACATTCCATACATGCAACTTGCGCCCTTTCTGCACCAGATGGGCCAAGGCAGTCACGGTATCACCCTCAGCCACCGCCTTCACATGGCTTCCGCTGACACTGATACCCACACAGATTTTGCCAGGGCACAAGGCCGAAGAGCCTACACCAGCCACATTCTCTGCCAAAGCGAGTGACGCGCCTCCACTCAGGAAGCCGAAAGGCTGACGGTTTCGCTCATCCACCCGCATAGTGGCCATACATAAGTCATCATCCGGCGTGGAGATGAATTTCATGCCAAGCGCCGTCGACAGGTTGGGCTGACGCTCAATGATTTCCCTGATTTCGTCTACATTCATGTTTTTGTTGTTTTTCATTCAAATCACGCCTCCTGCCACAGACGGCAAAAGGTGCCCTTCTGCCACAACGCAGAGGGTTCAAAGGGCAAAATTACGAAATAACGGATGAAAAGCCAAATATTATCCAATCTTTTCTGAACAGCGCTGTTTTTTGACCACACTTCCCCGTTCTTGACTCATCTTCATCACTCCATCTATATTCTGGTTGTACCAGATCTCAAATCAGCGTGTTCGGCGAAAGCGTCCGACCAACTGTCGGAATTCTGACGATGGGCGTCCATTCCCTTCTACGCGGTTTGTCTGATGGCCTGTGCCCAGGTGTGTGTGTACTCGTGTATGGGTGTATCGGCGTCGGCGGCGATTCTCAGGTCGATGTAGATCTTGCCGTTGTACGCGAATCCGTAGGCCTCTCCCTCTTTTGTGCGGAAGAACTTGATGTTGGTGTCTGGTGAATTCTCAGATGAATTGCTTGCAGGATCGGAAACTTTTCGTAACTATGTAGGCGAGGACTCATCAGTGCTGTCACGTGCCTCTTCTGAGCGTGTTTTACGTGCGGCTGTTGGGTTCTTTTTATTTGTGTATAAATCGGAGAGCTCTTCTCTTCCGTGCTTTTGATTTGTCATCGAGCTGTTTTTGGAGCTGCTTGGCTTGTTTGCGAAGCTGGCTCATCGTGAGGTAATTGACATTGAGGCTCTTTGTCAACTTGCCCATCTGCTCTGTGTTTTCCCTGATTTTCTTGTTGGTCTCGTTATAGTCCTTCCTGAGGTTCTTGTAGGTCTGAGACTCTTTCTTCCCCTGTGCCTCGAGCTTGATCATCTGATCAAGCCTTCGTTTGTTTTCAGTCCTGAGAGATGCGGACGATTTCTCTATCTTGTGTATTTCCTGCTGAGCCTTAGCAGACTCGACATCTACGATGTATTTAATCTCATCTTCGGATATATGCTTTCCTTTTGCCATACTAAAAAACGCTAACTTTGCAATACAAAATTAGCGTTTTTTATATGCTGTGAAAAGGACAGACTAATCTTTACTCATCCACCAGTAGAGCAATCCACAAATGGGTGTGAAAAATGTGGAAACAAGCAGGAACCATTTCCACTCTTGCTTATCCTCGGCAGGATAGAGAATCATAGCTAATATAAAACTGATGATAAATGATAATAGCATCATGATATTTCCCTTTCTTTCTTTTTCACCACAAATATAAGCATTTTTCTCGAAAAAGTCAAGGGGGAAATCCCTATTTGTGAGGTAGATAATCCCTACAAGCCCATTTTTCCTTGTTTCGGGTTGAATGACTGTTGCAGCTGCTGGCGGATATACTGCCGCACTTCGTCGTTGAATCCGGCGCGGAGATCAGGGAAGGTCTCATGGAAGAGGACTCCCCACACGACGCGGTTGTAGAGCGCGAGGTTTCTCCGCTTGAACTTGGCGATGCGGTCATAACGTCTGCGGTACTGCATGTCGAGGAACCGGAGATAGGGCAGTATGCGGACGAAGATGGTTTGAGAGTGCTCTGAAAGGTGCGAGTCGAAGGATCGTGCCGACAGTCGTGTCATCAGTTTGCCGGTGCGCCTCTGGAAGTTGGTGCGCACTACGTTCTCCTGAGTGGAGTATATCTGGAGGATGCCTTCCCGGAGTGTGTCGTGGACAAACTTTTTCCGGACGAGTGATTCTGTTACCATGGACGTGAAGTTTTACTCCATCTCATCAGCAAGGGACCTGACGAGGGCGTGGGTGCCGAGCATGTCTGGAGTTGTAGCATCAAGCATAAGGGTCCATCCTGAAGCTTTCCAATCAATTCAGAACGGTCTCCAGTCCATCACGGGTGTTCTGAACAACCTGACCGAGGAGAGCACCCAAAATTCTGTAAAAAAATCACGGTTTTTATTGAATTGTGCGCACTTTAATCGTAATTTTGCAATTTGAATCCTTTTAATAATGAAATAACTATGAGACATTTTAGACTTATTGCCATCATGAGCGGCATATTGACGCTGACGGCCTTGCCTGTAGAGGCACAGAAATGGGAACATTTGGCTGACACCCCGCAGATGGGATGGAGTACATGGAACAAATTCCAGGGTAACATCTCTGAAGAAATCATCAAAGGCATTGCTGACGCGATGGTTGAGTCCGGGCTGCGTGACGCAGGCTACATCTACATCAATATCGACGACTGCTGGCATGGGAAACGTGATGCTGACGGTTTCATCCAAGCCGACCCCTTGAAATTCCCCAACGGGATGAAAGCCGTGGCCGACTATGTGCACAGCAAGGGGCTCAAACTTGGCATCTACAGTGATGCGGGAACTGGCACCTGTGCCGGCGAGCCAGGTTCTCTCGGCCATGAGTACCAAGATGCCATCCAATATGCACGGTGGGGAGTGGACTATCTCAAATACGACTGGTGCAACACGACGAACATCAATCCTCAAGGAGCCTATCAGCTTATCAGTGATGCGCTGCGCTCGGCAGGTCGTCCGATTTTCCTGAGCATGTGCGAATGGGGCAACAGCCATCCGTGGAAATGGGCTAAAGAGATAGGACATTCCTGGCGCACCACCCCCGACATCTGGTGTGATTTCGACTCCCTGCGGGTGTTTGAGGCTGGCTACACACAGTTTGGCGTAATGCAGTGCATCCAGTTCAACGACACCCTCCGCCAATACGCTGGCAAAGGCCACTGGAACGATCCCGACATGCTGGAAGTGGGCAACGGCATGACAGACAACGAAGACCGAGCCCATTTCACCATGTGGTGCATGATGGCCAGTCCTCTCATCCTCGGCAATGATCTCCGGAATATGAGCGAGAGCACACGAAACATCCTGATGAACAAGGAGATGATCGCCATCGACCAAGACACCCTGGGAATCCAGGGCCTCCACTACTGCGACCGCGACGGACTTCAGTTCTGGTTCAAGCCTCTGGCTGGTGGCGACTGGGCTTTCACCATACTCAACCCTACCCGGCAAGACATCCCATTCGCTCTCAACTGGCAAGAATTCAACCTGACCGACCAGGCTGTAAGCGGTCTGAGCACAGGTTTTGACCAAAAGACCTACAAGGTATATAACCTCTGGACGCACAAGATGGAAGGCAAGACCAACAAGAAAAACAAGGTTGACCGCAAACTGACCGTCAAGAGCCGCGACGTGATTTCTTACAGGCTGATCATCCAATAACACCATCCGGCATGAAGACAAGATATGCTATTTGGGTCGTCGGCCTCATGACAACACTTTGCACCCAGGCCACCCCACTTCCCGAACCAGACCACCTGCGTGAGACCATCCGCCTGAATGAAGGCTGGAAATTCGCTTTCGGCAATGCCTCTGACCCTGCGAAAGATTTCGGCTGCGGCACAGAATACTTCAATTACTTGACCAAGGCCAACTCCATCCACAACGAGGGTCCGTACGTGATGAAATTCGATGACTCCTCTTGGCAAGACGTCAGTGTTCCCCACGACTGGGTGACCACCCTGCCCTATGCTTCGAAAGCCAGCCATTCCCACGGCTATAAAACTGTAGGGTACAAATATCCTGAAACCAGCGTCGGCTGGTACCGCAAAGTGATCCACATCCCCGAGTCTGATCTCGGCAGGCACATCATGCTGCAGTTTGACGGTATCTTCCGCGATGCCCGGGTGTGGTTCAATGGCTTCTACATGGGCACCGAACCCAGTGGCTATGCCACACAAGTCTACGACGTGACAGAATACGTGAACTATGGCGGCGAGAACCTCATCTGTGTCAGGGCTGACGCCACTCTCGAGGAGGGGTGGTTCTATGAAGGTGCAGGCATCTACCGCGACGCATGGCTGGTGAAATCTTCCGCTGTCAGCGTGGCTCCCTTCGGCACCTTTGTCTACGCAGAGATGCAGCAACCTTACGCCACAGCCACTCTCTACATCCAGACCGAGGTGAACAACCATTCACTGTCGTCGCAAGAATGCGAGGTGCGGCAGCGGCTGATCGATGCCGAAGGTCATGAGGTGGGCAGGACGGTGTCAGCGTCGTTGAACCTGAAAGCCAAGGAGACACGCGGCTGCGAGCAATCCATCACACTGTCATCTCCTCACCTCTGGGACACCAGCGATCCCTATCTCTACCAAGTGGAGACGACGGTGAGCGTCGGTGGACAAGTGACAGACCGATACACTACCGTCACCGGCATCCGCGACATCGCCTTCGATGCCGACAGGGGTTTCTTGCTGAATGGGAAATCCATCAAACTGAAGGGAGTCAACTTGCACCAAGACCATGCCGGGGTGGGAGCGGCAATCCCCGAGGCCCTGATGGCTTGGCGCATCCGGCAACTGAAGTCTTTCGGCAGCAATGCCTACCGCTCATCCCACAATCCCATGACTCCCGCCCTGCTCGACATCTGCGACCGCGAGGGAATCCTCGTTATCGACGAGAACCGGCTATCGGGCATCAACACTGAGCACCAGCGATTGCTTGAGAACATGATCAAGCGCGACCGCAACCACCCGTCGGTGATTCTGTGGAGCGACGGTAATGAAGAATGGGGCATGGAGAACACCATCCAAGGAACACGTATCGCTGCCGCCATGCGCGAATACACCCGCCTTCTCGACCCCACACGGCCGTCCACCATCGCCAATGCCGGTGGTTCGGAGATGATCAAGGGACTTGATGTGGTGGGGTTCAATTATATCCACCAGAATGACGTTGACAACCGCAAGAAAGCCAATCCATCATGGAAAATCGTAGGAACGGAAGAAACCACCGGATGTGGCACACGTGGCGTCTATTTCAAATCCGCCGATGAACCAGGACACATGCCCGCCATCAACCGGGGCACGGAGCCTGGCGTGGAGAATGTGATCGAACGCGGGTGGCAATTCTATGCCGACCGTGACTGGGCCGCAGGACTGTTCTATTGGACGGGGTTCGACTATCGCGGCGAGCCCAACCCGCTCTCATATCCTGCCCATGACTCCGAGTTTGGCATCCTCGACTACTGCGGCTTCTGGAAAGACGAAGCCTGGTACCTGAAGGCATGGTGGACTGACGAACCTACATTGCATATTTTCCCGCACTGGAACCTGCAGGGACATGAGGGTGAGGATATCGAACTCTGGGCATATAGCAACTGCGACGAAGTGGAACTGACCGTCAACGGCAAGAAACTCGGCCGGCAGAAAATGCCCAGAAACGGACATCTGAAATGGAAGGCCACCTACCAACCGGGAAAAGTGATGGCTGTGGGATATAAAAACGGGAAGCGCATGATGACAAAGGTCATCGAGACGACCAAACCTGCATCCCGAATCATCCTGAAATCCGACCGGCAGGCCATTACTCCCGACGGACGCGATGTCGCTGTGGTGACTGTCGAGATACAGGATGTGAAGGGACGGATCGTCCCCGATGCCTGTCCGATGCTGACCGTCAGTCTGGAAGGCGACGGACATATCCTGGGTGTGGGCAACGGAGATCCGTCCTATCCCGGAGAAGACCATCCCAAAGACAGGAATTGCAAGGAATTCCGCATCCAGGCTTTCAACGGGCTGGCTCAGGTTCTGGTGCAAAGCACATGCGGTGCATCTGCCGATATCATGCTCCATGTCTCCTCAGAGTCACTCAAGGCAGGCGAGTTGTCCATCATCACAATAAAAGATGAGAAAAAGGTAGGCAGGTTCATAAAAAATTAGTAAATTTGCACCGCTATTATAGCCAACAGTTTTTATTTAGCGACATGAACATTCTAGAACTCAGCGAACAAGAGATAGGCAGGCGACAGAGCTTGCAGGAACTCCGCCAGATGGGTATTGACCCCTATCCAGCAGCAGAATTCCCCACCAATGCGTTTTCCACCGACATCAAATCCTCATTCGACGACGCCGCCGCACCCCGGGAGGTTGTAATCGCAGGCCGCCTGATGAGCCGCCGCGTGATGGGCAAGGCCAGTTTTGCGGAAATCCAGGACTCCAAGGGCCGCATCCAGGTCTATATCACCCGCGACGACATTTGCCCGGGAGAGGACAAGGCCTTATACAACACCGTTTTCAAACGTCTTCTCGACATCGGTGATTTCATCGGCGTGGAAGGTTTCGTTTTCCGCACACAGACCGGCGAGATCAGCGTTCACGCCAAGTCGCTGACCCTGCTCTCCAAGAGTCTGAAGCCACTGCCCATCGTGAAATACAAGGACGGTGTGGCTTACGACAAATTCGACGACCCCGAATTGCGGTATCGCCAGCGTTATGTCGACCTGGTAGTCAACGAAGGCGTGAAGGACACCTTCATCCAGCGCGCCACCGTCATCCGCACCCTGCGCCGCGTGCTCGACGAAGCCGGATACACCGAGGTGGAGACGCCTACTCTGCAATCCATCGCAGGCGGTGCCAGTGCCCGCCCGTTCATCACCCATTTCAATGCCCTTGACCAGGACATGTATATGCGCATCGCCACTGAACTGTATCTGAAACGGCTGATCGTAGGAGGTTTCGAGGGTGTCTATGAAATAGGCAAGAATTTCCGCAACGAGGGCATGGACCGTAACCACAACCCGGAGTTCA
>ODAI013641345.1_pt1 | contig 13624 bp, 11 predicted proteins | sample 1539321 | NCBI WGS metagenome assembly ODAI01 (sample SAMN02144231, study PRJEB22623) | gut metagenome | biome: sheep rumen | host: Ovis aries | place: New Zealand
CCCCTTATTTTTTTTCTATGTGCGTCAGGTCAAATGACGCCGAGCACCTCCCTGCAAAGCGACATCCATTCGCACCCCGGGCAGCATTCCTCGAGAAGGGCACCAGTGAGCGTCAGCGATGCGGGGATTCCATGAACCGGAGTTGTGTCTGTGCCGAGTTTTTGGAGCACGTTCCTGTCGAACTGCTCCGGCTTATCGGAGGTGCAGTGACCGTCCGCACAGTTGGGACAGTGCGCGCATAAGTCGTCTGCACCGGTGACAAGGCGGATCGGTGTCGAGGGATCAGCGGTGAGCTGCTTTTTGACAGAAGTCATTTGGCTAACAAATTCTTCGCTGTAGCCGCGGCCGACAAAAGTCTGGAGACAGAGCAGGTGATGGGGACGAAGCTGAAGGGGCGTATTCTCTGTATGGATCATGTGTATTTTCCTTATGAAAGATATCATTGGGCGACAGATACTATCATAATGAGGGCTTGTAAAAATGTAAAGGGAGGCTGTTGCATTAAGCGCGGGGATTAGGTATCATTCCGCAAATTTCATAAATAAGTTCCCTGGAGACAAATATTATACTTTTCCTTCGCGTGTGCTGAATGCTCAGTCCAATGTTGTTTTGGTCCGCGCCCTTATGTGGTATGATGCAAGGGAGGGACAGTGAAGTGCGCGGCGGCGGTCCCGGGACGGCGCGGAGTGATTGTGAGGGGGCGTTATGATTCTCATTGATGTGATACAGAAGATCGTCGAAGCGGGAACCGGGCAGCTTCTTGCCTGGATGACCCAGCTCCTTCCGCAGGTGTTTCTTTTCCTGATCTTTCTCAATGCGGTGACCTGCATGATCGGCCGGTCCAGGGTAGAGAAGATAGCGGCGAAGTGCGGCGCGAATCCGATCCTGCGCTATCTGGTGCTTCCGTTCCTGTCGGCGGTCGTTCTGGGGAACCCGATGGCGATCTCCATGGGAAGGTATCTGCCGGAGCGGTACAAGCCCGCCTATTTTGCCTCGGCCAGCTATCACTGCCATACAAACAGCGGAATCTTTCAGCATATCAACCCCGCGGAGCTGTTCCTGTGGCTGGGGATCGCAAACGGCGTTCTGGCCCGCGGATTGGATGTCTTTCCGCTGGCTGTGCGCTATCTGGCGGCGGGTCTTGCCGCGAATTTCGTCTCCGGTTATGCGACGGAACTGATCACAAGGCGGATCGAGAAGAGGGAGAGCCTGCGCCTTGAGCGGAACGTGGAACTGTGGACAGAGCAGGATCTGCCGCCGGCGGCTGAGAATCCGGGCGCAGAAGAAGCGGCAGACCGGAGCCAGGCGGCGGAAACAGGGAAGCCGGCAAAATACAGAAGTATCCGGATCATCTGCGGGGACGGCGGTTACGGAGGACCTCTGACGATCACGCCGACGCCGGAAAAGCACACCGTGATCTATCTCACCGGAGGAGGGAAGGAACCGGAGCCTCTGGCAAAGATCCTGGCCCTGTCCGGGATGGACGCCGTCAACATGAGCGTCGGGAGCTGCCCGGATGAGCAGGCGGCGCTCGCCATCATCGACTGCGGCGGAACGCTGCGCTGCGGGATTTATCCCAAGAAGCGGATTCCTACCGTCAATATCATGGCGACGGGGAAGAGCGGGCCTCTGGCACAGTACATCACAGAAGACATTTACGTCTCTGCGGTCACGTCGGCGGAAGTTTTTGCGGCAGACAGCGGAGTGCCGGAGGAGGACGGAGGGGCTCCGAAGGAGAGCGGCGGAACTGTGCCGGAGGCGGAGCACTCAGAAGCCGGGCATAGGACAACAGAGCGGAGCGGAGACGAAGCGCTGCGGGGGCAATCTTTTGACGGATCCCGCTTCAGTGCATTGCTGGAGCCGGTCATGGCTGTCAGCAGAGTCATCAGCATTTTCCGGCAGTCGGCGAGAGACGCGGTGAAGACCTGCCTGGAAATGATCCTGCCCTTTATGGGCTTTGCGGCGCTCTTTATTGGAATCTGCAGAGGCTCCGGGCTTACGGAGTTTCTGGCGGAACTCCTTAAGCCGATGGGAGGAAGCGTCCTGGGACTGATAGCGACCGGTATTATATGCTCCATTCCCGGTTTTTCGGCGATCCTGGGCGCGGGCGCGGCTGCAGCGCAGATCCTGGCGGCCATGATCGGAGAACTGATCGCGACGGGCAGTATAGCCCCTTATCTGGCGCTTCCCGCCCTGTTTGCCATCAACTGCCAGTGCGCCTGCGATTTTATACCGGTCGGGCTCGGGATGACGGAGGCCAGGCCGGAGACGACGCAGGTCGGCATCGCAGCGGTCACGCTGTCGAGGTTTGCGACGGGTTGGATCCGCATTCTGATCGCATTGTTGTTTAGTATTGGCCTGTACGCGTAGCGTTGAATAAACAGCGGCCTCAAGGAGACAGCGGAAAGACTCGGGAAGGGCATCATCTGCTTCACGCCTCTCGCGCAGGGCGTCCTCACAGACCGCTATCTGAACGGAATTCCGCAGGACAGCCGCGTGCGGACGGACAACCGCTTCCTCAAGGAGAGCAGCCTGACGGAGGACAAAATAGCGCGTGTGCGGGCTCTGAACGAGATCGCCGCCCTGTCGGTGATGTAAATAAGGACGATTTAAAGCGCGCAGCCGCAGCGGAAAGGATCATCCGCGGCAGCTGCGCGCTGTATTGTGTCTTATAGTTATTCAGGCGGCGCTTCCGCTTGCAGGAACTGTGCGCTTTACGGCAGCCTCCAGCGGAGGCGCTGTGAGCATGACGGCCGCGATCTTGATGAGATCGCCGGGAAGAAAGGGAATCACGCAGGCTGCCAGGGAAGCGCCCAGTGTCATCTTCGTCTGGGCCATGAACCAGGCAGTACCGAGTATGTAGAGGACTGCTGTCGCGAGGACCATGGAGACGAACATAACGGCATATTTGCGGACGCCGGAGGCATTTCTGCCATAGCGGTGGTAGAGGAGACCTGCTACGAAAGCCATGGGGATGTAGCCGATGATATAGCCGCCCGTGACGCCAAGAGTGATGCCGAGGCCGCCGGTCCACCCTGCGAATACGGGAACACCGACGCTGCCAAGAAGAACGTAGATGAGCTGGCTCATCGCGCCGAGTTTTCCGCCGAGAAGGATCCCCGAGAGGAGGACCGCATAGGTCGCCAGAGAGATCGGCACCTCGCCGGCCAACGGCACGGAGAGGGGAGCCAGTATACATGTCACTGCGGCACAGAGTGCGCAGAGAACCAATTCATAAGTTGATAATTTCATAAGTCAAATCCTCCGGATGTATAGAATCTGATGCTCTGCGCCTGTGCCGATCATCAAATGGAATCGTAAACGATAAAAGGAGGATTGTCAACCACGAATTATAAAACGGTTAACTATACGGACCTGAACGGGCATCGGATCCCGTATTCTCATTTCCAAGACGGTCCATCACGCGCAGCTGCAGGATGATCTCTTCGCCGATCTGCTGGACGCTCTTTCCGTCCGTCTCGACGATGATGTCGGCGGCGGCCTCGTACTTTTCACGGCGCTTTTCCATCAGGGAGCGGATAAAGCCGACGCTCTTGTTGTTCTCGAGGATGGGACGGCTGTGATCGTCCTTGACGCGCTCCAGGATGGTCTCGGGCTTGGCCGTCAGGAGAATGACGCGCCCGTTCTTCTTCATCTCGGCGACATTGCGGTCGCGCATAGGTACGCCGCCGCCGCAGGAGATCACGGCGTTTCTTCTGGACTGCAGCTCGATGAGGAGGCGGGTCTCGCAGTCCCGGAAGTATTCCTCCCCGTGGACCTCGAAGATGTCCGGGATCGTCATGCCCTCGCGCCTTTCTATGATCTCGTCCATCTCGACCGCGTCCATGGCGAACATGGTGCCGAAATAGTCTGACATGGTGGTCTTTCCGGCGCCCATAAATCCGATGAGCACAAGATTGTAGTTGAAGAGCTTCCTGGCCTGGATCCTCTTGCTGTTCTTATTGATGCTGCGGAAGACGGACCGGACCTCGCCAGGGTGGGCCTGTCCCTCCAGGCGCTCATTCAGCCATTTCTGCTGCCGGGCTTCCTGCTGCGGCTGCAGGATCGCAAGTCCGTTCTTTTCCTTATAGGCCATGATATCTTCGACGATGCGGTTGCGCATGAGAAGAGCGCTGAGGATGATCTCGTCGCACTGCTTCAGGGTCGCCCGCATATTTTCCAGTTCATTCATTCCGCTTCAGCTCCTTGTACGGTCATCACGTCTGGTGGTATCGCGCGGCTTTTCCGGTATGTATGATCATTCCGGAAAGCCGCTAACTCCATATTGGGACGGTCCGGCAAAGTTTACAAGTCCTTTTTGCAATGTTAAACTGTTTAAGTGGTCTTTTTGGCGGTCTTCTGGTTCGGGTTGGCCAACGCGATCCTGACCAACAATCCGGCCCTGTGCAAATACGTGATCGACGGCTATGAGTCCAACGTGATGAACGTCGTTCACCGCGTTCGGTCCGCATTTTCATTCCTGTAAGAAGTACTAATGTTGCTTGATTCTACCGCTGTAAGAGGTACTAATGTTGCATGATTCTACTCCTGTAATGAGGAAGCTGGCGCTTCCCGACGAACTGCTTCTGAGCGTCCAGAAGCCGGCCCGCTATCTCGGAAACGAGGCGAACGCCGTCTACAAGGACCGGGCAGAGGTCGACATCCGGTTTGTCATGTGCTTTCCGGACGTCTACGAGGTGGGAATGTCCCACCTCGGCATACAGATTTTATATGATATGTTCAACAGGCGGGAGGATACCTGGTGCGAGAGAGTGTATTCCCCCTGGCTTGATCTGGACAAAATACTGCGGGAGCGAAAGATCCCGCTTTTTGCATTGGAGTCCCAGGATCCGGTGAGAGATTTCGATTTTCTGGGGATCACGCTGCAGTTCGAGCTGTGCTACACAAATGTGCTGCAGATCCTGGATCTGTCGGGCATTCCGCTGCGGGCTTGCGAGCGGGATGACTCTGTGCCGATCGTGATCGGGGGCGGTCCGTGTTCCTACAATCCGGAGCCCATCGCGGAATTTTTCGACATGTTTTATATCGGGGAGGGAGAGGTCGTCTACGATCAGCTTCTGGACCTGTATAAGGCGATGAAGGCGGCCGGCAGGAGCCGGCGCGAGTTTCTGGTCGAATCGGCGCGCCGGGTGCCCGGCATCTATGTGCCCTCTCTTTATGAAGTGGACTACAAGGAGGACGGGACGATCGCGTCCTTCAGACCATCCGTGCCCGGCGTGCCGGAGCGCGTCGTCAAGCAGGCTGTGAAGGATCTGGACGCCGCACCGTATCCCCTTCGCCAGCTGGTGCCCTTCATCCAGGTCACGCAGGACAGGGCTGTGGTAGAGATCCAGCGCGGCTGCATCCGCGGCTGCCGCTTCTGTCAGGCAGGCATGATCTACAGGCCCAACAGAGAGAGGTCGCTGGCCCGCCTCGTGGAGTATACGGATACGCTGCTCGAAAACACCGGCCAGGACGACTTTACGCTAAGCTCGCTCAGCTCCAGCGACTATACCTGTATCAAAGAGCTGGTGAATTATATCGTGGACACGTACGGGCCGAGAGGCACGCAGCTGCAGCTGCCTTCGCTCCGCATTGACTCCTTCTCGCTGGACGTTATGGCCAGGCTCCAGGACGCGCGAAGAGGCAATCTGACTTTTGCCCCCGAAGCGGGCTCCCAGAGACTGCGGGACGTCATCAACAAGGGACTCACCGAGGATGAGATCCTGTACGGCGCCCGGGAGGCCTTCCGCGGAGGATGGAAGAAGGTCAAGCTCTATTTTATGCTGGGACTTCCCACAGAGACGCCGGAGGACCGGATGGAGATCGCGGAGCTGGCCAACAAGATCGCCGTGGCCTACTTTCAGGAGGTGCCCAAGGAGAACCGGCACGGGCGCTGTGACATTACGGTGAGCACGTCCTTCTTTGTGCCCAAGCCCTTCACGCCGCTGCAGTGGGCGCCCATGTACACGCCTGCGCAGTATCTGTCCTTCGCCGGCACCGTTTACGACGGGATCCAGTCCGTCCTGAACCGGCGCAGCATCTGGTACAAATACCACGAGGCGGACGGGAGTGTCCTGGAGGGGTTCCTTGCGCGCGGCGACAGGAGGTGCTCCGCAGTGATCCTGGAGGCCTACCGGCTGGGTGCTATGTACGACGCCTGGATCGAGACCTGGGACTATGAGCGGTGGCTCACGGCCTGCCGGAACTGCGGCGTGGACATGGACTTTTTTGCTCTGCGGGAGCGGTCTGTGGACGAGACCCTGCCGTGGGATTTTATCGATATCGGGGTCACAAAGAAGTTTCTCGTGCGCGAGTGGCAGCGGGCGCAGGAGGGCGTCGTCACGCCCAACTGCAGGGAGCAGTGTTCCGGCTGCGGCGCGGCTAAATTCGGATGTGAGCATGCGGTGTGCAAGAAGGAGGATACTCTCTTTGCGAGTCAGAGTTAAATTTGCCAAATACGGCCCCATGAAGTTCATCGGACATCTGGAGCTGATGAAATACCTGCAGAGAGCTGTGCGGCGCACAGAGATTCCCGTCAAATATGACGAGGGAATGCACCAGAGGATGGTCATGTCTTTTGCCATGCCCCTGGGCGTAGGGCCCACCAGCAGCGCGGAGTATATGGATATAGAGCTGGAGGAGCCGATCTCGACAGAGAAGGCGATGAGACAGCTGGGAGAGCATATGTGCGAGGGTCTGGAGATCCTGGACTTCCGGGAAGTGGACGGCAGCAAGAAGATGAAAGCCATGACGATCGTGGCGGCGGCCGACTACGAAGTGTGGTTCCGGGAAGGCTTTGCGCCGGACTGGGACTGGAAGAGCGGCCTTATGGAGTTTTGCGGCAGAGAACAGATCCCGTGGATCAAGGAGACCAAAAAGGGCACCCGGGAAGTGGATATGCGGGAGTGGATCTACGACGTGAAGCTTACGGAAGAAACACCGGGAAAGGTCTATCTGCGCCTTTGCTGCAGCGTCGGAGACAATTTAAAACCGGAACAGCTCTTTGAAGAGATGTTCCGGTTCTATGGCCATGAGCTGCCGCGCTTTGCGCTGCAGGTGCACAGGCTGGATCTTCTGACATGGGATGCGTCGGAAGAAAAGTATGTTTCGCTCGGAGAGCTGGGGACGCGAATTCCCTAGAGCTATTCCGCAGAAATGACCTCAGGGCTGCTTCGTCTCTTGTGCCAGCGGCGTCACGACTTCTCCGTAGATCTTCTTAAAGAAGATGAAGGAGAGAACCATGGAGACGCCCTCGGCGATGGGGAAGGCCCACCAGACCATGGTGACATCGCCGGTCTTGGAGAGAAGCCACGCGACGGGAAGAAGCACCACCAGCTGTCTGCCCAGGGAGATGATCAGGGAGTAGACACTCCTTGAAAACGCCTGGAAGATGGAGCCGGAGATAATGCCGACGGCCGCCAGCGGGAAGCAGAGGCTGATGATCCTCTGGGCCGGGATGCCGATCGCCATCATCGACTCGTCCGCGTTGAAGAAGCTGAGCAGGACGTCCGGGAACAGGTGCATGATCAGGGTTCCGCAGAGCATGATCACAATGGCCACCCCGAAGGAGAACTTGAGGGCCTCATCGATCCTGTCCTTGCGCCTTGCTCCGTAGTTGTAAGCCAGCACGGGGATCAGGCCGTTGTTGAGACCGAAGACCGGCATAAAGAAGAAACTCTGGAGCTTGAAATAGACGCCGAAGACCGCGGTCGCCGTCGTCGAGAAGGCGGTCAGGATCATGTTCATTCCGTAGGTCATGACAGAGCCGATGGACATCATGAGAATAGACGGCACGCCGACTGCATAGATGCGGCCGATCGTATCTGTGTCGGGACGAAGGACCGACTTCCAGCTCAGGTGGATATCACTGTTGAACTTGAGGTTCATAAAGAGACCGAGCAGGGCGGCGATACTTTGACCCAGGATCGTCGCGTAGGCTGCGCCTGCCACGCCGAGTCTGGGAAAGCCGAAGAGGCCGAAGATCATGATCGGGTCGAAGATGATGTTGATGATCGCGCCGGTCAACTGGCTGATCATGCTCAGCTGCGTGCGCCCGGTGGACTGCAGCATTCTCTCGAAAGTCATCTGGAAGAAGAGACCCAGGGAGAGTCCTGTCACCAGGGACAGATACGTGTGGCCGTCCGCAATGATGCCCGCCGCCGCGGAATCAGCGCTGCGGCCCAGCTGCACCGCGATGGCCCAGTGGGACAGAAACAGCGAGAAGAGCAGGAAAGCGATATAGCTGCAGAATGTCAGGAAGATGCCCGTGTTGGCGGCCGAGTCGGACTTGTCGAAGCGCTTCTCGCCCAGAGAGCGGGAGAGCAGCGCGTTCATGCCGACGCCGGTACCGGAACCGACGGCGATCATCAGGTTCTGCAGCGGAAAGGCGTAGGTGACGGCGGAGAGGGCACTCTCGCCCAGCCTTGCCACGAATATGCTGTCGACGACGTTATAGAGCGCCTGCACCAGCATGGAGATCATCATGGGAAGCGCCATACTGATGATGAGCTGTTTGACGGGCATGACGCCCATTTTGTTTTCTTTGGGAGTTGTGTTGGAAGCCAAAATAGTATCTCCTTTTATATCAATGCGTGCAAAGTGTTCGTAAAGCCAATGCGCATTATAGCATGTCGCTTGAAGAAACGCTACATTATAAATAATTGCATTTGTAAAGATACCGCGGGAGTGAGGAAACTGGACATGGAAAGAGAGATTTATACCCTGAAAGTATACTCCACAAGAATGGAGTACGACGCATTTCGGCTGGAACTGACGCCGGAGCAGAACAACGAGGAGAATGACTATTTTGGCATGAACTTCAACGTGACTGTGTGGTGCCGCGGAGAACTCTGCGCCAGGCTCTGGGGAAAGCTGTTCGACGAGAACCTGGTCTACGCGAGCGCCATGGACATCCTCAACGCGGCGGATCCGCTGGGGAGGGAGGAGGTCGCGCTGGCGGAGGCCTTCAACAGCAGCGTGGAACTGCAGATCAAATCGGAGGAATGGCAAAATACAGCCGGCTTCTCAGGCTACATCCAGGGACTCTTTGTCATGCCGGCCCGGCGGCGCAGGGGAATAGCGGGATATCTGCTGAAGCACCTGCATAAGATCCTGTACCATGCGATGAACATTAAGCTGCGTGCAGTGGCAGTTTCGCCGATGCCTGTGGCGGAGCTGGACGGCGATGTCATCGAGGACGCGGCTCTTCTCGCGGCCAACAGGGAGCTGCTGGTCGGGTGCGGCTACCACGAGATTCCGGATCTCACCATGCAGGGAATGATGTACGGCGACTATGAGGACGAGGAGACGCCGGGGACAGGGTATTTTGTGAGGGTGTACCCGGTGTGAACCGCGGCGGGAGGCAGGTGCGCGGGTCAATGCTCAGCGCACCAGTTTCCCCTTATAGCGGTTGACGCCTCCGATATTCTTCACGTTCTTATAGCCCATCTCTTTGATCATGGAAGTGGCCTGGCCGGAGCGGGAGCCGCTCTGGCAGTAGACATAAAGAGGAGCCTCTATGTCCCGGACATGATTGACAATGAAATGAATACTGTGCAGCGGGACATTGATGCTGCCTTCGATATGGCCGGCCTCGTATTCGGGGCCGGTTCTGACGTCTATGAGGAAGGCGCCGGGAGTGTTTCTGCATTCCTCGACGGCGGCGTTGATGTCGGTTTTGCGGAAGAGCTGGTCCAGGATACCCATGATCGTCTACGTCCTTTCTTTTGCTGGATAGAATCTATAACCATTCGCTATGATGACCGCCTGACGGAGCGGATCCGTCAGGCCGGCCGGGCTGCGTATGTATATCTTAACATATCAGCGGCGGAAAGAGGTCTTGAAACGATCCGATTGTTGTCAGTAAATGATTGCTGTATAATTGCATAATAAAGACATTATCTAAGAGAGTTTTACGGGAACTGACAGAAACTGCTTTACAGACAGGAGAATCCTATGATCCACAATATCGTCAAAGACGCGATCCGCGTCCCGGGAACGCTGGAAGATACGTATCTGGAGACCTTTCTTCTCGAGATCACGGACAGCTTTATGATTCAGGAGAGGCCGCTCGTTCTGGTCTGTCCGGGCGGCGGCTACCACTTTACTTCCGATAGGGAGGCGGAGATCGTCGCCATGCAGTTTAATGCAATGGGGTATCACACGGCCGTGCTCAGGTATTCCTGCAAGCCGGCGCAGTTTCCGACGGCGCTGCTGGAGTTGTCGCGGGCAGTGGCTTATCTGAGAGCGAATGCGGCGAAGTGGCGCATCGATCCGGAGAGGATCGCGTTACTGGGATTTTCGGCCGGCGGACACCTGACGGCGTCCCTGGGAGTGTTCTGGAACACGGAGTGGTTTGCGAAGATCCGGAAGGAAAACGGAATAGATCTTGCGGCAGAAGAGATAAAGCCCGACGGAATGATCCTGGCCTATCCTGTCATCACATCCGGGGAGTATGCACACAGAGATTCCTTTACGGACCTTCTCGGCGAGGAGCGCGGCGCGGATCCGGCCTGGCTGGAGCGGATGTCTCTGGAAAAGCAGGACGTCAAGGACATGCCGCCCGTCTTCATGTGGCACACATCTTACGACAATGCGGTGCCGCTGCAGAATTCTCTGTATTTTGCCACGGCGCTCATAAATGCGAAGAAACCGGTGGAATACCACATTTTTCCCGGCGATGTGCATGGAATGAGTCTCGCGGACTGGCGGACGAGGTCAGAGAAGCGGATGGAGGACACTGCGGCTGTGCAGTGGATCGGTTTGGCCCGCGAGTGGCTGGAGGCATGGAAAAAGCATTGAGAAGGCAATAACACTAAAAGGGGAGGAAGCAGTATGATTCCATTTTACTTTTCAGGCTCTGTTACCATAATGATCGCAATGTGGGCAGTGTATGCCCTCGTCTATTACGGGATCATCCGCAAGATGGGAGCGGAAAAGGGCTTTGCCTTTGTACCGCTGGCAGCTGAGTGGAGGATGTCCAAGGTCCTGTTCGCCAACATGGCCGCATTCTATCAGCCGGCACTTTCGGCGATCGTTTTCCTTGCGGCTTCGCATTATGTAGGCGGCGAATCCTTCTACAGCATTATATTCTGGCTGGCCGGCCTTGTGGTCTACAGTCTCTTCCTTATGGTCCTGCATTTCAGGATCGCCATGGCCTTTAATAAGGGCATTTTGTTCGCGATCCTGACAGTGCTGTTTCCGATTCCCTGCCTGCTCTATCTGGGATACGGCAAGGCTCAGTTTACAGCCCCTTCTTTCGCCATCAACAGGGCGCCCGCATTTGTGCGTTTCCTCATAAACGCCGCAGTGTTCCTGATCACGGCGGCGGAGTTTGTCGCATTGGTCACTGTGGTCGGATTTCTCTCGATCAGGGAGAATATGCCCAGGCCGATTGTCGAGTATTTGATCAGTGAAATCAACGAGAAGATAGGAAATGTGACGGACCAGGGCAGCGTCGTGCGGCGCGAGGACGCGATGGATGCAGCAGCGATCGAGAAAGCGGCTGCGGAGCGGGGAAGAGACTACTTCTATCCCGACCACTCGGCGGACCAGAGCGTCGTTGTCATGGAATATGTAGTCGCAACAGATCTGGAGAGCGACAGGGGATTTGCATCCGTCAATATCGAGCAGATCCGCAATGCATCCAGGGAAGGCACAGGCATGACCGCAGTTATGCAGGTCGGAGCCGCGGAGCGCATGTTCACGGACGGCATGGAGGACGGCACCTGCGCACGCTATACAGTCAGCGACGGCAAAATAGAGAAGGTCCTGGATCTTGACCCCGCCACCTGTATGACGGAAAAGGAGTCTCTCACGGACTTCATCCGCTGGACCAAAAAGAACTACCCCGCAGACCGCTATATGCTGGTCTTGTGGGATCACGGCGGAGGACTTACTTACGGCTACGGACAGGATCAGCTCAATAGGAGAGAGGACAATGGCCGCGCCATGCCCACCAGCGAGATCGCGGAAGCTGTAAAGGAGGGCGGCGTGCAGTTTGACCTGATCGGCTTCGACACATGCCTGATGCAGGATATTGACCTCGCAAACAGCCTGGAACCCTACGCGGATTATTTCCTGGCGTCGGAGGAGACGGAGAGCGGATTTGGCTGGAACTATACGCTGGGATTCTCGGAGCTCGCCAAAAATCCGGGCATCAGCACGGAAGACTTCGGCACATATATGGTCGCCAGCTTCGATCCCTACAACTCCGTATTCAAAAACGGCGAACAGGATACAAGCTCAACGCTGTCCCTGATCGACATGACCTATGTCGCTCCTGCCCGCAAAAAGCTTGATCTTTTGTACGCGGAGGAGAAAAAAGCGATCGGCGAGAGTCCGGAAAACTATGCGAATATCTCGATTGCCGCATCCGGCGCCTATACATTCGTCGGAAACGATCAGCTTGACCTGGTCGATTATCTGAACAGGCTTTCTGAACTGGACTATGACAACGATATTTTGACGGAGGATCAGTACAAGGAGATTACCGACGCGGTTAAGGCCTGCGTCGTCGTCCGAAACGGCAATTCGGCGGAAGGCGTGAACGGCGTCGCATTCTGCTTCCCGGCCAAATCTCTAGGTGATTATTCGGATACGTATGAGCAGCTGAATGCAATGGGGCTTGAGGCGGAGAAGTCTATGCGCAGCGACTACTTCAGCATCATGGCCAGCCAGCAGGCGAAGGCGATCAATAATAATTCATTCCTGAGCGCATATGCGGTCGATTATACGAAGGAACCCTGGTATGTGAAGGGGTTCGAGGACTATGACACGGCGGACGCCTTCATCGATATCCCGCTCAAGGATACGGGAGCCGGCTATCAGATCGAGCTTCCGGAAAAGGCGTGGAAAACTGTCGTAGATTGCCAGGTGGGTGTCTATATGCGGACCGACAGCGGACGCATGTATCTGGGCAGCGATCACATCGGCGCGCTGGATGAGAACGGCCGTCCCATGGTCGCTTTAGAGAACTCCTGGCCGCATATCGGCGGGGCGCTGATCTCATACAACGCCGGACAGCCGAGAGAAACAGAGAAGGGGACAGTCTTCTCCGGAACGACCAGGGCGCTGCTCAACGGGAAGAAGGAAATCGTGCTCTTTATCGAGTGCGATCCTGTGAAGGATGATTCAGAACAGCCGGCAGAGGCGCACATTATTGGATATCAGCAGGTCGATGACCCGTTTGCCTTCATGGAGAAGGGCTTGCAGACGCTGGAAGCCGGCGATACGCTGCAGTTCCTGTTCGACTTCTATGACGATGAGGGCAAACTTGTTAAGACAGAGACCTACGGCAAGACGGTGAGAGTACTCAGGGACAAGGGCGTCAGCGTTGCGGATGAGCCTTTCGGCGAGTGCGACCTTCAGTTCGGCGGAATGCTGACGGATATCTATCAGAGAGTCTTCCTGACAGAGACGCTGGAGACGCATGTAGAGAAGTAAAAAAGTATATCGCACAAAAAAGGGGCTGACGCTTAATGCGCCAGCCCCTTTGAATATGTTCGTAATAACGGAATGACAGGAGACTATCTTCAAGCCTTGTTGTCGGAACCGAAGATAACGATCTTCTCTTTGACGCAGTCTGTGATAGCCTGTGCGCCGGGAGCGAGAAGCTTACGAG
>ODAI010073212.1_pt1 | contig 13622 bp, 12 predicted proteins | sample 1539321 | NCBI WGS metagenome assembly ODAI01 (sample SAMN02144231, study PRJEB22623) | gut metagenome | biome: sheep rumen | host: Ovis aries | place: New Zealand
CCTGCCGCGGAAAAGATCACGACGGAGAGCTATACGCGGACCCTTAACACTTTCCAGAGCATGAACCTTTCCTTTAAAAACTTTACGGCAAATTCCAGGACGGTCTGGACTGACGAATACGGCAATACGCTGGCGCAGGACAACAAAAAAACCTGGACGGTATATGAGGGAACCGGAGCCGGGGCGGAAGAGCCTCTGGCCACGATCCAGAATGCGAAGGTCACCGGCCTTTCCGCAGGAAGCACCACCATCTATGGAAAAGACGAGAAAAACAGAGAATTGAAATTGACCATTGTAGTTAAAAATATCCCGCTGAAAACGGATATCTATCTGAATGCGGGAAAAAGCACCACATTAAAGCACACCTATGTGAAGACGGGAAGAAACTCCACGATCAGCTGGACGACCTACGGTTCCTCTCTTGTGGAACTAAAGAACACCGATAAACCGCAGGTAAAGATCACCGCCGGCACCACCCCGGGAACGACGACCCTGCGCTGCACTTATTACAATGCCGCCACCGGGACACAGGCCGTGTATGAAACAACCGTGCATATCGAGGATCCCGCCCTTAAGATCGACGAGGAGAAAAAGCTTGTGCGGACGAATGCCAACGCATACAACTACACGCTGAGCCTGACCGCAGGCGAGAAATTCCAGCTCACGATGCCGGAGGTGGATCAGGATGTGGTCTGGAAGTCCGGGAGCGCCGCCCGGGTGTTCGTGGATGAGAACGGTATGCTGCAGGCGATTTCCAAAGGCACGGCCAATGTGACCACGAAGATCAACGGGACGACGGTGCGGGTGAAGGTGACCGTAGCACAGCCCTGAAACGGCGGATCGAAACCTCGAATGGAAACGGAAAACGGCGAATAGAAGCGGGAAAAAGCCGCCTTGACTTTCCGGATGATTCTAGTATAATTGCTGTAATCATGAAGTTGGAACGCATGAACGACAATCAGTTTCGCTGCACCCTGACAAAGGACGACCTGGCGGAGCACCATATTTCCATCCGGGATATCTCCTATGGCTCGGATCAGACGAGAGCGCTGCTCCGTGAAATGATGGAGCAGGCAGGAGAGCAGTTCGGCTTTGATGCCGAGGATATGCCGCTGATGATCGAGGCAGTGCCGTTAAACGGAGAGAGCATTGTCTTCGTGATCACGAAGGTGGAGGATCCGGAGGAGCTGGACACCCGTTTTGCGAAATTTGCTCCCGGGCTCAGAGGAGCCGGGGACGGTGACGCGGAGGACGAGGACGGCGGGGAATACGAGAATGTTCCCGCAAAGCCCGCGCTGAAGGCGGATGAGATGATCTCCCTGTTTCGGCAGCGGGTAAGCCGCCTGCAGAATGCGGAGAATCCCGAGAGCCTTTCGAGAGAGCTCCCCGGGCTGAACCTCAGCAGGGTCTATGCGTTTTCCGGCTTGAGGCTGCTGTCTCAGGCTGCGAAGGATCTTGCCCCTGTTTTTAAGGGCGGCACCAGCCTTTATAAAAGTCCGGACGGCAGAAAATATCTGCTGAGGGTCACAAAGGAGACTACGCCGATCGATCAGTTCAATCGTTTCTGCAACCTGCTTTCCGAATACGGAACGCCGCTTGAGCTTGGGCCTGCGGGGGAAGCGTATCTGGGCGAGCACTGCAGAAGGCTGATCGGGAAAAAAGCGCTGGAGCGTCTCGCCGAAGTGTTTCGGGACGCAGCGGAGGAAGCTTAGCCGCACACCTGTTTTCGGAAAAGCCCGTGACGGCAGCTTCAATACGGTTTTTTGCATGGTTTGACCGTGGCACGGAACGATGCTGTTTCGCGATTCGCGGCCGACTGGGGAACAAATTACAGTGCTGGCACTGAATTCGTTTCCTTTATAAATGCTCTGTGACGGCGAGTCATGAGGAAAAGTATGAAAAAAGTAGCGCGATAGCGCGGATTGCGAATGATTGCAGCATGGCGGAGAGCGAAAATCCGGCTTTGCCGGATTCGCGTAGCCATGCGTCGCTTTTTTCATACATGGCCTGTGACGGCGAGTCATGAGGAAAAGTATGGTAAAGATATCTGAAAGGAGGAATCTATGAGGTACGAAGTAATCGGTGGCAATCTTCCCGCAGCGCTGGTGTGGCTGGAGGCCGGTCAGGGCGTGTACTGCGAAAGCGGCGCAATGAGCTGGATGGACGATGGCATTGAAATGAAGACGGAGGGCGGCGGCTTCGGCAAGGTGCTGGGCAGAGCCTTCTCCGGAGAGAGCCTGTTCCGGAATCATTATGTAGCCGCGAGACCCGGCGAGATCGCCTTTGCATCCAGCTTTCCCGGTGAGATCCGGGGCTATGACCTGGCTCCCGGCCAGTCCATCATCGCGCAGAAAACCGCTTTCCTGGCTTCCGATGAGGGCGTGAACATGTCCGTTTTCTTCCAGAAGAAGATATCGGGCGGCTTTTTCGGCGGCGAAGGCTTTATCATGCAGCAGTTCAGTGGCCAGGGAACGGTGCTGATCGAGGTCGATGGCTCCGCCAGAGAGTATTATCTGGAGGCCGGCCAGAGAAAGTATATCGACACCGGCTATCTTGTGATGATGGATGCCACCTGCACGATGGAGGTGGAGATGGTCAAGGGGGTCAAGAACATGCTGCTGGGCGGTGAAGGCCTCTTTAATACCGTCGTCACGGGTCCGGGGCGGATCCTGGTCCAGACCATGCCGATCAGCAAGATGGCCGGCGTGATCCACTCGGTGTTCCCGAAATAACCGTTGCATTCTTCCATGGCTGCCGCGAAGCGGCAGCCTGAGGAGAAAATCCGTGAATCTCCTGAAGCCCGCAGGGAGGAGAGAGATGGGAATCTATGTGAATCCGGGAAACGAAAGCATGAAACGAGCGGTTGGCTCCGAAATCTATGTGGATAAGACCGGCCTGCTGAAGGTGCTGAACAAAAGCATAGGGACAGAGCATTGTTATTTTGCCGTCAGCCGCTGCAGACGCTTCGGAAAGACAATGGCAGCCGGCATGATCGATGCCTATTACAGCAGGGGCTGTGATTCCAAAGAGCTGTTTGCGCCCTATGAGATCGCAAAGGACCCGGATTTTGGGAAGCACCTGAACCAGTACAATGTGATTCACTTTGACGCGGCCAGCTTTCAGCTTGAAGCGCCTTCGCCTGAGGAAGTAGTTCCGCTGATTGACAAAACCCTTCTAGGGGAAATGCTGGAGGAATTCCCCTGGCTTAAGGAAAAACAGCTGGCATCAACCGCTCAGGCGATGCGGGAGGTTTATAACAAAGAAAAACACAAATTTGTGGTGGTCATTGATGAGTATGACTGTATTACCAGGGATGCAGCAGATAATGAGGAACTGGTGCTCGGATTTCTTCAATACGTCAGAAAATTTTTTAAGACAGAGGAATCCAAGCAGTTTCTTGCCCTTGGCTACATTACCGGAATCCTGCCGATCAAAAAGATAAAAGGCGAGTCAGCCTTAAATGTCTTCACAGAGTACACGATGACAGAGCCTGGTGAGCTGCTGCCCTTCTTTGGGTTTACCCGGGAAGAGGTGGAATCGCTTTGTGCGCGATATGGGGCAGATCCTCAGGGGCTTCGCAACTGGTATGACGGCTATTATATGTATGGCTCAGCGCCGGGGAAAACCGAAGAAGAGGGAGAAGATGGGGAGGATGGCTGCATCCGCCTTGTAAACAGCAGGTTTAAGCGTCTGAAGCATATCTACAATCCGAATTCTGTAGTGGAATCCTTTCGGAACGATTCGCTGATTTCCTACTGGAAAAACACCGGCTCCTTTGATTCCCTGCGGGATTTTATCGTCCTCAATTATGCAGGGCTGAAGGAGGATATCGTCTGCATGCTTGCCGGGGAAAGACGGGGCGTCGGGATCATCGGATTTCAGAATGATGTAACTCAATTCAAGACAAAGGATGATGTGCTCACCTGCCTGATCCATATGGGCTATCTGGGTTACGATGCCTATACAAAAGAGGCATTTATCCCCAATGCCGAGGTGGCGGAGGTCTTTGAGGGCGCACTCAGAACAGGAGACTGGGATGATGTGGCGGATGCCCTGAATAATTCTCAGGCGCTTTTGCGCGCGGTATGGGATATGGATGAGGAAAGGGTGGCAGGAGCCATTGCGGAATCCCACCAGGACTATGCCTCCATCATTGATTATCATGATGAAAACGCACTTGCCTGCGCGATCATGATGAGCTTTTACACATCCAGAGCGGACTACCATGTGGTGCGGGAGCTTCCCGCCGGAAAGGGCTTTGCGGATATCGCCTTCCTTCCGAAGCCGGGCGCAGGGCACGGGCCGCGAAAAAACCCTGCCATGCTGATCGAGCTGAAATGGAACCGCAGCGCGAAAGCCGCGATCAGGCAGATTAAAGACCGGAACTATGCCGGCGCCCTGAAGGACTACCACGGGGAAATCCTCCTGGTGGGGATCAACTATACAAAGAAGACGAAAAAGTATACCTGCCGGATCGAGAAGCACCTTCCGCAGCCATGACAGGACGGTTTTTTCTGTTCAGCATGAAAAATGAATCTGATTTGCCTGGTGAGCAAGCTCCCTGATCAAATCTGACTCATTTTCCGGGGTGCTGAACAGATACAAATGAGGAAAGAAACATGCGCTTTACCAAAATGCAGGGCCTTGGCAACGACTATGTTTATATTGAGGACAGGGACTGGCGGATGGCCGGCCCCCCGGATAAAAAGGCGCTGGCGATCCGCCTCTCCGACCGGCATTTCGGCATTGGCGGGGACGGTGTGATCTTCATTAACCCCGCGGAAAACGCCGATTTTGAAATGGAAATGTACAATGCCGACGGCTCCAGGGGCGCGATGTGCGGCAATGGAATACGCTGCGTCGGAAAATATGTGTACGATCACGGTCTGACGGACAAACTGGAGCTTTCCATCGAATCCATGGGAATACCCAGATACCTGCGGCTGATCCCGTTTCCGGGTGTCACTGCCGAGAATGCCCTTCAGGCGGGAAGCGGCCATCCCCATGAAAGTGCTGCTTCCGCAAACGCCGCCCCTGCGCAGCCTGCAGTCTGTCGGCGCAGGATCGATCAGGTCACGGTGGATATGGGAAGGCCCGAGGGGATCGAGGAGTTTAAACTTACCATTCAGGATAAGGAATACGAGATGACGGGTCTTTCCATGGGAAACCCGCACGCCGTCACGCTGGTCCCCTCCGTAAAAGCCTTTCCTGTCGTGGAGCTTGGCCCGTTATTTGAGAATCATCCCCATTTTCCGGACAGGACCAACACGGAATTCATAGAGCTTTTGGACAGGGAAAATGTCCGGATGCGGGTCTATGAGCGGGGCAGCGGGGAAACGATGGCCTGCGGCACCGGCGCCTGCGCCGCGGGCGTGGCGCTGATCAGAAAAGGCCTGACCGACAACGAGCTCACCGTCCATCTCCCCGGCGGTCCCCTCCGGATCTTCTGGGACGGCGAGGGCAGCGTCTTCATGACGGGAGAAGCAAGAGAGGTGTTTGCGGGGGAGATCGGGCTGTGAGAAAACTAAAAATTAAGTTCTCAGGGATGCATAGAAACGACCTTGATGTTAATGATAACTTTATCGTCAACATTTTAAAGGAGGAGTTTGATGTTGAAATATCAGAACACCCGGACTATCTGTTTTATTCTGTTTTCTCACGAGACTTTCTGGATTACAACTGTGTGAGGATCTTTTACACGGTAGAAAATCTCGTTCCGGATTTTAATCTTTGTGACTATGCGATCGGTTTCCATTATCTGGATTTTGAAGACAGATATCTCAGGTATCCTTATTATCTGCTGGATGCTGACGATGGCCGTAATGGCGGCAGCCGCAGCTTTGCGCTGGAAAAGGCTCTCTGCAAGCATGAAAATATTGAAGAGAAAATAGCGGAAAAGACAGATTTCTGTGCATTTGTATACACAAACGCGGAGGCTGCCCCATGCCGCAGAAGAATTTTTGAAGCACTGTCTAAGTATAAAAAGGTCGATTCCGGCGGAAGATACATGAATAATACAGGAGGTGCTGTTTCCGATAAATATGAATTTCAGCGTAAGCACAGATTTGTGATCGCATTTGAGAACACATCCTCCCCAGGCTATACAACAGAAAAACTAGTGGAGGCATTTGCAGCCGGAGCAGTGCCGATTTACTGGGGGGATCCGAAGGTAGACCAGGTTTTCAATCAGCAGTCATTTATCAATTGTGCCGAGTATGGCCTTACAGCTCAGGGGACGGAAGAAGCGATAGCGCAAATCGTAAAGAAAGTAATATCAGTTGACCGTGATGAAAGCCAATACAGAAAAATGCTTTGTGAGCCGGCATTCCTCCCAACCTATTCGGTTGATGGCCAAAGGGAAGCCCTCCGCCGTTTTCTTTTACATATTGTTGAACAGCCGCTGGAGGATGCGTACAGGAGGAATCGTTATTACTGGGGGGAGCGATATGAGCGAAAGCAAAGAATCGGCAGCAGGTTTTACTGGGCATGCAGAAAAGTAATCCCGCTAAGAGATGGCATAATGAAAATCTGTCGGATAGACAGGGCTTCTTATCAGACTGAGACACCGAAATAATGGGCGCAAAAATTAAGGTATTATATGTTCATCACAGCGGGCCGGACTCCGGCGCCGCTAGAAGCCTGGCCTTTCTGATCAGGGCGCTTGACAAAAGTGCCTGGGAGCCGGTTGTGGTGTGCCATCACGAATTTGAAAAGAATAAAGAACTGTTTGAAGCCAGCGGGGCTTCTGTAATACATGGGGCTTATATCGGCGGATGGCATGGAAGTACGGTAAATCCTGTTACCAGGGCGGTTTTAAACTATAATATAAAGCACCTTCTGCCCTCCTATTTCGGCATCAAACAAATTGTGCGCAGCGTCAATCCTGATATCATTCATCTCAACAGTACATGCCTTTGTTATGTGGCAAAATCCATACACAGATCCTTTCATTGGATACCGCTGGTGTGCCACGCCAGGGAGCCCTTAACGGAAGATCACTGGGGGAATATTCTTCGCAGAAATTGTGAGAAATCAGTGGATCGTTTCATTGCGATCAGTCACTGTGACGCGGAATCCCTGCATTCCACGAAACCCGTGGAAATTGTGTATAATTTTGTGGATTTTAATGTTTATCATGAAAAGATCAGCGCTGACTGCCTGCGGCAGGAATTAAAATTGAGCCAAAGGGAAAAGATTATTTTGTATCTCGCCAGAGTAACTCCCGTGAATGGGGCGAGGGAGTTTGCCGAAAGTTCCGAAGCTTTTTTTGAAAAACACCCGGATATCCACTTATGTATTGTCGGCGCAGGCGTGAATGATACTTCCGTATATCTGAATGAAGTCAGGCGTATCGTCACACGGCACAAAAACATGCATCTTTTTGCGTTTCGCAGGGATGTTCCGCAGATGATCGCATCGTCTGACCTGATGATTGTGCCGTTTCAGGCTCCACATTTTGCAAGATGCATTGTAGAAGCGGCTGCAATGGGAATTCCTTCACTGGCTTCTGATGTTGGAGGGGTTAATGAGCTGATCATCAATGGAGAAACGGGTTACCTGCTGAATCCCCATGGCTTTAACGGATTTGATGAGATCTGTCTGGGCTTATTAAAAGATCCCCGGGAGTATGCGAGGATTTCCCGGAATGCGGTATTGTTTGCGCATGAGCATTTTGATGCAGTAAAAAACACACAGAGGATTTGCGCGCTCTATGAGGACATGATATCGTCGCGCAGACAATAATGAATTTATGCCAAAAGTAAGATTTAACAGGCTGTTCAATGCCAGAAGAAACATGGTGTTTGGCCTGTTCAATAAAATCATTTCTTTAGTAATCGCTTTCCTTACCAGGACAATCATCATCCGGGTTCTCGGGGCGGAGTACCTTGGCCTGAGCGGATTGTTCTCCTCTATCCTTCAGGTGCTGAATCTGACGGAACTGGGCTTCGGCAGCGCGATTGTATTCAGCATGTATGAACCGATTGCGCGAAATGATAACGAGGAATTATGTGCGCTGTTAAATCTTTATAAAAAGATTTATTCCGTTATCGGGATCATGATCCTGGTCGGGGGAGGCGCGGTAATGCCGTTTCTACCGTACCTGATAAAGGGATCCTGGCCCGCAGATATTAATATTTATCTGTTGTTTGGGATTTATCTTCTTGATGCGGGAATCAGTTATTTTCTGTTTGCGTACATGAATTCATTGCTTTCCGCTTATCAGCGGGATGATCTGGTCAGCAAGGTCCATCTGGCGGTATCTGTTTTTACCAGTGCGCTGCAGCTTACGGCACTGTTTGTGTCGAAAAACTATTACCTATATGCCGCGATCATGGTATTGTCGAGCGTGATAATGAATCTTACTGCTTATCATTTGAGCAGAAAGATATTTCCCGATATCACTTGCAGGGGAAAGCTTTCTGAGGAAAAAATGAAGGATATTACAGTAAGGGTCAAGGGTCTGATGATCCAGAAGTTCTGTATGATCTCAAGAAATGCCTTTGACAGCATTTTTGTCTCTTCGTTTATCGGTCTGGTCGATACTGCAAAATACAATAATTATTACTATATTATATCGGCGATTTCCGGCATCATGAATATTCTGGGACAGGCAATTAAGGCCGGAGTAGGAAACAGCATCGTAACAGAAAGCAGGGAAAAAAACCATGCGGATATGGAAAAGCTTAACTTTATTTACATGTGGATAGTTGCATGGCTGTTTACCTGTCTGATCTGTCTGTATCAGCCGTTTATGGAATTGATTTATGGGAAAGATATGCTTTTTCCATTTAGTATAGCAATACTGTTTGCACTCTACTTTTATGTTTTAAAAATGGGAGATATCCGCGCGGTTTATGTAGAAGCGATCGGGATGTGGTGGGAAAACAGATATCGTGCAATTGCTGAAGTCGCTGCGAATCTGCTGCTGAATTACTTTCTTGGAAAATATTATGGAGTGATTGGGATAGTTGCTGCGACTTTAGTGTCTTTACTGGTATTTAATTTTTTCTGGGGATCAACGATTATCTATCGTTATTATTATGTGGGAATCAGTGCGCTGATTTATTACAAGCAGCATGCGCTTTACGCAGCTGCCGGATTTCTGACCGCCGGTATTACTTTTGGCGTCTCCAGCCTGGTTTCTTCCGGAGGGTTCACCGGATTCTTCCTGAAAGGATTGATCTGCTTTGCGCTGCCCAACCTGATCCTTCTGGTCTGTTATGGCAGGACAAAACAGTTTGAGGCCGGAAAAGAAGTTTTGGGCAGGGCATTTCATGCAACAGACAGTGTCTCCAGTGAAACGAATGGCGGATCATCATTATCTTTGACTGGGAAAAAGAAACTGGAGAATGACAACATCCATTAGTTTTAGCTGACACTCTCCTGGTATTAAGATGAATAGCTATATATTCCAGACTTGATCAGCTCGTAAGGCCCCCTGTACTTACTGATGATGTTTTTTCTGTTGAGTTTGTTTAGCGTCCAGTAACTTCCCAACCTCAGATCTGCTGAATATGGAGTTATTTCTTCCAGGCCGGAACCATTTGTAAATGTCATTTCACCAAAATATATCGCGTCATCAACAGAGTACAGATCAACTCTGACATGGTCAAATCCCCGTGACAATTCCGTGGCAATTGTTTTCATCTCATCAAATTGTTTTGGTCGATCTGTTTTTCCATAATAGTTTCCGTAATGCCATTGGTTAAACTCCTGCAGTTCCCAATTCATATTGTAAATGTTTCTTTTATGATTTGTGAATCTATCAAAATCAACCCAGACATATACAGGTTTCCCATCGAAGCACAAAAACTTATAATCATTAATCGCCTCTCCCATATATTCTTCAACAATTACCCTGGGTGGTATGCTTCCATATTGCATTTCAAATCTGCCATATGCAAAATTTCGTTTTAGAAAAAATCGATTATATCGATTGTTTAAATAACGATATGTGGTTTTTAAAAAATGGTTTTTGTCATCAACAATAAATGAACTTCCACTGTCATGGTTACACTTTATAACAAATTTTTTCGGGAGATCGTTGAAATAGATCTTATCTAACCTGTCTTCAATTTCGAGTGTTTTAATGACATATTTCTCCCCTACCTTGTTAGCAGCCCACTCCTTGGCAGCTATTTTATCCGTTAATCTGGATTTTAATGAACTTGCTTCATACATCTTTGCAACATTTATTTTTTCCGTATAACTTTTCGGATTTTCCCAATTAATATGTTTTTTATATTCTGAGTAGTACATTTTATCAACATATTTTTCTGCTTGCGGAAATGTTTTTTTCATATTCGCATAGGAGACACAGAGTTTACATTGATCTTTTATTTTTTCAGGAATTGCCTGTTTGATTATGTTTTTAATCACAGCGTTTCCTCCATTTGGGGCAGTCCGATCAGCTCCGGATTTTTAAAAAAGAACGCCGAACAGCGTTCTTTTTTTATGCCATGGGGCGCAGAGAAAAATATCGTCATTCGGCGATACGCCCCCGGGCGGCGATTTTGCGGCGGACTGCTGGGCGGTGATATTCTCGGACTGGACATCGCATGTGTTGATCTTACTCTTCGTCTTTTCCGCATGAATGTACTTAATTTATCAAACATATCACATGAGGACATATCTGTCAAATTACGATTGCGGGAAAAAGGTCTCCGAAAAAGGACTCAGGATTAAAAACGCTATTGACTTCAAATGCAAAAAGTATAAAATTTAACAAATGGTTGCTTTCGCATTGGAATTCGGCGGCTGGCTGATCTCAGGATATCCGGTCTACCTTGTCTGCACGGGACTGTATGAGAATGTCCTGGAAATAGGGAATACAAAGAATCTCACCTTCTTCAGACGGGGCACAACGATAGCAACGAAGCCATTAAATCACATTAAGATGGCGGAAATGTACAGAGCGAAGCTTGGCGTGGAGCTTGAAAAGGCAAAGACGATGGCAGCGCTTACCAGAGGCTATGCCTATGCATATCAACAGCTTGGATCCCTGTATTTTAACTATGGGCGTGAGCTTTCCCTGGAGGAAATAGAAAATCGTCTGAAGACAGAGCTTTTTGCGTACTCCTATGAGAAGATATGGGAAGAGCTTTCACCGGAAGATCGATTTCTTGCGGGCCTGCTTACCGAGAAAGAGGAATACAAAAGAGAAGAGATCCTTCCGATGATGGGAGATAAGCAGCGCAATTATTCTGTATACCGGGATCGCCTGCTCAAACGCGGCGTGATCCGGGCAAGGCAGGGATACATCGGATTGAATCCGCCTTTTTTGCGAATACATCCGTGAATATGGCTTGTGACAGCTGCAGCAGCCGATCTGAAAAAGGCAGAAAGCGATTGATGCGGAAAGGGACGTTATGGACGGAAAGCGGTTAAAGGCGCTGTATACGATAGGGGGGGCGCGGCTGTGTATGGCATATGTCGGTGATCGAAAACAAAAGACGGGCCGATTTGAACAGCTGATGTATCAAAGCTGCCTGAAGGCGGACCCAAAGCGCTACCCGGATATGCTGGCCGCTTGGTACTACCTCTATACCGGGAAGGAGCTTCTCTGGGATCGGATCCGAACATACAATGAAAAGCTGCAGTGGCTGAAGATTTATGATTCCACCCCGCTGAAGACCAGATTATCCGATAAGTATCTGGTGAGGGAATGGGTGAAGGAAACGGTGGGGGAAAGATATCTGATTCCGCTGCTGGGCGTCTGGAACCGTTTTGAGGAAATAGACCTTGACGCCCTGCCGGAACGGTTTATGCTGAAGGCCAATCATGGAAGCAGATGGAATCTGCCGGTGAAGGATAAATCCCTGCTTGAGGCTTCTGCGGTAAAAAAGCTTACGGATACATGGCTGGATACGAATTATGCCTTTTGCGACGGCTTTGAGCTGCAGTATAAGGACATTTCCCCGAGGCTGATCGCCGAAGCATATCTGGAATCGGAGGATCCCGCCGGGCGCGAAGCAGGACTGATGGACTATAAATTCCATTGCTTCAACGGCGAGCCGAAACTCATCCAGGTGATCGGAGAGCGAAAAAAAGGTGGCACACAGGCCAGAGAAATGTTCCTTGACACGCAGTGGGAGCCCAATGAACTGATGTGCGATCATTTTGAACGCTATGCGCATGTTCCGGAGCGGCCGGAAAATCTGGAAGAAATGCTTGCGCTGGCAGCACGGTTTTCCAGCGGATTTTTCTATGTGCGGGTGGATCTCTATGATGTGGATGGACGGATCTTCTTTGGCGAAATGACCTTTACCCCTGCCTCAGGGATCCGCAAATGGAAAAGTGATGCGGATGATCTGGAGGCGGGAAACTGGATCCGGCTGGATCCTCAAATACCGCAGCCCTAAAAACAGGGAAAGCTATGACGATTGCGGGAAAAAACGCCGCAGGATTTTTTTCACTTTCCCTCTGAAGCGATAATAGGACATAAGCCTGTTCCGTTTCCGGGCGGCAGGAGGCAGCCTCCATTTCATCCCCGTATGCATCGCATCATCGCAGGGGCCACAGACTCCGCAGGGTTCTCCGTTACGGGGATTAAAACAGAACCAGGTCAGATTCATGATCTCCATCCAACCCTTCTCCCTGGCGATTCTTTCTTCGTCCTTTTTGGTAAGATCGATCACAGGGAAAAGAATGTTCTGAAAAATGGAATCCTGTACCGGTTCTCCGGCCTTCGACAGGAATTCATAATTCTTCAGCGGGGAGTCGACCGGGGAAAACATTCCCTCTCCGGAAACAGCGTCCTCGACCTTGCCGTGATACTGATGGACGACAGCGCTTTCCAGCTTTTGATCAAGATGGCGGGCGAGCAGCGCGAACCATTCATACTGTTCCCCCACATGATATTTCTCCTGCATCTCTTTAAAATTACGGCTGATCGCATCATCCGCACACTGCTCCAGCACCCATTCCTTTTCAAAAAAAGTGATGGGCTCTGGTTTGACATCAAATCTTTTCCGGATCAGATCAAGGATCTGATTCATTCGTTCTATCTCCAGCGGATGGCTGGCTCTTCGTTTGTCAATAATATAGATGAGTTCCGGCACAACACCGGCATCGACAAGCTGCAGCAGACGGAAGGTACTGTCCCAGCCGGAGGTCCATAATAATGTAACTGATCTGTTCTGGCTCATGTCTGCAAATCTACCACAAAAAAGCCGTAGCTGTCAAATTGCAGAAGGCGGGAATAATGATCTGTGATCCGGAACAGGGCAGCTCAGACTGTGTGACAGGAGGGGTTGTCAGTTTGACACGGTAAAGTATATTTGTTAGACTTTCAAAACATGTGGTTGTTAAAAAAGCATACGCTGAGATGACCTTCACGCCATGGGGCTGCATCAACAGGTATATTTCCATGGACGGACAACGGCAGATGGGGGAATTCCTTGAAATCTGAAGTGAAGAAAACAGGAACCGCTGCGGTATATTCCATACTGACAATCGGGGCGGTCCTGGTGCTGTGGTTTGTTATCTCCAACTATACGGATATTCCTTCCATTATCCGTCCCACGCCGCAGGCGGTGGCTGCTTCCTTTGGAGAACTGTGGGTGCACGGCTATGGAACGAACCGGGATACGCTGGCGGTTCATCTGCTCGCTTCCGGCCAG
>ODAI010386477.1_pt1 | contig 13622 bp, 10 predicted proteins | sample 1539321 | NCBI WGS metagenome assembly ODAI01 (sample SAMN02144231, study PRJEB22623) | gut metagenome | biome: sheep rumen | host: Ovis aries | place: New Zealand
CTTCTTGTTGGCGACAGGGATATAAGTGGCGGCGCGGAAACGGTGCGGGAAAACCAGACCGACCCGAATATAGGAAAGTCTGCGGAAAAAGCCAAAAAAGCCTTTGCCGGACATGAGATCCAGGGAAAAACCCTTGGCGTCATCGGACTGGGGGCCATCGGCGTTCTGGTGGCCAACGCGGCGGAGCAGCTGGGCATGAAGGTCATCGGTTATGACGCCTTCTACGGCACCAAGGCAGCTCACGCATTGTCCCCGTCCATCAAGGTGGTGGATCAGCTGAAGGACCTGTATCCGGAATGCGATTACATCTCCATCCACGTTCCCGCCAACGATTCCACCAAGGGCATGATCAACGCGGAAGCCTTCGCGCAGATGAAGGACGGCGTGGTATTCCTGAACTTCGCCCGGGACAAGCTGATGAACGACGCGGACCTGCTGGCTGCCATCGACAGCGGCAAGGTGAGCAGATACGTCACAGACTTTGCGGATGACGCTGTACTCAACGCCGACAAGCCGCAGATCATCGTGATCCCGCACCTGGGCGCTTCTTCAGCGGAGGCGGAAGACAACTGCGCCACCATGGCGGTGGATCAGGTCATGGATTACCTGGAGAACGGCAACATCGTCAACTCCGTCAACTATCCGGCAGTTTCCCTGGGCGCCAAGAAGGGCACCCGTGTGGTGGTCATCGCCAAGGCGGATGCCGGCGCTGCTGAGAAGGTGGCGGCTGCGCTTCCTGGCGCGGACATTCTCTGCAAGACCCGCGGCGACTATGCTGTCGTGCTGGCTGAGACCACCGGCGCTGTGGATGCTGCTGCCCTCGCAGGCGACGGGATCATCCGCGTCAGAGTGATCGACTGAGTGACAGAACACTGAATATGAACAGACCCGCTGCATGGGTGATCCCTGCGGCGGGTCTTTTGTATCCGGGATCCTGGCCCTGGACTCGGGTCTTATGCAAAGGCTGGCCGGGCCCTCATACCCCCACCTTCCGGCAGAGGATGGTCGGTTTGTAGTTTCATTTTTAGATTCTAAGAATCTGCACCATTGACCGCATGTGCGTGTGGAAAAGGGCTTTGTGACCGGATAAAACGATCATTTATAGGTGATACGGACTGTGGGATTGAAGTTTGTCTTACTAAAAAATAATATCTGCACCATTTTCCTGAAAAAGATGCAGAGAATGCTTTTGCGAGAAAGGATCTACAATTTGACCGGATGGAGCGACACTGTGACTGGATTCAAACGGGAAAAACCCCGCCCATTCAGGCTGTTCGGGGAGAACTGGTGCAGATTTGGAAAGACGGAGTGAAAAACTACAATTCGCTGCTGCTGCATATGGATATACGGCTCCCGTTAACGCCCGGACACAGGCAGGAGGAAGTTCAACTGCGCGGACCTTCCTGAGAAAAGCTGGCTGTGCCCCAACACCCACCGCTTCTTGCAAAGGCTGGCTGTGCCCTTACACCCACCGCTTCTTGCAAAGGCTGGCCGGGTCCTTACACCCCAACCTTCCGGCAGAGGCCGGCGATGACGCAGGTCTCGCAGCCGGGTTTCCGGGCGCTGCAGCAGCGGCGGCCGTGGAAGATGATGGTGTGGTGGGCTTCGGTCCAGCGGTCCTCCGGCAGGATGTCCATCAGGGCGTATTCCGTTTTCAATACGTCCTTTTCGTCGGCCAGGCCGATCCTGTTGGATACACGGAAGACATGGGTGTCCACGGCGATGCGCTGGTGGCCGAAGCCCTCTGCCAGGACCACGTTGGCGGTCTTTCGGCCCACGCCCGGCAGGGCCACCAGGGCATCATAATCCTCAGGGACGATCCCGTCATGTTTTTCGCAGAGCTCCTGGGACAGGCGGATGATGTTTTTTGATTTGGTCTTGTACATGCCGATGGTCCGGATCAGCTCGATCACATCGTCCTGGCCAGCCTTTGCGAGGGCGAAGGCGTCCGGGTACCTGGCGAAGAGGCCGGGGGTGACCTTATTGACGCTCACGTCGGTGGTCTGGGCGGACAGGACAACACTGATCAGAAGCTGGAATGTGGTGCCGAAATCCAGGGCGCAGGTCGCTTCGGGGTATTCTTTTCGCAGCAGGTCCAGGATCTCCGTGACCTCTGCCGGTGTAAATCTCTTTTTTGCCATTGCAACTCCTCCGTATCTGAGCTGATTCAAATATAACACAGATCATCCGGATGTGTGCTGAATGTTTCCATATTAATGTGAAGAAGTGTCAGAAATCATGAAGAACCAGTAGTATTTCAGATTGGTTCGTGATACAATAACTGGTGTATAGGGCATGGGGGAGACCCTGTATCCTGTGACAGATGCATATCATATAACGTCAATATAAATGGAGGTAATACCATGAGCAACGAAAGAGCTTATAACTTCTCGGCAGGTCCGTCCATGCTGCCCCTTCCCGTACTGGAAGACGTCAAAGAAAATCTTCTGAATTACAAAGGCTGCGGTGAGTCCGTCATGGAAATGAGCCATCGTTCCGCGGAATTCAAGCAGATCCTGGCGGATGCGGAAGCGACCCTGCGGGACATCCTGAACATTCCGGACAACTATAAAGTCATTTTCGTACAGGGCGGCGGCACAGTGCAGTTCGCCATGGTTCCGCTGAATCTGGCTGTGAACTCCGGCAAAATCGATTTCGTTGTGACCGGTCAGTGGGCGAAGAAAGCTTATCAGGAAGCTGTGAAGCTGGGATTCGATGCCAAGGTCATCGCTTCCTCCGAAGACGATGTTTACACATGGATCCCCAAGATCACCAAGGATGACATCCGTCCGGACGCGGATTACGTTCACATCTGCTTCAACAATACGATCTACGGAACCCACTACAATTACATTCCGGATACCGGAGACATTCCTCTGGTGGCGGATATGTCCTCCTGCTTCCTCTCCGAGGAATTCGATGTTTCCAAGTTCGGCATCGTCTGGGCAGGCGTTCAGAAGAACGTGGCGCCGGCGGGCATCGCCATCGCCATCGTCCGTGAGGATCTGCTGGGCAAGGCACCGGCCAACATCCCCACATACCTGGACTACAACATTCACGCAGAGAAGGATTCCGCATACAACACACCCAACTGCTGGTCCATCTATGTTTCCGGCGAAGTCTTCAAGTACATCAAGAGCATCGGCGGCGTCGCTGAGATGAACCGCCGCGACATCGCCAAGGCATCCAAGCTCTATGACTTCATCGATGCCAGCGATTACTACAAGTGCCCTGTCCGGAAGGAAGACAGATCTCTCATGAACGTTGTCTTCGTCATCGGCGACAAGGACGTGGAGAAGAAGTTCGTGGCAGAAGCCAAGGCAGCAGGCCTGCACAATCTGGGCGGACACCGGACCGTCGGCGGCATGCGTGCCAGCATCTACAACGCCATGCCGGAAGAAGGCGTGGACAAGCTGATCGAGTTCATGAAGAAATTCGAAGCAGAGAACAAATAACCAGAGGCCATTGCCTTTGAACTACGATTGGGAAGGAAAGCGATGACGAAGAGGTTATCAAACTTCATAGGCGCGATCGTGATCACGGCGCTGCTCCTGACAGGAGCAGTGCCTTCTTTCGCATGGGCGGAGGAAGCGGAAGCGCCGGCCGGCGGATCTGTCGTGCTCCCGGCCATCACCATTGATCAGTCGGATGCTCCCACCATCCACGGCAAGTCCGCCATCATCATGGACGCGGATACCGGAACGGTGCTCTACGAGAAGAACGCGGACCTGACCAGCGAGCCGGCCAGCGTCACCAAGGTTCTGACACTGCTCCTGGCGGTGGAGAGGCTGGACCTGGATCAGGTGGTCACGGTGCCGGAAGATGTGGAGACATCCGGCAGCACCATGTGGCTGGAACCGGGGGAGAAGATCAGTGTGGAGCATCTGCTGTATGGCATGATGCTGGAATCCGGCAATGACGCGGCCCAGGTGCTGGGTCTGGCCATGGCAGACGGTGACATCGATAAATTCGCCGACATGATGAACGAAAGGGCGGAGGAATGCGGCGCCAAAAACTCTGTGTTCCGCAATCCCAACGGCCTGAACGAGGACGCCGACCGGCTGAACTACACCACCGCCAGAGACCTGGCCCTGATCACCCGGGAGGGGATGAATAACCCGCTCTACCGCAAGGTGGTCCGCACGGTCAAGCACGTGGTTCCGGCCACCAACAAGTCCGAGAAACGGACCCTGATCAACAGCAACGCCTGCCTTTGGAATGATGAGCAGACCATCGAAGTGAACGGGAAACAGGTCCCCTTCAAATACAAAGGCTGCAAGGGCGTCAAGACCGGATTCACCACCAGCGCGGGATTCTGTTACGTGGGCGACGCCAAACGCAAGGGCACGGAGTTCATCGTGGTCACCCTGAACTGCCCGGACAGCGCCTCCCGTTTCCAGGACGGCATGGTGCTCTGGGAGTATGCCTTCGGCAAATACGAGACCTACAAGGTCATGAAGAACGGCGAGGTGGCCGGCGTCAGACGTGTCTGGGGCGGCGAGAAGCGCAAGGTGGATGTGGGGATCCGGCGGGATCTGGGCGTCACCATCGAGAAGGGTACGGCAGACCAGCAGGCCTTCACCACGGAATTCCGTCTGGATGAGGATAAGCTGAACGCGCCGGTGGCCGAGGGCCAGAAGATGGGCGAAGCCCTGGTCTTCAACAGCAAAGGCAGGCTGGTGGGCAGGGATGATCTTTATGCCCTGACCGCTGTGGCCGAGGGCGGCCCCCTGTCGAAGATCGGCATCGCGGATGAGGATCTGCCCATCGTATACACCATCGCGGGCCTGGTCCTTCTCCTCATCATCCTGCTCGTCATCAGACGCAGGCGCCATCGGAAGAAAAACAGAAAGAAAAAAAAAGAAAGCATCCGCGGAAAGCTTAACACCATGCGGACTGCCGGCGTGGGCATGACGGCGAAGGAACTGACGGATGTGACCGGGAAGGAAGAGAAGGTTCCCGTTCCCAGGGGACCGGCCAGGATCTCCGATGAGGAGCTTTCGGCCTGGTCCAGCACGGGGCGGCGCAGTCCCGCCCAGCAGGAGAGCCGGTTCAGCGGCGGCAGAAACAGCGGCGGCAGAAACAGCGGCAGGGAGGCCGGCGGCAGCGGAGATGGCGGATCCGGCAGAAGCAGCGGCGCCTCCGCATACAGAGATGACAGACGGGGCGGCGCTTACCGGGATGCGGACACCCCATCCGGCTTCAGAGAGGGCTACAGCACCGACACCAGAAGCGCGGAACGGACGCCTTCCGCCAGACCCACCAATCCCTATCCCATGCCCAAGATGAACATCACCCCGCGCACCCCGCTGACGGGAGGCATGGGCGGCCAGCCGTCACGGAGATCGTCCATGTCGGATGAAGAACTCTACCGGGCGCTGGAATCCACAGAAGTCTATGACGCCAACCAGCCGCGGCGTCACGGCAAACTGACGGAGGCGGAGCGGCAGCAGGTCATGCGCGGCGGACGGGATGCCCAAAGGCAGGCCGGGGCCGGGCAGGCTGAATCCGGAAGCGGAAAGAAACCGTCCAGAAGCGATAAGAAACGATTCGGGAGACGCAGGAAAAAGCGCCGCCCCGCAGAAAAAGAGTAAGCGAAGCAGAACAGGCGAGGCAGATCAACCCAAGAAGATGTTCGATATCCAGGAAAACCTGAAAAAACTGCCGGACTGTCCCGGTGTGTACATGCACAAGGACAAACTGGGCAACATCATTTATGTAGGCAAGGCGATCTCCCTGAAGAATCGGGTCCGCCAGTATTTTCAGTCCTCCCGGCATATGGATCCCAAGGTCCGGAGCATGGTGTCCCAGATCGCGGAGTTCGAATACATCAAGGTGGGCAGCGAGATGGAGGCCCTGATCCTGGAGTGCAATCTGATCAAGAAGTACCGGCCCAAGTACAACATCCTGCTCCGGGACGACAAGACCTATCCCTATATCAAGATCACCAATGAGACTTGGCCCAGGATCCTGAAGACCCGGGAGATCAAGCGGGACGGAGGCCGGTATTTCGGACCCTACAGTGACGTGGGCGCGGTGAACCGGATCGTGGATCTGCTGAACTCCAGTTTCGCTCTGAAGCGGTGCTCCGCCGTGGCTTTTCCGCCGGGATTCCGGCCCTGCCTGAACTATCACATCAACCAGTGCCGGGGCGTATGCACCGGTCAGGTGGATCCTGACGCCTACGCAGAGAGCATTGCCGGCGCCACGGAATTCCTGCAGGGGCGCAGCAAGAAGCTGCAGACCACTCTGCGGGAGAAGATGCAGGCGGCGTCCGAAGCCATGGAATACGAAGAGGCGGCGGTGCTCCGGGATTATCTCCTGGCTGCGGAGTCCCTGTCCGAGACCCAGCGGGTGGTCATGCACCACAGCGAAGAGGCGGATGTGGTCATTCCCGCCAAGGGAACGGAAGAGACCTACATGGCGGTATTTTCTGTGCGTGAAGGAAAGCTGGTGGGCCGGGAGACCTTCGGCCTGGACGCGGGAGAACTGGATACCACGGTGGCCCTGCAGGACCTGAATGGGAAGGTTAAGACGGAAGGGGAGCATCAGACCGGTGAGAAGGGCGCGGGAGCAGACCAGGCTCCGGATGCAACGGCAGAAAACGCCTCCTGGGGACCGCTCCTGTCCGCATTCCTGAATCAGCATTACAGTCAGCTGACAGAGCTTCCCAAGGAGATCCTCCTGCCCCAGATGCCAAAGGACGGACCGCTGCTGGAAGAGTTCCTGACCCGTCACGCGGGCCACAATGTGAAGCTGGTCTGCCCTCAGCGGGGCGAAAAGCGGGCCCTGGTGGAGATGGCCCGCCGGGATGTGCTGGAAATGATCCGGACCGTGGATGACCGGGCCAGGGCGGCCAGAGAGCGGCGGCGTACCCTGGGCAGGGAGATCTACGATGTGCTCCACGCCATGAACGCGGAATCGGTGATCGGGGGCAGTGTGGATCCGGTCACAGGTGTTCCGGGCTACGACGGCCGCCAGTTCCGGGCGGAAGCATATGACATTTCCAACACCAACGGCGTGGATACCGTGGGCGCCATGGTGACATTCAACGGCCTGAAGGCAGACAAGAGCGGCTACCGCAAGTTCCGCATCCGGTCCGTGCAGGGCCAGGATGACTATGCCTCCATGCAGGAGGTGCTGACCCGGCGTTTCCACCGGGTCTTCCAGGGGGACGATGCTTTTTCGGTGCTGCCGGACATCATTTTCATGGATGGCGGCAAGGGCCACGTCTCCGCGGCGCTTGAGGTGATCGATGCCACCGGGTTCGACATCCCGGTGGTGGGCATGGTCAAGGATGACCATCACAGGACCCGGGCCCTGATCTACCGCAGGAAGGGGCGGGCCGGCGCTGGCCGGGAAAATGCTGAAGTCCGGGAGGGCAGCGGGGCCATAGAGCATGACGAGGCCCGGGATCGGGACTCCGATTACGTGGAGATCTCCCTGTCAGACAAGCCCCTGCTCTACAGCTACATCGGCAGGATGCAGGAGGAGGTCCACCGGTTTGCCATCGAATACCACCGGAAGCTGCGGGGCAAACGCCAGCAGGGCTCCCTGCTGGATGAGATCCCCGGCATCGGTCCCACCCGCCGGAACGCGCTGCTGGAGGAATTCAAGAGCATCGACAACATCCGGCGCATCGCAGGCTCCGCGGACGGCATGCAAAAGCTGGCGGAGGCGCCGCACATGGACGCGCGGGCTGCCGCCAGTGTATGTTCCTATTTCTCGGGAGCCGGAAGGAAAAATGAAGAATAAAAGCGCAGACCCGCAGTTCGGGCAGGATCAGAGCTCCTTTCGCAGGATGTGGCGCATGGCGCCCTCATACATCTGCCGGGTGTCGATGATCTCATAGCCTTCCCGCATCAGATTCTGCAGGCTGTACTTGTTTTCGGGGCCGATGGTGACCAGAGCTTCTGCCGCCCCCAGATCCCGGGCGACACGTTCCCTGAGTTCAACGAAATACCGCTGCAGGCCATAGCCGCGGCAGCTTTCATCCACGATGGAAATTTCCAGAGAAACGCACCTGCGCTGCTGGTCCGGTGTATAGTCAAGATAAGTTCCGTAATTGCGCGATGAACTGCGGTTGTCGATCATCATGGTGAAGGCCACCAGCCTGCCATCCTGATAGACGGTGAAGCAGTGGTCCAGTTTCAGGGATTCCAGAATATCCTCTTCGTCCACCAGGGCATACAGTCCCGGATCGGACAGATCATCGTATATCTTTTGCCGCAACTTCAGGATGTCAAAGAGATCTGTTTTTTCGCATCTTCGGATCAGGAAATCTGCCTTCTGACCCGATCTCCGGGACAAAGTAAGATTCTTTGAAAAAGCACTCATACCTTGTCTCCTTAAAATGTTCTTTTTTTGTATTTATTTATTTAATATTATAACGAATTAACACAATAAAGCAAAGGGAAATACGCAAAAATTCGGAAAATTTTCAGCCGCGATTTATGCTATACTGACTGTGTTATTATTTATCGCGAAAGACTTAAAGTAACAGCCTGCTAGTTCTGCCTTACGGAGAAACAGTACCAGATATCAGAACGGAGGAAGGATCATGATCCAATTACCATTTGATATTGAACTGATGAACGGAAAAGGTGTTCCCAGGAAGTTTCACATCCGCCGGGCAGGCCCGGAAGATCTGGACGCGGTGATGGAGCTGCAGCAGACCATTGTGGACGCCCTGCCGGATGAGGAAAAAGACATCTATGCCACATATACCAGGGAAGAGTCTCTGGACCTTACCATGGTGAGACCGGAGTACCGCGGACATGGCCTCCAGCGCCTCTTCAACAAGATCCGCATCGGACAGGCCATCGAGCTGGGAGCCACCGAGGGACTGACATCCATTTCGCCCTCCAATCCCTACAGCTACAACAATTTCCTGATCGTGAACTTTGAGATCGCGGACAGAAGACCGCTGTATGGCGGAAAAGACCGTTATCTGCTGCGCAAGGAATTCTTCAAGACCCCGGAGAAAAAACCGAATCTGCTGTGATTCTGTGACCCTTGCTGTTTCGCCGCGCAGGCTGTCTGTGCAGGAGGTAAGCTATGAAAAAATATCTGATCGGAATGATCCTGCTGCTGATTTCCCTGGCGGCGCTGACCGGCTGCGGGCAGCCGCCGCTGCAGGATGCCTGCGATGATCTGAACGCGCTGACGCCCGCCATTGAGACCGACGGAGAGTCCAGCGAAGAGGACGCGGATGCGGCGGTCAGCAGCGGTGTCCGGGCCAGCTACGATGAGGCAAAGGATCAGCTGGTGGTGGGCATCACGCCGGGCGCAGATCTGGACACCCTCTTCGAGACCCTGAACGAGAATATCGATGGGGAGGAAGTGGGGACCATGATCTTCCTGCTGGACGGCGCCCTTGGCGACGGCTATGAAAACGATCTGGATCAGAAGATCAGTCAGCTCAGCTGTGATTCCATGGAACGGCTGGGTCTCAATTCCCATATCATGCAGGCAGAGACCCACAGCTGGACCAGGCTTTCCGCGAAGACGGACAAGCTCTATTTCCAGGGCCCGCCGTCGGTCTTCCGGGACTATTCCGACGCGGACCTGAAGCAGCTGGAGAAATTCACCGATGTGGCCATGGCTTATGAGCCCGCGTTTCAGTACCAGGGCATCCAGCTGCTGACTGGTGCCCAGACACTGACCCTGGTGCAGCCCGTCGAGATGCCGGATGGATCTGCATCTGCAAAGGCAGGCCAGGGCGATGATACGGAAGATGCGGCGGAAACAGAGAATGCGGACAGTGAAGGGGACGGGGACGCGCCAGCCTTTGCGCCTGTGGAATTCACGTATGATGAAGCAGCTTCCCGGAAGGTGGAAGAAATCGCGAACATGAAATCCCTCAGCACCGTGCTGATCTATCCGGACACGGGATACACCATGGACGCTTCGGGAGAGAAGTTCATCGCCATCCTGCCCTGCCTGAAATCGGACCTGACCATCAATCCGCCGGACGAAGCCTTCACCGGAGAAAACCTGGTCTTCGCCTCCGGAGTGGAGACGCCGAACGTGGATGAGGCGGCGAAGGAAGACCTGCTGGCCGGGTTCCTCAAGGGGAAGGTGAAAAAGATCTATCAGGAATGCAGCGGTTACCAGGCCGGCGCCGAAACGCCGGTGCTCACCGGCAGCTGCCTGATCTATAAGGCGGACCCGGATACCGATGACTGGGAAAACCCGGCGGGGTTCACTTCCAAGGGTTCCGTCCTGCTGTCGGAACCGGCGAAGCAGGACATCCAGGTGCCGTCCGCCATCAATGATTACAGCACCTTCGTTTACGTCTATCCCACCTATACCAAGACCGGGTCCTACAACACCGGCACGGACGCTTACCGGCAGACCCTGCACGTCCAGGTCTTCAACATGGACCGGCAGGTGGCCTATAAGGCCGAGACCGTGGGGACCGCCGAGGCGCCGCAGAAGTTCTCCTTCTACGTGGGGGAGATGCCCGACAAGAAGTCCGGTGAGGTCAGCATGAAAGAGGCCTATGAGTATCTGAACACGCTGAAGAAAGCCAAGGCCAGATAGGGCCGGAAGACCGGCTGTATGACGGCCCGGGAGGCAGAAAGCAGCTGTGAAATTTCTGTTGCCTAAGGCAGAGGAAAATGGTATAGTAACGGTACATCAAAACAGGAGACGGGACAGGAATTCAAGGCGCTTGTCTATCTGCCCGTGCAGCGTCTCCGAAGATACAGAAAAGGAGAACAAGATCATGGCAGAAAAAGAAAACTATGGATATGAAGAAGACGATATCCTGACTCTGGAGTTTGATGATGGTACCGAAGAGGAATGTGGCATCCTGGGCGTTTTTGACGCGCTGGGCAAGGAGTACATCGCGCTGAACCCCCTGGGCACCGACGATGTCTACCTCTATGGCTACAAGGAATACGAAGATGACTATGAGCTGCTGGACATCACCGATGAAGAGGAGTTCAAGAAAGTCGTTGCTGAATTCGAGGCTCTGGCGGTAGAAGAAGCATAGCAGATGGGCCGCCGCGGGCGGATCATCGGAACTGAATCACAGAAGAACCGCATTGAAGTGCGGTTCTTTTTTTTGCGCTGCCTCTGCAGGTGGGGTTATAGGGTCATAGGGTGGGTTAGGGTTATAGGACAAAAAATCCGCGTCGGTCAGGACGCGGATTGATGCTCTCTGGTGCTAAACGCCGGCTTAGCCGAACAGGAGCTGGTCGATGGTGTAGAACCCCGGTTCCTGTTCCACCAGGCGCTTGCCGATCTTGATGGCGCCGTCCACCAGGATCTGGCGGCTGCCCATCTGGTGGCGGATCTCGAACACTTCATCGGTGCCATAGAAGTCCACCTTGTGTTCGCCCACCACGGTGCCGCCCCGGAAAGCGTGGACGCCGATCTCCTGCTTGGTGCGGGCGCCGCAGTTTCCTTCCCGGCCGTAGACCAGTTCGTATTTGCCCTCCGGATCGATGGCTTCGATCAGGGTCTTGGCTGTGCCGCTGGGGGCATCCACCTTCTTGTTGTGGTGGGTCTCGGAAACTTCGATATCCCAGCCTTCCAGCACCGGCGCGATCTCGCCCAGGATGTGCCGGAAGAGGTTGATGCCGAAGGAATAGTTGGAAGCCCAGGTGGCCGGGGCCACTTCGCCCAAAGCCTGGATCTGGTCCAGCTGCGCCGGGGTCATGTTGGTGGTGCCGGACAGCAGGGGTGTCTTGGTCCGCCAGGCATAGCTGGTCAGGGCGTCCGTCAGGGACGGGTTGCTGAAGTCCATGATCAGGTCAGCCTTCAGGTCCAGATCCTCCAGGGCCGCGGCGTCGATGATCCCTGCCGCGGGATTGGCTTCGATATCGATCCGTGTCACGATCTCATGATTTGCGCCTTCTTCCGCCAGCAGGGTCTGCTCGATCAGCTGACCCATCCTGCCGTATCCTGCGATAATTACTTTCATTTTCTTGTTGATCCTTTCTTAAATCAGATGAGCCCCAGCTTTTGCATCAGATGAGCCCCAGCTTTTGCATCAGATGAGCCCCAGCTTTTGCATCTCGGTCCGAAGGACCGCCCGGTTCTTCTCTTCCATCTCATACAAAGGCAGGCGGAATCCGCCGACGCCCATGCCGGCCATGTTCATGGCTTCCTTGATGGGGATGGGGTTGACTTCGATGAAGAAGTCGTTGATCAGGGGCAGGTATTCCAGCTGGGTGGCAGCAGCCTTCTCTGTGCGGCCCTCCAGATAATCCCAGCACATCTCGTGGACCTTGGCGGGCATGAGGTTGGCCCATACGGAGATGGTGCCGCTGCCGCCGATGGACATGAGGGGGATGGTGATGTCATCGTTGCCGCTCCAGATGTGGAACTCCTGGTCCTCCGTGGCCTTGGCCAGCTTGACCACGTAACCCATGTCGCCGGAAGCCTCCTTGACGCCCACGATGTTGTCCTTCTTGGCCAGCTCCGCCATCACGTCGATGGGGAAGCCGATGCCGGTCCGGCCCGGGATGTTGTAGATGATCACGGGGATGTCCACGGAATCCGCCACGTCATAGATGTGGTGATAGAGGCCTGCCTTGTTGGCCTTGTTGTAGTAAGGCGAGATGCAGAGCAGGGCGTCCGCGCCCGCCTTGGTGAACCGCTCCGCCTTCTCGAAGGACGTCCGGGTATCATTGGAACCGGCGTTGACGATGAGGGGGATGCGGCCTTTGCAGACCTCGACGGACTTCTTGACGATCTCGAAATCCTCCTGCCAGGTGAAGGTGGGGGATTCGCTGGTGGTGCCCAGAATCAGGATGCCGTCGGTCTTATTGGCGATATGGAACTCCAGCAATTCCTCAAGTTTTTCGAAATTGATACTGCCATCTTCATGAAAAGGTGTGATCAGGGCGACGATCGAGCCCTTCAGATCAAATCTGTCAGCCATGGTGTTTACCTCCTTTGTTTCTTTTCTGTTTTTGTGCTACTCGCGTTTCCGGTTTGCGTCGTGAGGTCTGAGCCGTGGGGCCTGTGAGGTCTGAACCGTGGGGTCCGTGTCCCAAGTCCGCGTCCTGAGGTCTGGCTCTGAGCTTTTTTCGCGCCGGAAACAATGCTGTCTGAAACCATACAGACGGGTTTCGCTCTTCGAGTACCGCATTAGGTACAGCTGCAGCGTTTATACATAATTACTATACTACATCTTGGAGGAGATATCCATCCCCAAAACGTACTTGCGGACGGGGTTGGGCTCCCGGACGGCGCTGCCGAGTTATCGGACGGCGCTGCCGGGCGCCCGGACAGCTTTGTTGCATTGTCAGATGGTCGTGCAGGGCACCTGGACAGCTTTGCGTGTCACGGATTTGCGTTTTTCCGTCAGATTGTCCCTGCACGGACATTCTGACGGAAAAATGGGTTTTCGTGACACTTTTCCCAGAGGTCGTTGTCTCGTCACAGCTTAGGAGTCCGCTCTTGCTGTGAATATCATCATAGAAGCCCGTATTTTACACCCTTCATGGAACACTGAGACTGATATGGTTGACCATCTGCACTGACAAAATGGAATATGTATACTGCGCGTGTCACGGATTTGCGTTTTTCCGTCAGATTGTCCCTGTACGGACATTCTGACGGAAAAATGGGTTTTCGTGACACTTTCTCCAGAGATCGTTGGTTCA
>ODAI013561025.1_pt1 | contig 13621 bp, 7 predicted proteins | sample 1539321 | NCBI WGS metagenome assembly ODAI01 (sample SAMN02144231, study PRJEB22623) | gut metagenome | biome: sheep rumen | host: Ovis aries | place: New Zealand
GGTGCTCCTCCTTATATACGATCTCCTCGCTGTCTGTTTTGTCTATGCAGAGGGCGGGAAGCCCGGTCAGAATGATATGAAAGGCTTCCGCCCTCTCTCCGTCTGCCAGGATCGCTTGGAAAGGATAACCTCCGGATACAGCCTCCGCAGGGAGATCCATCATATCATCCGAGCAGATAAAGATCGTACAGTTTTTATCCGCCGGCTCAAGCCCCGCAAGGATTTCGCGGGCAAACCGGTCCCTGGTATATTTCTCTGCGTGTGAAGCCTCCTCCATCTGCTCCGCGTCAAAGGGGATATATACAGATGCGGACTTCTCATCGCATGCGGCAGGACCGCCCTGCCACAAAAGGTCAGACGCCGAAAAATCCTTTTCCGCGTACATATTTCTGCCGGCTTCATACTCCCCTAAAGAAAGCAGCTGCACACTGCCTGCACCGGCAGGGGCTGCTGAGGCTCCCGAAGCAGTTCCGGACTGCCCTCCTGAAATCAGGTCTTCCCTGAATAAGCCGGACATGATGGCAGCCATCAGGATCCCGGCGAGAACCAGCAGGATAAACGAATTTGTTCTGTTTCTCATTATTGTCAAACATCCAAGGCTCTCTCGGGAGTCCTGGGAGAAGACAGGGGACGGTTCTGTGTCTCCTCCTGTCTCTTCCCAAAAAAGCGCCTGCCCTTAGGGGCAGACGCCGGACAGCCCGCCGCAGAACCATACACAAATCGTATCTGTACAGAATCCTTTACAATTCTTTCCATTTCCGGACAGAACGCTGTGAAGATTTTCAGGCAGATTATGAATTACAGATAAACAGTACCCAGTACAGGTTTGCCTGAGGCAAGCAGAAGCTCGATCACCTCGGCGGCATCCCTGTAGGCAGTCTCTCCCACTTCTTCCACGACGATGCAGGCGTCAGCGGTGCGCAGCCGGCGGACGGCCTCAGCATCCTTGTCAATATCCGCAGACGCTTCAAAAGTGATGGGGCTGCCGGATTCTTTCGCTCGCTTGCTGAGCCTGTTGGCGAAAGATTCCAGGCGGGTCCCGCCGACAGTACCGACAAGCAGGACTTTGCGGATCTCATCGGCAGCAGAAAGGTTCTCAACCTTGGCGATCAGCACATCGTTGGCTGCGGCAGAACTCATATCCGGAGCATCGCTCACCAGTTTCTCCACAAACCTGTCAATGAAAGAGCGGGGCTCTCTTCTGGATGCGCCGGCAGGCAGAGTGATGATATTGCGCAGGCCGTATGCTACGTTGAGTTCATCATCTGTCAGGATCCTGCCCTTCATGAGAATACGAATCGCATGCAGGAGGATCATCAGGAAGATACCTCCCACCATGCCGACGACACTGTATTTGATGCCGTGCTTGAGGATCTGCTTCATGGATGCGCCGGTCGCTTCCGTGGGCTTGATCAGCTCTTTCAGAGCTGTCTGGGAAGTCTGAAGATTTTTCTGCATTGTGGCGATCGTGTTCTGCAGGTCTGTCTGCTGCTGCAGAAGGACTGTATCAACCACGGTCTCCTCATTGCGGCTGACTACGTTGAGCTCGTACTCACCCAGGGTGTCGCGGAAAGCACCTTTCTTTTCTTCGATCTGCTGGAGGATGTAGTCCATCAATCGAGCCGAAAAATCCATATCCGCGCTGCGTGCCTGGATCTGGAAAACACTGCTGAAATGGAACTGGTCAACGATCACCAGCACCAGTTCGCGCACACTCTGCTCCGGAACACCGAGCTCCTGGGCAAAGGACTCGTAGGAAATGCCGTTTTTGATGAAGTCATTGTAGGCATGTACGACGTTGCTGGCATTCACGATCGATCCGCTCTCTGTCTGCGCGGCATTGGACTTTGTCTCGTCCGCGTTCTCCAGTCCGGGAGTTCTGACGACCATGGATACTGACGAAACACATTCCTGGTGCGGATTGATCTGCATCAGAACGGAATCGTTGAAGTAGTTCTGCTTGGCATCGATCTTGGTCTGGAAGCGCTCGATCGCACTGGAGTAGGACTGGACAGAGGCATCGTACATCGCCATCTGAGCAAGATATTCCTCGTGAGCCTCATTGGAGACGCTCCTGTTGCTGTATTCGCGCATAACCTTCATGCCGGCCAGCAGAATTGCCAGGATCAGGCCCGCAGCCAGCATGCTCCGCCAGCTCCGGAATGTGAGGAGCAGAAGCCTTGGAAGGCTTACCTCCCGCATTTTCGCGCCCGGATGATTGCGATTTGTATAATTCTGATTGCTCACTTTATTCCTCCCGAAATCTTATCATTGAACGACGCTGCAGCATTCCTGTTGTCACAGAGGATTCCGTCAGCCCGTATGTTTATTCACTATTCCTGCAATATTATAACATAGCCCTGTAACGGGTGCAAAGGCTGTTAGCCCGGGCACAGAAACAGCGGAAATTTTCGTTACTGTACACGCCCTATCGAGGGCGTGTACATGTAACGTCGCGAAAATCGCATTCCAATGCGCTACGCGCGCGATTTTCGCCGTTCAACTCGGGTTTTCGCGCAAAGAGCGCGCGAAAACACCTCGAGTTTCGTGCCGGTCTGAACAGTAACAAATTTTCAGGCTGTGTTATTTCCGCCTTCTGACCATCCTCCGCACTGTATCCATGCAGAATCCCGTCATGAATGTATCGCGCAGGATGAAGAGCACAGCGATATAAACTGCTCCCCCCAGGCACACTTCGCACATCAGCGCGATGAAATTGCCCTTGAAAAAAGGATCGATCAGGCGCGCTGCGGCAAACATGAGCGCTGCCGCGATCAGTTTTTTCCATCCGTCCCGCAAAAGGACGACCGGATGGAAGGATTCTCCGGCAAAAGTGATGTAGAGCACCGTGATCATCAGCTCCGCAATGATGGAGGCGGCAATCGCACCGTATCCCCAGTATCTGGGGATCAGCAGCAGGTTCAGGATCAGGTTCACGATCGAACCGACAATGATGAACCGGGCGCTCTGCGCTCTTTTTCCGGAAGGGGTGTAATATTGGGAGCCAAGGCAGTTGCTGACTCCGATGATCACAACGATGGGGCTCATCATGATGAGCATCATGATCGCGCGGTCATATCCGGGTCCCAGGAACCAGGGGATAAAGCGCGGTGCCACGGCGGCCAGGCCGAAACCGATGGCCAGTCCCATGAACAGGATATAGTTGATGGATGTCTCGATCCTCCTGCGGATCTCGTCATATTTTTTCTCGGCGAACAGGAAGGAGATCCTTGCCCCCAGAACACTGTTGAGAGCTGTAAAGGTCAGCGCCTTCATGATATTGATGAGCTGGACAACCTTGTCATAACAGCCGTTCTCCGCCTCGTTGCGGGTGATCTCGCCGATCAGTGTCTTATCAAGGACAGTATAGACGGAAGTCGCGATCGAAGGGATGAAGTAGACCATGGTCTCCTTGAAGTGCCGCCGGATCCTCAGTGTCCTGAAACTGACGGGGTCCAGGAAGCGGGGCATATGGATCCACATGGACATATTGCCGAGCATGGTCGTTGCCGACAGGATGACAATGTAAAGCAGCAGATCTTCCGGCTTGTGCACCAGGGTAAAGATGAGGACTGCGCCCAGAAGCTTGAACAACGCGTTCTTGGTCACGATATACTTAAATTCCTCGATACCGGTGAAAAACCATGAAATGTCGAACATGACGGCTGCGATCGCCATGATCTGCGGAATATAGAATATCTGGTAGCGGTCTCTCGAATAGATGAAGGCGGCGAAGGCGATGATCGAGATCGTCGACGTGAGGACCGTCATCAATTCGATTTCCCAGAAGAGTTTGGAACGCAGCTGCCTGTTCTTGCGGTTGCGGGCGATCTCACGGGAACCATAGGAAACGGTACCCAGTGCCGCGAACATGGAGAAATAGGTCTGGTAGGAAGCTGTAAAGCTGTAGATACCATTCTTGTCCGCACCCAGGACCCGCGCAACGTAGGGGGCTGTGATCATGGGCAGGATGACAACCAGGACCTGATAGGCCATGCTCAGGATGAAATTCAGCCGCACGCTGGGCTCACTGCTGTTTTTCTTACTGCCGTCTCCGCCGCCTGCAGACTTGCCTGCGGCTTCACCTGTGGATTCGGTTTCCGGTGAAGCAGGATCCTGAGCCGATCTGTCATTAATGATTTCCGACCGGGGAGCCTCCTGTTCCGGGTCATTCTGCCCGGGATCCGTCAGGGAAGCCTCCTGCTCCAGACTATTCTGTAATGAATCCGTCAGAGGAGCTTTCTGTTCCGGGCTATTCCGCACGGCGGCCACATTCACAGGTCCTCCACCGCCTCCCCCTCTTCCGGTGAAAGGCCGGTCCGGTTCCGGAAGGTAATAATCCGGCGTCCTCCGCCGCTTCCAGATATCCAGCGCATACCAGAAGGCAAACAGCGAGCAGCACTGCTCGGGATCCATCAGAACATTGTTCATCAGACTATAGCCGGCGATGCATACCATCCAGATACACAGAACGGTATCCCGGTTTTTCACTGCGGCCACAGAGATCATCGCGTAAATCCCGAACAGGATAATGGCAAAGATCAGGCCGTAATTGATCAGGACCTTCATATAGGCACTGTCAATATAAAAATAGTTGGGAGACTCCAGATCACCGTTCTGATAAACAATCTGTCCGAATGGATGTATCCCGTAAGTCTTCAGTCCCTCAGCCGAGTGCCGGATCCTGAAATGGGTGAGCTTGTCATCCATTTGCAGCCATTGCGTGCTGTTGGGGTTGTAATGCCTGACGACCTCATAGGCAAAAAATGCAAGCCCCGGATAACAGATCCCCGCCAGGCACCGCATCAGCAGGTTATTGGGGAAGAGATTCCACCCCAGATAAATGCATACTACATACAGAAGTATAAATAAGGAAGTGATCAGAAAGGGAATGTTGGTGTTCGTCCTTTTGTATACGATGAAGTTAAGTCCCTCCAGAAAGACAAACCCCAGCCAGGGAAAGCGTTCAATATGTTCTCCCAGCCCGGCTTTCTTCTCCGCCGTTTCCTGAAGATCCGTGTAGGCGTAGGCCCCGCAGAAGATCAGGTTAAAAAGGTAGATAGCCGGGAATGACACAAAGCGGAATCCCATATAGTCACGGACGCGGCTGCCGTCCACCAGGGGCGGACGATAGATCACTCCGATCTTGTCGAAAAACAGTATTGTCAGATATGAAAGCAGACAGGTCCAGAACATGACCTTGCATATTCGCTTAAAGTCTATATCCTTGACTGCCATCATCATCACAAACAGCTGAAGGAATGTAATGCCGGCCCCTGCCATTTTCTGGATCATCATCAGATAACAGAAAAAAACAGCAGCCGTCGATACAGCCCGCACCGCGAGGCGCATGTCCGACAGCAGAATGCGCACAAGAAATAAAAGCAGGCAGAAATATCTGATCAGCTTTCCAAGTTCCGACCCGAAGATCAGCCCGAATCCACTGTCATCAATATATGCCTGCAGCACCCACAGTATGAGTCCTGTAAAAGTCAAGAGCTCATCAAGCCGGATCCTGGGTGTATCCTGCGGGATCCGGAGCCTGACAGCTCTGCTGTCAAAAACCATATATTCGTTCTCCGTAATTTGAATTGCTGCTGCTCATATCCAACCGGAAAAACAGATTACCGGACAATGTCATCCTTGGTCTCACCTTCATCGAGCAGCCATGCATCCATACCGTGCATGATGCGCTTTTCCTCCGGCGGCAGCTGCATATAATCGTGATACAGGCCTCGCAGATAGTGGTCGTAGTTGGAGGGCGCGTTCATCATTCTGCCTTCAAAGGGCACCTTAACGGGAATCATGAATTTTTTGCGCGACATACGTTCCCTGGGTCCGTATCCCCACATGATACATCCCACGTAAGGGGTGCTGTCATAAGGAATGGACATAGAGAGATCATCGATCTTTCTGAGGAGTCTGGGCATAGGCATGGCGATCTTGAGCACCCCTATGACTGCAGGCTTGAGGATCTTTTTGAGCAGGGTCTTTCCCTCTCCCATTTTTGCCAGCTTGATAAAGATCAGCTTGCGCAGACGAAGGGATTTTTCATAGATCCTGCGGTTTTCCTTATTGTCAACCGGATTTCCGTCGATGGGGAAAATATCCATCCAGATCTGGTTGACATTGGTCTCGTTGTCATAATAGGGAAAGTCGACAAATGTCCGGGTGTCGACCAGTTTGATGAAAGGATAATTCAGCGTTCCGTCCCTGTAGGTCTTAAACTCCATATACTCCGGAAATCCCGTCAGGTCCAGATCTTCTATATGATAGAGCCGTTCAAAATCCGGGCGGGGCATCATCACATCGATATCGTCGTCCCATGGAATGAAGCCCTGATGGCGGATGGCTCCCAGGAGTGTGCCGCCGCCGAGGGTAAAATAGATATCATTTTGTTCACACAGCTTTGTAAACGCGTCCATGAGCTCCAGCTCCAGACCGCGGATCTCATCCAGTGTCAGTTTTTTCATGACTTGTCTCTTTCCCCTGTACTTTCCTGTACTTCTCTATGTTTTATACTTTCCTGAACTGCCCCATCGTGCTCTTCCCTGATCCATATTCATAGTAAAGATCACTATTCATATTCTTAATCGCAGGCCTCAGAATTACATTTCAATTACATTTCAGAATCACTCTGTCAGCAGCTTTTCAAGGCGTTCCACTTCCGCGGCGCTGTTGTAGCCCTTCTGTGTAAAATCTTCAATAAGGTCCGCAAAGGCAGGATCATCCGCCGACAGCGGCCTCGAGTCCATGCTGTTGCGCATCTGGATGATCTCGTTGGCCCATGCGGCAGGTCCCTGTTCCAGGGAATAGAAATGCAGTCTGTCCGTGACCGCGATATCTTTGGGAATGACATCCGCAGACGCAAGGGTCGGAAGGCCTGCTGCCTGCGCCTCAAGGCCGGCGATCCCCAATCCTTCAAAAACGGAAGGAAAGAGGAAAAAGTCAGCCGCGCCGAGCCAGCCCGCTATATCCGTCACAACACCGGTAAAGTACACCTCTTCCTCGAGTCCCTTTTCGCGCACATGGGCACGCAGCATCTCCTCGTCCTCACCCTGTCCGACCAGCACAAGCCTGGCGTCAGGCATTTCGGGGATAAGCTCGGCCATCACATCGACTGCAAATTTCTGGTTTTTCTGGAAGTGAAGACGTCCGATGCAGATGATGATATATTTGTCCGTCCAGTCCGAGTCTCCCCCCGCCTCGCTGCGGAAGGCATCTCTTCTTGTGATTCCATCCTGAATCTTTTCGACATCGATGGCGTTCCGGATCACGACAGCCGGATGCTGCAGTTCCCCTTTTCCGCCGCGCCCGGCGTAGAACCATTTTGCCGCATATTCGGAACAGGCCCAGAAATCCGTGGCATATTTTCCCACAGTCCCCCTGTTTGCTTCGTGCAGCATCCCGCGAAGCTTCGTGTCCATGTTCTGCGCATTGTGGCTGTGAATGATCCTCCTGGGGATCCCGTATTTTTTAGCCATCTTCAGGTAGTCAATGTTGGCAAGACTGTTGACATTGACCCAGATCGCCTGATATTCCTTTGCGTGTTTTTCAAAAAAAGCTTCCAGTTCCCTGCGGAAACGGACCGGATTCTTTCGTCTGGACGTAAAATGCACCGTCCGGCCGCCCATGGCATGGATCTCATCCTCGAAAGCCACAGGATCATAGGAATTGCAAAGGAAATCAAAATGAAACCGGCTGCGGTCGATCCGCCGGTAATAGTTCATAAGAAAACTTTCCACCCCGCCGGGGTTCTCTGTCATACCGAAAACAAGGACATTATACATGACTGTCATGACCTCCGCTGTCAGTTTTCCAAATACTATCTCTGCAGTCGTTATCCTCTGATCGTTTTCAGCGGGGATGTCCCCGCATGTAAAAAAGTATTCTTAAAGTGCTCAGCCGTTCTCACGCCGTGCGTTCTGTACAGCCCTGGCCAGATAAATGGCAGCCGCTCCCGCTGCCTGACCGTATCTGAGCATGCGGAAAGGCAGATATCTGGTGCCCTTGTGCCGCCCGGGATCATATTCCGCGATCGCGGATGCAAAAGGCTCCTCCCCGGCGATCTTTTTCATCGCAGCAAACTTTTCCCGCATAGATAAAGGATTGGACAATGAAAAAACTTCCCTCACCATAAGCAGGTTGAACTGCATCATCGCGTATCCCGCGCCGGCCCCGCGAATCTGTGCAGGCTGCGTCTTCAGGTATTTCAGCACAGCATTAAGAGACTGCTTATAGCCTTCCTCTTTGGTTCCATCCCAGCTGCGCACTACGGAGTTTCCTTCTGTGGAATAATGATAAAAAGTCCTGTCGATCAGCCTGATCCTCCTGCATCCCTCCAGATATCGAATGAGAAAGAGACTGTCCTCCGACAGACGAAGGGACGGGTCAAAGCGCAGATGCAGACTTTCAATGCAGTCCCTGCGGAAAACCTTTGACCAGACACTGGTATATCTGGTAGGATTCTCGATGATCCTCACACAGATTTCCTCTAACTGCGCGCCGTAAAAACGTTCTCCTCCGGACGAACAGACATGCATGAGCTGGCTTCCTGCCTCGTAACTGAAGATAATCAGATCCGTCCCCGTAAAGTGCAGTGAATCCCTGAGCACCTCGCCTGCCCCTTCCGTAAAGAAGTCGTCGGCATCCAGAAAGAGGATCTTCTCTCCGGCGGCTTCCTCCAGTCCGCGGTTTCGGGCATTGGAGACCCCTTTCTCTGACTTCAGAAGACGCACAGAGTCCTCATGCTCCGCCTGGAGAGAACGGGCAATAAACTCTGTCGCATCTTCAGAACCGTTTTCAACAATCAGGATCTCAAAAAGCGGTTTCGGATTTTCATCCTGGTCCTGCCTGTGTGAGGCGATCACTGCATCCGACTCCACGAACTCCATGGCAGCAAAAACGCTCTCAACCGCCCTGCGCAGCGTCTTCTCTGCATTGTGAGCAGGAATGATCACAGAAAACTGCATTCCTTTATGATGTTTATTTTCTAATCGGTTTAAAATAAGTGTATTCATGGTTCCTATTCTACCACAGAAAAGATGATTCGCAAAACCTTCCGTAAAAAGAGGTGGAGACAGGCCTTCCGTAAAAAGAGGTGGAGACAGGGGACGGTTCTTTGTCTCCTGTCTCCACCTGTCTCCGCCTGTCTCCCTCGTTATTGGATCATCATGGCATCGCCGAAGCTGAAAAAGCGGTAGCGCATGTCAACAGCCTCTTTGTAGGCCGCAAGCACGTTTTCCCTTCCGGCAAAGGCGGACACAAGCATGATCAGTGTGGATTCGGGGAGATGGAAGTTGGTGATCAGAGCATCCATGGCGCGGAACCTGTATCCGGGATAGATAAAAATCGAGGTGTCATCGCTCCCGGCATGGACAATGCCGTTTTCATCCGCGGCACTTTCGATGGTGCGGCAGCTTGTGGTGCCGACACAGATGACGCGGTGTCCGGCTTCATGGGTACGGTTGATCAGATCTGCCGTCTGCGGTGGAACATTGTACCACTCCGTGTGCATGGTGTGCTGTTCGACATCATCCACCTTGACGGGCCGGAAGGTTCCAAGCCCGACATGCAGTGTCACGAAGCCGATCTGCACTCCCAGAGCCCGGACCTGGTCCAGAAGTTCCGGTGTAAAATGCAGGCCTGCAGTGGGCGCTGCCGCCGATCCCTCATATTTTGCATATACCGTCTGATAGCGGTTCCTGTCCTGCAGCTTATGGGTGATGTAAGGGGGAAGGGGCATCTCTCCCAGCCGGTCCAGGACCTCCTCGAAGATCCCCTCGTACTCAAAGCGGACAAGGCGGTTGCCGCCCCCGGCGATCTCCAGGATCTCCGCTTTCAGACTCCCGTCGCCGAAAACAGCCCTGGCGCCGTGGCGGAGCTTCTTGCCGGGGCGCACCAGGCACTCCCAGACATCCGCCTGCAGCCTTTTCAGGAGCAGGATCTCAATGGCGGCGCCGGTGCCCTCCCGCGTTCCCAGAAGTCTGGCGGGAATGACCTTGGTGTCATTCAGGATCAGGGCATCACCGGGCTGCAGATATTTGAGAATATCCCGGAATGTCCCGTGTCTGCGCTCTCCTGTCTCTCTGTCCATCACAAGAAGCCTGGAGGACGAACGGTCCTCCAGGGGATCCTGCGCGATCAGTTCCTGAGGCAGGTCAAAATAATAATCCGCAGTGCGGTGGCCGACAGGGACCTCCCTGCCGGCATTGAGGCTGGTTTCTGTTTTTTCAGTCGTCATTGGTTTTTCCATATTTCTCTTCCGCGGCGTGATGCCGCAGACTATACATGAATTGTCTACGCGTTGCGGAAATCCATCCTGCCCAGGAAGGCCTTGTATCCGCGGAATGCTTCGTAGATGTCGGCCTTGCTGGTTGCTTCCCAGGGAGCGTGCATGCTTAGCACGGGCACGCCGCTGTCAATGACATTCATGCCGTAGAGGGCAAGGATATAGGCGATGGTACCGCCGCCGCCGACATCAACTTTTCCCAACTCCGCGGTCTGGACCAGGACATCATCTTCTCCCATGATCCTGCGCAGGGAGGCGATGTATTCCGCATTTGCGTCGTTGGAGCCGGATTTGCCGCGGGAACCGGTGAATTTGTTGAAGACCATACCGCCGCCCAGGTATGCGCAGTTCTTTTTCTCAAAAGCAGAGGAATAGGCAGGATCAAAGGCGCTGCTGACGTCAGAGGAAAGCATGGCACTGTTGGCCAGCGTGCGCCGCATGGCAAGCTCAGAGTACTGTCCGCAGAGCTCCATGACTTCCGCGAGAGTATTTTCAAAGAAACGGGACCGCATGCCGGTGGCACCGACACTTCCGATCTCTTCTTTGTCGACAAGCAGGGTGCAGCTGGTGCGGGCGATATCGGTCACTTCCATCTGGGCGCGGAAGGAAGGATAGGCACAGACACGGTCATCCTGTCCGTAGGCCAGGACCATGCTGCGGTCAAAACCTGCGTCGCGGGCCTTGCCGGCGGGAACGATCTCCAGCTCCGCCGAAATGAAGTCCTCTTCCTCGATTCCGTACAGTTCGCTGATGGTCTGCATGAGTGCCTTTGTCACTGCGTCCTTCTCAGAGGGCTTTTTGTCCTTGCTGCCGGCTTTTGTGTCATGGTCGATGATGACAGGCTTGTTGCCGATCACCAGATCAAGGGCCTCTCCCTCAATGAAAGCAGAGGCATTCTTTTTCATCTGATCCTGTGCCAGATGCGGCAGCAGATCGGAGATGAAAAATACGGGATCATCCTCTTCTTCTCCGATGTTGACGATCACGGTCTCCCCGCTCTTTTTCACGACGACGCCGTGGATAGCCAGAGGAAGAGTGACATACTGGTATTTTTTGATACCGCCGTAATAGTGTGTATCCAGATAGCAGAGACCGCCGTCCTCAAAGACCGGATTCTGCTTGACATCCAGGCGGGGAGAATCGATATGCGCCCCGAGGATATTCATTCCTTCCTCAAAAGGCCTGTCTCCGATCCTGAACAGGACCATGGATTTGTTCATCCAGACACTGTAGACACAGTCTCCTGCCTTGAGCTGTCTTTTCTCCGCGATGGCGCGGCTGAGCTCTATATAGCCGTTCTTTTCCGCTTCCGCGACAAAAAAGTCCACGCATTCGCGCTCTGTCTTTCCCACATTCAGGAAATCCATATAGTCTCTTGCAAAATCCATGCAGTCATTCTGCATTGCAAGGTCATAGGTGTTCCAAGCATTGAGTCTTTCCATTATTGTTCCCCTGTTTCAGAAAAAGCGGGCGGGGGAATCTGACATCCTCTCCCGCCCGCATATATAGTTTCAATACGATGATGATCAGAGATGATCCGACGTTCAGAAGATCAGTTCCTGAGCCTGACGATCTGCCGGTCAGTTCCTGATCCCGATAGTCTGCCGGTCAGCTCCTGAGCTCGATACCGAGGTTTTCCAGGCCGTTCAGGATCTTCTTCATGGCTGCGGTGATCTCCGCTTCCTCGAGGGTCTTCTCGCGGTGGCGGAAGGTCAGGTTGTAGGCGATGGACTTGTAGCCCGCGCGGACCTGCTTGCCCTCATAGATGTCAAACAGATGATAGGACTCGAGGATCTTTCCGCCGCGCTGCTCGATGACTGCCTCGATCTGACCGGCTGTGACCTCGTGAGGCACCAGCATACTGATATCTCTGGAGACCGCAGGATACTTGGCGATGCCTGTGTAGTGATAGTCGAAGCTGGTGTGAGGGATCACACTGTGCAGGTCAATGACAGCGATATAGGCTCTGCCGCCGATTCCGTAGGAGCCCGTCACATCGGGATGGACCTCGCCGAAATAGCCGAGGGTCTCACCCTTGTACTGGATGAGGGCCTGACGGCCGGGGTGCAGGAAGGGCTTGCCCGCCTTGGGGTCGCAGATCATCTTTTCGTTCATTCCCACCATCTCGAAAAACTCTTCGATGACGCCCTTCATGGTGAAGAAATCGCCCTCTCCGTACATACCCAGGCAGAACATGGAGCGCTCGTCAGGAAGCTCGGTCAGAGGCAGGGCTTTGGGAATGTAGACATTTGCCAGCTCAAAGAGCCTTGCGTCCTTGTTGCGGCGGCTGTAGTTGGTGCCCAGGCTGGTCAGCATGCCGTTGAGAGGAGTGGTCCTCATCATGGAGAAGTCCTCACCCAGAGGATTGGAGATGCGGATGGCCTGACGCTCGGGGGCATCCTCTGCAAAGAGCAGACGGTCAAAGACCTTGGGGCTCTCGAAGGAATAGGTCATGGCCTCGGAGAAACCATTGAACATGGCCGCCTCACGGGCCTTGTCCTGTATGCGCATCTTGTAGGTGAGACCGCCCATGACGGAAGAGCCGCCCGGAAGGGTCATGGGAATATTTTCATAACCGGTGAAGCGTGCAACTTCCTCGGCCAGATCGCACATTGCCTTCACGTCCTGACGGAAATAAGGGACAATGACTTCTTCTTTGTCGACATCGTAGTCCATCTCCAGCTTGGCGAAGATGTCCAGCATGACCTCGGGTGCATAGTGAGTGCCCAGGAAAGCATTGATCTCACGGGCGTTGAAGGGGATGCGTGTGCGCTCCGGGATCGGGGAGCAGGCGTCCGCCATACCCTTGACAGGAGTTCCGCAGCCGAGCTCGCGCATGAGCTGGCAGGCGCGGTTGACAGCTGCCTCAGCGTTTGTGGGATGAAGGCCTTTTTCAAAAATACCGGATGCATCCGTGCGCAGACCGATGCGCTTGGCGGATTTGCGGATATTGGGGCCGTTGAAGGTCGCGGACTCAAAGAGCACGGTCTTCACATCGTCGGTGATCTTGGAATTCTCTCCGCCCATGATACCTGCAATGCCGATCTCCTTCTCCGCGTCGCAGATCATGAGGACATCGTGGTCCATCCGGCGCATCTGGCCGTCCAGAGTCTGGAACATATCGCCGTCCTGCGCGCGGCGGACAATGATCTTGTGCCCCGCAACGGTATCAAGGTCGAATGCGTGCATAGGCTGGCCGTACTCGATCATGACATAGTTGGTGATATCGACCAGGTTATTGATGGGACGGATGCCGCTGGCGGCAAGACGTCTCTGCATCCAATAGGGGGAAGGGCCGATCTTGACATCGGTGCAGACACGCGCGGTATA